>Ga0111539_10005532_pt1 | contig 16340 bp, 15 predicted proteins | sample RhiMethybrSRZTD1_FD_79667 | JGI IMG/M metagenome (GOLD analysis project Ga0111539, IMG submission 79667) | Populus rhizosphere microbial communities from Tennessee, USA - Rhizosphere MetaG P. TD hybrid SRZTD1 (version 2) (version 2) | ecosystem: Host-associated > Plants > Roots > Rhizosphere >... | reverse complement strand
CGGAGGCGGCGGCATGGGCGGCGCGCGCGAGGCGCGGGATCCCGAAGTCATCGCCGGCATGCGCGATCGCGATGTGCGCAGCGGCACGGCCGCGGCACGCGAGCGCGTCGTCGTCGACCGCCGCACCGTCGTTGATCGCCGGACCGTCGTGAAGTCATCCTCATGCGGCCACTCGTTCTGTGGCGGCCACGGCGGCTGCGTGTACGCCTACGACTACTGCGATCCGGTCACCTTCTGCGGCTCCGGCAACTGGTACGGCAACTCGGGCTTCTCATTCTCGTTCGGCTACGTGAGCAGCAACTGGGGCTTCAGCGTCGGCTACAACAACTGGTACAACGACTGTAACTACTACGCCCCGGTGTACTCGTGCTATCGGCCGATCTATCCGTGCTACGACTACTACACGCCGTACTACTACTACCGGCCGTACTACTGCCGCCCGTACTACTCGCTTCGGTATTCCTACGGCGGCTACCTCCCGCGCTACACCGTCTTCTCGTCGTACAACTACGCCCCGCATCCGTACTACTCGACGTACTGGTGGCTGTACGACAACAACAACAACTACGGCTACAACGACGGGTACAGCAGCGGTTACTCAAACGGCTATGAAGCGGGAATGGATTCCTCCGGCGATGTCGGCGGCTACCAGCCGACATGGCTGGCTGGCGGTGCGTCGAACGCCGGCGCGGCGACCTCCGAGCCCTACACGCCGCCGGCCCGCGAGATCGCGCCATCGAATGATGGCTGGGATCTGTTGCTGGCCGGTGATGTGCGCGAGGCGCGTCGCGCGTTTGATCGCGACGTGCAGAACGCACCCGGCGACGGCCTGCCACAGATCGGCCACGCCATCACCGCGGGTCTGCTCGAGCGCTACGAGGAGGCTGTCGCGTCGATGCGCAAGGCGCTGCGGGATGATCCTGATGCCTTCAAGGAGGCGCCGCACGATGTCAAGATCGTCGAGCAGATGCGCACGCTTCTGACGCACTACCGCAACGTCACGCGCGACAATGCCAACGACATCGATGGCCAGTTCATGACCGCCGCACTTCGCCACCTGATTGGCGAGGATGCCCTTGCGTACTACGCGGTCAGCAAGGCCATCGAAGCCGGCGACAAGGATCAGAGCGTGATCGTGCTCAAGGTGCTGATCCAGCGCACGCTCGATGCCCAGCCCGACAGCAGTGAACCGGCAGCGACGACGCCCGCAACGGTTCCGAGCATCTTCGAATCGCCCGCTGAACCGTCGGCCGATCATCCGTACTGAGCGCCCTCGATAATCCAGTTGACACCCTTGCGGCCCCGATCCTCGGGGCCGTTTCGTTTGCGTGCGATCGATTGCACGCCGCTACACTCGCTGGCGTTGCCGACGCCGCCCACAATCAGCCCAGCGCCGCTCCAACCGCCGACGCCCATGCGGCCAATGCCGGTGCGCAAGCCGCGAGTGTCGCTGCTCGCGGTGTTCGGGGTGATTCTCGCGGCATTCGCGTGCTGCCCACCGGGAAATCTCATTGGCAGCGTGCTGGGCATGATGGCCTTGCAGCGCATCACGCTTTCGAACGGCGCGTTGCGCGGCAGACGACTGGCCAGGACCGCGATGATTCTGGGCCTGTGCTTTTCGATCGCGGGCGCTGTGGGGTGGTGGCGGATCATGGATGGCATGCAGCGCTGGACCAACGAGACGGCCATCACGCAGGCGCACGCATTCATTGTCGCCGCCCAGCAGGCTGATCACGCCAAAGCGCGTGCAGTGTGGACGACGGCTTCGAACGCGCGGCTTGGAGACGATTCGATTGTCGCCTTCGGGCGGCTCGCCGACGAACGCTATGGCGCGCTGCGCGACGTCAGCGTCACATCGATCGCGGCCAACGGCGGCATGCTGGCGACGACCTTCGAGATCGCGTGCACCTTCTCCTTTGAGAAGGGCGACCGGCTCGGCTCGGCTGGCTTCGTGCTCGAGCCCTCAACAGGCTTCAGGATGCCACGCATGCTGCTGCGGCAGATCACCATCGACGATGGCGAACATGGCGACTTGACATTGCCTGAGCCCGTTCCGGCGGCCTCCACGGCGCCCACCGGCGCGGGCGGATGAAACCAGCCCGGCTGTTCGCCAAACCATCCTGCTGGCCGTACCATGCGGCACCTCACGCTCGAAGGAGACGCCCCTGTGACCCAGTTCCCGCAGCCTGGTTACTACGACCCGACGTCGCCCTCTCAACCGACACGCGTCCGTCGAACCAGCGGCCTGGCGATCACGGCCCTCGTACTGAGCCTGGTGAGCATCATTCTGTGCTGCGCGCCGATTACGGCGACGCTGGCGATCATCCTCGGACTGATTGGCGTCGTCATCCTTGGGCCGAACTCGCCCAAGAAGGGCCGTGGCATGGCTCTGGCAGCCGTGCTCATCGGCATCGTGCTTCTCACAGTGTCGATCCTCGGCGGAATGTGGGGCTATCGCTCGTTTATCAAGCCCATCATGGTCGGCCCGCGCGAGGCGTTGACGCAGGGCTTCGCCGGCAATTTCTCGGGCTTCAAGTCGCAGTTCCATGGCGCGGGCGCGACGGCCCCGGATGTCGAGGCCCGAGCATTCATCGACGCACTCCGTTCGCGTTACGGCGAGTTCCAGAATTGCCGCTTTGATGATTCGGGCGGAGCGTCGGCGCGGCCTCAGCCGGGTCAGCCCGAGGCCCCATTCCCGTATCTGCTGGACTTCAGCAATCAGAAGGACGTGCCGGCCACTGCGCTCATGATCTTCGCCGATCAGGCCACCGGTCAGTTCGTCATGAAGTGGGGATCGATCCATGTCCACGACGCCGCCAATGGCGACCTGAAGTATCCGGGCAGCGCGCCGGGTCCGTCATCGTCAGCGCCCTCCCGTGGCGGTCGCGGCGGGGGTGCGCCGGGTTCGAATCCTCCGCCGTCGACCACGACAACCTCGCCCGATGGCTGAGGCGCTGCCAGCGGTCGACACTGATGCGATCGAGCGGCCCCGCGGCGGCACGAGCCGCTGGGCGATGTTCGCGCTCGGAACAAGTCTGGCCTTCTGCTGTCCGGTGCTGACGATCATCGGCCCGCTGCTGGCGGTACGTGCGCTGGTCGAAACGCGTGCCAATCCCGGCATGCGCGGGCGCGGCATGGCCATCGCGGCCATGTGGATCGGCGTCATCGGCTGCGCCGCATGGATCGCGCTGCTGTTCTGGTGGAACGCCAACGTGCGCGACGCGATGATTCACGGCCCGCAGGCAGCGCTTCATGCGGGCATGGCAGGGGATCTTGCGGCGTTTCGAGAACAGTTCGTCGGCGATGGGGCGACGGCAGGCGACGATCGCGCCAACACGTTTTTGGCTGCCATCCGGGATCGCTACGGCGCTTTCCAGTACGCGGCGCAGGATCAGATGGCCGCTGGATCCACGCCCGCGACGGGGCGGGAGGTGACCATCCCGTATGTCCTCAACTTCGACAGGGGCCCGGTCAAGTCCGACGTGCGACTGCTGCTGTTTGCGCGTGGGTTGGAACCGCGGCTGCAGGCGATCACCATCAAGGATGCTCTGCGCGGCGAACTGACCTATCCGTAGTCAGTAACCCTCACTGCGGCGACGGTTACACTGCCGCGGTGATGTCCGAGCCAGTCATCAGCCTCCGCGATCTCGTCAAGCGCTTCGGAGACCAGATCGTGCTCGACGGCGTGAACCTCGACGTCGAATCGGGCGAAACCATGGTCATCATGGGCGGCTCGGGCTCGGGCAAGTCCACGGTGCTGCGGCACATGATCGGCTCTATCCTGCCCGACGAGGGAACGGTGCACATTCTTGGTCAGGACCTGGCCACGCTCGACGAAGAAGGGCTCAATGCCGTGCGCAAGAAGATCGGCATCCTGTTCCAGTCGGGCGCCCTATTCAACTCGCTGACCATCGCCGAGAACGTCGCCCTGCCCCTGCAGGAGCACACGAATCTCGCGTCGAGCATCATCGAGATACAGGTGAAGATCAAACTGGAACTCGTCGGCCTGCGCGAGCATGCCGACAAGTATCCGGCCCAGATTTCCGGAGGCATGAAGAAACGGGCTGGCCTGGCCCGCGCCCTGTCGCTGGATCCGAAGATTCTCTTCTATGACGAACCGTCGGCCGGGCTCGATCCGGTCACCAGCGCCGAGATCGATCAACTCATCAACGATCTCTCGCACAAGATTGGCGTCACGAGCGTGGTAGTGACGCACGAGATGGATTCGGCGTTCCGCATCGCCGATCGCATGGCGATGCTGGACAAGGGGCGCATGCTCATGGTTGATCGGCGCGACGCCTTCGAGGCGCTGCGCGACTGGCCCGCCGGTCGGGCAAGCGAACTCGACGAATCGAAGCAGATCATCCGACAGTTTCTCCGCGGCGACGCGGTTGGCCCGATCACGCAACGCCGCGCCATGACCAACTATGCTGACGATCTGCTGGGCGAGATCGGGCCGCGCTTCGGGCAGGGCCCGGGCGTCGAGCCGACGCGCGTGGTCAAGTAGCGGGCGATTGGAAACTCGGATTCCCAAATCGAGTTACACTGAGCCCGCCATGCCCAGTCTTTCGGAACGGCAACGCAACAACGTGAAGGCGGGGGTGTTCGTCTCCATCGCGCTGCTGTTGGGCATCGCCGTGGTCATGGTGCTGACCGATGCGATCGAGCAGTGGCGCCGGCAGACGCGCCGATACACCGTGATCTTCGATGTCGCCTCGGGCGTGCCCAACCTCAAGCGAGGGTCGGATGTGCGCGTGGGCGGCCTGCGCATGGGTGAGGTCTCCGCCATCGAGCCGCGCCTCGCTCCCGACACGCGGACGCTCAAGGAGATCGCCGTCAGGTTCAATCTCGACAACAAGGCGCAACTGTTTCGCGACGCGCAAATCTTCGTGTCGGCTCCGCTGATCGGCTCCGAAGGCTGGCTCGACATCCCCAGCGTCGGCGACGTCGCTGCGGGCGAAGCAACGGAAGGCGATGAAATTCCGGGTGCGACCTCAGCGGGCTTCCTCACGACGCTCCTGGGCAGCCAGAACAAGGACAAGGCCGGGGAGATCATCGATAACGCCGTGGAGTTCAGCGACCTGCTCGCGCGCCTTCCGACGGAATACGAGTCCCGCGTCGTTCCCGTCATCGACGATATCAAGGCGACCACGGCTGACATGCGTTCGGTGGCCGGCAACCTGAAGGAGGAGCGATGGCCGTCGTGGTCAGCCGCCATTGACGAGATCGTGACATGGGCAGGCACGGTGCCGCAGAAGATCGACGCGGCCATCGCCGAGGGGACCGCGCTTATGACCGACGGGCGCGCAGTGGTGGCTGAAAACCGTGAGCCGATCAAGACCGCGGTCGCCAACGTTCAGGACGTCACCCAGCGCATCAAGGATGAGACCGTAGACAAGGTCCATGCGCTGCTCGACCAGGGACAGGAGGGCCTGGATTCCGCCCTCGCGACTCTCAAGAACATCCAGGTCGACTACGCGGGTTGGACGACGGACGTCGGCGAAACGCTGGGCAACGCCTCGATCGCCTCGCAGCAGTTGAAGCTCGCCATGATCGAGATTCGGCGCAGCCCCTGGAAGGTGCTCTACCGTCCGAGCGCCGACGAGCTTCAGCACGAGCTGCTGTACGAGGCAGCGCGATCGTTCGCAGTGGCGGCTGCGGACCTCAAGGCGGCCTCCGCGAGCGTGCAGCGCGCGATCGATTCGAATTCACCAGAGGTGTTGAAGGACGCTGAATCCTTCAAGCGGATTCAGCAGAGCCTGGTGGAATCGCTCGAGCGATACGAGAAAGCCCAGCAGCGCATGCTGGACGTGATCATCGCCGATCAACCGAAGTAGCTTGCGGCGTGGTGCCAACGGGGGGCGCTATCATCCTGTCATGCTGTGCCGCCGGTGGATGGCTCTGTGCATCTCGCTCCTTCTGGCCGCAACGGCCGGAGTGCACGGTCAAAGCGCGCGGGATGGCGTCATCAGGCTTCCGCTTGACGACGGCCGCCTGCCGCTGCGTGAGATCATCAAGCCCATTGCGGAGCAGTTCGGCGTCGAGGATCTGGCGCCGCTCGATCGGGTGGACCGATCGATCGATGTGCGATCCTTCGTCGGCCGTGCTCAGATTGCCGCGATCGAGCGACTGACCGGCGGCGCGGTTGAAATCGACATCAAGCCTGATGCGCTGGAACTGCGGCTGGAGGAGACCCGGCTTGCAACTGCCGTGCGCGAGCGTTCGCAATTGCTGGAGCGTTGGCTTGCGGATCTGTTCAAGTACGACGCCGCGCAGCCGACGAGCCGGTTCGGACTGACGTTCATCACCGCCGACGATGCCCGCGCCAAGGTGGAAGCGCTGACGCCGCCCATGCGCGAGCGCATCATCGTGCTGGTACACGGTCTGGATGATCCCGGCATGATGTGGGCCGACCTCATCCCCGCGCTGCATGCGGCTGGATTCACCGTCGCCCGCTTCGAATACCCGAATGACGGGCCGATCGCGGAAGGTGCGGACCGGCTCGCGGCAGACCTGCAGGCGCTTCGGACCGCCGGCGTCACGCGGCTGGACATCGTCGCGCATTCGATGGGCGGTCTCGTCGTGCGCGATGCGCTCACGCGCGCTTCGTACTACGGCGGCGACGGCTCGGGGGGCGAGCGGTACCCTTCCGTTGATCATCTCATCATGTGCGGCACGCCCCATCATGGGTCCAATCTGGCCCGGCTGCGCGTGGTGACTGAGTTGCGCGAGCACGTGTTCACCGCCATGTCCGGCAAAGACGATTACCGCCATTTGGCCGGCAGCGATGGTCACGGCGAGGCGGGGCGCGACCTCCTGCCCGATTCGGATTTCCTGCGGCGGCTCAACGCGCGGCCGCTGCCATCGCACACGCAGTGCACGATCATCGCGGCCCGCATCTTGCCGATCGACGGCCACCGCGTGCAATGGCTGCTGGGCAAGGCGCGGAGAATCGCCTCCAGCGACGCATCGCCGGCGTGGCTGCGCGATTCGGCCGGCAATCGACTGGCGGAGGCCGCGGAGAATCTCGCCGACGAAGCGGTGGAGGGTCTGGGCGATGGCGTCCTGTCGATCGAATCGTCGAAACTCGAAGGCGTCGATGACTGGCAGATGGTGCGGGCCAGCCACATCGGCATGCTGCTGAATGTGGGCGGCGGCGACGAGCAGCCGCCGGCGATCCCGATCATTCTCGATCGGCTCGGCGCGGCACGAAGTCTCGATGACGAGTGACCTTGTATCCTGCCGGGAGCGTGCCTGGGCCGACGATCATCGAGATCGATTCGTTTGACGATCCGCGCGTGGATGTCTTCCGCGACGTGCGCGATGCTGATCTGCGCGGGCGCGATGACCTGTTCATGGCCGAATCGGAACTCGTGTTGCGCCGCCTGATGCGGACACCGCAGCGGCTGCATTCGATGCTTCTGAGCCGGGAGAAGTTCGCGAGAATGCGCGATGCGATCGAGCATCTGCCCGGGCACGTGCCGGTGCATGTCGCGGATCTGAAACTGATGCACGAAATCGCAGCATTTCACGTTCATCGTGGCTGCCTGGCCGCGGGACATCGATTGCCGGCGCCGCAACTCACGCTTGATGCGGCCCTTGGTTTCCTGCGCACTCGCGCGGGATTCTGCATGCTGCTCGCCGAGGGCCTGACCAACGTGGACAACATGGGCGCGCTGTTTCGCAATGCCGCCGCGTTCGGAGTCGATGCCATCGCGCTCGATTCAACCAGTTGCGATCCGCTCTATCGCAAGGCCATTCGAGTGTCGATGGGCCACGCGCTGTCGATTCCATACTCAGTCAGCAGCGATTGGCCGGGCGATCTGCTGCGACTAAGGCGCGAGTGGGGGATGACGCTGGTGGCGGCGGAACTGACGCCTGAATCGCAGCCGCTGTGGAGGATGCCCCGCGCCCAGCGCCTGGGAGTCGTGTTCGGATCGGAGGGTCACGGGCTGTCGCCCGCGACGCCGGCACTGTGCGACATGGTGTGCGCAATTCCGATGAGCGGCGACGTACCCTCGCTCAATGTCGCGGTGGCATCGGCGGCGTTCCTGTACGAACGAATGCGGCCGAGCGTTCAATGACTTCGTGGGAGCAGCAGCAGGTTGTCACCCGGTGTTCCGCGATCGTCACACCAGTTCGGCGACAGGCGCGATGTCGGCACGGGCGTCGATGTTGAAGCGCTCGATGTTCGCGCCCACGGCGTTGAGCATGTCGTCCATGCGCGTGTAGCCGCGATCAAGGTGATACACGCGGCTGACGATGGTTTCGCCATCGGCAACCAAGCCCGCGAGAATCAGGCTTGCCGAGGCCCGCAGGTCGCTCGCCATGACGGGCGCGCCGACGAGACGCTTGACGCCCTGGACGATCACGGTATCGCCGGCGCGAACCAGTCGCGCGCCCATGCGGCCGAGTTCCGCCACGTGCAGGAATCGCTCGGGGTAGATCTTCTCTGTGATGATGCTGTTGCCGTTGGCCACGCACAGGAGAGTCATCATCTGTGCCTGCAGATCGGTCGGGAAGCCGGGATACGGCTGCGTCGTGAACATCACCGGCTGCAGATGACGGTCGCAGGTGACGCGCACGCGGCAGTGGCGCGGATCGGCGTTGGGATTGACCATCGCGATGTGCACACCCATGCGCCCGCACACATCCACCATCGCCAGCAGATTGTCATATGGGAAATTCTCAATGGTCACATCACCGTTGGTGATGGCGCCTGCGATGGCATACGTGCCAGCGACGATGCGATCGGGCATGACCGTGTGATCGGTTCCGCCGAGTTGCTCGACGCCATCGATGGTGATGCGCGGCGTGCCGGCGCCGGTGATCCGCGCGCCCATGGCGTTCAGCATGCTGGCGAGGTCGACGATCTCCGGCTCGCACGCGGCGGATTCGACGATGGTGCGGCCGTGAGCCAGCGTCGCGGCGGACATGACGTTCGCGGTGCCCAGCACGGTCGTGCCGAACGAGCCTCCCAGGAAGATGGTCGCGCCGCGCAGGCGGTCGGCTGTGGCGATGATGTCGCCTCCGCGGAGTTCGATCTTCGCGCCCAGGGCCTTGAGACCGTGAAGGTGCAGATCGACCGGGCGTGCGCCGAAGGCGCAGCCTCCGGGCATCGAAACAGCGGCGTGCTTGCGGCGGGCCAGCAGCGGCCCGAGCACGCAGATGCTGGCGCGCATGGTGCGCACGATGTCGTAGCGTGCGTGCGTCTGCGTGGGATCGATGGTGTTGATGGTGATGTCGCCGTAGTCGCCCTCGACATCGCAGCCCAGTTCGCGCAGCAGCCGCGCCATGTTCGCGATGTCGGAGAGTTCCGGGGCCCGCCTCAGGCGGACGGGACCGTCGGCCATCAAGGCCGCGGCCATGAGCGGGAGGGTGGCGTTCTTCGATCCGTCAACCTTCATGCGGCCGGTGAGCCGCGAACCGCCCTGAATCCTGAATGCATCCATGTGCGCGTCCTTCGCATTGCCAGCATCAGCGTCCATACTGCGGCCGCGAATCCGTTGCGCAGCCGGCCCGCACCACTCGCCATCGCCGCGTCGGTTCGGCGGGCGATGGAAGGACGACAGTGTATCGGCAGTTCGCCGCGCTGCGGGCGAAAACGCGACCGCCGCCTTGATTGTGGATGAGTCTCAGGCCGCGCGGCTGGGACGGTGCTCGGAGATAATGCGAGTCAGCATCGCCTCCGCGTGGGCGTCGACCTGCACGAACTCCACGCCGGCCATGTGCCGGCGGAAGCCCACCCGCTTGGTCCAGGCGATCTTTCCCGAGAGTTGCACAGCCGCTCGCTGCGCCAGGAGGGTGACGCGCGTATCGCCGCGCAGAGGCTTGCGCGTGAGGACGGACATGCCGCTGGCTGATAAGTCGACGATCTCGCCGAGATTGCAGCGCACGTTATTGCTGACTGCGTAGCGGCGGGCGCGCCGCTCCTCTCGGCTGACCGGCTGGGCGAATGCTTTGGCGATGAAACGCACGATCGGAGGATCGGCGTCCGGGTCGTCCGAATGGACAGGTTGTCCCGAAGCAACTGCAGGCTGGCTCCCAAAGAGCCCTACAGGCTTCCTCGATGGAATATCCGGTAGCCGCGTTCGTGTGCGGTCACCAGGTGTGCGGGCGGGATGATGACTCTCCGATTGAATCGCACGACCGCGGCCGGCATGGTTATGCGACATGCTTCACAAGACAAGCACATGCCTTCCCTGACTTGACCAGGCGGCATAGTCGATGCCCGTTTCGGCCCGCATCACCGGCAACCCTTGCAGGCGATGGGCGATGCGCGGCGGAATCGTACGGTTCAATTGTCCAGGCCTCTTGTGAGTCAAAGGAGCCCGAGCAATGTACGCCAATCGTCTGATCCAGTGCGGTGTCGGTGCCGGCGCAGCCTGTGTAACGGCGCTGTACGTGATCACGGCAGCCCAAGCTGCCAGCCCGCCTCCTCCACCTCCGCCGCAGTCGCTGCAGCTGACGGGCCTCGTGCGCGACTTCCGGGCCAAGACGGCTCCGAACGGTCACCCTGACTTCCAAGTCGCGCCCAACCTGGGCTTCGGCCTGTACAACGGCAACATCGGGCCGATGCTCGGGGCCGACGGCAAGCCCGTGTACACCGGCGCCGGCTGGCTGACCAAGACGCAGTGGAAGGACAGTGGCGGCAGAGCGATCTGCTACCGTCTGTACAATCCCGCTCTGGGCGACGTCATTGGCGTCAAGGGCGGCCTGAGCACCGGCGCGATCTCGTCGGCCGCCTCGTTCAACCAGTGGTACAACGATGTGCCGGGCGTGAACATGTCGCAGCCGCTGACGCTGACGCTCAACCGTCAGGCCGATGGCACGTACGTGTTCGATGACAAGACCGATCCCGATTATTCGAGCCTGGGCGGGTTCTTCCCCATCGATAGCCAGTTGTTCGGCAACTCCGGTGGCACGCCCAATCACAACTTCCACTTCACCTACGAACTTCACACGACGTTCGAGTACAAGGCCGGTCAGGGCCAGATGTTCAAGTTCGTCGGCGACGACGACGTTTGGGTGTACATTGACAACAAGCTGGTGATCGACCTGGGCGGCGTGCATGCGGCCCAGACCCAGTCGGTGCTCTTGGATCGCCTGGGACTGGTGGGCGGGCAGACCTACAACCTCGACTTCTTCTTCGCCGAGCGTCACTACACCCAGTCGAACTTCCGCATTCAGACCAACATCCAGTTGGTGAACACCGCGATTCCGGCCGTCAACGCGGCGTTCGACTGATCGATCCCGCGTCCTGACGCGATTATCCGCAACGCCCGTGCCGCAAGGCGCGGGCGTTTGCCTTTGTGGAGCGGACCGCACAGCTTCACATGCCGCACAGCACGATTGCTGGAATGCACTGGATTCAATCGTACGGTAATCAGCGGGACATTCTGATCGCACGCCTGACTGAAGGGAACTCCGATGAATCGTCACAGCAACCGCACCCTGATGTGCTTCGCCGCTCTGGCCCTCGCCGGCCAGGCAGTGAACGCGATGCCGCTGGCCGAGGCCGGCCCCGAGCCGACCTCTGAGAGCGTCGAGCCGGCAGACAACTACTTTGATCTGCTGGGCGTCGTGCGGGACTTTCCGCCGGAGTCTGGACACCCGGACTTCAAGGTCAATCCGTCGGCCACACCCGGCGCGCGTTCGGCCAAGAACATCGCGCTGATGCTCGACGCTGACAAGAAACCGGTGTACGTCGGCGGCGGCCGGCGCATCAACCAGGAATGGCGTGACGCCGCCGGGAACAAGATTTCCTGGTGCGCGCCGGCTGCTCCGGGCGACAACACCGGCTCGTTCTCCAGCAGCGACAATGGCGGCATCACCAACGCGACCACCTTCGCGCAGTGGTTCCGCGATGTGCCGGGCGTGAACATGAGCCGTGCGTGGAGCATCCGCCTCGAGCGTCAATCCAACGGCGTGTTCGAGTATGACGTCAGCGACTTCCACCCGGTCGACAACCAGTTGCTGGGCAACGGTCCCGACGAGCACAACTTCTACTTCACCTACGAGATCGACTGCACGTTCGTCGCGCAGCCCGGCCAGTTCGTCACCTTCACCGGCGACGATGACTGCTGGATCTTCGTGAACAACCGCCTTGTGATTGATCACGGCGGCATCGTGGCCAACCGCCGCCAGCACTTCACGTTCGATCGCCTGGGCCTGACCGCCGGCCAGACCTACGAACTCAAGTTCTTCTTCGCGGAACGACAGCAGCCCCAGTCCCAGTTCCGGCTGGAGACCAACGTCGGCCTGCACTCGTACAACGAAGTGGCCGTGTCTGTGTCGTGCGATTGATGTTGGATTGGATCGTCCCTGCAAGGCCCGGGCCGCAAGCTCGGGCCTTGTCGTTGCGCCAGTCAACGACGCTGGGCGCCAGTTTCATCCGGCGCCGGCGTGACGTACAGTGGTTCGCATGAGCGAAGCCACCACCATCGGCGATCCGGTGCTCCCCGAGGCCCAGATGCACCTGGTGCTGCCCACCGAGCCGGTCACCGGCCGCCTGGTGGAGTCCTACATCTGCACCAAGGGCAAGAGCAACTCGGTCGTGCGGCACGTCTCGATCGACATCGCCGGCACGCCGCTGGCCGGCAACTTCCTCGTCGGCCAGTCCTTCGGCTGCATTCCGCCCGGCGCTGATTCCTTCGGCAAGCCGCATAAGGTGCGCCTGTACTCCATCGCCTCGCCATCGTGGGGCGAGGACGGCAAGGGCAACGTGCTCTCCACCACGGTCAAGCGGGTCATGGAGGAGTTCAAGCCGCAGACCCCCAAGGACGACCAGGAGGCCCATCACCTGTTCCTGGGCGTGTGCAGCAACTACATGTGCGACATCAAGGTCGGGACAGAGATGAAGATCAGCGGGCCCAACGGCAAGCGCTTCCTCCTGCCGACCAGCCCCAACGATCACGATTTCATCTTCATCGCCACGGGCACGGGCATCGCGCCGTTCCGCGGCATGGTGATGGAACTGCTGAAGAATCCTGCCGGGCTATGCACGAGCCAGATCCATTTCCTGATGGGCTCGCCGTACACCACAGACCTGATGTACGACGATCTGTTCCGTCAGTTGGAGAAGGAGCACTCCAACTTCCGCTACCACGTGGCTATCAGCCGCGAATCGAGCAGCAAGATCGGACTTGAGTGCCGGGGTGAGTACGTCGATCGCTGCTTCGATCGCCTGATGCCGACGATCGCGCCGCTGCTCAGGAGCCCGCGTGGGCTGATCTACATCTGCGGCCTCGCGGGCATGCAGGTGGGGCTGTTCAAGGCGCTGGCGAAGCATGGCGTGGGCGAGCCGTACATGACGCTCAAGCCCGAAGTCGCTTCCATCGATCCGGGCCAATGGACGGAGGAGCAGATCAAGCGGCACATTCGCCCCACGCGGCGGTGCATGCTCGAGGTGTATTAGGCCGTCTGAATTGAGCGAGGCACGGGCGCCTACAATCGCTTCGCGAGCCGCGCTGTTCCGGCTGTCGGCTGCGGGGGCGATCGACCTGCAGGAACCCTCATTCAGGAGATGCGATGATGAAATGCTGCTGCACTGGCACGTTGGGCGCGCTGGCGCTCATTGTCGGATTGGCCGCCACGGGCGGCTTCACTTCGAGCCATGACAACAATGCCGCGTGGAAGGGCGATGTGTACACGCTCGATCGGTGCATCATCTCGGGCGAGAAACTCGGCTCGATGGGCGAGCCGGTGGTGAAGAGCTACGACGGCAGGGAAGTCCGCTTCTGCTGCGAGTCGTGCATTCCCAAGTTCGAAGGCTCAAAGGACAAATACATCAAGCAGATCGATGAGGAACTCATCGAGCAGCAGATCGCGCACTATCCGCTGACACACTGCCTGGTGATGGAGGAGGATGCGCTGGAAGGCCGCCACGAAGAGTCGGTGAAGATGATCTACAACAACCGTCTCGTGCGTTTCTGCTGCCCCGACTGCATCAAGGACTTCAAGGCTGATCCGGCCAAGTACGTGGCCAAGCTCGACGAGGCCGTGATCAAACAGCAGAGCGAAAAGTATCCGCTGGAGAAGTGCCCGATCTCGGGCGAGGCGCTGGGCTCGATGGGCGAGCCGGTGAACTACGTCGTGGGCACGACACTGGTGAAGTTCTGCTGCAAGGCGTGCATCGCGAAGTTCGAAAAGGATCCGCTGCCGGTGCTTGCCAAGGTGCAGGAAGGCTGGAAGGCCGCCCACAGCGAGCCGGGCGCAGCGCCGCATGGCGAGACGCCGGCCAAGCCTGCTGAGAAGAAGCCCGGCGGTTGATGTCGAGATACGATCGATGATCCAACGACGACGCCCACGGATTCAATCTGTGGGCGTCATATTTTGGGTGCGCGTTGAGAGAGGCCGGGCTAGGACTTTTCCGCCTCGGCGTTGTTGCCGCGATTGCGGCTTTCCTGGATCACGAATCCGGCAACCGCCGCGACGGTGACCAGGAGCGGAATCAGCGTCTGGTTGCGCGTCAGGCCTTCCCTCAGTCCTTCCTGCCAGGTGGGCACGTGGAGCATCAGGGCGATCGAGCCGAGCACGACCATCGCCGCGCCGCCGATCGAGGTGAAGGCGACCACCACCAGCCGGAATACCACAAACGACAGCAGAGCCATGGCGATGAAGCCCATGCTCGCGCCGGCCCATTGGGCATCGGCCGGCGAGGCGTTCGCCAGCGTCCACGCGTGGGCCCCGAGGAACGCACCGGTCAACCCACCGAACAGCGCAACCGTCCAGCGCAGCATCGGCGTGGCGACTGTCGCGCACAGCACGCCCACCGCGATCGCCACGACCACGCTCTTGCCCATGCGCTGGCTGAGCACATGGCCAATTCCCAGGCCCGCCATGAACGCGAGCACCACGACCACCCACTTATGCCAGCGATAGCCGTTGAATACGCACAGCGCGCCGACGACGACGATCATGCACGATGCGACCAGCGGCAGCCCGGTGAGCATCTCCAGCAGCCGCTCGGGCTTCGTGAGGATGTCCATCTTCTGGAAGGCTTCGCTGAAGGAGGTGACCTCCTGTGCGAGCATGGGCGTCATGGTGCAAACCCTCGTGAGCGCGCGGGGCAAGCGCCCGCGGTCAGGCGGGTTTATCGGCTTGACCCTGTTTTCGCGTCCACTGAACGGTGAGCCCGATAACCGCAACCGCCAGCCACACGCCCAGCCAGACGATCGTGGACTTCGGGAACCACGGGCCGTCGGGCGCGCCAAGCCTGATGGCGATGACGTGCAACGCACTGAGCCAGACCGCGGCGCCGACCATCGCCGTCACCGCGCAGTCGCTGATGCGCCGCATGAGCAGGCCGATGATCAGGCCCGTGAGCGCTCCGACAATGGCTGAGAGCGAGACCATCGGCTTGAGGCGCTTGGGCGTCGATGCCCAGCGCTGGCGGATGCTCTCAACGATGGCCCGGCCGAGGCTGCGCGCATGCTCGATGCCGGCGGCCGCTTCATCCTGCAAGCCGTACTTGGTTGCGAGATCATCGATGCGCGTCGTCACCTGCTCGCGCGCATCCTGAAGCGCGGCCTTGGCTTTTTCGCGGGCGGCTGGATCATCGTGCTGATCGATCCAGTCGCTGATGGAGTCGTCGACGGTGATCGTCTCATCGCCGTTGGCCGAGAGCCCGCCGCCGCGCTGCACTTGGAGCTCGTTCACAGCGATGACACTGAGCGAACACGCGAGGGCGAGCACGATGGCCATCATCACCGCGGCAGCGAGCCGGTAGGTGATCGCTGCGAGCATCGCCAGGCCCACGCCGCACAGCGTCGGCAGGACCCATCCGGGCATGCCGCTCTGACCGTCGATGTCGATGAGCAGGCCGATCAAGGCGCCAATCAACAGCCCCATCAGGATGAACGCGCCGCGCAGCACGCGCTTGCCCGCCAGCCACAGCACCAAGCCGGCGATCAGCAACACGAACGCCGGGACGATTCCGGCGAGCGGCATGTTCTGGATGGATTGCAGGAGGTCGGACATGAAGCCAATCGGCACAGGTTTATCGGGGAAGTGCCCTCGTTCTTTCCAGTTCCCGCTGCAGACGGCTTAGGATGACGGCATGAAACGCTTGCTCGCCGCCGCCGGCGCCGTTGCCATCGCAGCGACGGCATTCTCGCAGGAACAGCCCATGTCAGGCCTCTCCACAAAGAACCCACAGGCCACGCAGCCGCACGCGCAAGGCAAGCCCAACCGGCTGATCAACGAGTCCAGCCCGTACCTGCTTCAGCATGCGTACAACCCTGTGGATTGGTACGCGTGGGGCGATGAGGCCTTTAAGGCGGCGCGCGACCAGGACAAGCCCATCTTCCTCTCCATCGGTTACAGCACCTGCTACTGGT
>Ga0111539_10005528_pt1 | contig 16344 bp, 12 predicted proteins | sample RhiMethybrSRZTD1_FD_79667 | JGI IMG/M metagenome (GOLD analysis project Ga0111539, IMG submission 79667) | Populus rhizosphere microbial communities from Tennessee, USA - Rhizosphere MetaG P. TD hybrid SRZTD1 (version 2) (version 2) | ecosystem: Host-associated > Plants > Roots > Rhizosphere >... | reverse complement strand
TGTTCAGACCGACGTCACCGTCGTCGATAAGCGCGGTCGCTTCGTCGGTGGTTTGAGCGCCAATGATCTCGAGCTGCGCGTCGATTCCAAACTTCAGCCGCTCTCATTTTTCGAGGAAGTAACCGCCGGTAGCGTTGACGAAGAAAAGCAATTGGCCGCCGCCCGCAAGGGAGACGCGGCGACGTTGCCAAAAACGACTGGTCCAGCAACCGGGCGCGGCCGTGTAATTTTCTTTTTTGTAGACGATGTCCACCTGACGAGCGAGAGTCTCACTCGCGCCCGCTCAGTCATAACGAACTTCGTTGAAAACAAGATGACGGCCAAGGATCGAGTCGCCGTCGTATCGACCAGCGGACTGATCGGTTTCCTGCAACAACTCACGGACAACAAAGCCGTGTTGCGCGAAGCTATCAGCCGTCTCAACTCCAAATACAATCCTGAGGCCACAGCCAGCCAGGTCTCGATCAGTGAAGTCGATGCTAACCTCGTTTCCAATCATGGTGATCGAGGCCTGTTTTCATACCTCATAGAAGCGACTATGAAGGAGTTTCAAATCAATGCGCTCAACGCCTACACGATCGTTACCAACCGCGTTCGTCAGATCAATGCGCAATCAAGACTCGCCGAGATCGATACCCTTTCGTGTCTGGAGAACTTGATGCGCTCGACCACTCCGCTCGCGGGACGCAAGCTTTTGTTCTTCATTTCGGATGGCTTTGTTGTGGATGCCAAGCGTTCGAATGGTTCAGACGTGATGCGGCGAGTTGCGAATGAAGCGGCGCGAGTCGGAGTGGTGGTTTACAGTCTGAGCACGCGCCCGAATACTTTCGGACCAGGCATTGACGTCTCGACCAATGGCTACCCGGATTTTTCACCCAGAACGGCGGGCAGATCACTCAACGAGAGCAAGATGCCACAGGAACCACTGGAAACTCTCGCCAAGGAGACCGGTGGCCGTTCGTATCTGAATTCAAACGCGCTGAACGACGGAGTCGGCGAGGCTTTAACTGAAACTTCAGCTTACTATCTTTTAGCCTGGCGGCCAGACAACGAGAATCAAGCGAGCGGAAAGTCACGCCTCAACGTGGTTGTAAAAGGCCGCCCTGATTTACGCGTGCGCATGAGGCAGCACTACTTCGATTTCAGACAGAATGAAGCAAAGCCCAAAGCGCCAACCACGAACACTCCTGACGACGAGCTCAAAAGGACTCTTGGTTCTCTTTATCCGCGTCGCGACTTGCCGGTTTCTGTTTCCGCAAGCTTCGTGAATACCGTAGAAAAGAGCACTGCGCTCAAGGTGTCAATGCAACTCGACGGACTAAGCTTGAGTTTTGATGAGTCGACGTATAAACGGCAGGCAATTGTTGACGTGCTGGGAATCGCCATCGACGATCGCGGTCAATTCTCAAGCTTCAAGCAAAAAGTCGACATCCCGCGTGAAGTACTCGCCAAGGACGGTCGTTTCATCAATTGGACTCAAACCCTGCCACTCCCACCCGGTCTCTACCAAGTGCGCATCGCCGTCAGAGATCGTCAATCCGGTCGCACAGGCAGTGCGAGCACGTGGATCGAAATCCCTCAGCACTAACTAGCTCGCTGAACGTTTTTAACCATCGAGCCCACCAACCCAAACGCCACGGCGGCCCAGCCCGCCAAGGCTAAATAGATAAAGTACCGAGGAATCACGAGGAGCTGCGAGAAGCCGATTGCGTTGGCCAGTTGGAAGGTGCAGACCGTGTACATGCCAAACGGAAAGACCATGCCCCAGTATTGCGGGTCGTATTTCAAAGGGAACCGCTTGTAGACGTGTCGCCAGAAGCCGAGTGCTAACAACAATGGAATCCACCAGGTGGCTGCGGCCCAAAAGAATAAGGTGAATCCTTTCAGAAACGGAACCACCTCGTTAAGCAGTGGCCAGCCAGGAGCGGCAATGATCAGACGCGCACCGGCGAGCGTGGTGATTGCCACTGCGCCCATGTTGATCCAGTAGGGCGGTGTGAGTGAGGCCGTTGTTACGTTTACAAATGTGAAGCGATAAAAGATCAACGTGATGAGGGGTATATAGAGCATGCAGCCAAGTAGAAACATGCACAACGTGAAGAAGAGAATCGGCTCACGGTAATCTGCGAGCCGGCTGACAAGTAGGGTTCCGAGTACGGAGATTGATTGTGTAGAGACCACTGCCAGCAACCAACCACCGTTCAAGCCCGCTTCGATCGAAGGTTTGTTTTCGCGCACGGTCACAGCCGTGAAGAACGTGTACATGATCACGAACCACAAGCTGATGCCGGCAATCCAAAGCAACATCGCAGGGCGGTATTGATTGGCAACAATCAGTAACGCACTTCCCAGTACGCAGGTGCCGGCGACTACGGTGAAGAATCCCGGACCTCTAACGTGGTCTTGAATATCGGCTTTGACTCGCGGGAAGAAAAATACGAGGCGGATGAGTAACAACAAGCACAGGATGACGTAGGCAACAACATTAATCGCCAGCAAGACGAAGGAAAGCGTTTTCTTTTCCAGGAGAAAACAGGCGATGGAAATGATTCCCGTCGCCATCACGAGTGCGAAGTATCCGGGAAAGAGATCGGCTGCGGCTCGCGGGAGAAGGCGTGACTGGATGTCGTTACTCATTGATTTCTGCGAAGCTGCTTGGCCACAGTCAGTTTTCACCACAGATGACACAGATCAAAGCCACAGATAAAATCCGCCGCTTTGGTCCGTTTTATCTGTGGCTTCTACTTCTCTTCATCACAACGCTTCCAGTCGAGTTCGAAGCCGATGCGCGAGGCGCGGCCGTCCGGAGTCAGAACCCAGGTGCGATTCGTCAGCGGTGGATCGTGGCGCAGATGCTGTCGATGGCCGCAAGCCAGAATCGCGCGCCAGTGATGCTCGTCGTCTTGATCGAAATCTACAATCTTTTGCTTCATCGATCCTCACGGACATAACCACTGCTTGTCTTCCTTCGCGACGTAGGCCGCCACCACTTGATGATCGAAACAGTAATGACAAAGCAGACACCCGACGCCACTACCAGCGGCAACAGGACTGAATAATGTCGCGCGAGTGCGGCATCGACGGTCGCGGCGAGGATCCAGAGCTGCGCGATATTGATCATTACGAGCATGATCAAACGCGCCTGCCATACTGCTGTTTGCCCGGCCTTAGTCCGGCGATCTGATGTTTTCAACCTCAGCCTCTATTCGGTGTCGCAGCGTTTCTACCAATGGCCCAGACTTGTCCATCTCGCACTTCCAGTTCGATGGCATCGAGGGCACGCGGCGGCGGACCGTAAAGAACATTGCCGGTCGCAGCATCAAATGCACCTTCATGACACGGACATTCGAGTTGATGATGTTCGCGAGAGTAATAGACGGGACAACTCAAGTGCGTGCACTTTTGACCATAGGCGTGATAACTGCCGTCAATCGTGCGAACAAGAATCGCCGAATCACGTCCGGTCGGATAACTGAAATTCAAACTGGCATTGGGTGCGAGCGTCTCAGCGCCCGCGATGACTGCAGCCGGGTGTGATACTGACTCGCGCGCATCGATTGCCGCTTTAGCTGCGAAGCCGGCCGCTCCGACAAAAAGTGCCGCGGAGGTCAGCCCCAGAAAATTGCAGAACTCACGGCGTGTGACTTGAGCTTCCTCATCACGCTCGTAAGGAAACTCCGCCTGGAATGGCGCCGTTGCAACGCGCACGTCGCTTTCATCTGACAGGACGCTCTTGATAGTTTCTGAAAGATTTTTAGAACTCATTGCTTTTATCCGAGTGTTCAACCTGCGTATCGATCCACGACTCTACGGTTTCACTTGCCGCCGGCGTTAACATCCCCTCAAAAACTCCACAACCATCGACCTTCACTTCGTCAGTGTCTGCCGGCAACATCAAATAAACCTTCGTTTCGACTTTCTGATTTCCAAAAACGTGCACATTCACCGGCTTGGTCCGGCGCAGCGGCACAATCTGTTCGTACTTACCAAAAGAGATCGCACCGGTCGGGCAAACACTCGCGCACATCGGCTTCAGGCCTTCAGATGAACGGTCGTAACACATGTCGCATTTCATCTGAAGGTGAATCTCTGTGTTGTACTTCGGCACGCCAAACGGGCACGCGTTGACGCAGTTTCTGCAATCGAGACAGCGAGGCTTCAACGCCGACATCACCACGCCGTCATCCGAAACCTTGATCGCATCCGCCGGGCAAACGAGGGCGCACGTCGGCTCCTTGCAATGCATGCAAACAGTCGGCACCGTCGCTGTTGTCTCGGCGCGATCGATGTAGTCGACGAAGATCATCGAATAGCCTTTATGCGTGGCACATTCGCGGCACGCTGCAACGCAGGCTCGACAGCCGATGCAACGTTGCGGATCGATAAACATGGTCTCGTCCATCCGCTACCCCCTTTGAACTTCACTGGCTGATGCGCCTTTACGTTGGCGCCCAAGAATCGGCAACTGTCGCGAGTGAATCTTTTCAATTCTTGCAGCACAAGCCTTGTACTCAGGAATCTTCGAAATCGGATCGAGCGCAGGATTAGTCAGTTGATTTACAGCCAGTTGTTCTCCCCAGTGGTAAGGAATAAAGATCGTGTCTGGACGAATCGTTCGCACCACCAACACCGGGAAAACGCCTTCGCCGCGTCGCGAGCTCACGCGCACGCGCTCGCCATCATTGATCTTCAGTTTTGCCGCTGTTTCAGGATGGACTTCGACGTAGGGTTCCGGACACTGCTCCACCAGAAAGCCAATCCGGCGCGTTTGATTTCCGGAAAGATACTGATAGACCACGCGTCCACTCGTCAGTATCAAAGGAAACTCTTCATCGGGAACTTCTTTCGGAGGCTGGTATTCAATCGCATGAAACTTCGCCTTGCCGTCAGGATGGTAGAAGCGATCTTCAAACAGACGCGGCGTGCCCGGATGATCTTCCGTCGGGCAGGGCCAGAAGATGCCGTTGTTCTTTTCAATCTTTTCCCAGGTAATACCGTAATAGTCGGCGTTGCCGCCACGCGATGCGATACGCAACTCTTCAAAGATTTCGCGCGGCGAGTTAAAACTGAAATACTTTTCACGGCCCAGCCGGCGCGCGATCTCCCGGACGATCCACCAATCAGCGCGGGCCTCGCCCGGCGGATTATTGGCCTTGTTGATCTTCACGACTCGTCCTTCGCTGTTACACGTCACACCTTCGTCTTCACTCCAGGCAGAGCCAGGTAAAACCACGTCGGCATACCGCGATCCTTCCGACATGAAGAAATCTATGCATACGTAAAACTCGAGTCCTTCAAGTGAACGCCGAATGTCGTTGATATCGGGCAGGCTCACCATCACGTTGTTACAGATCGACAGGAGACCGCGTATCTCCTGCTCGCGCATCTTGGTGAACATCTCAACCACGGAGACTCCTGCTTGTGGCAGTTCAGCCTCGGGCAGGCCCCAGACGTCGCACACGTATTTGCGATGTTCGGGATTTGAGATCAAACGTTGTCCGGGAAGTTGATCCGCTTTCTGACCATGCTCGCGTCCGCCCTGACCATTGCCCTGACCGGTGATCGTTCCGTAACCACGGCCGGGCGCGCCGATCTTGCCTGTAGCAAGGACCAGATTGATGTACGAGAGCACGTTGTTGACACCATTCGTGTGATGTTCGATGCCGCGCGCGTGCATCACCATCGCCGTTTTTGCACGCCCGTAGAGCAGGGCGGCGTCGATAATCTTTTGAGCAGGCACCCCGCAGATCTTAGAGGCGACGTCGGGTGAATAACGTGTGGCCAGCGCGCGGGTCGCTTCCCACTCGTTCGTGCGTGAATCGATGAAAGACTGATCGATCAGATTCTCTTCAATGAGAACGTGCAGGAGCCCATTTGCGAGCGCGACGTCGGTGCCCGGTTTTAGCTGAAGATGAAGATCTCCCTGGCGCGCCGTCGGAGTCTCGCGTGGATCGACGATGATCCAGCGCCCACCGTTGTCGCGCTGTTGCCACAGGAATTTATTGAGTACGGGAAAAGTCTCGGCGCAATTGGAACCGGCGATTAGTAAAACGTCAGCTAAGGGAATGTCGCTCCACGGGTTCGCGGCGCGGTCAATGCCGAACGCCTTGTTGTTTCCCGCGGCAGCCGACACCATGCAAAGCCGGCCGTTATAGTCGACATATCGCGTGCCTAATCCCGCGCGCGCAAATTTGCCCATCAGGTAAGTCTTCTCGGTGGTCAAGGAAGATCCTGAATAGACTCCGATTGAATCTTTGCCGTAGTTTGCCTGTAGCTGTTTGAACTTCGAGACCACCAGATCCAGCGCTTCGTCCCAGCTCGCGCGTTCAAAACGGCCGTTGCGCTTGATGAGTGGATGAAGCAGGCGATCCGGATGGTGGACTTGCAGGTATGCGGTCACTCCTTTCGGACAGAGGCGGCCCTCGTTCACCGGAAAGTCATAGCGCGGTTCGACCCCCACCACGTGATCTTTTTCTACGAGGAGATTCATGCCGCATTGAACAGCGCAATACGGACAATGAGTAGGTACTACGCGATCGATCACACGGTCGGCGCGCCACCCATCGTGTGGTGTGTCGTGAAGATGAGGCCCGTACGCCTCAACAATCTCATCCAAATGTTCGACTCTACTCATGAGCGCTTCTCTTGGACACAGTCAGCACGTGAACCCTCAAATACTTTCTCCGTCGCGTCCGGTAAGTTGGCATAGGCGAGTGCGCGCATCACGCGTTTGCAGCGCGGGCAATAATCCTGGAGCGTTTTGCCGTCGCCCATCGAATAATCAAAACCGAGTTTGTCCACCACTGTTTTCAAATCATCGAGCCATAGTTGCGCGACGAACTCCGCCCCACATCGCGCGCACCTCGCCTGCGGCATCTCCCGTGCTCGTTGTTGATAAAGCTCTACGCCGATCGAGGCCGGACGCTGGACTACGTGGAATAACTTTCCGAATGGCAGATAGAAGAGCGTCATGATCACTGTTGCCTGATGCGTCAAGGCAATGAAGTGATACATGTAACCGTTGAGCCACAAACTGGATGCCGTCAACATCAGGCCGGTGACCGAGATCGCTATCAGCAGCATGTGCGGTACGAAGTCGAGTGTGAATTGCTGCAACGCAATCGCGCCGCGATCGCGCAAGCGGCGATGAATTGCGATCGCACAACCGGCGATCACCATGAGGGCGGTAAAGTCGAGCGCGTGAAACGTTACCCAGGCCATCAGACTCCGTCCCTGCATGACGTTGAGCGGGAAGCCAAAGACGTAGGCGCGATAACCAAGCTCGCCTTCGAGTTTGAAGTGCACCCAGCCAAACACGAGCGGAAAGGTGACCAGGGCCGACAGTACACAGCCCCACATGATCAGGAAGTGCATGGCCCACCGTGAGAATCCTCGTTTGAAGATGAACCGCTGACCGATAATGTTTGTGGCCAGCGTCTTCGCGGCATTGGCCGTGTTCTGCGCAAACTTTTCTTTTTGTAGATACAGCTTCCAGCCGCGACGCCAGTAAACTCGAGTTGCGGGACGTTGCAACCAGATGGCATAGCGAAACACGATCGCGCCGAACGCAACGACACTCGCGATGGTGTAACCAAAGAGAGCCGAATCGTAGTGTTCGAGATTGCGTGAGCCGGCGACGATCAGAATTGTGAGCAGGGCAGAAGCCACGAGGGCCAGCAAGGCAGGCTTTCGATTATTGAACGGGCCAGTCATACGTAGTTTGCCCACGCCTCCGCGGAAAATCGTGGGGGACGATTCTCGAGTTCAGCACTTATTCGCGCGAGTAAATCCGATTGTTCCTGTTCGCTCAGCATTATACTCGACCAACGATAGATCTGGATCTCTTCAATTTCATTGTGAGTTGCCAGTCGTTTTTCAATCTGTCGAACGATCTCGCCCACAACAGCAAACTTGGTTGCGTCACTTGTAGTAACTATCTGCTGGCGACGAAGTTCATGAAGAATGCCAATCGCCCGGGCGAGTTCGTGCATGAAGAAATTATGGTCGGCCCGCAAACTTTCGACTATTGCCTCCGCTTCATTGGTCAATTGACTTGTCACAGCCGGAAACAAGTGCAGGTGTTCCGCTCGAATGTGTACGGCAAGCCGCGCCCACAGAAGATCCAGCTTCGAGTAGCTCGTCTGGACATCCTTGTTGTCCAAGGCCGTCAAAAGCTGCTTCAGCACCTCACCCACCGCGTGGTGATCGTCGGACAATTGTTGAAGAGTTTGTGACTGCATATTCGTCTCAAGAGTCCGGAATCATTTGTTGGACACAGTCAGAACCACCTCGCGGTAGCGGGTGGGTGTCGCACAGCATTTCTGAGCGCGTCTACGACGTACCCACCCGCTACCGCGAGGTGGTTCTGACTTTGTCCAAGTTCGATTCCTGGATTCAAGAGGATCGACCTAATCCGTTTTCCATGTCCAACGCTTTCGGAAAGAGTATGTTGTTTTCGAGGTGAATGTGCTGGTGAAGATCGTTCTCGAAATTTTCCAGTGCCTGATACAGCGTCTGGTAGCTAATGCAGGCGTCGGCCGGCACCTTGTAGTCAGACGTTACCGCGCGCAACTGGCGCAGGATATCGCCCGCGGTGTCATGTTCCCTCATCATCATGCGTATCGGATTGTTGATCGTGCCGAACGGAGCAAACGGAACAGCGCCGTGCTGCTCGGCCGCTCTTGTCATCGCCAGGATATATGGGAACAGCACCTGTTCTTCCTTGAACATGTGTGGCTTGAGATCGGCACAAAGTCGTGTCAGGAGCTCGTCCAGATGAACGAGTTCAGGGTGATTGCCTCCATGCGCATGGAGTACTTTATCGGCCAGCAATTGAAGCCGGTCCATTTCGGATTTGGTGAATACGTGGTGCGTATCGAGAATGTGGGTGATTAGCTGGGGCAGGGAAGCGTTTTGAAAATCTAAAGTATCCTCGTCGTTTGAGTTGAGTTTAGTTTCCTCTGCCAACATTTGTATCACAGCGTCGACATCAACGCCGGCCGACACACAGCCTTCAGCTAATGTCTTATTCCCGCCGCAGCAGTAGTCGATCCTCAGTTTTTCAAAGAGTCTCGTTGATTGCGGGAACTCGTTTGCTACGTCTCGCACAGTCATATCTGTAGTAATCATTTGGTCTCCTCAGTCTGTTGTTAACTCCACGTCCGAGGGCGCAGAAATCCGAGAGTTATCTGTGTGCAAGCATTGTGCCCGCAAAAACTGAAGGGAAACGCCGGTTTTGATGAGTAAGCTTGCGCACCTGATGAGGAAAAGTCCGCAATGGCGAAGGGACTCTCATTGCGCACTTGGACACAGTCAGAACCACCTCGCGGTAGCGGGTGGGTGCATGCGCAGCATTTTGGGATCGAGTCTACGGCGTACCCACCCGCTACCGCAGGTGGTTCTGACTGTATATGGCCTGGGTACGAGTCTTGCGGCTTTGCGAATTGAGCGCATGGCTCAGGGACGGAGGACTCGTATGATGAAGATGTTGAGTAGTGCTGAAGCGCGCCGGTTGTTTCACGCCGCCCGAGTTGTTCGACTGGGGTGTATCGTGAACGGTGAACCCTACGTAGTCCCGATCAATTGCCATCTGGAAGGCGAATACTTGTACAGCCACTCCCTTTCGGGAATGAAGATTTCCGGCTTGCGTGAGAATCCTCGCGCCTGTGTTCAGGTGGATGAGATTGAAAGTGATTTGAGCTGGCGAAGTGCTATGGCGTTCGGCAAGTACGAAGAAATTACTAAACCTAATGAGCGCACAGATGTTCTCTCGAAGCTCCTGCATCACTTTCCGCTGTTGACACCGGTCGAATCAGCCATCGCAGTCGACGCTTCTCCAGCAGAGGTGATCATCTTCCGAATCAAGATTGAGCGTCTCACGGGAGTTTCGGAAGGATAGAATCGTGGATTAGAGAATCGTTTCCGCCGGGTGACGGTTCTTGTCCCATGGATCACGGAACCGTGGCTCATTCGAGTGGTCATGCAGATCCAAGGCCGTTAAATCACGGATCCCTTTGAGTTCGCTTTTTGCAAACTGCGCTGCGGAGCCATCAAACGCAATCTTTCCATTCTCAAGCACGATCACTCTCGTTTTTGGTAGTTGCGATGCAGTAGCTTCGACGATCTTGATTTCGCTGTTCTCAGCAGTTTCGGCGCGGTAATTTGCGAGATACTGGATCTCGTGCATTTTCTTCGTGACGTACAACGACGAGATCTGATTAATGTCGCGCGCTCGAATTACGAGATCCAGGACTTTAAGAGCGGCAAGAGGATCAAGACTCATCGTCGGCTCGTCAAACAACATGATTCGAGGCCAGCCGATTAGGGCCCGTGCGATTTCAAGCCGGCGCTTCATTCCGCCAGAAAGCTCTTCCGGAAACTTGTCTGTTTCTCCTTCCAGCCCGACAAACCGCAACACTTCAGTTACCGATCGCTCAATCTCATCTTCAGACCAGCCATGTTCCTCGAGGCGATACGCGGTGTTTTCATAGACGGGCAATCCGGTGAAGAGCGAATCTTCTTGAAATACCATGCCCATCAGGCCACCTCGCAGGGTTATCAGCTCTGACTCGTCGAGCTGTTGAATCTCTTTGCCCTCAACGATGATTTGGCCTGAGTCCGGCTTTAACAAACCCATTGCCAGCTTTAGTAAGACAGACTTGCCCGATCCGGAGACACCGGTCAAAAGAATCATCTCTCCCGAATGAAGTGCGAAGCTGACGTCACTGAGAGCAACGTTGTCGCCGAAGCTCAGAAAGACGTTGCGAAACTCGATTACAGGCGTGTCCGTGTTCATGTTGATTCCTTGTGCAACGCTCATGCCTGAGAGTCGGACGTCATGCTTAGACACAGTCAGAACCACCTCGCGGTAGCGGATGGGTGCCGCGCAGCGTTTTTTGGTTGGAGCCTACGACGTACCCACCCGCTACCGCGAGGTGGTTCTGACTGTGTCCAAGATCGAGTTGTGGGAAATTTCAATGCTTCTGGGAAATACCGCGCAATTTCTTCACGCCGCAGTCGGCCAAATCCTAGTCAAATTCAGTGGTATGAACCGTGCAGATCATCGAGCATATGAAAATCCTGGTTGCATACGACGGCTCTGAGTATGCAGAGGCCGCACTGCGTGACCTGAAACGCGCGGGACTCGGATCCGAAGTTGACGTGGTAGTCATGACTCTCGCCGATGTCTTCGTCCCGCCGCCGATCGACGAAACCATTGACAGCACCTTTCCAATGTATGTGACGGACGGCGTTAAGCGTGCGCACGAACGGGCGCAGCAGAAACTTGAAGAAGCTCGTGACCTTGCCGAACGCGCCAGTAAAGAGATTCGCGAGCTCTTTCCTGCTTGGCACGTGAGTTACGAGGCGGAGGCCGATTCGCCCGCGTGGGCGCTGATACGAAAGGCGGACGAGTGGAAACCGGATCTCATCGTCATCGGAGCGCGTGGGCTGTCCGTTTTCGGTGGACGATTGATACTGGGTAGCGTCTCGCAAAGAGTCGTCTATGAGGCGCGCTGCTCTGTTCGCATTGCACGTGGTTCTTATCGAACAGATGATAAGCCGATTCGCATTCTAGTTGGTGTAGATAATTCTTCCGACTCGAAAGCGGCACTGGATGCCGTCTGTGAACGCCAGTGGTCCAACGGAACGGAGGTCGGTGTGCTGGCGGTTGTCGATACGGTAATGGCTATTACTTCCGACAGTAGTGGCGAGGTGAAATGGATCGAAGTCGCAAAAGAAGAAAATTGGCATCAGGTGCGTGAGATTTTCGAGCCGGCTTTGCACAGACTTCGCAGCGCCGGATTACACGCCGAAGTTTTAATCAGACGCGGAGCTCCTGCGGATCAGATCCTGCAGGAAGCTCACACATGGGATGCGGACTGCATTTTTGTCGGCGCGAAAGGGATTAGAGGCATAGATCGTCTACTGCTTGGTAGTGTTTCCTCCGCAGTTTCGGCGCGAGCCCACTGTTCAGTCGAGGTTGTGAGGCCAAAGCCGGCTGTGTGACATCGTTTTTCTCTGCACAGAGAAGTCTGCGCTTCCTGATTTTTGTAGATTTCTACAACTATCCGAACGATCCCACCATTCTGCAAACCTACGAAAAATTAGTTTCTTTGCCTTAGCACTTTGGCGAGATCCAGAAGTAGCAATCGCCGAGATCCAAATTGGGCAAGAGCCAATCGGTACGAGTCTGGTCTAAGACTTTAATCAACGTCATCTCCGTTTTCGCGCCAATCCGGCACACACGTTGCGCGTTGCAAATCTGATCTGGTCGTGGTCCACGGGGGCATTCAAAAAAATGATTTTGCTCCGCCTCTCAAACTGCGCGACCGGCAAATACTCAGCGATCAGTCTTAAGAAAGGAAGAGCAAAAATGAAAAATATTTTCAGCTTGCTTTTGATGCTATTCGTGATGCTAGGTGCGACGGCGGTCTTCGCACAGGAGACTTCGACTACCGGATCTATTTCGGGGTCCGTCGTCGACTCCAATGGATCTGTCGTTCCCGGCGCGGCAGTAAAAGTAATAGGCCCGCTCGGGGAGCGCGCGAGTGCCACCAACGATCAAGGCTATTTCGAAGTTCAAGGCCTTGTTCCCGGAAACTACACCGTGCGTGTTGAGAAAACCGGTTTCAAGTCGGGCGAAGTAACCAACGTTACCGTGCTCGTCGGCAAATCAACTGCAAACAAGATCACTTTGCAGGTAGGAGACATTGCCGAAACGGTTACGGTTGTAGGCGGCGGAGAGGCTATCGATCAGGGACGCACAGAGACGAGCTCTAACCTGAACGACCAGCTCTTTTCAAACATTCCTGTGGCTCGTGGTGTTTCCGGTCTCTTTTATCTTGCACCCGGAACGACGGACAGTCTCGGCGGTGGTCGTGACAATCCTTCAATCTCGGGAGGCTCTGCACTCGATAACCTCTACGTCGCCGATGGAGTCAGTATCACCGACTCAGCTTTCGGTGGCATCGGAACTTTCTCTCGTTCGTATGGCGCTCTCGGTACGGGCATCAACACCTCGTTCATCAAAGAAGTTCAGGTGAAGACTGCCGGCTTCGAACCACAATATGGACAGTCGCAGGGCGGCATTGTCAACATCGTTACCCAATCAGGAAGCAACGAGTATCACGGTTCCATTTACGGATTCGCGAGTCCTGAAGCATTTGAAGCAACGCGACTCCAGCCGGACGATGCTCCGCGCCGAAATACCGGTGGAAAGCTTCTGCATCAGGAGAACTATGACTTCGGCGTGGACGTCGGCGGTTATGTTCCCGGAGCGCGCAACAATCTATTCTTCTTCGGTTCCTTCAACCCGAGCATCAGAAGAGATATCGTCCGCGGCGCGGAAGCGAACGCACTGAGCACCAGTGATTCCGGTTTACGAATAATTCGCGGTCCACATTTTGCCAATCGCATTCGCAGCTATAACTACGCGCTCAAGAGCGAGTGGCTCATCAATTCAAACCATCAGATGACGTTCTCCATCTTTGGAGATCCATCAAAGACAAACAAGAGCACTTTTCCAAATCCCGGCAGGCCGCTAACGATCGACAACACTACTTCCGACAGTATTCTCGATTACGGCACTCGCAATATCTCCCTGCGCTACAACGGCAACTTGTCGCCGACATTGATTTTTAATGCTTCGCTGGGCCTGGGCCGGTCACGTTTCAGTGAGACAGGATTCGACGACATCAACCAGGTATCCGATCGGCGTGGTTCCGATCAGCTCAATATCGAAGCCGCAACGGGACAGCTTCCCGCTCGTGGAAATTTCGTCTCGGTGGGTCTTGGATTCGTTGAACCAACGGTGAGCAAGACCAAGCGCGCGGAGTTCAACCTCTCGAAGCTGCACAATCTTTGGGGTCAACACACCGCTGGACTCGGCTACACGTTCCAACGCGGCAATTACGAAGGAACACGCGATCGCAGCGGACCAAAGTGGACGATTCCGGCTGGAAACGGAATCGCTTCCGGTCAAACAACCAACGTACAGTTTCGCTTGCGTTTTCGTGAGACCACCGACGGCGGCGTTAATCCGCTCTTCCCGGTCAGGTTGGCTGATGGTTCGACGGAACTCGTACCGGTTCGTCTTCAGGTCTTTCGAGCAGAGTTTGGAACTCCAAACTTTACAACCTATTCCAACTACCACGCGGCATATGCGCAAGACGTTTGGCGCCTCAACAAATACGTGACTGCTTTGGTTGGCATGCGCTGGGAACAGGAGCGGCTTGTCGGTAGTCCCGGTGCGTCGGGTGTGCGAGCAGCCTACAGCTTTACCGGTCAATGGGCGCCACGACTCGGCGTCACCGTCGACCCATTGGGTCATGGAAAGACGAAAGCCTTTTACAATTATGGACGGTTCTTCGAATACATCCCGCTTGATATGGCGGAGCGATCGCTATCAACCGAGCAGGACTGGACCGGCAGCCTCTTCGCTCCCGCGTTCACTGTCAACGGAGCCGGTCAGCGAATCGCTGTCGTCAACCAGTTTGGCACTGTGAATCCGATCATCGATGCGGCTCATCAGATTCCGGGAGGCACGACGATCTCGGCGGGCGATCCGGCCAACCCGATTACTGCCGGAACCAAGCTCGGCTTTACCGACGAACATTCGTTCGGTTTTGAACAGCAACTGCCTAAGAACTTCACGTTCTCGGCGCGTTACATTGATCGCCGATCGAAGCGCATCGTCGAAGACGCCGCGTCGGTTTCACCTGAAGGCTCACTGGCGTGCGATGTGGCCACCGGGACACACTGCATCACGCAGCTTTACTTTATCGGCAACATCGGACCGCGTCTTGATGCGGCCGTCAACCTGGTGCCGTTTAGATATACGCCCGGCGGGGCGGTGCCTGCGGGCTGCGCGCTGTTTATGGGATTGCCCAGATACAATTTCGACTCGGGCGCGGGCCAGAGCGTTTGCTTTGCACAGACCGGCGTCGATCCTGTCACTGATTTGGAAATCAATTCGCCCGATGGAAACCCCGATGGTTTTCCGCAGGCCGTTAGAAAATACAGGGCGCTTGAGCTCGAGCTAAATCGCCGTTTCTCGAATGGCTGGCAAGGATTCTTCAACTGGAGAATTGCGAAGCTCGAAGGTAACTTTGAAGGCCATCTCCGGAACGATAACGGCCAGACGGATCCGGCCATCAGTTCGTTGTTTGACTTTACGACTGGTGACTTCAATCTGTTGGGCGATCAATTTGCTGTTGGCCCACTGAATACCGACCGCCGGCACATCATCAATGTGTTTGGTAGTTACAGCTTCGGCAAGGAGCGCTTCAAGAAGTTGAACGGCCTGAGCCTTGGTATGAACTTCCATTTCGAGACCGGTCTACCAATCAATAAATTCGATCCGCATCCGGTTTATCTGAATGTGGGTGAGATTCCGGTAGGTGGGCGCGGCAGTCAGGGACGTACGCCTAACTACGGTCGCTTCGATCTCCATACTGACTATGCGTGGAGTATCACAGAAACGACACGGGTGAAGTTTATTGCTGACTTCTTCAATGTTTTCAACAGTCAGAGACTTCGTCGACCTGATGAGAACGCGGCCCTCGACTTTGTTGCAGGACAGAATCCGCCAAATCCGGATTTCCTGAAACCCGCACCATTACCGCAGACCACGGGTTACTACCTGCCGTTTAATATGAGGCTGGGAATCAGATTTGAGTTCTAGCCCGTATTCGAATGATCGATACACAGAAGGCACAAACGTTTCTGTTTGTGCCTTCTGTGTTTCTGGTTAGCCCGCTCCTATCATCCCTTCGCCTCTAACACGTCGGCTCGCGCGGTTTCTTCAACTTGTTTTTGCAATACACCGGCCCTACCGTCGTACCTTCGAAACGCCGGTAGTGCCAATATCAGCAAACCCGTACCAAGCACACAGAGAATGCCACCGGAAACTACGGCAGTGCGAATCCCGAAGAGACTGGCAACGATACCCGACTCCGCATTCCCCAACATTGGACCAGTGTGATAGCTAATCAATTCGATTCCCGCCATTCGCCCGCGCAAGTGATCCGGAATTGTCTGGTTCCAGATGATCATGCGAAACACGCCGCTAATCATGTCGGAAGCGCCCGCGATCGCCAGACACAACAACGCCAGCCACAATCGTCCGGCAAGACCAAACGCAATGATGGCAAATCCCCAGCACGCCGCGGCTATTCCCACTGCCAGTCCATGACGGTGGACGCGTTTGGTCCAACCGAGCATCAGTGACATTACGAGTGCGCCGGCCGCAGGCGCCGCGTAGAGGAAACCCACTGAAGCACCACCGTACCTTTGCGCAATCGCTGGAAAGAGTGCCATCGGAATGCCAAAAAACATTGCATTCAT
>Ga0111539_10005527_pt1 | contig 16347 bp, 17 predicted proteins | sample RhiMethybrSRZTD1_FD_79667 | JGI IMG/M metagenome (GOLD analysis project Ga0111539, IMG submission 79667) | Populus rhizosphere microbial communities from Tennessee, USA - Rhizosphere MetaG P. TD hybrid SRZTD1 (version 2) (version 2) | ecosystem: Host-associated > Plants > Roots > Rhizosphere >... | reverse complement strand
GAGTTGACGCCGGCGGTGCGAAATGCGTGGTTGCGAGCGGCCGTCCGGAAGAAAGATGAGCTGAAGGTGAAGGAGCTTTTGGCAGCGGGCGCCGATGCGAACCACCAGTATGCGATTGGCTATCGTCACCCCGATGTTAAGACCACTGTTCTGATCGATGCGGTGAAGTTGGGCCATGCCGGGATCGTGCAATTGCTACTTGCGCGTGGCGCGGATCCGTCGGTCGAGGGGTTGCTTTACGGAAGTGAGCACGGGTTGAAGTACGGGACGGCGCTGGAGGCGGCCGAGTCGTCGCCGAACCCTGAGATTCTTGCGTTGCTGCGAAAGGCTATTGCGGCGCGGATATTGGACCGAAAGAGTGGCTAGGCCTTTATACCTGGCTTTTAAACCTCGTCCAGCGAGCGAATGATCTGAAAACGATCGGGATCGGGTTGTGGCTGGTTGCCGGGACGGATTGAAAGCCTTGTTTCCATTCCCGCCGCTGTTGCTGCTTCGAGTTCTGTTGTGACGTCAGAGATGAAGATTATTTCGTGCGGCAGGAGATTCATCTCGTTGGCGATGCGACGATAGCTTTCTGCCTCGCCTTTTGCGCCGACGTTCGTGTCGAAATAGTCGCTGATAAAACCTGTAAGATCGCCGTGTTCAGTGTGGGCGAAGAGAAGTTGTTGGGCCAGTGCGCTGCCGGATGAAAAGATACTGATACGCAGGCCGGCCTGCTTCCACCGCTCGAATGCTGGACGTACGTCGTCAAAGACCTGCGCTTTCAGCGTTCCATTCGCATAACCTTCACGCCAGATTTTTCCCTGAAGTGACTTCAGACCAGTCGATTTGCGATCGCGATCGATTAGCCAGTGGACGTAGGCTGCGATCGAGTCGGGGTCGTGTGCGAATGACGGCGGTTGAGCGCCGCTGTCAGTGTCACGCGTGTGCTCTTCGCGCAATTGTGCGACGTCCTTAGTCAGATCTTTTGAGTGTTGGACCAGGAAGTCGCGGACGTGTTCTCGCGCGTACGTGAACAGCACGTCGTGAACAAAAGCGATCGGCGTGGTGGTGCCTTCAATGTCGAGCAGGATGCCGCGAATGGCGCCTTTTGAGAGACGTTCGCTCACGATTCAAGCAAGTCGCGGTTGGGAAGGTGCGTGACGCCGAAGCAGAGCGGCATGAAGCCTTCGTCGACGTGGCTTTCGGAGTAATGAGGAGTCCAGCCGGATGTGTCCTGGAACAGACGAATCGCACGAATGCGTCGATCGGCGCAGAGGTTGAACCAGTGAAGAGTGCCGCGCGGGACGCGGATCAGATCGCCTGCTGAGACTTCGATGCCCAGGACGTGGCCCGTTTTCGAATGAATGTGAAACAGGCCGTGGCCGGCGATCACGAAGCGCACTTCGTCTTCGTCGTGCCAGTGTTCGCGATTGAACTTCGCGAGCATGTCGTCGAGACCTGGCGTTTCCGGATTGACGTCGATTACGTCGGCCGTCACGTAGCCGCCGCGAGATTTTAATTGTTCGATCTCGTTTGCGTAAGCGCGCAGGATTTCGTCCGGCGGAGCATCGTCGGGAACTGGATGTGCGGGTTGCCAACGTTCGTAGTCGATGCCGTGTTCGGCGAGTCCGGCAGTGATCTCTTCCGGTGTTCGCAGGGTCCGATCTTCATCGACGATTGTCACTAAAGCCATCGTTCAGCCCTTTCCGGTTTTGAGCATCGCCGTTCGTCCCATCGTTTCCAAAAGGAATTCGAGTATTTCGACGTGACGTTTTGCCTGGGCCAGGTTTTCGCCCCACGAATAGAGACCGTGACGTCTGATGAGAATTCCGTGAGCGAATTTGTGTGCGCCCAAGGTCTTGCTGATCGTGTTTGCCAGTGCGGGCATGTCTTGCGAGTTATCGACGATTGGCAGGAACTCCGAATGCTCGTGAGTCTTTACACCCGCGAGTCCTTTCAACATCTCGTAACCTTCGATCCGTACTCCGCTTTCACTCGCGTGCAGGTCGGAAAAGATTGTGTTCCAGATCGAATGCGTGTGCAGCACCGCACCCGCCGCGCGTTCCTTCACGATACGCACATGCAACAGAGTCTCATCCGACGGCTTATTCGCTCCCGCTTTACTCGGGGAGTCCGGCGTACTCATAAACCCCGGCGGATTCCTGGCCTCACTCAACACGAGCGCATTCTCGTCGACCAACAATATTTGCTCGGGTCTCAAGTCACCCTTATCAACCCCGCTCGCAGTAATCGCCAACCGCATCGGCTCACGCTCAACGACCGCACTGAGATTCCCACTCGTCCCCATCAACCACCCACGCGCATAAAACCGCCTCGCCACCAAAACCAACTCCTCGACGATCTCATGTACGTTCTCAGCCATGAACGTCAATCTAATAGAAAAACGGTTTGTATTCTACTTCCGGCGGGAGGGTTTGTGGCGGAGGCCGTGGTAATTGACGTTGCCGGGGAGTTTTGAAGGGAGATCCAGGTCGTCGCTTACGATGTCTTCGAGATGGACGCCCGCGACGTGCGCGTAGGAGAGCAGCGTCATGAGCGTGGGTTCGCGCTCGTCGTTCTCATACTGCGAGATGCGTCCGTAGTGCATCGTGTCTTCCAACCCGAGCCGCGCGAGCATCTGGCTCTGCGATAGACCAAGCCCTTCGCGTATTGCCAGCAGCTTACTCGCCAACCGCAGCGGTCTCGGACGCGGATTGCCCATCAGGAGTTTCCTCCCAATGGCCCACGCCCGACACCCGAGCCGAAAACTTTTCGCTTGCGCAAACTCCCAGATGGGAGTAGCATGCGTTCGCTTTTGATGTCCGCCGCGAGTTTGAATCTTACGTGCTCGCCGGCGATGCTCATCACTCGTTACTGTGGGAGCTTGAGCTGCGCATTTGCTCGGAGCCGGATTGTCAAAGACGAGTGCATCGTAAAGCGTTATCGCGAAATCGTAAATAGAAAAATCATTCGAGTGGCCTGGTAGGGGGGCCAGGTTGGGTCCGCGGAAGCTAAACCGAGGCGCTTCTGCGGACTCGGGGTCGAGTTCTGTGATGAACCTCCACGAACTGATCGAACGCGATCCGCAGCGAGCGGACGGCGTCGCAGTGTTTACCGGAACAGTCATTCCGGTCGCGTTTCTGTTCGAGTTCCTGAACGACGATCAGACCATGGAGACGTTTCTGGACCAGTTTCCCACCGTCAGCCGGGATCAGGCACGCCGCGTACTCGGCGTGTCGCGAGATCTCTTGCTGACACTCGAAAAGAACCTGAAGTCTTGAAGTGGCCTTGGGTGAGGGGGCCACACTGAGTCCGCGAGAGCAGGCGGGCGCGCCCAGGCGCTTTCGCGGACTCTCTATTTGAAAAATCCGTGTTTTGGCTTATGGTTCATACAACCATGCAAACACGGACTGAAATACAACCGCCAAGTTTCCCAGACGTCGTCGCGGCGCGATCGTTCATTTCATCTTATCTACCCAGGACGCCACTCATCCGCATCCCAAAACTCTCGGAAGCACTCGACTGCGATTACTACGCGAAACTCGAGAGTCTTCAGCCAACGGGCGCATTCAAAGTGCGCGGCGGCGTGAACCTCGTCGGTTCTCTGAACTCGGACGACGTCACGCTCGTCACTGCTTCAACCGGAAACCATGGCCAGTCAATCGGCTACGCTGGAAGGCTCTTCAACAAGCGGGTGATCGTCTACGCCCCGGCAGAGAACGTCAACGAGATGAAGATGCAAGCGATGCGCGATCTCGGCGCTGAAGTGCGTCTGCACGGCCGCGATTTTGACGAAGCACGCCTCGAAACGGAGCGAGTCGCAAGCGAAGAAGGTTTGCGTTACGTGCACTCTGCAAATGAGCCGCACTTGATCGCGGGCGTTGGCACGATCGGACTCGAGATCTTCGAAGACCTTCCCGATGTCGACGTGATCATTGCACCGGCGGGCGGTGGGAGTTGCGCCTCAGGAAATTGCATCGTCGCGAAGCACCTGAATCCGAAGGCGCGCGTCATCGCTGTTCAATCCACGGAGGCACCGGCGATGTGGCATGCGTGGCGCAACCACAATCTCGATTCTTATCCGACGATGAACACCGAACACGAAGGTCTCGCCTCGCGCACACCATTCGCGCTCACGAACAAAGTTCTCTGGTCGCTGCTCGACGACTTCCTGCTCGTCACAGACGAAGAGATTAACGAGGCGATTCGTTTACTTGCGCGAGACGGGAAGCAGATCGTCGAAGGCGCCGGCGCCGCGTCACTCGCCGGCGCGATCAAGTTGCGTGACGAATTGCGTGGCAAGAAAGTCGTCGGTATCGTCAGCGGCGGAAACATTCCACCCGAGCGTTTCGCGAGGTTGTTTGCCTGAGCCCAAGAGCTAATTCTTGATCCGTTTTAGATAACTTCGATGTATCCACGCACCGTTCCGACCGCGGTCACGAGTTTCGAAGAACAAACCTTCTTCCGTCTCGCGTTTGACTGACACAGTTCGCGGGTTAATGTCTGTCATCGTCTCCGAGCCGAGTTCGCTATTCACCAGGAACGCCCCAACAGTCTCAATTGGCAATGCGTTCGGCGCTCTCTTGATCGATGGCGTTGCCACAGCCTCAACTGTCGCCGCCTTCAGCAACCTGGGCCATAGTCGCTCGAACATCGCGTGGGAAGAGTAGACGTCGGCGCTCTTCAGTTCGTCGTTGAGCGCGAATGCAAAGCCGATCACGTCATTCGACCGAAAGGCGAGCGGTGAAAGATTGTCGATGTAAGGCCTCGTTGACTCCTGGAGGGTCTTGTTTTCGAGTGCCAGCGGCAGACTCGTCGGCGACAGTTCCGACCGAACATTTTTGGGCAAAGCTACAGTTAATTTGTCTTGCGAAGCCTCAACTTCGTTCCAAACACCGGCTTGAGTGGCCACGTCTACGACGGCTTGTCTTAAAGAATAATTTGCAGCCATTTCCGTTAGTGTGAATTGATCTGCCGATTCGTACCCGCGTGCATACCAGCGCGACTGTTCCACGCAGAACGCAGAAATCGGAACACTGCCAACATGCGGCGGCAGTATAAAGTCGACGGATAGCACGCGATCCTGTCTCCCGCCTTTTACGATGTCGCCGGCTTGCACGAAGACGGTGTCGTCGGCGCTGAGGTTTTCGATAGAGAGCTCATTGACGTGGTTCGTCTCATGAACTATCACGGTCCCCCGGTCCATTGCTTGTTGTAACGGAGTGTAGAGCGCGCAGTCAGTCGCATCCGGGCCATGAATCAGAAAGATCGAAAGGTTTTCGAATTCGTAAGGTCCGGAGAGTCTGTAGTTGCTGAGTTGAACGTCTTTTACAACAACAGGCGGCGGTGTTTTGAGCACGTTCGGCAGCGACAGTTTTGCTAAGACTACGCCGACCGTGAAGGTGATCAAGGCGCTAAGAAGCGCGAAAGTGCGTCTATTCATGTCAACCTCCTGAGCATGAAATTAGACGCGGCACTTCGAAAAAAGTTCCGGATGGTCTTTGAACGCGGATATTCAGGACATAAGATGGACGCCATGCAACTGCCCGTGAACCCACCAGTTTTGCCGATGCTGGCAAAGCGTGTTGCCGCACTCCCGGCGGCCGGTGACTGGATCTTTGAGCCGAAATGGGACGGCTTTCGCGCGCTGATCTTTCGCGACGGTAAAGAGGTTCTCATTCAGAGCCGCGATAGCAAGCCATTGAACCGTTATTTTCCGGAACTGATCGATCCGTTGCTGAAGCAACTTCCGGCTCGCTGTGTGCTTGACGGCGAGATCGTCATCGCACACGACGGCGCACTTGATTTCGACGCGTTGCAACTTCGTCTACATCCGGCAGCGTCGCGCGTCAAAATGCTTTCGGAACAGATGCCGTCATCGGTCGTCTTTTTCGATCTGCTCGCGCATGGCGCGCGCGACCTGCGAAACGTGTCGTTTGCAGAGCGCCGGGAGAAATTGCAATCGATCCTGACGAAGGCGAAACCACCGATTCATCTGACGCCCGCGACGACGGAGTTCACGACCGCGTCAGACTGGTTTCGTCGCTTCGAAGGCGCAGGACTCGACGGTGTCGTCGCGAAGCCGGCGTCGGGAGTTTATGAATCGAACAAGCGCGTGATGCTCAAGATCAAACACGAGCGCGAGTGCGATTGTGTGGTGGCCGGTTTTCGTTGGCACAAGAAAGGCGATCGCACTGCTTTGGGATCGTTGCTGCTCGGATTGTATGACGACAGTGGCAGGCTTCATCACGTCGGCGTGTGCGCGAGTTTCACCGATCAGAAGCGGCTCGAGTTAGTAAAGTTCATCGCGCCGTATCGCAAGAACGCGCTGGATAATCATCCGTGGAAAGAATGGGCCATCGCCGAGGGCGCGGAAGCGGGACGCATGCCGGGCGGGCAGAGTCGCTGGAGTCAGGGCAAAGACTTGTCGTGGGAACCGTTGCGTCCGGAGCTGGTGGTCCAGGTTGCTTACGAACACATGCAGAGCGGGCGCTTTCGTCACATGTCGCAATTTCGCCGATGGCGTCCTGACAAGAAACCGGAAGATTGCACCTTCGAACAACTCGAGGTTGTTCCACCGCACGAACTCGAAACGATCTTCGCCGCCGGGCGCTAGCTCGCGCGACGAGGGTGGTTTTCCCGCAAAGGCGCAAAGACGCAAACCAGAATTCTCTTTGGGTTTCACTCTTGCGTCTTTGCGCCTTTGCGGGAACTCTTCCGTGAAGCCCAATAGTCGCGCCACTCGCGCGTGGGATCGTCGTCGGGATCGGGTTTTTCCTGCGGGGGCCGAAGTTCTTCAGGAACGTTGCGCAGGTTTACTCGGATGCGCGTCCAGGTTGACGAGCGGCCGCGCATTGAGTCGACCAGCACGTCTTCCACTTTAATCAGTTTCGCGATCTTTCGGTGCTTCTTCTTCCAACGTTCCAAACCAGCTAACGCGGCCTCTTTGTCCGGCGAGTTTGCAACGACGATTAATGGCATCTTGACGCGCGGTTTCTTCGCCGCCGACTTTTTCGCACGCGACGGTGCGACGCGCGTCGCCTCATCCGACATCTTGCGAAAGTGCGGCGGCCACGGCGCATCGCCAAGTCCCGACTCCTGATCTCGATCCGCAAGCTCGAGCAGCTTTTCGAGCGAACCGGCAGCCTGATCCATGTCTGCATGCGGATCGCCGATCTCGGCGAAACGCTTCGGCGCGGTCAGGATCGTGAAATCCGCCGGATCACACTCCGTCACTTCGTTCCAGGCGAGCGGCATCGAGACACGAGCGTCGGGCAGCGGCCGCACTGAATACGCCGAGCAGGTCGTGCGGTCCTTCGCATTCTGGTTGTAGTCGAGAAATACGCCATGCCGTTCTTCTTTCCACCACTTCGAGCTCGCCAGTTTCGGCACACGCCGTTCGATCTCGCGCGACAGCGCCACTGCCGCACGTCGTACTTCGCTGAACGTCCATCGCGGTTCAATTCTGACGTTGACGTGCATGCCGCGAGAACCGCTGGTCTTGGGCCAACCACGCAACCCCATCTCTTCGAGCAGCGCTTTCACTTCCAACGACACGCGACGAACATCATCCCATCCAACACCCGGCCCGGGATCTAGATCGACCCGCAGTTCATCAGGATGGTCCAGATCGCCGGTGCGAACCGGGTGCGGATGAAGTTCGATACAACCGAGATTCACAATCCACGCGAGCCCCGGCGCATCGTCTACGACGATCTCTTCGGCTTTGCGTCCGGAAGGAAATGAGAGTGTGACGGTTCGCAACCACGTTGGCCGATTTTCCGGCGCGCGCTTCTGGTAGAACGCCTGACCTTCGGCGCCGTCCACGAACCGCTTCAACACGATGGGCCGATCGCGAATCCCGTTGAGAGCGCCGGGCGCGACTGCCAGGTAGTAACGAACGAGATCGAGTTTTGAGACTTTGATTTGTTTCGAGAAGTACGGCTTGTCAGAGTGAGTGACGCGGACCTCACGTCCGTCGATCGTCAGTGTCTCGGTTGTTTCGTCTTTCTTCGCCACCAATAGTCACAGAGCCTCTAACGGTTTCGCCATCGTGATGAAATGACACGGATGTTTCGTTTGCACGTCAGGCGGGAAGGGACGCGTTCCGGTTTCCACGTAGCCGCGTTTTCGGTAGAAAGGCTGAAGCTCGGTCCGGAGATTGACGATCAAGATATCCATGATGCGCGCTCCCATCTCGTGACAGTGTTTCTCGGCTGCATTCATCAGCAGCGACCCAAGCCCGCCTTGCTGTTGCTCAGGATCGACTGAAAGCAGTCCCAGATACGACCGATCGCCACCTTTAAGCTCGACGTAAACGCATCCGGCGAGTACTCTGTCACCGCGCATGCGCGCCTCGGCGACGATAAATGTGCCGGTGGTGAAGAGTCGTTCGACCTCTTCCAGCGTGATCCGATCCTCAAAACAAAAGAATTCCTCCGCCACGCGAAAGGCGGAGTTGATAACTGCCATTATCTGCCTTGCATCCGATGGGTCTGCGGTCCTGATTTGAACAGGTTTGTTCATGACGTTATCAACACAGACAGAGGCGAATCATATATGACGACACCCCTGGTAGTCGAAACGGTCAGTCCGGAATCGCGATCAAAATCGTCCGAAGAAGCACGCTCCGGTCTCGACCCGTGGCGCATCACCGAACTACCACTTGCGCCAACGCCACGTGGGTTCGGTTGGTTCAGCGCGATTGGACCAGGCGTGATCGCGCTCGGCGTTTCGATCGGCAGCGGTGAGTTTCTGCTCGGACCCGCGGCGTTTGTGAAGTATGGACTCTCGCTGCTGTGGATCGTCGGCGTCGCAGCGCTTTTGCAAACGCTGCTCAACGTCGAAGTGATGCGTTACACGTTGGCGACTGGCGAACCTGTCTTCACGGGGTTCATGCGCACGCGCCCACATTCAACTTTCTGGGCATGGTTCTATTCGATTCTGTTCTTCCTGCAAATGGGCTGGCCGGGATGGGCAGGAGCTGCTGCGGGCGCGGTCTTTTTTCTCGGCGTAAAACGTCTTCCGGGCGCGAATGAAACGGGCACAGTTTACCTGATCGGGGTCGGGCTGTTTCTCATGTGTGCGCTCATACTGATGGTGGGCCGGCGCATCGAACGCACACTTGAGGTCCTGAACTGGATCATGGTGTCAGTGATCATCGGCGGGCTTGGCATACTCGCGTTAATGTTCGTTCCCGCTTTCAACTGGGCGGCTGGGCTCGCCGGTTTTGCCGGGTTCGATCTGAACACTGGCCACTTCCAATTCGTCCCGGCGGGCGCGGATTTCTTTCTGCTCGGTGCGTTCGCGGCCTACGCGGGCGGCGGTGGTGTTGCGAACCTGACTTTGAGCAATTGGGCACGCGACAAGGGTTATGGGATGAGTAGCACTGTCGGGTTTATTCCGGCTGCCGTTGGCGGAAAGAAAGTCTCACTGGCCCATTCGGGCGCCACCTTCGTACCGAATCACGAGGGGATGGAGCGCTGGAAGGGTTGGTGGCGGCTCGTGCGTGTGGACCAATGGGGCGTTTACTTCACAGGCGCGGTGCTCGGCATGGCCCTGCCCGCACTACTTTACGTGACGTTCGTGCCTTCCGGCACTGAGATTCGCGGACTCGGAATCGCCGCCGCGCTGGCCCAGGCAGTTGGCGCGCAGAAAGGCGCGATTTTTGGTTTGACAATCGCGTTCCTCGGCGTTTGGCTCCTCTTCAAAACGCAACTCGACATACTCGACGCGATGTCACGGGCGATCACCGACATTCTTTGGACCGGTAGTGCGCGGATACGAGCCTGGCGCGGCGGCGATGTACGAGTCGTGTATTACGTGACGCTCGGAGTCATCTCCTTGTGGGGCATTATTGCGATGCGTCTCACGCAACCGATCATCCTGCTCGCACTCGGCGCCAACATGGCGGGAATCGTCTTCATCATCAGTTCAATTCACCTGCTTTACGTAAACACGCGACTGCTTCCGGTCGAGCTGCGGCCGCCAATGTGGCGGCGTCTCGCACTCGTCGCGCTGGCGCTGTTTTACGGCTTCTTCCTGACGATGTGGGTTTGGAGCGCCATCTTCGGTTCATCATGATTTGTGATGATCCTCACAGGCATTTCTTATGTTGCAGGTGACGGTTGCATTTGCGCGCGAGGCTCGCTATAGTCTGGGGCAATTAGGATGGTTGGTGAATCCTTCCATTCAAGTGGTTGTCGGGGTGAGGACGATGACCACATTAGATTAGGCGCGGCAGCCCAAAACTGTCGCGCCTTTTCGCAATCTACTCACTCTAACACTCGTTCTAAATAAATATGTTAATCAGATTCTTCACGCTCGTTTCCTTGCTACTGACAACTGCGTTTGCTCACGTTTACGCGCAGCAGTCTAAAACAACAACGCCCAAACCTGCCGCGACACCGCAGACGTTCACCGCTGAAGGAATCTCGATTGAATTCAGCGTCGACCCGGTCCGCTCGACGGTCAAAGAACCAATCGCAGGTGAGGACGCGACGGTGCGGTTCAAGATTTCCGGAACGAACGGCCGCGTCCCGTTGAGCAATCTGCGTCCAGTCGCGTGGGTCGACCAGCGTGCGTCGGAACAAATCTCCGACGCGCGCGCGTGCCGCGAGAAGGTGCAGTCGTTTTTGCAGGCGTCGTTCACGAAGCGCCCGACAGTCGATCTGAACGCCTACTTCATCCTCGCTCTCAACAACGAGCCAAATATCTCGGTGATCGATCCGTTGAGTGGTTTTGGCGGCAGCAAACTGTACACGCTGATCGTGTTGAAGAGTCCGGGTGAAGACTGGGTGATGAGCAGCGATAACAAACGGCTCTACGTGTCGATGCCGGCGGTAAACCAGGTGGCCGTGATCGACGTGCCATCGTGGAAAGTGATCGCCAACGTCGACGCGGGAGTGAAGCCAAGTCGCGTTGTTTTGCAGCATGACGGGCGTTACCTGTGGGTCGGAAACGACGCCCCAACCGCGGCTCAAAGTGGCGTGACGGTGATTGACACCGCCACGAACAAAGTGGTTCGCCAGTTATTCACTGGCGAGGGCCACCACGAAATTGCACTGAATGACAACGACACGCTTGCCTTTGTCACCAACAGAGATGGCTTTGTTTCTGTTATCGACGTCCGAAAACTTGAGCTCAACAAGTTTATAAACGCCGGTTTTCATCCGGTAGCTATCGCCTACTCTTCATTGAGCAAGTCAATCTACGTCGCTTACGAACCCGAAGGGGCGATCGCCGTTTTTGACGGTACAAGCCATGAGGTGGAGGTTCGACTCGAGGGTTACTCGGGAGTGCGTTCCATTCGTATCTCGCCCGATGGGCGCTACGGCTTTGCGCTCAGCACCAAAAAGAACACGGTGCATATCATCGATCTGTCGTCGAATCGCGTCATTCACAGCGTCCCGACCGGAGAGGGCGCAGACCAGATCACTTTCAGCAGACAGTTTGCTTACATTCGATCCGCTGGGAGTGAGTTCGTGTCGATGATCCGGCTTGCGGATCTCGGCAAGGGAGCTGCCGTCACAAAGTTTCCCGCCGGACAGAAAGCGCCTGCCGAAGCGCGCACGTCTTCGCTGGCGGACGCGATCGTTCCCGCGCCGGACGACGGCGCCGTGTTGGTCGCGAATCCCGCCGACAAGATGATCTACTACTACACCGAAGGCATGGCCGCGCCGATGGGAAGTTTTCAGAACTACAAACGCGATCCGCGCGCCTTGCTCGTGCTCGATAACAGTCTGCGCGAGACCCAGCGCGGCGTTTACACGACGACGTTGCGGCTTACCGGCGCGGGTCATTACGACGTCGCGTTTCTACTCGACTCGCCGCGCATCATCAACTGCTTCGACCTCACGATCGCGGAGAACCCGGCAACGCCGAGAAAATCCGAGACGTCGTTCAAGATCGATCCAGTCGTGAAACAGGCGCTCGCGAAAGTCGGCGAACGCTTCGAACTGCGCTTTCGCCTGGTCGAGACGAAGACAGGGAATCCCAAAAAGGATCTTGACGACGTGCGTGTGCTCGTGTTTCTCGCGCCGGGCATCTGGCAGCAACACGAGGACGCGAAGTCTGTCGGCGGGGGCGTTTACGAGATGAGCTTTGTGCCGCCGAATCCAGGCGTATACTATGTTTTCGTCCAGAGTGCTTCACTCGGACTGGAGTTCAATCAGTCGACACCGTTAACGCTCTCAGCCGTAAAGTGAGTCCGAAATGACTAAATTCATATTTGCCCTAGCCCTACTATTCGCGTTTGGTTTAGTCACCGCGCAGGCACAAGAACCAGAACAGTCGGCCGCGCAGAAATACTTTAGCGACGTCGAACTGGTGAACCAGAACGGCGAGAAGATGCGCCTCTACACCGATTTGCTGCAAGGCAAAACGGTCATCATCAACTCGTTCTTCGCGACGTGTCAGGGTAGTTGCTTGCCGATGATGCGCAATCTCGAAAAGGTGCAGGAAGCGCTCGGCGATCGTCTCGGCAAAGATGCGCGTATAATTTCGATCAGCGTCGATCCGACAGTCGATTCGCCCGCTGCGTTGAAAGCGTATGCGAAGAAGCTTCAGGCGAAACCCGGCTGGTACTTCATGACTGGCGACAAAGAGAGCGTCGATTTTGCGCTCAAGAAACTGGGCCAGTTCGTCGATACCAAAGAGTCGCACCTCAACATATTTATCATCGGCAACGAAAAGACAGGTCTATGGAAGAAAGCCTTTGGACTTGCGAAGAGCGAGGAACTCGTCAAAGTCGTCGACAGCGTCATCAACGATCAGGCTCCTGCTAAACCGTAACGCCCTTCACCGCATCGATGAACAGACTATTCCTGATCGCGATCTGTCTGATTGTCCTCGGTATCGCTTTCGGTAGTCAGACCACCAGGGCCCAGCAACCACTCACCGCTCAGGAAATTCGCGGCAAGCAGATCTACCTGAACGGCACCAGCCCATCCGGCAAAGACATACTTGCTTACGTCGGCGATGCGTCGCTCGAAGTGCCTGGGAATGTGATGGCTTGCGCGAACTGTCACGGAATCGCGGGGCAGGGAAAAGCCGAGGGCGGAATCAATCCTTCGAACGTGACGTGGGAAGCGCTGACTAAACCGTACGGCGTCACGCACGTCAACGGGCGCAAGCATCCCGCTTACACCGCTCGCGCTCTCGAGTTGGCAGTCACGCGCGGACTCGATCCGGCAGGCAACAAGTTGCTGTTCGCGATGCCTCGCTATCAGATGTCGAAAGAAGATCTCGACGATCTGGTGGTTTACTTGAAGCGGTTGGGCACGGACGTCGATCCGGGCGTCAGCGACAACAAGATCGTGATCGGGATGGCGTTTCCGACTGCTGGTCCAATCGGTGAATTGTCGCAGGCTGCGAGAGACGCGATCGCCGCGGCATTTGCGGAAACGAACTCCCAGGGTGGTGTTTACAATCGCCAGCTCGAACTGAAATCGGTCGCGGCGGATACGAAGACGATCACGCGCGCCGACGTCGAGAAGTTGATTCGCGACGAAAAGGTTTTCGCGCTGACTGGGATGATGATCGCGGGCGTTGAGAACGATATCGTGCCCTTGCTGGCGGAGCAGGAAGTGCCGCTGATTGGCCCATTGACACTCGATCCGAAGATCAGTTCGCCGCTCAACCGTCAAGTTTTTTATGTGTTGGACGGGGCTGCGGGACAGGCGCGCGTGCTGCTCGGTTTCATGGCGAAGAAGGCGGAGTCGAAACCGATGACGATCGCCGTGGTGCATTCAGGCGGTGAGCTGTCGGCGAGCGTCGTCGCGGCTGTAAGGGACCAGAGTCAGAAAGAGAAGTTGACGGCGCCGCAGGTCGTGGGATACGTGAGCGGGAGTCTCCCGGCGGCTGAGGTGGTCGCGCAGTTGAAAGGGAATGCGACGGCGGTTTTCTTCATTGGGAGCGCGCCAGAGTTGTTGTTGCTGATGAAGGAAGCTGCGAACGCGAACTGGTTTCCGCAGATTTTTGTGCAGAGTGGGACCGCCAGCCCGACGCTCTTCGACGCCCCTGCTGGGTTCGAAGGAAAAGTCTTTTGCACCTTCCCAACCGCGCCCGCCGATCAGACCGAAGAGGGGATTAAAGAGTTTCGGCTACTGGGTGAAAAGTACAAGCTGCCGCAGAAATATCTCGCCGCACAGCTCTCGGCATACAGTTCTGCGAAGATCCTGATCGAAGCTTTGAAACGGGTGGGCAAAGACCTCAGTCGCGAGCGACTCATCCAGACGCTCGAAGGCTTTTACAACTACCAAACCGGCCTGACACCCCCGATCAGCTACGGTCCAAACCGCCGCGTCGGCGCGATGGGCGCATACATCGTGACGCTTGATTTGAAGGAGAAGAAGTTCGTTCCCGTGAGTGGCTGGGTTGGGATAAACTGAGCGTCGGTCCAACACGATGATCCGAGTTCTCACACTCACAATCGTAACCACACTGGCGTGCAGTGTTGTCGCATGTGGCCAATCAAATGAACGGCGCATGGTCGCGGATCACTCTCAGAAAAACTTCACCGCGGAAGATTCGCGAGCGGATGGCGTCGTTCAGCTCAAGCTCGGGCAATTGTTCAAGCCGGGCGACACGACCTACGCCCTGATGGACCGAAAAACGTTGTCGGATCTGCCGCCTTTGCCGACCGGGTTCGTTGCGTTTCGTGATCAGGCATACCGCGTTACTACCGAGGCGATCGTCTCAGGAGAGCACACGGTAATCTTTCACTTGCCTTCCGTAAAAGACGAAGCTGAATTCAATCACCTGGTCGTGTTTCATCTGGAAGACGATGAGCTGAGTCCACGTGGAAAATCGTGGGAACCGGTAACGGTCGTGCCAGGCGGCTGGAACAAGAACTTCTTTAACTTCACTTCAGAAAAAGCATACGCGCAGTTGGTCCCCGACTTCTCCGCGCGGCGCATTGCGGCCATCGTCCACGATTTCGGAATGTTTGTGATTGCCGTCATACCGGACACACACGAGCTGCCGAAGGAGCCGTTTACCCAAATGGATTTCTCGGCCACCAGTTCTCCCGAATCGATGCACACAAACGAACAGGTGACGCATACGTTGGTGATCAAGAACAACGGTCCGGTTGGGGCAGAAGAAGTAAACCTTCGAGAATGGGTCAACAGTTATTTGTTATTTAGGTCTGCAACAACGACTCAAGGAAAATGTGCGCAGTCGCCCCAGTCGATTGACAGGGTGATCTGCCATCTTGGTCCATTGGATGTGGGCAGCACGGCGACGATCAACATCGTAGCGGGTTATGCAAAGTACTCGATCCTCCACAATGAACGCACTCCCCTCAAGAATACGGTCGAGCTCGTCTTCAAGAAGAAAGCGACTGACTTCACTGACATAACCAGCCAGCGGCTCGTTGACTTCGAGACGGTCATTATTAAAGGCAATCCTTGATAACTCATCGCCAAAAAAGATACCCTCACAATCACGGAGTAAAATATGTCAAGAGTCGTTTTACTAATCCTCGCAGGCGTTCTTTTCGTCTCGCCAGCCTTTACAGCACAGACAAGCCGCTCATCGACAAAGAAAACGCAAACGAAGATCGTCTATGCGTGTCCGATGCATCCCGACGTGACCTCGACGAAGCGCGGTAAGTGCCGAAAGTGTGGGATGGACTTGCGACCCACGAAAACAGTAACCGCCGAGGTGCCACCGGAGACTAATCCAGTCGATCCCGTCGCCGATCCTTCCATTCCAAAAACCGAAAGCTACTCTTTCAGCGCGGCGAAAATCCCGCATGCCCGCGTTGTCGATCAGAATGGCAAGCAACTCGATTTCTACACCGATCTGATCAAAGGCAAGAGCGTCGCGATCAACTTCGTCTTCACGACCTGCACGGCGATCTGCCCCTCGCTGACCGCTACGTTTCATCGAGTGCAGCAGGAAGCACGAACGCGCGGACTCGACGTGCAACTGATCTCTGTCAGCGTCGATCCGACGGTGGACACTCCCGAGCGATTGCAGGAGTACGCGAAAAAGTTCAAAGCGGAAACCGGGTGGACCTTCGTCACGGGCGACAAAGCCGAGATCGATTCGATTCTTCAGGCGATGGGCGTTGCTATAACGAACAAAAACGATCACACGCCGATGGTTCTCATCGGCAATGAAGTCGCCGACTTTTGGACGAGAACGTATGGATTGTCTTCACCGAAAACAATCGTGGACCTCATCGAAAGCGCTTCGTCGCGTAAGTAAACCAGATACGCGCACCGAAACGGCTTCTAAATTCCTTCTTGCAAGTTATTTTGCTTGACAGGAAAGTTAAACGAAACTACGCTGCGACTGTCACTATCCAGGGTCGGTCTGTTCTTCTCACTGCTGGTAAACCGCACAACTGACCAGCTT
>Ga0111539_10005526_pt1 | contig 16347 bp, 11 predicted proteins | sample RhiMethybrSRZTD1_FD_79667 | JGI IMG/M metagenome (GOLD analysis project Ga0111539, IMG submission 79667) | Populus rhizosphere microbial communities from Tennessee, USA - Rhizosphere MetaG P. TD hybrid SRZTD1 (version 2) (version 2) | ecosystem: Host-associated > Plants > Roots > Rhizosphere >... | reverse complement strand
CGTATTACATGATCCTCGGTGTCTCGAGCACCGAGAGCGATAGAGGAATTCGGGCGGCGTACCGCGACCTCGCGAAGAGGCTTCACCCGGATGTGGCGGGTGAGCAGGCGACTCGTTCCTTCCAAGAGGTCAGCGAAGCCTACGGCGACTTGTCCGATCCGCAGCGACGCCGCGAATACAACGACAAGCTGAGCCGAGCCGAGGATGGCGGAATCGCTACCGTGCGACGATCTCCGCGAGAGCCCCTCGTGCGCGAGCCCGTCACGATCCTCGGGAACCGGGACGGCATCCGCCCCTCCTTCGAGGCCATGCACGATCGCTTCCTCCGGAACTTCACCGGCATCGGCGTCCCGAAGTCCGAGCAGCTCGAGGGTCTCAACTTCGAAGTATTGCTCACGCCGGAAGAGGCGTCTCGTGGGTGCGTCGTGCCCATCGGCGTTCCCGTGTTCAGCCGCTGCCCGCACTGCGGAGGGTCGGGACATGACTGGGTGTTCCCATGCGCGTACTGCCAGCAGCAGGGAATGATTGAGAGCGAGGAGCGGTTACGGGTTCGGATCCCGCCAATGGCCCCGTCGGGATCCATCTACGAGATTCCGCTCCGGGGCCTCGGCATTCACAACTTCTGTCTTCGTCTCCACGTCTTCGTGGAGGCGCAGCCCGGATAGGGCAGAAAGGAGCACGACATGTGGTGGGAATGCAGTGAATGCGGCGGTCACGTCGAGCGCTCCCGCGCTCCCGTGGTGTGCCGCGAGTGCGGAACGGCAGGCGTCATCTTTGTGCCCGTCGATATTGACGACCCGATCGCCGGCGATCCGGAGGCCGATAGCCTGCGTGCCGCTTGGCTGCGCGCCGGCCTGGAACAGGCTCGAATGACGGTGGCGGCCTAAGATGAGCAAGCGCGGGCACTCGACAGAGGTCGAGCACGTCGAATCGCAGATGGATCTCAGCCATCTGCGACGCGAGTCGCGGACCGCGCTGGAGCTGGCTGTCGTCGCAATGGCGCCGTCCGAGCTCGTCGATCGACTCGCGGCCGCTGCTGGCTTGCTCGAGGCTCTCGCCGAGCTCCCGACGGACAGCCCGCAGGTGATCGCCCTTGTGCCCAAGCTGGTGACCCGCACGCGAAGCGCCCTCGAAGACTGGCAGAAATGGCACCACGACCATCTGGAGAAGACGATACCTCGAGGCTGAGAACGAGCGTGTCTCGGCGACGATGGCTCAACCGGAGCGGGAGGTTCAACGATGAAAAGCGCACATGCAGAACTGACATCCAAAATCCGGCGGCTGCCAGAGATCGATCCGCCGCGTGTCTTGGTCGCGGCAGCGACCACTGCCGCATCATGTGCAATCGCGCAGGTGCTGAGGGACGCCGGCTACGTTGCGAGCACGACGCTCGCAGGTGCCGACGTTCTCCGCGATCTCCGAAACCAAAGAGCCATCGAGCTCCTCGTGCTCGACGGCTCCGAGCCGCCTTGGGTCGTGGGCTCCATCATCGACTCTGTCAGGGCCATCAACTGGGCTCTGCCGATCGTCTTGATTTCGCGACCTGACCCCGAGCTTCGTGCTGAGGCCGACCGTCTCGGCGTCGAGGCGATCCTCGAATCCCCGGTTGCCGTCGAGGAAATCCTTCACGCCGCGACGAAAATCGTGCCGGTCGTCCCGGAGGTGGAGCTCGACCTTGCAGGATGAGCCAGCGGACACGAAAAGCCCCGTAGCACCGAGTGTCGAACGAGGTCGCGCGCCAGCTCTCGACCAGGGCGACGTACGCAACGCGCCGGCGGTTCCTCGCGTAGAGAGGATGCTACCCGGATGCAGTCTGTCACCCGGCTACGGAAGCGGAACGGCATATATCTATCACGCGGGAACGGCTCCCGCCGCCCCGCGGCGCAGCATCGCCCGCGGGCAAGTCGACGCCGAAAAGAGGCGGCTCACGCTGGCCGTGGGATCTGCACAGCGCGAGCTCGGCGAGGTGAGGGAGCGCGTGCTTGCCGAGATCGGTGAAGCCGAGTCGGAGATCATCGGTGCCCACCTCGCGCTGCTCACCGACCCGACTTTCATCGCGAGAATCGAGCGCCGCATCGAGACGGAGAGCGTCAACGCCGAGCTCGCGCTGGAGGAGGAAGCCGATGCGGTCGCGCAGCAAATCCGTGATCTCGGCAATGGATACCTGCGGGAGCGCTCGCACGACGTCGTCGACGTCAAGAACCGCTTGTTGAAACACCTCGGCCACGGCTCCGCGGCAGCGCTCGAGCAGCTTCCTCCAGGCACGGTCGTGGTGGCGCGGGAGCTACTGCCGTCGGACACCCTCAATCTGGATCGGGCACATGTCGTCGGGCTGGTGCTCGAGGGTGGCGCGCCGACCAGTCACGCCGCGATTCTGGCCCGCTCAATGGGCATCCCGGCGGTGGGGTGCATCGACAGCTTGTTCACACACGTGGCGGACGGGCATTGCATCTTCGTCGACGGCGAACGTGGTGAGGTGTTGGTCGCTCCCGATCCAGCGCAGGCGGCCGAGTTTGCCAGGTCGCGGGGCAGTTTTGACCGGGACTTGTCACGACTCGTGACTGACGAATGGAGAGAATGCGTTACCCTCGACGGTCATTCGATCACGCTGCTGGCGAACATTGGACGACCGTCGGAAGTCGACCAGGTTCGGCGCCACCACCTCGCGGGGATCGGGCTGTTCCGCACCGAGTACCTGTTCATGGAGTCCCCAGAGCGCCCATCACTCGATGCACAACGTGATACGTACCGCGCGGTACTCGGACGGCTCGGCGGCCGTCCAATGACGATCCGAACCTTCGACCTCGGAGGCGATAAGCGACCGCAGTTCGCGACCGGTGTCCTCAGCCGCGGTGCGGGCGGACTGCGGGGTCTTCGTTTCTCGCTCCGCGAGAACGCAATGTTTCGCGTGCAGCTCCAGGCAATCATGGACGCCGCCGGCGCGAGTGATGAGGTGGCGATCCTGTTGCCAATGGTCGCGAGCGCCGAGGACCTGGAGAACGCAATCAGCATCATCGACGAGGTCGCCAAGACGCTTCGTCGAAAGCGGCCGCGTGTCGGCGCCATGCTGGAAACACCCTCCGCGGTCTTCGAGGTCGACGACATTCTGAGCCTGGTCGACTTCGCCTCGCTGGGAACCAACGATCTCACGCAGTTCATGCTTGGCGCGGATCGGCGCATTGTCGAGTCGCTCAGCGACGACGCAATCTTCCAACCCGCCTTGCTCCGCGCTTTACGACATGTCGCTCAGCGCGCCGAAGCTCACGGGAAACCGGTCACGGTCTGCGGGGAGGCTGCTGGCGATCCGCTCGCCGCGTGTCTGCTGATAGGGCTCGGTTTCGATCGTCTGAGTATGAGTCCTGCTCGCGCCGCTCGCGTCCGCGCGGCGGTGCGAAGCCATCGACGGTCCGCGCTTGCCAAAGTCGCTGATTGTGCGCTCGAGGCTCGCACGCGGTTCCAGGTGGTGAAAATCGTCAGGGAAGCTCTCGCGCCCCACGCGTGATTGTCGAACGTCGCGAACGGTGCGCTGGACGGCGAAAGCGTCAAGCTCACGCCCGTTACCAGATTGCCGCAGGTGGTGGGAAAGCGGTGGGAGAAGATGATCGACCGTGAGTCTCCCGCCGCCAGGAGCGCCGCTCGAGTTTGTAGGCGCTCTGAGCGCGAGATCGCGCGTCCGCGATGATCAGCCATGGTGAAAATTGATGGAGCGAGAAGACATTTCGCTTTTCCGTGACGGAGACGGCCGCGCCGATACACTGCGCTTGAGCAGTGAAACCGAAAGCATGGTTTTCGCTCTGTTCGAGCCTCCTGGCTGTCGCGGCGTGCGGGACCGATGACGCATCGCCGGGACCGTCCGGCGCCGGTGCGGGCAGAGGCGGTCACTCAGCGGGTGGCACGTCAGCGAGCGGTGGAACGGGTGCCAGCGTGGGCTCGGGCGGCGCGGCTGGAAGCGCCGGCATGAGCGGAAGCGGCGGCGGCGCTGGCGCAGGCGGTTCGAACGGGAGCGGCGGAAGTTCTGGAGACGGCGGCACGTCGGGCTCCGCCGCAGGCGGCAGCGGCGGTGATGGCGGGACCGGAGGAACCGCGAGCGGCGGCAGCGCTGGAACCGGAACCGGTGGGGTGGGCGGAACCGGCGGCAGCTCCGGGACGGGAACCGGTGGAACCGGCGCAGCAGGCGGAACCGGCGGCACCGCCGGGAGCGGGCAAGTCTGCGATTTGCCGACGAGCTTCAAGTGGACGTCGACCGGGCCGCTCGCGTCGCCGAAATCGCCGGCCGGTCGCAACTTCGTCTCGCTCAAGGACTTCACCGTCGCAAAGCGGCAGGATCAGTACGTCGTCTATGCGACCGTCTTCGACACCAATGGGTCGTGGCACGGCGTCAACATCAACTTCACCGACTGGGACCAGATGGGCGCAGCCCCGCAGACTTACATGGGCGGCACGCCGGCGGGAGCGACGGTGGCTCCGACGCTCTTCTACTTCACCCCCAAGAACCTGTGGGTGCTCACCTACCAGTGGGGCTTCAAGTACGCGACGTCGACCGACCCGACCAAGCCCTCGATGTGGTCTTCGCCGAGAACGCTTCTGAACGGAGACCCCACGGGAGGAACCGGCACCGGCCCCATCGATCAAACCGTGATTTGTGACCAAACGAATTGCTATCTCTTCTTCGCCGGAGACAACGGGCACATCTACCGCGCGTCGATGCCCATCGGGAATTTCCCGGGCACCTTCAGCAACTCGACGTCGATCATGAGCGACACGCAAAACAGGCTATTCGAAGCGGTCCAGGTCTACTCCGTGAAGGGCAGCAACCAGTACCTGATGATCGTCGAAGCCATCGGGTCGGGCGGGCGCTACTTCCGCGCATTCACCGCCACCAGTCTCGGCGGCACGTTCACCGCCATGGCCGGGGCGTCGAGCGAAGCCACGCCGTTCGCCGGCAAGAACAACGTCACGTTCAGCGGCAACGCCTGGACGAACGACATCAGTCACGGGGACATCGTTCGGACCGACCCCGCGGAAACGATGCCAATCGACGCCTGCAACCTGCAGTTTCTCTACCAGGGCTTCGACAAGAACGCGCGGCCCGGCGACTACAGCTTGATTCCGTATCGTCCGGCCCTGCTCACGCTCAGCCGTTGAGAAGGCCCGAAGCCGGCTCGCGCCGGCAAATACCTGCGGCCGGCCCTTTCGCGCGCTGAACGAGGACATAGCTTCCTCAGCATGGCTGAGTATCGGCGCATCGAGGAGCACGCGGTCATCGGCGACATGCACACCGTGGCGCTCGTGGCCGTCGACGGCACCATCAGTTTCCTTTGTGCCCCATCGTTCGATTCGCCCTCGGTGTTCGCGTCGCTGCTCGATCCCGAACGCGGTGGCCGCTTCGAGCTCGCCGCTGCCTTCGACGAGCCGGTCCACAAGCAGCTCTACCTCCCCGACACCAACGTGCTGCTCACCCGCTTTTTGGACGACACTGGCGTGGCCGAGATCTCGGATTTGATGCCGGTCGAGGAGGCCGGTGTGCCGCACAACATCGTGCGGCGTGCCAAAGCGGTGCAGGGCGAAGTGCCGTTCGTGATGCGCTGCGCTCCGCGCTTCGACTACGGAAGAGCGACGCATTCCATCGAGCGCACCAGCGACGGCGTTCTCTTCATATCGCCGCGCCTGGCGATGCGGCTGCGGAGCTCGGTACCGGTCCAGATTGAAGGCGGCGACGCGACCGCGCGCTTCGTATTGCGCGGGGGTGACACGGCGTCGTTCGTGTTCGAGTGTGTCTCGGACGAGGTCAGCAGAGCCTGCGGTCAGCCCGGCTACGTCACGGAGGCCTACAAGCAGACGACCAACTTCTGGCGGGCATGGGCGGGACGCGCCACGTACCGCGGGCGCTGGCGCGAAATGGTGGTGCGCTCCGCGCTCGTGCTCAAGCTGCTCACCTCGGAGCGGCACGGCTCGGTCGTGGCTGCGCCGACCTTCGGACTCCCCGAGCGCATCGGCGGCGCCCGCAATTGGGATTACCGCTACACCTGGATCCGGGACGCGTCGTTCACCCTCTACGGTCTGATGCGGCTCGGCTACATGGACGAGTCGGCGGCGTTCATGCGGTGGGTGGAGGCGCGCTGCGCCGAGCTCGCGCCCGACGGCTCACTGCAGGTGCTGTACGGCATCGACGGACGACACGAGGTTCCGGAACAGGAGCTCCCCCACCTCGACGGCTACCTCGGTTCGCGCCCGGTGCGCGTCGGCAATCACGCTGCCAAACACTTGCAACTCGACATCTACGGTGAGCTGCTCGACGCGATTTACCTCTACGACAAGTACGGCTCGCCGATCTCGCTCGATCTGTGGGCCAACGTCCGGAGGCTCATCGATTGGGTGTGCGCGAACTGGCGCCGCCCCGACGAGAGCATCTGGGAAGTGCGCGGTGAGCGCCGCGAGTTCCTGTATTCGAGAGTGATGTGCTGGGTGGCCATCGACCGGGCGCTCCGCATGGCGCTCCGGCGTTCGCTGCCCTCGCCAGCCGCGCGCTGGCACGCCGAGCGCGACGCGATCCACGAGGACATCCTCACGCGCTTCTGGGACCCGGAGCGAAAGACCTTCGTTCAATCACCGGGCGCGAAGGCCGTCGACGCTGCGACCTTGCTCATGCCGCTGGTCCGATTCATCTCGCCGACGGACCCGCGCTGGCTCTCGACGCTCTCCGCGATCGAGGAATCTCTGGTCGCGGACTCGCTGGTTTATCGCTATCGAATCGAGGACCATTCGTTCGACGGCCTGCCGCCTGGCGAAGGCACGTTCTCGATGTGCTCGTTCTGGTACGTCGAATGTCTGTCGCGAATGGGCGACGTTCAGAAAGCGCGCCACTTCATGGAAAAGATGCTGAGCTACGCGAACCACGTGGGCCTGTACGGTGAGGAGCTCGGACCGCGCGCGCAACACCTCGGGAACTTCCCGCAGGCGTTCACGCATCTCGCGCTGATCAGCGCTGCGTACGATCTCGACCGCCGCCTTTCGGTCGCGGGGCATCCGAGCTGAAGTCGCCATTGGGTCATTTTGCGCGGTTGCGGGCGTGCCTCGGTTGCCCAACCTTTGGGATACAGGCTTGCCCACCGTGACTGAAACACATGCCGAGCCGAGCGCAGGCTGATTCTTCGCCGAAGCTTTCGGTACGGCGACGCGACAACTCGATGCGACCCTGAGCGAGGTGCGTGCGGCGGCGAGCTCGCTCCGCCAGTTGACGGATCAGCTCAAGCGCGACCCCGGCTCGTTGCTGCGCGGAGCCGAAAAGTGAAGACCGCCGCGCTCGTGGCCGCGCTCTCTACGTCTTGTTCCCTCGGCGGGAACCCACCGCAATACGACTATTACGTGTTGACACCGCCGGAAGCCCCGCCGCGCGTAGCGGATCAGCCGCAGAATAGCCCGCTCGTACTCGTGATCGCTCCGGTAGAGCTTCCGTCTTACCTGAATCGGGATCAGGTCGTGACGCGGACGGGCGAGTACAGCATCGTGTACTCCAAACGGGATCGCTGGGCCGAGCCGCTAAACGAGGCCTTCGAAGGCATTCTCAGGCAGTGTCTCGCCCGCCGGCTCTCGCCGCAGGGCATCTCGGTCCAAGCTCGCCGCATCGGGCTCGTGCCCGAGTACACTTTGCAGGTCGAGCTCTTGCGTTTCGAGCGACACGACTCCCACCACGTCGAGCTCTGGGCGCGGTGGACGCTGCGCAGCAAGGCGGGCTCGACGCGCGGTAACGAATTCCGCATCCATGAAGCGACGGCGAGCGAGGACGTACGCGGTGCGGCCGCCAGCCTCAGCCGCGCCATCGACCGCCTGAGCGGCGAGGTCGCGGCCGCGACGCGCGGGGTGGAGTTGGCGGCCCCCCAAGCAGAGTGAGGCTCGGCTTGTCGACTCTGACTCGGTGATAGTCGAATCAGACCGCTCGCAAGCCGAGCGTGTCTCCGGCGCGGATCAGCTCCGAGCCGAGCGCGACGCCGATGTCGTGCGGGATCGTCTTGCTGTTCTCGTTCAGCGCCAACGCGACGACGGCGGCATAGCGCGGCCCATCGTCGTCGACGCCGAGCAAGTCGGTCAGAGCGTAGCGCACCCCATCTGGAGCGTCGAACGCCGCGCCTTGGGCGATCCGATCCATTGCTTCGTCGTCCACGACTTGTGTTTCGCCGTCGTCGCTGGCGAGACGCTCGGCGCGGTCACGGATGAATCGGTCGAGACCCTCGGGCCGCTCGCCTGCGGGGTACGATGCCGCACAGCGCGGGCCGTCCGTTTCGAGCAGATAGAGGTGGCCGGAAGGCGCGTCCGTCACCTCGCACAGCGTGCGCAGCGCGCGGAGCGCCCGCTCTTCGGCGCTGCTCGTGTCCGTCAAGTCCGGAGGGCGCACGGAGGTAGCAGAGTCGACATCGGATGGCGCGGGCCGCAAGCTGCTCGCGAACACGACCCCTTCACGCATCAAGCGTTCGAAACGCGCGGCGAGCGCCGAGCCGCTGCCCTGGCGATAGGCACGCCCGGCGAGCTCCGAGTAGCGGTCGAAGCCATCCCGATCCTTCGCGGCGATCGCGATCCGTGCGCGGGTTTCGTACGAGGCGCCGAGCTGCAATCCCGTCACGCCCAGCTCCGATTGCCTGCTGATCACCGCATCGACTCTCGAGACAGCCTGCTCTACGTGACCGAGCTTTGCGTCGGCCAGCGCGAGCGCGCGCGCAATGCCGTGCGACGCGACGTCGACCTCGAATCTTTCGCAGATCGCGAGCGCGGCATCTCCGGTTGCTTTTGCCTCTGCGTCTTCACCGAGGCCGATCAAAGCGTCCAGGTAGCCGGCGGTGCACAGGCACCAAGCCGCCGGCACGCGATACGGCTGCCGGGACGGCGGCGCGGTGAGCGCGATGCCGTCTGCAAAGGCGCGGCGTGCCGCGTCGAGATCATCGCGGCACGCGGCAGACAAACCTTCGGCGAGCCGCAAGTACGGAACCCAGCCCGCCGAGCGCGTGGCGAGCACGCGAATCCGATCCTCGCATTGCTTCACGGCAGTGAGATCCCTGGCCAGGCCGCAGGCCATGAGCTCGACCCAGTGCAGATGCGCGAACATCTGCCGTCCGCGAGCTTGCAGGGTCAAAATCTCGGCTTGCCTCCGACACTGCTCCGCCCCTTCCAGGTCCCCCACTTGCATCCGGGCGATGCGGCGGATGTAAAGGCCGTTGACGCGCTGCACCGGATCGTCGTCGAGCAGGTCCGCCCATCGCGCGGCACTCGCCATCCCCATCGTCGCCTCGTTGGCGCCGAGCGCGTACGCCACCGCACGCCGGAACACACCCACGAACTGAGGTTCGGCGTCGGCGAGCGCGCTGAGGCGTTCGTAGACCTTGCTCCAGCGCGCGTGCGCCCGCTCCCATTGCGCGCGGCACGACGATTCGTAGGCGGCGACGCTGTTCTGCCAGATGACGTCGACCAGCGGAGCGATCGGCGCGAACGGCTCGAGCAGCGCGGGCAACGACTCGGTGATCGAGTGCTCGAGCCGGCTCGATCCGATCGCCAGCGAAATCCCGACGAAGTGTGCCAATCCCCTCAGCGCTTCGTCCGGCCGATACACGCGCTCGGCCTCCGGTGTCGTGGAGTAAGCCGCGAAGGCCTCCTGCATCGCGCGTGACAGGCGCTCTCCGGGATCGGGAAGATCGGCGAGCTGCTCCCAGCGCGCGTAGCCCGAATCCCGCTTCAGCCGCTCGAGCCAGTCTCGAGCTACGCGAAAGTAGTACGTGTCGTCCGAAACGACGCTGAGCGACGCCAGCCAGCGCCGCAATTGATTCAGTTCGAGCTCCGAGCGCCCGATCCGCTGCGCCGCCTCGAGGGCGCGCTCGAACGTCGCGGCCACCTCGAGCGCACTGAGGTCCGTCAGCTCGTGGAAATTCGTCGCTTCGGGCAAACCGGGCAAAAGCGGGGAAAGCTCGTCGAGCGCGCGGCTTTCGAGCCCGCCGAGCAGCGCGTGGTGAACGACACCCAGACGCAGTTTGTCTTCGTACAGCGGCACCAGCGCCCGATGCCGCTGTGCCTGCTCCGAGCTGCTCAGCCGCCGAACCAGCGCGCTCTTCCACGCGTCGTGCGACAGGTAGTAGATACGGCCGTCGCTCGTCACGACCTGGTGTGAGACCAGCTCGCTGATCGCAAGGTCGACTCGGTCCACGCTCGCGCTCGGGCTCGCCTTGACGTAGTCGTCGCGGGCGAAAGCCTTGGCGGTGGCGAGCGCTTGTGTTTCCGCGAGCTCGAGGGCGAGCGGGCTCAAGACGCCGAGGCGCGCCCGAATGGCTTCCTGGGCGTCACGCGGCAGATCGTCCGCGTCGAGACGCGCGGGAAGCGTCCAGCTCCCGCCCTCGTAGCGCAGCCTGCCCTCGTCGACGAGGTGCTGGGCGATGTCCATGGCGTCCCGGGGGTTGCCCCCGGCAATCGCGTGGATTCCGTCGCTCAGCGTACGAACGTTCGGCACATCCCCGAAAATGGACTCGAACAGGAGCTCGCTGTCCGAAAGTCTCAGAGGCTCGAGCGCGATCGGCGTGCTGTGCGAGGCGAGCACGTCGAAGGCCAGTCGATCGCGCGGCTCTGCGTCGGCTTCGGCGGTCGCGATCACGAACAGCCGCTGCTCTCGGACCTGACCGGCGAGCGCCGCAATCAGCGCCGCCGAGGGTTCGTCGATGCGATGCACGTCGTCGATGGCGACGGCGAGCGGCAATTGAGCAGCGACGCGCCGGATCCAGCGAAAGAACGCCGACACGAGCTCGTAGCGCGGCACTTTCGCAGCGAGGAAATCACGAAGCCTGGGCCGGCTGGACACGTCCGTCGCGCTCTCGAAAAGAAGCTCGGCAGAACTTTCGGCACTCGCCGCGGCGAGCGCCAGATCCGGCGAGTCGTCGAGCAACTCTTCGCCCAAGCGCTGCATGGCTCGAAACACGCCCGCCGACATGGCGTTGCCTTGCGCGCGCAGCACGCGCAAACCGAGCGTCTTGGCCCGCAGCAAGCTGGCATCGAGCAGCCGCGAACGTCCCATGCCGGACGCGCCGAGCAAGAGCACGCTCCGCCCGCTTCCCGACAGCGTGAGCTCCATCTCGCCGGCAATTCGCTGCATCGCCTGATCGCGACCGACCATGACCGGGGTCGACAGGTATGCGCGTGAAACCTGGGGCGGCTCCGAGTGGCGCAGGCCCGCGAGCGCAGCCAGCCGCTGCATCACCTCGAATGCCGTGCGCGGCCGTGCCGCGGGCTCGATGCCGATCAGAGCGAGTACGAGTGCATCCAGCGCCTCGGGAATGCCTTCGATGTATTGAGAGGCCGGCGCCGGTGGGGAGGCCCAGGAGTGCCCCAGGCCAGCTAGATCCTTGCCCGGGTAGGGCGCCCTGCGCGACAGGGCGTAGTAGAGCGTGGCACCCAGCGAAAAGAGGTCTGCTCGGGCGTCCAGATTGGAGCGCAGCGTCACCTCCGGCGCCATGAAGTGCAGCGTCCCGACGACGACGCTGCCCGCACCCATCGGAACCATGGCTCCAAAATCGATGAGCTTCGCGTGCCCGTCGCGCGTGAAACGGATGTTGGCCGGCGTCACGTCGCGATGCACCAGACGCCGCGAGTGAACGAGCGCGAGCGAGGAGCACACATCGTAAGCCATCACGCACGCGTCTCGCCAATGCAGAGGCGCCCGCGCGCGCAGGTCCCCGCCGTCCAGCAGCTCCATCGTGTAGAACGGTCCGTACTCGTCGACCCCGAAGTCGTAGACCTCGATGATGCGCGGATGGGACAGCTGCGCCAGCGTGCGAAATTCGCGCTCGAACAGCGACGCGTACATCGAGTCCTTGTCGCCGGCTCCGAGCGCGAGTTGCTTCAATGCGACGTGGCGGCCGCTCGCCGCGTCCGCGGCGCGGTACACGATGGCCATGCCGCCCTTGCCGATCACGTCGCAGAGCTCGTAGCGGCTTCGGATGACCTGACCCGAGCGATTGGCGAAGTCATCCCCCTTCGCCCCTGCCGGGCCGGAAAGTACTCGAGCCGTATCGTCCGCAGACGCACCCATCCTAGCTACGCTAGCGGATTCTCGGAAAAGTTGGCGCCGCGAATTGGGGGCGGCCCGCGCCGGCGAAAAACCCTTGGCTCCGCCCCTCTTTACAAGTAACGCGCCGTTCAGCGGCCCAGAAAATCCATCAGCCACACCATTGCCGGGCGCTGCTGGCCACCGCTCGACATGAGGCCGCTGTTCGTGAGCCAGGTGGAGCCGCTCACGTAACCCCAGAGCGTGATGCCCTTCACGTTCTTGTTGTTCCAGAACATCGTGAACTGGCTCTGCATGATGTCGCGCTGGCGGTTGTTGTCGGCGACGTCGATGTCGTACTCGGTGACGTAGATCGGCAGACTCGTCTGGGTGGCGATGCGGTTCAGAAAATTCTCCACCGTCGTCGTCGAGATGTTGTACGCCGCGTGCGCTTGAACCCCGATCGCGTCGATCGGCGCGCCGGCACCCTTGACCCGGTTCGCAATGTCTATGATGTGGTTGTTGTCGTTCTGATACTCGATCGTGTTGTAGTCGTTCAGGATCAGAATGGCGTTCGGGCAATATTGCCGCGCCCACTTGAACGCCTGCACGATCCAGTCGTAGCCGCTCGAACCGGCGCCGCCGAGCGCAGCCGTGTACGGCGGTGTCGTATGGGGTGGCGGCTCGTTCACGACATCGATCAGCGCGACGTCGGGATAGCGTTCGCAGAACAGCCGGATCCACTCTTCGACTTCGGCGCGCTGCTCGCTCTGCGGCAAACCGCCGATCCAGTTCGGCTGCTGGCTGCCCCACACGAACGTGTGCGCCTTGTAAGGAATTTTTTGCTGCCGCGCGTAGTCGCGCACGCGATCCATGCCGGCCCAGTTCATTTGATCCCGGGAGCCCTCGACCGAACCCCACTTGCCCTCGTTTTCGGGCGTGATCTGGTTCCAGAACTGGACGAAATCCGAGCGCACCTGGCCGCGCGTCGTGATGTTGCCGACGAACTTGGCGCCCGCCACGCCGCCGCTTCCGCCAGTGCCTGCAGTGCCCGCGCCACCGCCGGTACCGCCCGCACCGCCCCTGCCACCAGTGCCGCCACCGTTGGTTCCGCCGTTACCGTTGGTTCCGCCGTTACCGCTCGTCCCGCCGTCACCGCTCGTCCCACCGGCCCCCATCGTTGCCCCCGCGCTGCCCCCGGTTTCTGTTCCACCCATCCCAGCCCCGCCATCGCCCGCCGAGCCGTCCACTGCTCCCGCAGCGCCGCCCGAAGAGGTTCCGGCGATACCCGCGCTGCCGGCTGCGGCACCTGAAACACCACCGCTTGACGAGCCCGATACTCCAGCCGAACCGCCGGATCCGCCTTGCGCTCCGCTGCCGGACCTCCCCCCGTTTTTTCCCGGTGTGCTGGAGGCGTCGTCCTCGCCGGAACAGGCGAATACCGCGCTGATTGTGAGCGCGGTCCACAAGGCCGGCGCGAACAGGAGCTTCGAACGAGAAAAAATTGCTACTCGGGGCACTGGTGAGCAGTGCCTTCACCCCGAGCCTTCCGTCGTTAATTCGAACGAAGATTTTGCTCGAACCGTCGAGTGCAGGATGCAGCGCGTCTACAAATTTCCACCGCCTCGCTGGCCAACGGCGCGCAAGGTCCTGAATCGTCCAAGGAAGTCCGGAACCGACAAGCTGAGCATCGATTCTCGTTGCTAGCGTGTCCGCCCGATGGGCAGTTCGCATTCGCGCGTGACCAGACTGGCAGCCATCGCGATGGCGGCGTTCTCGTTCGCTGCTTGTACTTCATCCGAAGACGGCTCGAACAGCGAAGGCTCGGGCGGTCGCGGAGCGGGTGGAGCGGGCGGCGCCGGTGGGAGCGTCGGCGGCACGGCTGGCGCGGAGTGCCGTGAGCGGCAGCGGCGCAGCGACTGGCTCGGGCGGCGTCTTGGGCAATGGTGGTTCTGGCGGTGCGTCAGCCGCTGACGGCGGCATGGAAGCCAGCGCCGGGCTCGGCGGCGTTTCTGGAAGCAGCGGCACGACAGGCTCCGGCGGCACGACCGGCGGCGCGGCGGGCACCGGTGGTGAGGGGCTCGCCAAAGAGGCGTGCATCGACACGAAGCGCGTTTACGCGTCAGGCTGCTCGAACGGCGGCGGTATGACCTTACAAGGTCGCCTGCGACGCGGCCGACCTGATCGCGGCCGTGGCGCCGGTCGATTTCGACTGCCCTCACCGGATGTCATGTTTCCCGGCGCGCCAAAAAACTTCGCGACGTGGCGCGAGCCGAACACGTGCAGCGACCAGCCGCAGCCCCTTCCGCAGCACTCGGCCTGCCAGGCGTACGACATGTGCAAGGACGGCGCGGAGACGATCCTCTGCACGGTGCAAAACGGGACGCACTGCGGCAACTACCGCTCGTTCGGAATCATCGACATCGCCTGAGAGACGTTTCAGAATCACGCGCTGCCGTGACGGCGTGTCCAACGCCGGGAGGCAGGCGTCATGCGAAAGTTCGTCACGCACGCCGACCGGATCGTCCCGATGCATCATCCGTGGGTGCTGGTGGAAACGGCGCGAGCGCGCGGTGTGGCGATCGACGCTTTGCTCGAAGGTACCGAGCTCACGCCGGAAGTATTTGCGAGCCCGGAAGCGCGGATTTCGTACGACGAGTACGGAATAGTGATCGCGAACGCGCTGCGGCTCACCGGTGACTCGGGGTTGGGCATCGAGGTCGGCAAGAATCTCGGCGCAGCCCAGATGGGCGTCATGGGTCTGGCTCTGATGACGAGCCGCACGATCGGGGACGCGCTCGCCGTTTGGTTGGAGTACTCACCCGCACTCGCTCCGTCCTGGGATTTGTCGCTGTCGATCGAGCCGCCGAGCGCGTTCATCGTCGTGCGCGAAGCCATTCCGCGACGGCCGTTCAGCGTGTATGCGACGGAGCTCTTGCTCTCGGCGATCGACACGATCGGGCGCCAGCTCTTGGGCGGAGCCCTGCCGGTGCGCGGGCTCGCGCTGGCCTATCCGCGCCCGCCGCACGCCGAGCGCTATCGTGAGTTTTACGACGTCCCGATGCACTTCGATCGGGAGGTGACTCGGGTGGAGTTCGACGCCGCGCTGCTCGAGGCAAAGATCCCGTTCGCCGACCCGGCCACCGCGAAGCTCGCGCGGCGGTATTGCGCGGAGCAACTCGCGGTCGATGCCACGGTCGAAGGTCTACTGGCACGAATGCGCACGCTGCTTTTGACCACGGTGGGCTCGCCGCCCAATCTCGGCCAGCTGGCGCGTACGCTTCAAACGAGCACGCGCACGCTGCGGCGGAGCCTCGAGCAGATGGGCACGTCGTACCGCGAGCTGCTCGAGGAATCGCGCCGCGCTCGTGCCATCGAGTGGACGCGTTCGGCCCCGCTTTCAGTCGAGACGATGGCCCAGCAGCTCGGCTTTCGCGACAAACGGAGCTTTCGCCGCGCGTTCAAACGCTGGACAGGGCAATCGCCCGCGGAGCTACGGCAACGGAGGGCCTGAGCTGCGCGAAGAGGTCAAGGCCTGCAGCAACCGCTCGAGGCGGGCTGCGCGATGCAATTCTTCTTCATCACGTCGACGACGGCGTTTGCGATCGCCCTCGAGCCTTGCGAATTCTCGTGAACGTCCGCAGGCGCGAAGTATTCCGAGTGGCCCTGGAACAACGGAATCGTGTCGATGAACCAGCAGTGAACCCTGTCCTGCGTGTCCGCCGCCACGCCGTCGCAAAACGCTTTCACCCTGGGCAGCGCGTAATCGAGCATGACGTTCGGGTGGGAACCACCGAGCGCGGTTGGCTCCGGCACGTGCGGGTAGAAGAAGTAGATGACGTCGTGGACGCCAGCGGCAGCTACTTTCTGGGTCAGCGCCTTGGCGGCGGCGAGCGCATCCGTCACGATCGCTTGACAGCCCGTGTTCGTCGCCGCGTTCGCCATGTTCTTGCAGTCCGGGCGGCCGAGCGCCGGGATCAAGAGGTCGTTGCCGCCGCCGTCAAGCACGATCGCGATGATGTCCTTGTTCTGCGCGACCGCGGTGTCGAACAGCGGAGGAATCAACCCGATACCGCCCGAACCCATCGAAAATCCGCCGATCGCATAGGTCGGGCGGAACGTAACGCCGGCCGCCGCATTCAGGTCTTGCGGAAAAGTGTGTGTGCCCCAGTTCATGTACGAGTCCCCCATCGAGATGACTTGATTTGGATTCTTCATGCAGGGCGGACGATTGTCGTTGCCGCCCGATCCCGCGGCCCCCGCGTCGCCGCCGACGCCGTTGCTACCACCGACGCCGTTGCTGCCGCCAACCCCGTTGCTGCCGCCAACCCCGT
>Ga0111539_10005525_pt1 | contig 16350 bp, 18 predicted proteins | sample RhiMethybrSRZTD1_FD_79667 | JGI IMG/M metagenome (GOLD analysis project Ga0111539, IMG submission 79667) | Populus rhizosphere microbial communities from Tennessee, USA - Rhizosphere MetaG P. TD hybrid SRZTD1 (version 2) (version 2) | ecosystem: Host-associated > Plants > Roots > Rhizosphere >... | reverse complement strand
GAGGCGCTCCTCGACTACTTGGTCGGAACGCTTCCTCCACGGCGATGAAAGTCGACGCCGGCCTGCTGGTGACAGACTGTTACTAGGCAGATCTCGGCACGCATGCGCGTCCCTTTCGTAGCGGCTATTTCGAGGCCAGCTGGGCGTGCACGGGCTGATCCCACAGGCCGGCGGCCCCTTCGGCCGGCAGCTCCGAGAGCTCGAGCCCGAAAACCTCGGCGAGCGCTGCCGACGCGGCCGGGCGCACCTCGTCGACGCCGACCGGCCGCCCGAGCTCGCGGGCAAGCGTCGTGAAGGCCGCGTCCTCGAGGCCGCACGCCGTGATCCAGTCCGTGAACGGCGCCGGGTCGAGATCGACGTTCAGGGCATAGCCGTGCGTCGTCACCCACCGCGAGATGTGAACCCCGATGGAGCAGAGCTTCCGGGGCGGGCTCTCGAGCCAGACGCCCGTCAGACCCTCGATCCGCGTCGCTTCGACGCCGAAGGAAGCCGCTGTGCGGATGACGGACTCCTCGAGCTCGCGGCAGTAGCGCTTCACGTCGCGCCCGTGCCGGTTGAGGTCGAAGATCGGGTAGCAGACGAGCTGCCCAGGGCCGTGGAAGGTGGACTTGCCGCCGCGGTTGGTCTCCACGACCTCGACGTCGGCGCCTTCGGGCACGTGGAGCTCCTCCTCGGCCGTGCGTCGGCCGAGCGTCACAACGGGCGGGTGCTCGAGCATGATCACCGTGTCGGGGATCGCGTCCTGGGACACGGCCGCGGCGATGGAGCGCTGGAGATCCCAGGCATCCATGTACGGCGTTACACCGAGGTTCAGCAGGTAACCCGGCTGGGACACGCTACTCCGTCGAGTCGTCCCAGGACTGCAGGCGCTCGCGGACGTCGTGCAGGAAGCGGCCCGCGAGGGCACCGTCCACCAAGCGGTGGTCGTACGTGAGCGTGAGGTTCATCATCGACCGGATCGCGATCGCGTCCTGGCCGTCCTCGTCCTCGACGACCCAGGGTCGCTTGACGACTGCGTACGTGCCGAGGATCGCGGCCTGCGGCTGGCTGATCACGGGCGTGCCGTGGAAGGTGCCGTAGCCGCCGGGATTGGTGATCGTGAACGTGCCGCCCTGGACATCGTCCGGGAGAAGCTGCTTGTCACGGGCGCGCTGGGCGATGTCCGTTATCGCCTTGGCCATGCCGAGCAGGTTCAGGGTCTCGGCGTTGCGGACGACGGGGACGATGAGCCCCTTCCCGTCGGCCAGCTCGACCGCGAAGCCGAGATTGACGTAGTTCCGCGTGACGATCGAGTCACCTCGGATCTCGCCGTTCACCCAGGGATAGTCCTTGAGCGTGTCGACCGTGGCGCGGGCGACGAAGGCGAGGAAGGTCGGGTTGACGCCGTAGGAGCCGGCCCAGTCCTTCTTCAGCCGCTGCCGGAGCGCCGCGATCTTCGTCATGTCGACTTCAATCGAGCTCGTGACATGGGCGGACGTGTCGAGGGAGCGGCGCATGTGCTCGGCGATCCCCTTGCGCATGGCGCTCATCGGCTCGACGGTCTCGCCCTCCTGCGCCTGAGCCGGAGCCGGAGCGCTCGGCGTAGCGGGCGCGGGAGCCGAGGCGGCTTCCTGAGCTGGAGCGGCCGCCGCTTGCGGCGGCTCCGTCGAATCGGGTGCGGCCGCACCCGATTCGATATACGAAAGGATGTCCTTCTTGGTCACGCGGCCTCCACGGCCGGTGCCCTCGACGCTCGCAACGTCGACGTTGTGCTCGGCCGCGATGCGCGCGACGACGGGAGAGACGAACTTCGCCTCGCGTCGCCCGTTCTCGTCCTCGGCCTGGGGCGGCGCGGCAGGAGCGGCTGGCGGCTCGGGCGCAGGAGCCGCGGGAGCCTCCTCGGTCTTCTCCGCGCTCGGGCCTTCGCCCTCGGCGCCGGAAGCCTCCTCGGCCGCCTGGGCGGCCCCCTGGGTCGGCGGCTCGGGCGGCGCCTCGGCCCCGGCTCCTTCGACCTCGGCGCCCTCGGGGGCGATGACCGCGATCTTCGTCCCGACCGCGACCGTCTCGCCTTCCTGGGCGAGGATCTGCTGGAGGGTGCCGCTTGCCGGGCTCGGCACCTCGGTGTCGACCTTGTCCGTCGAGATCTCGAGAAGCGACTCGTCCGCGGCGATCGCCTCGCCCTCGGACTTGAGCCACTTCGTGATCGTCCCCTCCGAGACGGACACGCCCATCTGGGGCATGACGACATCGACTGCGGTTCCGGTGGTGGCCATCAGATCGCTAGTACTCCGCGAGCTCCTTCAGGCCTGCAACGACGTCCTCGACCTGCGGGATGAACGCCTTCTCGAGCGGAGGAGAGAACGGGACGGGCGTGTCGGGCGCGGCGATACGGCGCACGGGCGCGTCGAGGCTCTCGAAGGCCTCCTCCGCGATCGTCGCCGCGATCTCGGCGCCGAACCCGCCGGTGTGGGTGTCCTCGTGGAGGACGAGCGCCTTCGACGTCTTCTCGACGGAGCGGAGCACGGCGTCCTTATCCCACGGAGCCAGCGTGCGCAGGTCGACGATCTCGACGGAGACGCCTTCCTCCTCGAGCTTCTGCGCGGCTTCCTCGGCCGTGTAGACCATCGCCCCCCAGGTGACGAGGGAGATGTCGTCGCCCTCCCGGTGCGTCCGGGCCTCGCCGAACGGCACGGTGTAGCGCTCGTCCGGCACCTCGTCCTTGATGCGGCGGTAGAGGTGCTTGTGCTCGAAGTAGAGAACGGGGTTGGGGTCGTGGATCGCCTCGATGAGGAGTCCCTTCGCATCGGCGGGCGTGGCCGGGCAGACGACCTTGAGCCCGGGAATGTGGGCGAAGCTCGACTCCGGGTTCTGCGAATGAAACGGGCCGCCCGAGAAGCCGCCGCCGGACGGGAGCCGGACGGTGATCGGCACCGGCGTGCCCGCGCGGTAGCGCTGCTTGGCGGCCACCGTGACGAGGTGGTCCCACGCACAGGAGATGAAGTCCGCGAACTGCATCTCCGCGACGGGGCGCATGCCCATCATCGCGGCGCCCGTGCAGCCGCCGACGATGGCCGTCTCGGAGAGCGGCGCGTCGATCACGCGCCAGGGACCGAACTCTTCTTGGAAGCCCTGCGTCACCTTGAAGGCGCCGCCGTACACGCCCACGTCCTCGCCGATGATGAAGACCCGTTTGTCGCGCTGCATCTCGGAGCGGAGCCCGTCGGAAATTGCCTGCAGATAGGTCTTGACGGCCATTACTTGTGGTGCGGGGTGTCGAGGTCCTCGGGTGTTGCGTAGACGCCTTCGAGGAGCGACTCGAGCTCGGGCTGCGGGCTCTCTTCGGCGCGCTGGACGGCGTCGTTCAGAAGCTTCTTCACGTGTCCACGGATCTCGTCTTCCTCCTCGTCCGTGAACTCCGCGTTCTCGCGCAGCCACGTGCGATAGCGCTCGAGCGGGTCCCGCTTGGCCCACTCCTCGAACATCTCCTTGGGGACGTAGGAGGCATCGTCGTGAACCGCGTGCCCCTCCATGCGGAGCGTGAGGCACTCGATCAGCGTTGGCCCGCCGCCCTCGCGCGCCTTCTCGATCGCCGCCTTCGCCTCGCGGTAGACGGCCAGGACGTCGGTGCCGTCGACGACGACTCCCTCGAACCCGTAGGCCTTGGCGCGGTCGGCGATGTGCTCGCAGGCGTACTCGAGATGGGTCGGCGTCGAGTAGGCCCACTGGTTGTTGTCACAGATGAACACGACCGGCAGGCGGCGGACGCCGGCGAGGTTCATGCCCTCGTGGGTGTCGCCCCGTGCGGAGGCGCCTTCGCCGAACCACGTGAGGGCGACGCGCTTCTCCTCGCGGATGCGGAAGGCGAGCGCGCAGCCGACCGCGACCGGCAGCATCGCGGGCAGGTGGCTGACCATTGCGATCAGCCCGAGGCGGTCGTCGGCCATGTGGACGTTTCCGTCCCTGCCCTTCGTCGGCCCGTCGGCCCGGCCCATGAACTGGGCGAAGATCCGCCACGGCTCGACGCCGCGGACGATGTGGACGCCCATGTCGCGGTGGAGCGGCGTGCCGACGTCCTCGGGCCCCATCGCGGTGGCGATTCCGACCGAGGCGGCCTCGTTCCCGCGCCCGGTGTAGAAGCTTCCGGGGATCTTCCCCTGCTTGTAGAGGATGTGGCCGCGCTCCTCGATCCCGCGCGTCAGGATCATGTGACGGTAGATGCCGAGCAGGTCCTCGCGGTCGAGGCCCGCCTCCTTGATCTCCGTCAGAGAGCTGACTGGCTCTGCTTCCCTGGCAACGGCCATGCCGGGTCGAACTGTAGCCGCTCGTGATGGGGCCGGTGACGTTCCCCGTCTTCTGGGTCGCGAGCACCAAGCGCTGCGCGGACGCAGGGAGCGGCCATAGTGACTATGGCCGTGACCGAGGACACTGCAGCATGCAGCGTGATCGCGGGCCATGGGACCTGGCGAATGTCGCCGGCCCCATCACTTAGTCTGAGAGCGTGGGCAAGGCCTCCGACCGGCTCCGTGAGGAACGGCGCAAGACCCTCGGCGACTGGGTCGCCTTCTGCCTCGCCTGCGGACACGCGCAGCGCTATTTCGAGGAGTTCGAGGCCGAGCTCCCCGCGGCGTGCCCGGCCTGCGGCAACGAGATGCGGGCGCGCTGCCCCGAGTGCGGCGCGCGGTTCTCGTCGGCCTTCGCCGTGGACTGCGAAGTCTGCGGCGCGGCGCTCCGTCACGCCGAGGCCTTCGGCCGGCCTATTCGAAAGTCCAGCTAGGCCAGGTTCTTCTCCGGCGCTTGCTTCCGCTCCCGGCTCGTCGTACCCTCGGGCAGCCAGGAGAAGGGAGGCAAAGTGCACAAGGTTCTCGTGTGGTTCGCAGCGGCGGCCCTCGTCGCCGCGGCGCTTCTGGGGGCTCGATCCGCGTCCGCCGTCGTCGGTGGAACGGACGATACGACGGGGCAGTTTCCGAGCGTCGGGGTGTTGCAGCTCCAAGATGGTGGCGAGTGGTTCGACTACTGCTCCGGCACGCTCGTCGCTTCGAACGTCGTCTTGACGGCTGCACATTGCGTCGACTTCCTCGGCCCCGATGACGTGAGGGTCACGTTCGACGCGGCACCGGACGCGGGGTCGACGTATTACCACGCCGATCACTTCTCGATTCCGGCGGCCTGGCTGGCGGCGGGCCCGTGCTTCGGAAACTCGAAGCACGCGTGCCTTTCGCCGGGTCACGAGGACATCGCGTTGATCTGGCTGGACACGGATGTCAGCGGCGTGACGCCCTCCGAGATCGCAGATCGCGGGTACCTCGACACGCTTCGCTTGACGCGCCAGACGTTCACCGTCGTCGGGTACGGCGTCGACGATTTCATTACGGGGAGCCTGCTGGCGAATCATCCCGTCGTGGTCGTGGACGGTGTCCGGAGCTACCGCAACGTGACTGCCATCACAAAGCAGGATGCATTCCCAGACCGCTTCCTCAAGGTGACCAAGAGCGTGTGCTTCGGCGATTCGGGCGGCCCCGTTTTCCATCGGGGCGTCATCGTCGCCTTGAACACGTGGACGTTCAGCACGCGATGCGACGGACCGAACCTCGAGTACCGGGTCGACTCAGCGCCCGCGCAGGCGTTCCTGGACGCGAATCTCTGATCGATCGCTGGTAGGGCACCGCCGCGGCGGTGCCCTGCCCGCCCAGAGCCCGCCTACGAACCGCTGATCTCGGAGAAGCGGATGAGCGTGACCACGTCCTCTTCGGTCACGTTGCGGTTGTAGAGCTGCCCGAGGAAGCTGGCCATGTCCTCCGGCCGGCGGATCTCGGGGTTGTCGTGCTCGATCTCGCGGGGCGAGAGCTCCATCAGGCGCTTCACCTCGACCTTGTCGATGACGGCGTCGAAGATCTTCTCGCGCGGCCCGTAGCGCTGGCCGACGAGGATCTGCACAACCATCCCTTTCTTGTACTTGCCCGACTTGTCGCCCAGGCGGATGGTCGCGGTCTTGCGCCTCGACCGCAGCTGGTCGGCGACGATCGGCGAGTAGAAGTTGAGGGCGTACATGGCGCTGGGATCGATCCGCACGGAGGCTGCCGCATCATAAGGCCCGCTCGCCGATGAGTTGAAGAGCCTTGGCAGCCATCTCCTGCTCACCCTTGTACGCGAGCAGGCGCGGAGCGTCTTCGAGCGGGAGCCACTTGGTCTCGGCGACCTCGTGGCGGAACGCGTCCGTGATGTCGCCCAGGCGTCCAGCGGAGTAGCGCACGAGGAAGAAGCTCACGACCTTGAAGACGCGCTCGCCCTTCCACGTGTAGACGTAGCGCACGTCGCCGAGCTTCTCGACGAGACGCCCGCGCAGGCCGGTCTCCTCGGTCACTTCTCGGAGCGCCGTGTCGGCGGCGGCTTCGCCCTTCGCGATGAGCCCCTTGGGAAGCGCCCACACGCCTGACTTGCCGCCGGGGCAGATGGCGGCCAGGTGCCAGACGCCGCGGATCTTGCGCACGACGACACCGCCTGCCGAAAACTCCCGCCGCATCCGGTGAAGCTAGCATCGGCCGGGTGCGCCGCCTGCTCCTGCTCGTCTGCGTCGTCATCTTCGTCGAGACGATGCTCTACTCGGCGCTCGTCCCGCTCCTGCCCCATTACAAGGACGAGTTCGGGCTCTCGAAGTCTGCTGCGGGGATCCTCGTCGGCGCGTACGCGGCGGGAGCCCTCGCCGCCGCGATTCCCGGTGGGATCGCCGCGGCTCGCTACGGGCCGCGCCGCGCGATGCTCATAGGGATCGGCCTCATGGGCGTCGCCAGCCTCGGCTTCGGGTTCGCGGGCGACGCCTGGACGCTGGGCATCGCCCGGTTCGCCCAGGGGGTGGGTGGCTCGCTCGCCTGGGCCGGCGCTCTGACCTGGCTCATCGCCGCCGCGCCGGTCACGCGGCGGGGGGAGATGCTCGGCACCGCGATCGGCTCGGCGATCTTCGGCGCCTTGCTCGGGCCCGCGGTCGGCGCGCTCGCCGACCACGTCGGGCCGCGGGAGGTATTCGTCGGGCTCGCAGGGCTCACCGTCGTCCTCGCCGCGTGGACCCTGCGCACGCCGCCGGCCGCGGCCGTGCGTCCGCGTCCGGGCGCACTCTCGCGAGCGTTGCGCGAGGTCGAGATTCGGCAGGCGCTCTGGCTCATGAGCGTGCCCGCCCTCGTCTTCGGAGTCGTGGGGGTCCTCGTCCCGCTCAAGCTCGACCACGCCGGCTGGAGCGCCACCGCGATCGCCGTCGCGTGGATCGTGTCGGCGGCGATCGAGATGGTGCTCGCGCCACTGATCGGGCGCGTGTCGGATCGCAGGGGGCGGCTCCTGCCGCTGCGCGTCGCGCTCACGGGCGCGATCGGCGTGCTCGTCGGCTTCGCCCTGGCCGACCGCCCGGCCTTCGTCGTCCCGATCCTCATCGTCTCCGGGATCACCTTCGGGGGCTTCTGGGCGCCCGCGATGGCGCTTCTCTCCGATGCCGCCGACCGCATCGGCCTCGCCCAGGGGCTCGCGTTCGGGCTCATGAACGTCGCCTGGGGCGCGGGCAACGCCCTCGGGCCCGTGCTCGGCGGAGCGTTGGCCGACGCGGCCGGCGACGCCCTCCCGTTCCTCGTCCTCGCCGCGTTCTGCCTCGCGACGCTCGTGAGCCTCGGCGGTCTCGGCACTCGGCGTATCCGAGTGCCAGAAAGTCCTTGAAGCGGCGCTCCGACTTGCGCTAGCATGGCGTTGGCACTCCGCATCGGAGAGTGCCAAGTTCTTACCGTCAGACGCTGCAACGCAAGGAGGAACGCTGAATGGACCTGCAGCCACTGGGTGATCGGCTGATCGTCGAGGCCCTCGAGGAGGAAGAGACCACCTCGAGCGGCATCGTCCTGCCGGACACCGCGAAGGAGAAGCCCCAGCGCGGCCGTGTCCTCGCTGTCGGCCCCGGCCCTCGGGACGAGGACGGGGAGTACATCACGATGGACGTCGCCGTGGGCGACGAGATCATCTACTCGAAGTACGGCGGCACCGAGATCCGGCTCGGCACGGATGACTACCTCATCCTGCGCGAGTCCGACGTCCTCGCCAAGGTCGTCACGACCGGCAAGAAGGGCGCGAAGAAGAAGGAGATGGCAGGCGCGGCCGCCTAAGGCCTCTGCCGGGAACCCAACGGAGGAAATCTGAATGGCACACAAGGAAATCCTGTTCAACGAGGAGGCGCGGCGCGCGCTCGAGCGCGGCGTGAACGTCCTCGCTGACGCGGTCAAGGTCACCCTTGGCCCGAAGGGTCGGTACGTCGTGCTCGACAAGAAGTTCGGCGCGCCGACGATCACGAACGACGGCGTCACGATCGCGCGTGAGATCGAGGTCGAGGACGTCTTCGAGAACCAGGGCGCTCAGCTCGTCCGCGAGGTCGCGACCGAGACGAACGAGAAGGCCGGCGACGGCACCACGACCGCCACGGTTCTCGCCCAGGCCATCGTCCGCGAGGGCCTGAAGAACGTTGCCGCGGGCGCGAACCCGATGGGTCTCAAGCGCGGCATCGAGTCCGCGGTCGACGCGGTGACGGAGAACCTGCAGACGCAGTCGAAGGAGATCTCCGGCAAGGAGGACATCGCCCGCGTCGCCACGATCTCCTCGCGCGAGCGCGAGATCGGCGACGTCATCGCCGATGCGATCGAGAAGGTCGGCAAGGACGGCGTCGTGAACGTCGAGGAGGGCCAGACGCTCGGCCTCGAGCTCGAGTTCACCGAGGGCATGCAGTTCGACAAGGGCTACCTGTCCCCGTACATGATCACGGACGCCGAGCGGATGGAGGCGGTTCTCGAGGACCCGTACGTCCTCGTCGCCAACCAGAAGATCGGCGCGGTCAAGGATCTCCTGCCCGTGCTCGAGCAGGTCATCCAGGCCGGCCGGCCGCTCCTCATCGTGGCCGAGGACGTCGAGGGCGAGTCTCTCGCCACCATCGTCGTCAACAAGCTGCGCGGCACCTTCCAGGCCGTCGCCGTCAAGGCGCCGGGCTTCGGTGACCGCCGCAAGCGCATGCTCGAGGACATCGCCATCCTCACGGGTGGCGAGGTCATCACCGAGGAGATGGGCCTCAAGCTCGAGAACACGAAGCTCTCGCAGCTCGGCCGCGCCCGCCGGATCGTCATCGACAAGGACTCGACGACGATCATCGACGGCGCCGGCGACTCCGATGGAATCAAGGGCCGGATCAAGCAGTTGAAGGCCGAGATCGAGTCGACCGACTCGGACTTCGACCGCGAGAAGCTCCAGGAGCGCCTCGCGAAGCTGTCCGGCGGCGTCGCCGTCATCAAGGTCGGCGCGTCCACCGAGACCGAGATGAAGGAGAAGAAGCACCGCGTCGAGGACGCGCTCGAGGCGACTCGGGCCGCTCTCGAGGAGGGCATCGTGCCCGGCGGCGGCGTCGCTCTCCTGAACGCCGTCGAGGCGATCAAGCTCGACACGTTCGAAGGCGACGGGCGCACCGGCGCTCACATCGTCGCTCGGGCGCTCGAGGAGCCGATCCGCCAGCTCGCCGACAACGCCGGGCTCGAGGGCTCGATCGTCGTCGACAAGATCCGGACCGGCACGAAGGGCCACGGGCTCAACGTCGACTCGGGTGACTACGAGGACCTGGTCAAGGCCGGGATCATCGACCCGACGAAGGTCACGCGCCTGGCGCTGCAGAACGCGGCGTCGATCGCGAAGAACATCCTCACGACCGAGGCCGTCGTCGCCGAGGTGCCTGAGAAGGCCCCGGCGGGCGCGGGCGCAGGCATGCCCGACATGGGCGGGATGATGTAAGAAGCCGCCAGGCTTCCTGCAGGACGAAAGGGGCGCCTCGCGGCGCCCCTTTCTCGTTCAGGTGTGGTTCTTCTCGCTACGGCGTGAAGTCGCCGTAGATGTTCTGGTCGAGGCCCCCGGCGCGCGGACAGGTGTCAGAGCTGAACGTCCCGCTCGCATCCTGGGTCCGGCACTGGTGCACGTCGGCGGTCGCGCCGTCTTCGTCACCGGTGCCCTCACGCGGATCGGTGCCCTGCACCGTGTTTCTCCAATCGGTCCAGGTTCCGAACGAGAAGTCGTTCACCGAGCTGACATAGAGGTAGTCACCGGCGAACGGCACGGTCCGGTCGGAGAACTGCTCGAAGTTCGGGTTCGTGGTCACGTCGCTGACGCGCGTCGTGGTCCAGCTGCTCCCGAAGTTGGTCGAACGGGCGGCGAACGCGTCGAGTGACGGTACCGTCGTCCGGTTGGCGCAGTTGCCGATCGGCCGCGTGACGCTGTAGCAGCTGTCGTTTCGGCTGTCCCACCAAATCGTGTGGATCGTCCCGCGAGACGCCGTGCTCGGGTTGTCCGCGGAGATATCCGGGAAGACCTGGTGCCCGGTTGCGTGATTGTCGATCAGCGTCGGCCCGACCTTCGACCCGTTCGCTCCGTTGACGCGGAGGAAGAAGATCGCGGCCTGGCCGGCGGTGCCGGAGTCGATCGTGCCGTACGTGGTGCCGGTGCTCGTCACCGTCCCGGGCTTCGTCGCGTCGTAGACGACGTAGAAGCGGTTCGGGTTGGCGGTGTCGAACTGATCGGCGGTCGCCCGAGGCTGCGTGTCGCGGCGGAAGAACGTGTAGCCGGACTCGCAGTGAGCATCGAAGTCGCCGCAATCGCGTGCGTTGCCGGCGACCTCGTTCTCGTTCTCTCCCAGTGCATCGTCGGGAGCCGATTGAGGCGGTGCGTCCTCCGGAGCCGCAACGTCCTGTGCGTCGTTCGGGGTGAAGTTCTGGAGGAGCTTCGGAGCCGAGAACGTCGCTCCGCAGTCCGTCGACTTCACGTAGTAGATGGAGTTGCCCTCCGGCCCACGACCGGAGGCGAAGCTGCGGAAGACGAGATAGATGTTGCTGTTGCCTGTCACGGCGATGTCCGGGAACTGCACGTCGGAGATCGTCTGCGACAGCTTTATCGGCTTGGTGAAGGTGACGCCGTGGTTCGTCGAGCGGGAGAAGTAGATCGCCACCCCACCTTGGTTCCCGTGAAACTGCGACCACGAGAAGTAGACGTCGTTGTTGCAGCGGCCGTCCGCGTTGTGGTCGGCCTCGATCGTCGTCTTGTCGTTGAACTTACCGAGAAGATTCGGCGCCGACGATCCGCGGGCGACGACCACGGTCTGCCGGTAGCGCTTGCCGTCGTTCTGAGGATTGCCACCCGGGCCGTTCGGGTTGTCGTAGGTCGCAACCCAGACGTCGCCGAGGGTCTTCGGCGTGCCGGCGGGGTCGTCCGAGCTCTCCGAGCCGAAGAACGCGCGGCCCTGGGCGTCCCAGGCGATCACCGGGTCGCCCGCGCTCGCCGTGCGCACCTGCTGCTTCGCGATCTGGCCGTACGGCGATGTGTCGTCCGGATAGCCGGGCACGAGTGAGCTGACGAAGCTCGAGCCGGCGTTCTCGGAGCGGTAGTAGCCGAGCCAGATCGGCCCGACGGGAATCGGGTTCCCGTTCGCGTCATTTGCGTTGTAGACGCCGCAGTAGTCGTTCGAAGATCCCAGGATCACATTGGTGTTCCTCGGATCCACGGCTACTGCCGGCTCGTTCTGCCGCCCGCGCGAGCGCGAGCACTCGGCGAGTGTCGCGTCGGTGTACGGCGTCCCGGTCGCGATCGTGTACGAGCTGATGTAACCGGGGTCGTTCGCGTCGTGCGTGAGCCTCACGTCGGCTCCCGGTGTGGAAGCGGCGGCGACGCCGACGACCACGCTGAATGCGAGGGCAAGGGCCCACAGCAGTGTCCACCTCTTCATAGGTTCCCCCTATGTCCGCGGATCGAAGCGCGCCGACTATACGCCTCGCGTGCGGTCTCTGCTGCGGCAAACGACCAAGAAAGATCGGCGGCGTCCGTACACTGGATGCATGAGCTCGCCAGGCCCGAACGGAAGGGCATTTCGCGTGAACCGGGGGTACGTCGAGGTGTCGGGCCCGGACGCCGCCGACTACCTCGAGCGGATGCTCTCGAACGAGGTGGCCACGCTCGAGACCGGGGCAGCGGCACCCGCCCTCCTCCTCACCGCGAAAGGTCGCATCATCGCGTCGCTTCGGGCCGTGCGAACGGGCCCCGAGTCCTTCGTCCTCGTCACGGACGACTCGGCGCTCGCCGCTCCTACCGCCGCTGCGCTCGTTACGTCTCGCTTTGCCGCCAGGTGCGAGATCGAGGTGCGGCCGTGGTCGGGGCTCGTCGCGCTCGGGAGCGAGCCCGATCCCCCGCGCATTCCGACCGGCGAGTTCGGCGTGGAGGCCTGGGAGGCGTGGCGCGAGGGGCCGGTGGACGGGGACGGAGAAGCGTCCGAGCTCGAAGAGCTTCGGATCGGGGCCGGGACCCCGGCCTGGGGAACCGAGCTCGACGATTCGATCCTTCCCGCGGAGGCCGGCCTCGACGAGACGCACATCTCGTTCACGAAAGGCTGTTTCCCCGGGCAGGAGCCGATCGCGCGGCTGCGACACCGGGGACACGTCAACCGGCGCCTGCGCAGGCTCGAGGTCGAGTCGGCGAACGTGGGTGACGAGATCGTGTGGAACGACAAGGTCGTCGGGCGCGTCACGAGCGCGGTGCCAGGCCTTGCGCTTGGGTATGTGCGCACCGAGGTCCCCGACGACGAGACGGTCGTCGTCGGCGGCGGGCAGGCCAAGATGCGCCCGGCATGATTCGAACATGCGACCTCTGCCTCCGCAGGGCAGCGCTCTATCCCCTGAGCTACGGGCGCGGGGCTAGTCGACTAGTGTAGCCGCGCTCGTCAGGCGGCCGAGCGGAGCGAGGAGATGACGTAGTCGACGCGGCCCTCGCGGACGAGCTCCCACATGCGCGGACCGCCGACTCCGGCGCGGCGGTTCAGGAAGGAGTTGAGCTGGGAGTCGTCCATTCCGGCCTCGCGTGCCGTCGCGAGGAGGCGCTCGACGGCGGGAAGCGGCTCGCCGTCAGGGCCGAACTGCCAGGAGGGATAGACGTGCTCGAATCCCTTCCGAACTGCGAAGAGCTCGCCTGCGCGGCGGCGGGCTTCGATCCGGGCGGGGTCCGCGCCGAGTCGCGTCGCGAGCCAGGAGGTGGTGAATGCGTTCGAGTCCGATCTCATCTCTTGAGCTACGGGTGGCCCGCGGGGCGAGCCGCCCGTGTCGTGGACTCAGTTTGACGCATCAGACGGCGATAGCGGGCTCGTTCGGAAGAGACGGAACGGGCTGGTAGCTCGGCGTGTAGCCGACCAGGCGACCCACCGCCGCGCCGGCGGCGAGCGCGGCCTTCTGCAGCGCGCCGGGGACGTGCGGGGCGCGGACATCGTCGAAGTACTCGTTCGCGATAACGGCCATGCGCACCGGGTTCGGCATGCCCTTCTTGTTCGTCTTGCCGTCGGCGGCGAGGGCGAACATCGTCTCGAGGAACGACTCGAACTCGAGAGCGGGGCTGACCTTCGTGGTGAAGCGGGCCTCGTCGGGGCCGACGTTCTCGAAGCGGTGGATCGTGCCGGGCTCGACGGTGACCGAGTCGCCTTCGCTCGCGACGCGCTTGTCGCCTCCGTTCCGGAACTCGACGGAGCCGGAGAGGATCTCGAACTCCTCGGTCTGGTACGGGTGCACGTGGCTCGCGACGCCGCCGCCGGGTGTGACTGCGGCCTCGATGAGCACGTACTCGCCGCCGGTGTCGCGCGAGGTCTTGTGGAACGTGATGCGCTCGCCGGTGACGGGGTTCTCGATTGTCTGGCCGGTGGAAATCACTTCGGATGCCTCCTTCTGCCTGGGGGGTCGTGCTCGACGCGCCCGATCTGGCGCCTCGACGCTTTCTTGACGATCGAGGCACCCTGCGTCTTCCAGTGACGCTGGCCGCGTCGGCCGGGGTGCGGGTAGCCCGCGCTCGCTAGTGTGGCCGGGTGCGCATCTGCTCACTCGTGCCCGGGGCGACGGAAGTGCTGTTCGCGCTTGGATTGGGCGAAAGCGTCGTCGGCGTCACCCACGAGTGCGACTGGCCTCCGGAAGCCGCGACTCGCCCGCGGGTGACTGCGTCGGAGCTCGAGAGCGAGGACCTGTCGAGTGCGGAGATCGACGACGCGGTGGTCGAGGCCGCGCGCGAGGGCAAGTCGCTCTATGCCGTAGACGAGGAGGTCTGGGAGGACATTCAGGCCGACGTCGTCGTCGCACAGGAGCTCTGCGAGGTTTGCGCGGTCTCGGCGGGGCAGGTGCGCAGCCTCGACGTCGAGGTGATCGACTACTCGCCGGGCACGCTGGACGGCGTTCTCGGCCACATCACCGCGCTCGGCTGGAGGCTCGGCGCCGAGGCGGCCGCCGACGAGCTGACGAACGGAATGCGCCTCCGGCTCGACCGCGTTCGGGCGGCGCTCGCCGAGAAGGAGATCTACCCGCGCGTCTACGTGTCGGAATGGCTCGAGCCTCCGTACGCGGCCGGTCACTGGGTGCCCGACATGGTCGCTGCGGCCGGCGGCATGGAGGTCGCGGGCATCGCGGGCGAGCCGTCGTTTCGCATGCGCTGGACCGACGTGGCGGGGCTCGAGCCCGACACCGTCGTCCTCGCCCCGTGCGGCTTCGACCTCGACCGGACGCTTACCGAGGTGGTCACGCTCGACCTGAGCGCCCACCTCCTCGGCACGAGCGCCAGGCAGGAGAGCCGCGTCTTCGCCGTGGACGCGAACGGCTATTTCTCGCGCCCCGGCCCGCGGCTCGTGGACGGCGTCGAGCTCCTCGCCTACCTCCTGCATCCGGACGCGTACTCTGACCCGGGGATCCCGTGGTCGCGCGTCAGGGTGTGACGACGACCTCCCCGTCCTGAATCTCGGCTCGGAAGACCCGCGCCGGCTCGTCGCCGAAGAGGCAGGCCCCGGTGCCGAGGTCGAACTTCCAGCCGTGGTATGCGCAGGTCAGCGTATCCCCGAGGATCTCTGCCTCGTGCAGCGGGTTGCCCTGGTGCGGGCACGCGTTCGCGAAGGCGTGCGCGTCTCCGTCGATAACGAAGACGGCGATCTCGGTCCCGTCGACGTCGACCACCGCGCGGCCTTCGCCGTCGAGGCTCGAAAGCGGGATCCGCACAGGCTCCACGCGGCCTAGACTACTCCGCCCCCATGCCCCTCTATCTCCGTGAATCCGAGGTGGCCGAGCTGCTCTCGCCCGAGGACGCGGTCGAGGCCGTCGAGGGCTGCTTTCGGCGGCTGGCGGGCGGGCGCGTCGAGCTTCGGCCCCGCTTCCGGCTGGGCCTCGACCCCGGCGTGCTGAACGTCATGGCGGCCTCCGACCTCGAGCTCGGTGTCGCCGGCCTGAAGACCTACGCCGCCTCGGAGGACGGCGTGCACTTCGTCGTCGTCCTCTTCGCCGCGGATCACGCCGAGGTCCTCGCCCTCATCGAGGCCGACAAGCTCGGGCAGCTCCGCACCGGTGCTGCGAGCGCCGTTGCAGCCCGCCACCTGGCGAAGCCCGGGGCGAAGTCCCTCGGCGTGATCGGCACGGGCTGGCAGGCCGAGAGCCAGGTGCTCTGCCTGCGGGCCGCGCTGCCGGAGCTCGAGCGGGTCGTGGCCTACTCCCGGAACGAGGAGCGACTCGAGCAGTTCTGCAAGCGCTTCGACGCCGAGCCGGGCGAGTACTTGAAGGACGCAGCCGAGATGGACGTCGTCGTCACGATCACGAGCTCGAAGGATCCCGTGCTCCGGGGCGAGTGGCTCAAGCCGGGCGCTCTCGTCTGCGCGGCCGGCGCGAATCGCATCGCCTCGCGGGAGCTCGACAACGCCGTGGTCGACCGCGCCGCCTTCGTGTGCTGCGACTCCAAGGAGCAGGCGAAGCTCGAGGCGGGCGACCTCGTAGAGCCCGTCGAGCGCGGCGTGCTCGACTGGCTCGAGGTGCACGAGCTCTCCGAGGTCGTTGGCGGCGAGGTGCAGGGCCGCGCCCAAGACGAGGACATCGTCCTCTTCAAGAGCCTCGGGATCGCGGCCGAGGACCTCGCGGTCGGCGCTGTCGCCCTCGAGCGCGCTCGTGAGCGCGGCGTGGGCACCGAGCTGTAGCTAGGTCTAGGCGTTCTGGGGCGTCGTCAGGTGGGGGCGTAGCCGGGCTTCGCCCGCGGGAGCCCCGCCGCCCAGAGCGGCTAGGTCTCTCGAACGTGCTCGGCGGCGAGGTTTGCGACGTCCTCGCCCACGGCCCGGATGAGGTCGGGCCGCTCGAGCAGGCGGAGGCGCTGCTCGTCGGTCGCGCGGTTCTTCAGGTAGGGATCCTCGAGAATCTCCTCGAGCGGACGACCGGCCCGGTGCTCGCGGATGACGTACGCCGCGAGGGAATCCATTTTCGAGAGCGACTTGTGCTCCGAGTCGCCGCCGCCGCCGAAGATCCGCGCGAAGAAACCGGGCTTCTTGGGCGGCTGTTC
>Ga0111539_10005524_pt1 | contig 16350 bp, 16 predicted proteins | sample RhiMethybrSRZTD1_FD_79667 | JGI IMG/M metagenome (GOLD analysis project Ga0111539, IMG submission 79667) | Populus rhizosphere microbial communities from Tennessee, USA - Rhizosphere MetaG P. TD hybrid SRZTD1 (version 2) (version 2) | ecosystem: Host-associated > Plants > Roots > Rhizosphere >... | reverse complement strand
GTGGCCGCCGGGACCATGTCCGAGGAGGACCTGGACGAGCTGGAGCGGGTGGCCTGCCCGACCGCCGGGTCGTGCGCCGGCATGTACACCGCCAACACCATGTCGGCGGTGGCCGAGGCGATCGGCATGGCCCTGCCCGGCTCGGCCACCCCGCCGGCGGTGTCCGAGCGCCGCGCCCAGGCGGCCCGCCGCACCGGCGAGGCCGTGGTCAACCTGCTCCGTCTGGACATCCGGCCCCGCCAGATCATGACCAGGGCGGCCTTCCTGAACGCGGCCGCGGTGGTGATGGCCACCGCCGGGTCGACCAACGCCGTGCTCCACCTGCTGGCCATCGCCAACGAGGCCGGGGTCGAGCTGACCATGGACGACTTCGACGCCGTCAGCCGGCGCGTGCCCCACATCGTCGACATGCGCCCCGGGGGCCGCTTCGTGATGGCCGACGTCGACCGGGTCGGGGGCATGCCGGCGGTGCTGCGCGAGCTGCTGGAGGCGGGGCTGCTGGACGGCGACGCCCTCACCGTCACCGGCCGGACCATGGCCGAGAACCTGGAGGACGCGCCTGCTCCCGATGGCGAGGTGATCCGGCGGGTGGCCTCGCCGATCGCCGCCGAGGGCGGGCTGGCCGTGCTCCGGGGCAGCCTGGCCCCCGACGGGTCGGTGGTGAAGATCCCCGGCAACGAGAGCCTGACCTTCCGCGGCACCGCCAGGGTGTTCGAGTCCGAGGAGGACTGCTTCGCGGCCGTGACCGGCGGCCGGGTCGGCAAGGGCGACGTGCTGGTGATCCGCAACGAGGGCCCCAAGGGCGGGCCCGGCATGCGCGAGATGCTGGCCGTGACCGGGGCCATCAAGGGGGCCGGCCTTGGCAATGACGTGCTGCTGATCACCGACGGGCGCTTCTCCGGGGCCACCTGGGGGGCCTGCGTCGGCCACGTCGCCCCCGAGGCGGCCGTGGGCGGCCCCATCGGCCTGGTCGAGGAGGGCGACACCATCTCCATCGACGTGGCCACCCGCCGCCTGGAGCTGGAGGTCGACCCCGCCGAGCTGGACCGCCGCCGCCAGGCCTGGAAGCCGCCCGAGCCCCGGTATGTCCGCGGCGCCCTGGCCAAGTACGCGGCCCTGGTCGGCGGGGCCGACCAGGGGGCGGTCTGTGGCTAGGCGGGCGGCAAGCGGAGCTGGGGACGTGACCTTCGACTTCAACTCGGATCTGTACGCCGACCCCGACCTGGTCGAGGGCAGGGACTACGCGCGCCGCCATCGCCGACACGAGCGCTTCGACGACACCCTGGCCCGCACCGACGACGTGCCCAAGACCACGATCCTGGCCCCGCACGGCGGCGGGATCGAGCCCGGCACCTCCGAGCTCTGCCTGGCCGTGGCCGGCTACCACCCGGCCAACCTGCCCGAGTTCCCACCCGCCGCGGTGACCTACGACTACTGGATGTTCGAGGGCATCCGGGATGGCGGCAACGCCAAGCTCCACGTCACCTCGACCGGCTGCGACGACGACATGGCCGTCTCGCTGTGCGCGGGCTCGCTCAACGCGCTGTCCCTGCACGGCTTCGACCCGGCGCCCGAGTTCCCCGCGGACGCCCAGAAGGTGCTCGTCGGCGGCGCCAACGCCAAACTGAAGGACTTACTGCTGGCGGGTCTGGACAAGGCCCATTTCGAGGTGATCGACGCCGCCGGGAACGGGCAGCCAACCGGGAACGGGGATGCCGCCGGGAACAGGGAGCTCGACGGCGACAACGCCTGCAACATCGTCAACCGCACCATGCTCACCAAGGGCGGCGCCCCGATCGGCAGGGGCGGGGCGCAGCTGGAGCTCAGCACCCCTCTGCGCGACGCGATGTTCACCGAGAACACGCGCCCCCGGCGCAAGCACACCACCACCCAGCTGTTCTGGACCTTCGTGGCGGTGTGCCGCGACGCGATCGACCGGCTCGAGGCCGAGCAGCTGGCGGTCAGGCCCTCCTTTCGGTGTCCGAGGGCTGACCCGTAGCCGTTACCCTCCCCGTTGGTAGGTCGCGGTGTAGGTGGTGGCCGAGGACGGGGTCGTGATGATGTGGCTCAGGGTGCCGCCGTCGGACCACGACACCCACGTGTAGGTCTTGCCCCGGAACTTCTGGTCCGGAGCGGTGATCACGATCTGCGCATTGACGATCGCGGTGAACGTGAACGGGGTCTTGGCGGTGGTGTCGCTCTCGGTGAGCCGCAGGCCGGAGGGGTTGGACTGGAGGGTGAGGCTCACCGTCTTGGGATTCAGGGTCACGCTGGTGGTTGCGGTCATGCCGCCGGAGTCCCTGGCCTGCAGCTGGATGATCAGGGACGACGGGTAGTCGTGGTTCGGGGCGGAGAACGAGCCGGAGGAGACGCCCGGGAAGGTCTGCACGAGGTGGTCGTGGCAGCCGGTGGTGCAGTGGCGAAGGATCACCGTCCAGGTCAGGGCGGAGGCCGGCAGGTTGCCGTCCTGGGTGTCGGTGGCGTGCCCGGAGAAGTTGATGGTGTCGCCGACCGCCCAGGTGAGGCCGGAGGACGGCGCGTCGATCACCGGGACGGGCGGGGTGTTGCCGGAGCCGACGGTGATGGTGACCGGGGCGCTCACGGTCGAGGCCCCGTGGGAGTCGGTGACCTTCAGGGTGACGGTGTAGGTGCCCGCGGTCGAGTAGATGAAGCTGGGGTTGACGGCGGTCGAGTCGCCGTAGGTGCCGTCGCCGTTCAGGTCCCACGAGTAGGTGAGGGGGTCGCCGTCGGGGTCGGAGGAGCCGCTGCCGTTGAACTGCACAGTCAGCGGCGCCGGGCCGCTGGTCGGGTTGGCGGTGGCCACGGCGGTGGGCGGGTTGTTGGCGCCGAGGTACTGGATGCGGCGGATCTGGCCGCCGTCGAAGTTGGCGTAGAACAGGTCGCCGCTGGCGGGGTCGGCCTCGAGGTCGACCGGGTGGGAGTTGGGGTCGACCACGAACGCCCTGAGGTTGCTGGCGCTCGGCAGGCCGTTGCCGCCGGGCAGCATCGCCCAGATGCAGTTGCGTGAGTGGTCGCCGAAGAACAGCGCCCCGTTGTAGGACCCGGGGTAGGCGCCGCCGGGGTAGAAGCTGATGGCGGAGATCACCGAGCCGTTGTTCAGCGCGCAGCCGTCGCCGCCGACCACCGAGACCCCGTGCTGGTAGGTGTAGTACGGGCCGGTTGCGCTGCCGGCGGTGTAGAGGTTCTCGCAGATGTTGAGGTTGGCCCCGTCGTAGCTGGGCTGGCCCCCGGCGCCCTCGTAGCACGGCCAGCCGAAGTTCACTGCTGTGGAGGGTGTGGGTGTGGTCATCCGGTTGACCTCCTCCCAGGTGTTCCAGCCGACGTCGCCGACCCACAACTCAGAGGTGCCGGGACGGAAGGTGAAGCGGAACGGGTTGCGCAGCCCATAGCCGATGATCCGGGAGGCGTTGGACGAGGGGTTCTGGGAGTTGTACAGCGGGTTGCCGGGCACGCCGTTGCCGGTTGCGGGGTCGACCCGGAGCACGTCGCCGTCGAGCAGGTACGGGTGGCCAGCGACCCGGCGCGGGCTCTGCGAGCGCAACGCGCCGCCCTCGGCCCCCGGTGGAGTCAGCGCTGTCCCCACCGGGCTGGGAGGGTCGCCGCAGGGGTTGGCCGGGGTTGGCGAGTTCGCGCCGCCGCCGAACTGGCCCCAGTCGGTGTTGTTGAAGCTGGCCCCGTCGCCGCCGGTCACGTACAGGTTGCCGTCTGGCCCGAAGGCCAGGTGCCCGATGGAGTGCGAGGGGAACTGCTGGCACCACTGGTCGGTGATCAGCGGCTGCTCCGCGCCGATGGCCGCCCCGGTAGCGGGGTCAACTTGGATGCGGGACAGGTTGCCGGTGACGGTGCAGCCGTCGGTGGTGGGCCCGGGCGGGGTGGGACAGCCGTCGCCCCAGCTGGCCGGGTTGCCGACCGGGTTGTGGTCGTGGGTGTAGAGCACGTAGATGAAGTTGTGGCCGGCGGTCCCGAAGCCGGGGTCCACCGCCAGACCCAGCAGCCCGCGGTCCCAGAAGTCCTGGACCTGCGGATGCAGGTCGACGACCTGGGTGGGGGTGGGATCGGCGGGGGAGTCGAACGCCTTGACGATGCCGCCCTTCTCGCCGATGAACACCTTGCCACCGGGGGCGAAGGCGATCGCGGTGGGCAGGGTGAGCCCGCTCCACACGGCGGTATCGGAGAAGCCGCTCGGCACCGCGGCGGCCACCGCCGGTGATGTCGGCGCCGCCGACCGAGTGGCCCGGCCCAGGACCTCGCCGCCGCGCTCCCCGGACGGAGGCGGCGCCGCCGACACCGGCGCGGCCGACAGCAGCGCCACACCCAAGGCCACCAGCAAAGCGAACGAGCAGGTCTGTCGGGCGGTCCGGTGCGCCGGGCTCCCGCCGCTCGGCCGAGTCATCACGGCACTCCCTCCGCCCGGGGCCGAGGAGCGTCGCGTGGACAGCCCGCAGAGCCCGCCGAGATCCAACTCCGCAGGTATGGTTGAGTCGTCCGTTCGGCCATCGCCACCTGCAAAGATCGTAGCTGGCCCTACGTCGGTGAGGCTGGCGGCGCCCTCGGACGCCGGCCGCTGTGGCATGCTCCCCCCATGCTGGTCGACACCCACTGCCACCTGCACCTTCTGGACGCCCCGGCCGACGAGGTGGTCGCCGAGGCGCTCGCCGAGGGGGTCGGGCACCTGGTCGACGTCGGGGTCGACCTGGCCTCCAGCCGGCAGGCCGCGGCCAACGCGGCCCGGCTGCCGCGGGTGTCGGCCACCGCCGGGGTCCACCCGCATGACGCCGACACCCTCGACGACGCGGCCCTGGCCGAGCTGCGCCGGCTGCTCGCCTCCGAGCGGGTGGTCGGGGTGGGGGAGACGGGGCTGGACTACTACCGGGACAACTCGCCCCGCCCGGCCCAGCGGGCCGCGTTCGCCGCTCACGTCGGCCTGGCCCGCGAGCTCGACAAGGCGCTGGTGGTGCACTGCCGGGACGCCATGGCCGACGTGCTGGCCGTCCTGGTCGGCGAGGGCGCGCCGCCGCGGGTGGTGTTCCACTGCTTCGCCGGCGACGAGCGGGCCGCCGTCCGGGTGGTCGAGGCCGGCTGGTACGTGTCGTTCGCGGGCACGGTCACCTTCCGCAACGCCCCCGGGCTGCGGGCCGCCTGCGCCGCCGTGCCCCTGGACCGCATGGTGCTGGAGACCGACAGCCCGTTCCTGTCCCCCCACCCCTACCGGGGCCGCCCCAACCGGCCCGGCCGGGTCGCGGTCACCGCCCGGACCGTGGCCGAGGTCCACGGCGTCCCGGTCGAGCAGGTCGCCGCCGCGACCACCGCGACCGCGGCCGAGGCCTTCGCCCTGCCCCTGGACGGCCGTGGCTGAGCGGCCGCGGCCCCTGCTGACCCCGGGCCGGGTGCGGGCGCTGCTGGCCGGCCACGACCTGCGGCCGAGCCGGGCGCTCGGCCAGCACTACCTGGCCGACCCCAACACCGCCCGCAAGGTGGCCCGCCTGGGCGGGGCCGGGCCGTCCGAGACGGTGCTGGAGGTGGGGCCGGGCCTGGGCAGCCTCACCCTGGCCCTGCGCGAGACGGGCGCCCGGGTGGTGGCCGTGGAGGCCGACCCGCGCCTGCTCCCGGCCCTGGCCGAGGTCCTGGGCGACGACCCGGAGGTGCGGGTCGAGGTGGCCGACGCCCTCCGGGTCGACCTGGCCGCGCTCGCTCCCGAGGCCACCCGGATGGTCGCCAACCTGCCCTACAGCATCGCCGCCACCCTGGTCCTCAAGGTGCTGGCCGAGGCCCCGGCCATCGCCCACCAGGTGGTGATGGTCCAGCGCGAGGTCGGGCAGCGGCTGGCCGCGGCCCCCGGGTCGGCCGCCTACGGCGCCCCCAGCGCCAAGCTGGCCGCCCAGGCCAGCGCCCGCGTCCTGGCCCCGGTGAGCCGGCACGTGTTCGTGCCCGAGCCGCACGTGGACTCGGTCCTGCTCGGCGTGGACCGGCGTGAGCACCCGGCGGCGGCCGGGCTCGATCCGGCCGAGCTGGGCCGGGTCATCGACGTCGCCTTCGGCCAGCGCCGCAAGACCCTGCGCAACGCCCTGCGCGGCCTGGGGCTGGACGCGGCCGGGGTCGAGGCCCTGGGCCGGGCGGCCGGGGTCGACCTCGGCCTGCGCGCCGAACGCCTCGACGTGGCCGCCTTCGCCGCCCTTGCCCAGCAGGTCAAGAGTCCGCTTTGATCCGATCCCCGGGGCACGGCTACCATGCCCGGGCATCGACGTCGGGGAGGGACGCTCGTGGCCAGTCAGCAACGCCAGCCAGCCGACCACCTGTCCCCGACGACGCTGCGGGCCAGGGCCGCGGCCAAGGTCAACCTCGGCCTGTACGTGGGGCCGCTGCGTGAGGACGGCCGCTACCACGAGGTCGTGTCGGTGCTCCAGTCGATCGCCATCTGGGACGAACTGGAGATCGAGGTCGTGCCCGAGGGCCTCGGGCTCGAGGTCGAGGGCGGCGGCCTGCCCCCCGACGAGACCAACCTGGTCCTGGTCGCGGCCCGCGAACTGGCCCGGCGCTCCCGCGACCTGCCCGGGGCCCGGTTCCGGCTCCGCAAGGGCATACCCATCTCGGCCGGCCTGGGCGGCGGCAGCGCCGATGGGGCCGCCGCCCTGATCGCGCTGGACCGGCTCTGGGGGCTGCACCTGCCCGCGGTCAACCTCCACGCCATGGCCGCCGAGGTCGGGTCCGACGTGCCCTTCTGCATCGGCGGCGGGGCCGGCGTGGCCACCGGGCGCGGCGACAAGGTCCGGGAGGTGCCGAACAAGGGCAGCACCTGGTGGGTGGTCGGCATCGACCACGAGCGCCTGTCCACCGAGGACGTCTACGGTCGCTTCGACGAGCTCGGCCTGGCCATCCCGCTGGAGGGCCGCTCGCCCGACGACCTGCTCGCCGCCCTGGCCGCCGGCGACTCCCGGCGCCTGGCCGCGGTCCTGCACAACGACCTGGAGCCGGCCGCCTTCGACCTGCTGCCGGCGCTGGCCAAGTCCAAGCAGCGGCTGCTGGAGGCGGGCGCCCTGGGGGCGATCATGAGCGGCAGCGGCCCGACCATGCTCGGCCTGTGCGCCGACGAGGACCACGCTACCCAGGTAGCCCGGGCCGCCCGCTCCGGCTTCGCCCGGGTCGAGGTCGCCCGCGGCCCGGTCCCAGGTGTCACGTTCGGGTAATCTCGGGGCAGCGTTGGCGGGTGGTGTAATGGCAGCACGGCGGCCTTTGGAGCCGTCAGGTCAAGGTTCGAATCCTTGCCCGCCAGCTCCAGACCACAGAACGGGGGACCGATGGGCCAGGGCCTGAGCGTCGTCGTGCTCGCCGCCGGGGAGGGCAAGCGGTTCCGCTCGGCCGTGCCCAAGCCGCTGCACCCGGTCGCCGGCCGGGCGCTGCTGTGGCACGTGCTGGCCGCCGCCGCCCCGCTCAAGGCCGACCGGACCGTGGTCGTGGTCGGCAACGGCGCCGACCAGGTCGCCGCCGCCGTGGACGGCTTCGACCTGGGGCCGGTCGACTTCGCCGTCCAGGCCGACCAGCGGGGCACCGGCGACGCCCTGGCCACCGCCATGCCGCTGCTGGACGGCGACGGCGACGGCGACGTCCTGGTCCTCTCCGGCGACACCCCGCTGATCACGGCCGCCCTGCTCGAGGGGCTGCTGGACGCCCACCGCTCGGCCAGGGCCGCCGCCACCCTGCTCACCTGCACCCTGGAGGACCCGACGGGCTACGGCCGGATCCTCCGCGACGCCGACGGCGCCGTCACCGGGGTGGTCGAGGAGCGCGACGCCACCCCGGCCCAGCGCCGGCTGCGCGAGGTCGGGGCGGGCATGTACGTGTTCCGCCGCCCCTCCCTGGACAGCCTGGCCGAGCTGCGTCCGGACAACGACCAGGGCGAGTACTACCTGCCCGACCTGGTGCCGCTGGTGCTGGCCGGCGGTGGCCGGGTCGCCACCGCCGAGGGGCCGGCCGCCGAGGCCAGGGGGGTCAACGACCGGGTCGAGCTGGCCGCGGCCGAGGCGCTGCTGCGCCGGCGGCTGCTGGAGCGGCTGATGCTGGGCGGGGTGACGGTGGTCGACCCGGCCACCACCTTCGTCGACGCCGACGTCGAGGTCGGCCAGGACAGTGTGCTCGCCCCCCTGACCTTCCTGGAGGCCGGAACCCGGGTCGGGGCCCGCTGCCGGCTCGGGCCCAACGTGCGCCTGGTCGGCTGCAGCGTCGGCGACGACGCCACCGTCACCCAGACCGTGGCCATCTCCTCGACCATCGGCGCGCGGGCGGTGGTCGGCCCCTTCGTGTCCCTGCGTCCCGGCAGCGACCTGCGCGAGGGCAGCAAGGCCGGGACCTTCGTCGAGATCAAGAACTCGACCGTCGGCCCCGGGTCCAAGGTCCCGCACCTCAGCTACGTGGGCGACGCCGACATCGGCGCCGGGGTGAACATCGGCGCCGGCACCGTCTTCGTCAACTACGACGGCGTGAGCAAGCACCACACGACCGTCGGCGACGGCGCCTTCATCGGATCCGATACCATGCTGGTCGCCCCCGTGACGGTCGGGAACGGGGCCCAGACCGCCGCCGGATCCACCATCACCAAGGACGTGCCGCCCGACGCCCTCGCCATCGAACGCTCCGACCAGCGGACCATCGAGGGCTGGGCGGCCAGGCGCCGTCGGCGCAAGCGCAGGGAATGACGGGGAGGGGAAGGTGAGCAACGGTGTGACGCCCAAGTCGGTGGAGGCGCTCGGGCGCAGGCACCTGATGCTGTTCGGTGGGCGGGCCAGCCGGGAACTGGCCCAGGAGGTGGCCCAGCACCTGGGGATCGAGTGTGGCTCGGTCGACATCCGCGACTTCGCCAACGGCGAGACCTACGCCCGGTTCGGGGAGAGCGTGCGCGGCACCGACGCGTTCGTGATCCAGACCCACGCCCCCCCGGTCAACGAGCGCATCATGGAGCAGTTGGTCATGATCGACGCCCTCAAGCGGGCGTCGGCCAAGCGCATCAGCGCGGTCATGCCCTATTACGGCTACTCGCGCCAGGACAAGAAGGGCCGCTCCCGGGAGCCGATCACCGCCAAGCTGGTCGCCGACATGTTCAAGGTCGCCGGGGCCGACCGGCTCATCACCGTCGACCTGCACTCCGGCCAGGTCCAGGGGTTCTTCGACGGGCCGGTCGACCACCTGACCGCCCGGCCGCTGCTGGCCGACCACATCCGCGAGCACCACGAGCGCGACCTGGTGGTGGTCGCCCCCGACGCCGGCCGGGTCAAGACGGCCGAGAAGATGGCCGGGGTCCTGGGCTGCCCGCTGGCCTTCCTGCACAAGCGGCGCAGCCGCCACGAGGCCGACAAGGTCGAGGTCCGCGAGGTCGTCGGTGAGGTCGCCGGCCTGCACTGCGTGCTCATCGACGACGAGATCGCCACCGGCAGCACGATCGTGCAGGGGGCCGAGGCGCTGATGGCCAACGGCGCCGACCGGGTGACCGCCGCCGCCACCCACGGGGTGTTCTCCGGCCCGGCCATCGACCGGCTCAAGAACGCCCCCATCGCCGAGATCGTGGTCACCGACACCATCCCGGTGCCGGAGGAGAAGCGGCTCGACAAGATCGTCGTGCTGTCGATCGCCGGCACCCTGGCCGGGGCCATCCGGGCGGTGTTCGAGGACGCCAGCGTCTCGGAGATCTTCAACGACGAGAACCAGTTCTAGCCTGCTCCAACCCGTTTGCAGCCCCCCTGGGATGTCAATGCTCAGAGGTGACGCATTCCCGCCTCGAACAGGAGGAGCATGTGAGCGGCGAGCTGCAAGGCAAGAAGATCGCGTTCCTCGCCACCGACGGCGTCGAGCAGGTCGAATACACCGAACCCCGCAAGGCGGTCGAGCAGGCGGGTGGCACCGCCCACCTGCTGTCGCTGAAGACCGACGACATCCAGGGCTTCAACCACCTCGACAAGGGCGACACCTTCCCGGTCGACCGGGCCGTCAGCGACGCCAGCGCCGACGACTACGACGGCCTGGTGCTCCCCGGCGGAGTCGCCAACCCCGACGTGCTGCGCACCGACGCCGACGCCGTCGGGTTCGTGCGCTCGTTCTTCGAGGCCGGCAAGCCGGTGGCCTCGATCTGCCACGGCGCTTGGACGCTGGTCGAGGCCGACGTGGTCAAGGGCCGCACTCTGACCTCGTGGCCCAGCATCCGTACCGACATCGAGAACGCCGGCGGGGCCTGGGTCGACGAGGAGGTCCACACCGACCGCGGCCTGGTCACCAGCCGCAAGCCCGACGACCTGCCGGCCTTCAACGCCAAGATCGTCGAGGAGTTCGCCGAGGGCGTGCACCCCGAGCAGGCCGAGGCCCTGGCGGGCACCGAGCGGCGCTGAGCGGGCGGCGATGGCGCCACCGATCGCGTTGCTGGACGTCGACGGCACGCTGGTCGACACCAACTACCACCACGCCATCGCCTGGTACCGCGCCTTCCGCGAGCATGGCCTGACCATGCCGGTGTGGCGGATCCACCGCCACACCGGCATGGGCGGCGACCAGCTGGTGGCCGCGGTGGCCGGCAAGCGGGTCGAGGACCGGCAAGGCGACAGCATCCGGGCGGCCGAGACCGCCCTGTACGCCGACCTGATCGGCGAGGTGCAGCCGTTCGCCGACGCCCGCCGGCTGCTGGAGCTGCTGGACGGCCGCGGGCAGCGGCTGGTGCTGGCCAGCTCGGGCAAGCCCGACGAGATCGACCACTACCTGTACCTGCTGGCCGCCCGTGACCTGGTCGAGGCCTGGACGACCTCGGCCGACGTCGAGCAGACCAAGCCCGACCCGGACCTGGTCCACACGGCCATCGAGAAAGTCGGGGGCGGCGAGGCGGTGCTGGTCGGCGACTCGACCTTCGACTGCGAGGCCGCCGCCCGGGCCGAGGTCCCCGCCGTGGCCATCCTCACCGGCGGCTACTCGGAGCAGGAGCTGCGCCAGGCCGGCGCCGGGTCGGTGTTCGAGTCGCTCACCGAGCTGTGCGAGCGGCTCGACGAGACCCCGCTTGCCTAGGTTTGCGGGCCCGGGTCCGGGGCTAGCACGTTCCCTGCCTGTAGAACCCACTGGAGGAGGGGTGCGACGCCAATGCCGAAGACGGCCCGCGACATCATGACCCCCAACGCCGAGTGCGTGGGGGAGAACGAGACCCTGCTCGACGCGGCCAGGAAGATGGCCGACCGTGGCTTCGGGGCCATGCCCATCTGCGGCGAGGACAACCGCCTCAAGGGCGTGCTCACCGACCGCGACATCGTCACCAAGGCGCTCGCCAAGGGCAAGGACCCGGCCTCGACCCGGGCCGGCGAGCTCGGCGAGGGCAAGCCGGTGACCATCGGGGCCGACGACTCGCTGTCGGAGGCCCTCAAGACGATGGCCCAGTACAAGGTCCGCCGCCTGCCGGTGATCGACGGCCACGACCTGGTCGGCATCGTGGCGGTGGCCGACATCGCCCGCGAGCTGGAGGACGACGCCTCCAAGGGCGACCTGATCGAGGCCATCTCCGAGGGTCCCGCCCAGGACGGCGGCCCCAGGTCCCGCTAGGGCAGGTTCGTCTCGCGCCGCCGCCGGGAGTCCCCCGGCGGCGGCGCCGTTCCCGGGCATGGCACCATCGGGGCATGGACCTGCCCGTGATGCCGCCCATCCGCCCCATGCTGGCCAAGTCGGTGGCGATCCTGCCCGAGGGCATGCTGTACGAGCCCAAATGGGACGGGTTCCGCTGCGTGGTGTTCCGCGACGGCGACGAGGTCGAGCTGGGCAGCCGCAACGAGCGCCCGTTGACCCGCTACTTCCCCGAGGTGGTGGAGGCGGCCCGGGCCCAGCTGCCGCCGCGCTGCGTGGTCGACGGCGAGATCGTCATCGCCAGCGGCCCCGGCCTGGACTTCGAGGCCCTGCTCCAGCGCATCCACCCGGCCGCCTCCAGGGTCGACCTGCTGGCCCGCGAGACCCCCGCCATGCTGATCGCCTTCGACCTGCTCGCCCTCGGCGACGAGTCGCTGATGGAGCGGCCGCTGGCCGAGCGCCGGGCCGCCCTCGACCAGGCCCTTGCCGGGGCCGGGGCGCCGGTCCACCGCACCCTGGTCACCGACTCGCTGCGTCAGGCCGAGCGCTGGTTCCGGCTGTTCGAGGGGGCCGGGCTGGACGGCGTGGTCGCCAAGCCGCCGGACCTGCCGTACCTGGAGGACCAGCGGGTGATGTTCAAGGTCAAGCACGAGCGGACCGCCGACTGCGTGGTCGCCGGCTTCCGCTGGCACAAGAAGGGGCCGGTGGTCGGCTCGCTCCTGCTGGGGCTGTACGACGAGCGGGGCAAGCTCCAGCACGTCGGGGTGTCGGCCTCGTTCTCGATGGAGCGGCGCCGCGAGCTGCTCGACGAGCTGGCCCCCTACCGGCTGGAGTCGAGCGACAGCCACCCCTGGTTCGGGGCCGACACGCCCGAGCGGATCCCCGGGGGCATGCCCTCGCGCTGGAACGCCAAGAAGGACCTGACCTTCGAGCCGCTCGACCCCAGGCTGGTGGTCGAGGTCGCCTACGACCACATGGAGGGCCGGCGCTTCCGCCACACCGCCCAGTTCCGGCGCTGGCGCTACGACCGCGACCCCGAGTCCTGCACCTACGAGCAGCTGGAGCGGCCGATCGAGTTCGACCTGGCCGACGTCCTGGCCGGCCGCGCCCCCAGCTGATTCGGGGCGGCCGAGGCGGGAAACACTGGTCATCGGCGACGACGCGAGCGGAGGAACCGACATGGACCAGACGGGTGGGCAGGAGCCGGTGGAGCGCGAGACGGCGCGTCTGGCCGACCTACCGGTCGAGGGGCTGCCGGAGGACGCCCCGGACACGCCCTCGGCGGCCACCGACGAGGTCCCGGCCGACCTGGACCCGGTGGAGACGGCCCACGACCCGCGGGCCGAGCGCGGCCCCAGGGCGGTGACGACCGCCTACGCCTCGGCCCTGGCCGCCGGCGACGCCGGCCTGGCCACCGACCTGTACGCCGAGCACGGCCTCCTGACCAGCGCCGACGAGCGCATCTGGGGCCGGTCGGGCATCGCCGGCTGGCATGAGGACCTGCTGCGGCGGGGCCGCGTCGTGGCCACCCCGGCCGGCCAGGGCAACGACCGCAGCCGGCTGGAGGTCGACAGCGCCGCCGGCCGCTACGTGGTCGAGCTGGCCTTCGACGCCTCCGGCCGGATCGGCAGCGCCCGCTGGCTCGCCCCGGCCGAGGCCGACCTGCCCCAGGAGGAACGCGAGCGGACCGCGACATGACCACCGACTTCGACGGCGACGCCGTCCGGTACGAGGGCGACCGCCCGGTCGCCGTGGGCGACCTGCGCCTGGCCCAGCCGACCAGGATGGCCACCACCAGCGCCGGCTTCTGGGGCCTGTACGAGGCCGGCGACGAGGTCCTGATCGTGCACCCGGGCGGAGCCGTGCGCGGCCCGGCCGACCAGGTTCGGGCCCGGATGGCCGAGATCGCCGCCGACGAGGGCCGCGACCAGCTCGACCGGGAGACGGCCAGCTCGTTCCTGCCCTTCCTGGGCGGCGACGACCCGGGCGCGGCCACCGACGTGCCCCGCTCCCGGGTCGAGGAGGGGCCGCCCCCCACCTACGACCTCTCCGACGAGCGCAACGCCCCCTAGGCAGGTCATGGCGAGGCTCAGGCGGGTCGACTGCTCGGGCCCGGGCATCCGGCGACGGCGGCGGGGGCGGTCCTTCAGCTACGAGGAGCCGACCGGGGAGCCGGTCAGCGACCCCGAGGTGCTGGCCCGCATCCGGGCCCTTGGGATCCCGCCGGCCTGGAAGGACGTGTGGATCTGCCCCATCCCCACCGGCCACCTCCAGGCGGTCGGCACCGACGCCGCCGGCCGCCGCCAGTACCTGTACCACGAGGCCTGGCGCACCCGGCGCGACCAGGCCAAGTTCGACCACATGCTGGAGTTCGCCCACGCCCTGCCCGGGCTGCGCGAGCGGGCGGCCGAGCACCTGGCCACCGACGGCCTGACCCGCGAGCGGGTGCTGGCCTGCGCCACCCGGCTGCTGGACCGGGGCTTCTTCCGGATGGGCACCGAGGGCTACGCCGAGCAGAACCAGACCTACGGCCTGGCCACCATCCAGAAGCGCCACGTCCGCCTGGACGGCGACCTGATCAGCTTCGACTACGTGTCCAAGAGCGGCAAGCGGCGCCTGGCCTCGGTGCTCGACCCGGCCGTGAGCGAGGTCGTGGCCCAGCTCAAGCGCCGCCGCGGCGGCGGCCCCGACCTGCTCGCCTACAGGCGCGGCCGGGTCTGGGCCGACGTCCGCTCCGACGACATCAACGCCTACATCAAGCAGCAGACCGGCGGCGACTTCACCGCCAAGGACTTCCGCACCTGGAGCGCCACCGTGCTGGCCGCGGTCGCCCTGGCCAGCTCGTTCCCCCAGGCCCGGTCCAGGACGGCCAGGGCCGGGGCGGTCAGCCGGGCGGTCAAGGAGGTCGCCCACTACCTGGGCAACACGCCGGCGGTCTGCCGCGCCTCCTACATCGACCCCCGCGTCGTCGACCGCTACCGCTCCGGGCTGACCATCGCCGGCGCCCTCGAGCAGCTCGGCCAGGTCGACGAGCCCGGCGAGCCGGCCCACCAGGGACCGATCGAGCAGGCCGTCCTCGACCTGATCGAGGAGAAGCACGGGCCCGCCCCTGAGCTGGACCTCGCAATCGCCCGGCGGGCGGGTTGAGCCGCCGCTTCGGGCGCTGCTACCCTCTGGACCTCCCGGTCCCGCCCGGGTCCTAGCTGCTTGCCTGAGGAGGCTCGTCCCCAATGCCCGAGTACAAGCTGGCCGCCGAGAACCGCTCGGAAGCCGGGAAGGGGGCCGCCCGCCGCCTGCGGGCTTCCGGCCGGGTCCCGGCCGTGCTGTACGGCCACGGCACCAAGCCCCAGCACCTGAGCGTCGACGCCCGCCAGTTCGGCCAGGCCCTGCGCACCGACGCCGGCGTCAACGTGCTGATCTCGCTGGAGGTCGGGCGCGACCAGCACCTGGCCCTGGCCAAGGAGATCCAGCGCCACCCGGTCAAGGGCACCTTCATCCACGTCGACTTCATCCAGGTCCGCCGGGGCGAGAAGGTCCACGTCCAGGTGCCGGTGCACCTGGTCGGGGAGGCGCCCGGGGCCCGCGAGGGCGGCATCGTCGACCAGGACCTGTACCAGCTCAACGTCGAGGCCGAGGTCACGGCCGTGCCCGAGGCGGTCGACGCCGACGTGTCCGGGCTCGGCATCGGCGACGTGCTGCGGGTGGCCGACCTCAAGGCCCCCGAGGGCGCCGTGATCCTCGACGACCCCGAGGCGTCGGTGGTGTCGGTGGTCGCGCCGACGGTCGAGCCCGAGCCGGAGGTCGAGGAGGCCGAGGAGGGCGAGGCCGCCGAGGCCGCCGAGGGCGACGAGGCCCCCGAGGCCGCCGGCGAGGGCGAGGACCGGCCCGAGGCCTAGCGGGCCTGGTGCGATTCTGGCGGCGGAAGCCGGCGGCGATGGCCGAGGCGGACGGCGGCCCCTGGATCGTGCTCGGGCTCGGCAACCCCGACGACGAGTACGGCAACACCCGGCACAACGCCGGGGCGATGGTGGTCGCCCGCCTGGCCGAGCGGGCCGGGGCCAAGCTCAAGCGCAGCCGCAACCGCGCCCAGGTGGCCGAGATCCGCGACGGCGACACCCGGGTGGTGCTGGCCAGGCCGAACAGCTACGTCAACGAGTCCGGGGGCCCGGCCTCCCTGCTGGCCCGCTGGTACAAGACGCCGGTGGAGCGGATCATCGTCGTCCACGACGAGATCGACCTGGCCAACGGCAAGCTCCAGGTGCGCCGCGACGGCGGCACCGCCGGCCACAACGGCCTCAAGGACGTCGCCAAGGCCCTCGGCTCACCCGACTTCCTGCGCGTCCGCATCGGCGTCGGCCGCCCCCCCGGCCGCAAGGACCCGGCCGACTACGTCCTGGAGCCCATCCCCAAACGCGACGCCGAGGACTTCGCCGTCCTGGTCGAACGCGCCGCCGACGCCACCATGGACCTGGTCCACCTCCCCCTGGAACGGGCCCAGGACCGCCACAATCACTAGTACGTCACGGCAACGCCGGTCGCGCGACCACCAGCAGGTGCGCGCTCAGCCCGAGCAGCGACGGTTCGGCCTCCACCACCCTGGCCGACCACAGGATCAGCTCCCGATCCCGATCACGCTCCCACCGCCGGTCGAGCCGGGGGAGGAAGCCGGCCAGGCCCTCCACCCCGACCAGTTCCAGGACCTCCAGGCCGGCGTCGGCGACCTCGGCCCGGAGCTCCTCGGGATGGTGGAAG
>Ga0111539_10005523_pt1 | contig 16351 bp, 14 predicted proteins | sample RhiMethybrSRZTD1_FD_79667 | JGI IMG/M metagenome (GOLD analysis project Ga0111539, IMG submission 79667) | Populus rhizosphere microbial communities from Tennessee, USA - Rhizosphere MetaG P. TD hybrid SRZTD1 (version 2) (version 2) | ecosystem: Host-associated > Plants > Roots > Rhizosphere >... | reverse complement strand
TGGCCCACAGCTGTTTTGCACTCTCGTGACTACGATCCCCAACATGGAAAGCAATGATTTGACGTGTCTGTTTGTCCATGGCGATCCACACCCATTGCTTGTTCGCTTTTTTCGCTACGAAGCTCCACATCTCATCCGCTTCCACCTCCAGACGCCCGATGATCACTTCCCCGGGAGCCACGACAGGCAGCACATGAAGATGATCAGGCAAGGCCGCAAAGCGGGCGACGAGAAAGTCCATGAGCCACCGGAGACTGACGCCCACCGCACGACAGATGCCTTGGAGGGAGATTTTCTCGCAGAGTAAGCGGTCTACCAAGGCACGTTGGTCTGCACCAATCGTGCGGTTTTCGGCGTGTAAGACAAATTGGCGACCACACTTCTTGCATTGGTGATTTTGCTTCCCGGTATGAATATGGCCATTTTTCTTGAAGCGCTCAGATCGACACTCTGGACACACCTCTCTCATACCCATAACGCTCTACTGGCCTCCGTGTTAGCGGTTGGTGATTGTAGCCAACAATACCAGAGACTCGGAGCAGAGCATTACCTGTATAACACTACCCAAAGTAGAGGTCTGCTTGTTTGTTTAAAAACACCTTTTTGGAGTCCCGCTCGACCGCTTGTGCCTGTATTGTCCGCTGCTCAAGATCATTGCCTCGTTGCACGAAGAACGCGATAGCGCTGCCAATCAAGGTAACCACTGTGGCAATGATTCCAAAATTCTTAATAAACGAATCCCACATAACTCACCTGCCCTCTCCTCACCCTTTTTTTGTTACCCTGCTTTTCTTCCTCACAGTCTGCTTCCTTTGTACTACAGCTTGTTGTGCCTTCTCCTGTGCCTTTACAAAGGTCGGAGCCTTCTCCTATGGTCTTGAACTCTGCACGATCTCCTTCCGTTTCAACGTGACCTCTTTCGCTGCTAATGGCTGTGTCCGTGGAATCCCATATTTAGCTCGATACGACCGTCCATCGAATCCATGCTCCTTGAGATGTCTCACGGACAGTTGTTTGAAACTGGCTCCACACTCCAGACATGTCACCGTATATTTGGTGATACTTTTCTTCCAGTGGACGGGTTCTGGTGGTGTTGCTGATGTGGCACCAGCAACGCTACCATTCGCGTCTTCTTGGACTTAGAGAGCTTGCAGAGTGCCATAGGTCTGCTGGAGGGCTTGATGCATTTCATTGGGGGAAATACTACGCGCTTCAATTTGTACCATCACAAGATCTTTCGTCATTTCAAGTAGCGTTTGGGACATGAAATATTCCTTGGTATGGGTGGTTGAGAAAGAAAGATCGCTTTTTACTCTCAAGACGGTGCTATTGCTCTCTTTCTCTCGCAGATGCTCTCCTACCTCCACGACTATCTCAGGTGAGATACATCTAATTCATCAAACGATATTTTACATGTTAATGTGTCGAGTTGCTAGCATGACCCAACACACTACCATAGATGAGATCGTTGAATAGAAGCTAATTTGAGCAATAATTGAGCCTATTCTGGTCCTCCTTTTTCAGGAAGAATGCTTTTCCTCTCTGAGACTGAGATGATGGATATGCCACAGGTGTACCTACCGTTTGCCACCGACGCCTGAGGGGAGACGCTCTTGGAGAAGATGAGAGAGGGGGAAGTCATAAGCTGAGGGTGACGGGAATGACTCCTTTCATACCCCCCTTTTCGCTTCATTCGACGCCAATACTGAAGCCGACACCCACGCCAAGACGGCAATATCTGTGTGGGAACATTCGCTGCTAATGCCGCCGGATGAGTTCGTTCGTTAATGCAAGTTGCAATAAAGTGGGATATAATGCGTGTAAGAGAGGAAGGCTCATCGTGGATGCCAGGGTCTTCCATTCCCTGGAAAGGACTTCATCCATGAATAGTAAAGGCTTTTTTCAAGGATGCTGCCTCGGTTGTGCCCTTGGGGGAAAGCCTGTACAAACGACCTCTGACGTCACACAGGACCAATGACACCCCTAGCATCCCACATAAGCCCTGCTTCAACACGCAGGCACCAGCCGAGCAAACCCGCGACAAGCGCACAGAGACCTTGCTTCCTTTTCACGAGGCATAGAGGTGAGGTCCGATCACTCTGTGTCCGTGTCATCGCATGCTCCCGACTGTGAGGTAGAAGGAGGGTTGGCTCATGCCAGACGGCAACCTCGTCCCTGACCCTGTCTGTGGACGGTGCAACAATAAGATAGATATGGCGGTGCGTACAGAGGCGGTGTACCAGGACAAGCTGTGGTTTCATACCGCCTGCCATCGGGAAGGCGCTGACCAGCTCTTTCGGGCAATGCGGCTCTCGGAGGTGCTGAAAGAAGTCAAGCGGGGGGTTGAGATAATCTCATCGCCGCTTTTCCAGGGAGATGAGCCGCCTGTGTTGCCCGTAGATTAGGGGAAGAGCGGTCCTCTCTGACGCCTACTCCGTCAGCATAGGGCCCTGAGGGGAGCCTGTGATCATGCTGACGGAAGATGATGCAACTTCCCCCACCTCTGTCCACAGTGCTCATGCTGGCAATCGACTCAGGACACGGGGAGGTCATAGGGAGACTAGTACCCTATTGTAGTCTCCAAACGCTTCTGCTTACGAGACGATCAATACACTACCCTCCTACCGCACCCCAGTAAAGCGGACTGAAAATTGTGTGGTGATTCGTGGGTTGTAGGCTGATGTATGGTGTAGTAGGTAGGTCTGGTAAAGGCAATCGAAGTAGCGTAAGATCGTGACACTAGCAATTTTTTCTGTGGGACACTGGTGGGACACTGAAACGCTAAAATCACCCTTAAATGATGATAGCCCACATGGAAGAGCCCGTATTAGCCAAACCGCACCCATCTCAAACGCGCCCAATCGCCTTTGCTGACCGTCCCTCCTATAAGTGGTGGGTGACCTGGACCATCATGGTGGGGTCGTTCCTATTTGCGCTCGATACGACCATCGTCAATATCGCCATCCCGAAGATCATGGCCAGCATCAGCGCTGATCTCAATCAGATCCAATGGGTGCTCATCATCTACATGATCGGCATGGCAGTGGTCATGCCGGCTGCCGGCTGGCTGAGCGACCTCTGCGGCCACAAGTGGCTCTATACCGGCAGCCTAATAGTGTTTACAGTCAGTTCTGCCCTGTGTGGCATGGCGTGGAGTCCGGCTTCCCTTATTTTCTTTCGCTGTCTGCAGGGATTAGGCGCTGGAGCCATCGCTCCTACTGCCATGGCGATCATTTTCCGCGTGTTTCCCCCACAGCAGCGCGGGCTCGGGATGGGTATTTATTCGCTGGGGTGGACCTTCGGCCCCATCCTCGGTCCGACACTCGGGGGGTATCTGACGGATACGCTGAGCTGGCGCGCCATTTTCTACATTAACCTGCCGCTTGGCATTATTGGTGTGGCACTAGCGGCGACCGTCATGGGTGCCGACCTCAGCGCCCGACGACCGCGCCGACTCGATCTTCTTGGCCTGGTAACTATGGCGACTGGGGTCGTTACCTTGCTGTTGGCACTCAGTCAGGGGAATCGCGAGGGGTGGAGTTCGCAGTACATCGTGTGGCTCTTTGTCATTGCCGCTGTGGCACTGCTGCTTTTTGGGCTGATCGAACTCTGGGTTGGCGACCCGTTGGTCGACCTCCGGCTGTATCGGAATGCCACCTACTCCATGGCCACCCTGGTGGGGGTATTATTAGGGTTTGCCATGTATGGCTCCAGCTTGCTCCTACCGCTATTTCTGGAGGATTTCCTCGAACACACAGCCCTGCAGGCAGCCTTCATCATGCTGCCAGGAGTGGTGCTGACTGGGGCCATTTCACCCCTGGTCGGGAAATGGACCGATCAGTGCAATCCCCGTCTCTTCCTGGTGCTGGGCTTTCTCCTGGCGGCAGCGTCCTCCTATTGGTTTGCCGGCATGGGTGTGCAAACCGAAGAGCGGACGCTGATCTGGGCGCTGGTGGTGCGTGGTGGACTCGGGTTTGTCTTCCCACCCCTCGTTATGTTGGGGTTGCGCACGCTGGCGCGCGAGGAGATTAGTGCCGCCTCGGGTTTGCTCAATATCACGCGACAAATTGCCGGCATGGGTGGCATCGCCCTGGCCGGAGTGCTCCTCGAACGTTGGCACTATGTACACCACCTCACTGGCGCTGAGCATCTCGCCATCCCGACAGTGGGAGTAGAGCAGGTCCAGAGGATGGTAGCGGGGATACTGCAAGAGGGAGGAGACATGGGGGAACTCTTGCAGACCAAAGTACAGGCGGTACTGAGCCACTATCTGACCCAGGAATCCCTCGTCGTCGCCTTTCAGGATTGCTATGTCGTATTTACAGTCGTCTTTGTCGCTGCCGCCTTGGCGAGCCTATGCATCCCGGGTGGTGAGGAGAAACAGTAAGAGCGTCAGCAGGGGTTGACATCTGGGGAGTACGAACGTACATTTGACTGGCCAAATCTGCATTACCACACCCTGTGATGGCACGCTAGCAGCATCAAATCTTGTCCCATTGTGACGGCTATGGAGCTGATGTGGGCCCGCGGCTATAAGCCGCTAGAGTGCATGAGCTCTGCATGCATGCCGACATCCACAATGGTTATTTCTAGAATACGTACCGGCTGCGAGGGTACGCCTGTCATACGCGTAGCAAGCCCTGAGAGGTTCTCAGCTCTTGCTAGCGCTTCTGGCGATCCGAGCGTTGAGGAGTATATAGATGATAGCTTTATATGACCAAGAGATTGAGAGGAGGGGCTGGCTCTCCACGGATGCACCAGACGCGTTTCCGTCCCTCAGCCCTGTCGACGACCGTGATGAGCATCTTCCAGCGTTCGCACACGATAACGATGTCTTTAGTACTTTGGGATCGAGTGATACCACCTGGGAAGATACTGACGCGGAAGAGCCCCCGTTGGAGGACGCCCCTACGTCGGAGATGGCCCTCGAGGCGGGAGACTCTGAGACAGACAATGTGCTCGCCCAGTATTTCGGGGAGGTGCGCCGTTTTGCTCTGCTCAGCTTTGCCGAGGAACAAGCGCTGGGGCGACGCATCAAACGCTGGCAGCGGCGTGTCCGCTGGGCTCTTTATACGTCGCCCGTTGCCTTGCCGACGCTCCTCAGGGTCCAGCATCGGGTTGAGCATCAGGGAGTATCTCTGCACGAGGTCGTACAGCACCGTGAGGAGACCACGCTTGACCAGACTGCGTGGCTGGTGCAATGCCGGCAAGCTATCCTGTCTCTACAGGAGCTCGCTACACGTCTGGGTTGCCTGGAAGATAGGAGTGGCATGCCTCAAGGTACAGTGCAGGAGCGACATGGGCTGCGCCATGAACGTTGCCGCCTGTGGCGTGCCTGGCTGACAATCTGCGAAGCCCTGCAGTTGCATCCCCATGTTTATGAGGCGATGCGTGAGGCTTTAGAGGAGGCGCGGCGGGCGCAACCAGAAGACTCAGCCCTGCAGGCTGCTTATCGGACCTGGATGCGTGCTCAAAGAGAGCTTGACCAGGCTAAAGCGCAGATGATGCAGGCGAACCTGCGTCTCGTCATTCATGTGGCGACGCGCTTTCGCGACCGCGGTGTACCTTTTCTCGATCTGATTCAGGAAGGGAATCTGGGGCTGATGCGCGCGGTGGACAAGTTCGAGCCGCGGCGTGGACTACGTTTTGTCACCTATGCCCACTGGTGGATCCGCCAGGCCATCAGCCGCGCCCTCGGTGAGCAGTACCGTACGATTCGGTTGCCGAGTCACGTCATCGAGCGTAAGAGCAAGCTGCACACTGCTGCGACCAAGCTGTGGGCGCACCAGGGCCGCGCTCCACAGGCACAGGAGCTCAGTGCCGCCCTCGGCTGGACGCCCCAGGAAGTGGAAGATCTCCTGATCACCGTGCAACCGCTCGCGCAGTTGCAGCAGCCCATTACGGACGATGGCGATGCACTCCAGGATGTGCTGGCGGATACGCAGGCGCCGCAGCCTGATGAACTTGTGGCGGAGGAGCAAATGCGCCGCGGCGTGGAAGAATGCCTCGTGCACCTCACGGAACGCGAGGCATTAATTGTGCGTTTGCGCTATGGTCTGGACGCGCACGAGCCGCATAGTCTCCAAGAAATCGGTGACCTCCTGGGCGTCAGCCGTGAGCGTGTGCGGCAGTTGGAGAAGCAGGCCTTTGCCAAACTCCGTCGGTTACGGCAGAGTACAGTGCTCGCGGAGTTGGTGCAGTAGACTCCCGACACGTCCTCTGCTTTTAGATTTCTTTATCCCGGTCGATCTGCCGGAACAGTTCTTGGAATTGCTCGACGAGTCGATCAATGTCTCGCTGCGTTTCCTCACGACGCGTTAGCCTGGGCGGTAGGCAGTAGCTCAGCAGCATGCCTACGAGCAAGCCGAGCAGGACGCCACTGAGGAAAAGCTGTAAGGACATACACTCGCTCTCCGCCTTACGCCAGCCGAGGCCGTCGTTGTACGGGCCAGCCCGCCTGTCTTAGTGCATACGACTCGGTCGGCTTACTGGACATGACGGCTTACCAGCTTTGGTAGATCAAACATAGAAATCTGTCCTTGCTCACCAACCACTGGCCGCAACTTCGCGTCCGCATTGATCATGCGCCTGTTTTTGGCATCCTGCAGACGGTTCTCTTTAATATAGTCCCAGAGGCGTTTGATAATCTCGGTGCGTGGCAGCGGTGTGGGGCCAACAATGGCAGCCAGTTCTGCGCTCGGCTGCACTGCCTTCATCAGCCCATGGGCTTGGGCCCGCTTGGCGGTAGCTTGCTGTGTACCACCCCGTTGTTGAGTCGCCATGATTCTCCTCCTTCTCATGCACACCAATGCGCAAAGCCTCGAGCGCGCCGGTGTTCTTCCATTGCCGGAGCGCGATTGGTAGCAGTCCACCGTGACCCGCCCTGTCTCTTATTGGCTTGTGCAATATCCTTGCCAGAGGCGACCGGACATGGGACTGTCAAGCAACAAGGCCAGGCGCAATCCTAGAGAATCTGCCAGGCCTGGCACATCTATAGGCGTTATCTGTCATGACCAGACCATGGAAGGGATAAGGCTGAGTGGCTCTTCTCACATCGAGAGAAAGTGTCTCATAGTGAGAGCCCTGGCGCGCTTGGCATTGTCGCCGTCTTGGCCATCTCAGGCAGTGACAGACCGGCGCAATCCGCATCAGACAGCAGGCCATCCGACTCGCTGCCAGCAAACCCCTCTGTCGACCGGAAGATGTGGAGCAGTGTAGTAGACAGTGCCGCAAGAAACAAGTATCCTCCAGGGGCATAAGCGCCAGGTTAAACTCGCAGTGCTTGTCATAAAAGGCGTACGTTCTATGCCCTCTCCCGGGGCGAGAGGGGGCTGCATGAAACGGAGGGAAAGTATGTCCAGTGTACTCGACGGCGTGCGGGTCATCGATTTTGGCCAATACATCGCCGGACCGCTCACAGCCATGCTGCTGGCTGATCAGGGGGCCGATGTCATTCGCGTAGATCCGCCTGGCGGACCGCGGTGGGAGACGGCAGCCAATGCTACCTGGAACCGCGGCAAGCGCAGTATCACGCTGCATCTCAAGCGACCCGAGGAGTTGGCGATCGCGACGCGGCTCATCGCGTCGGCTGACGTGGTGATCGAGAATTTCCGACCCGGTGTCATGGAGCGCCTGGGGCTTGGCTGGCAGACGGCGAGTCGCTTAAACCCAGGGCTGATCTATTGCTCATTGCCGGGGTTTGCCTCAGACGATCCACGTGCTCAGGTGCGCGCCTTGGAGGGGGTGATCGGCGCCGCCACGGCCACCTATCGCTCCCCTACCCCCGATGACGATCGACCGGTCTATACTGCTATTCCGATCGCGTCGAATTATGCCGCCTTGCAAGCAGCGGTTAGTATCATTATGGCGCTGCTTGCGCGCGAGCGTGACGGCAGCGGGCAGCGGCTCGAAGTGCCCCTCTTCGACAGCACCTTCCCTTCCATTGGCGCGCGGGCTTTGCGAGTCCACGATCCAGCTCACATCGTCCCCACGCCCCGTGGCATCTGGAACGGTGTGTTCGAATGTGCCGACGGTCGTTGGGTGCAGTTTGGCGGCTCCGGCAATCAAAACTTCCGTAGCTTTGTCGAGGCCGCAGGGATTACTGCCTGGGACCAGGAGGGACTGACTGACATTGACCGCCTCATGAGTGATCCGCAGTTGCACGCCGAACACCTGCGTCGGGCGCGTGCACTGTTCAAGACGCGCACAGCCCAAGACTGGGAAGACCTTGTTGCCAGAGCCGGCAGTGAGTGCGCCGTGTGTCGAACGAGTGCAGAGTGGTTCGAACATCCTCATGCGCGTACCTCGCAGATGGTGCTGGAGGTGCACGATCCCAGGTACGGTACCATGCTGCAACCAGGCATCAACGCTCGCCTGTCCCGTACCCCGGGCGCCGTACGCCGGCCGGCGCCAGCGCCGGATCAGCACCGGGCTGAAATCCTCGCGGAGCTTGAGGCGCCAGCACGCTCCGTACCGCCCCCGCAAATCGTTTCAACGATGCGCGCGGCGCTCGCCGGCGTCCGGGTGCTGGACCTCTGTATCATTCTGGCCGGCCCGACGTGTGGACGCACGTTGGCAGAATTTGGCGCCGATGTCATCAAAATTGATAACCCGATGCGCGGCGGGTACGTTTCGTCGCACAATGATGTCAATCGCGGCAAGCGTAGCCTCCTGCTCGACCTCAAATCTGCAGCGGGCCGCGAGGTTTTCTGGCGGCTGTTGGCCGATGCGGACGTGGTGGTGCAGAACTATCGGGCTGGTAAGCTCGCCAGGCTGGGCTTGAGCTATGAGGACGTGCGTCAGCGCAAGCCCGATATTATTTACGCCTCCCTCAATGCGTTCGGACATGTCGGACCCTGGGCCGAGCGGCCGGGGCACGAGCAGTTCGCCCAGGCCACAACCGGTATGCAATGCCGTTTCGGCGGTGATGGGCCGCCGATGCTCCAGCCCAACCCTATTAATGACTACGGTACCGGATTTATGGGCGCCTATGCTGTCGCACTCGCCCTGCTGCATCACCGGCGCACTGGTGAGGGACAGCATGTTGATACAGCGCTGGCCTACACAGCCATGCTCCACCAATCACCCTTCATGCAAATCTATGCGGGGAAGCACTGGGACGAACCGAGTGGCCAGGACCGGCTCGGCTCGGGGGCATTGCACCGCGCCTACCGTGCGTGTGACGGGTGGTTCTTCCTCGGTGCACGCCAGGAAGATATAGCGCGTCTGGCCGCGGTGGACGGTCTGGCCAGCATCGCGTCGTTGCCTGGGGACGCTTTGGAGCAGGCTCTGGAGGCCCACTTTAGCGGAGATACTGTGGCTACCTGGGTCGAGCGCTTGACCGGAGCGGGTATTGGCGCGCACCGCCACATCGCCGATCTCGAAGCCTTAATGCAGGATCCCTGGGTGACTGCGCACGGCTTGAGCCTGACCCGAGAGCACGATGATATCGGTCTCGTGACCACCTGTGGGCCGGCGCCCAGGCTATCGCGAACGCCAATTGACCCCGGGCAGCCGGCGCCAAAGCCTGGTGTCGATGGACCTGACATCCTCACCGAGGTCGGCCTCGGCGACCGCGTTGAGGCGCTGATCGAGTCGGGTGTGGTACGTGTCGAGGGGGTTGCCGCCGGATAAGTGGCACGTGTGTGCCATATACCCAAAGCCCCTCATCCTCGCGAAAGCCCTCTCCCTGGGAGAGGGCACCCTGCTTGTCCATACTCATGGAGACCCGCGATGACGCATGCGCTGACGCACTTCCTCAATCCTCAATCCGTCGCCATTATTGGCGTCTCACCCAATCCGAGCTTCATCAATGCTATCCTCCATAATCTGCTCCGCTGGCAGTATGACAAGCCCATCTATCCAGTGAACCCGAACTATCAAGATATCGCTGGCTTGCCGACCTACCCACGCATCAGTGATGTGCCAGAGGCAGTCGATCTCGCTGTGGTGTCTGTGCCAAGCCGCATGATGCCTGATATCTTGGAGCAGTGCGAGGTGAAGGGCGTGCGTGCTCTCAACATTTTAACGAGCGGCTTCGAGGAGATTACCGGCCCGGAAGGCGAGCGGCGCCATCACCTGCTCATGGACTTCGTACAGCGCACCGGTATGCGCATTGTGGGTCCCAATTGTTTTGGCAACTTGAGTGTCTCGCACAATTACCCTGGCATGGCGGGATCGTATCCGACCATGCAACCAGGCAAGTTATCGCTGGCATTTCAGAGTGGCGGCCTGGCGCTCAATATGGTGCAGGCCTGCATAGATCGGCGTATTGGTCTGGCGCATGCTATCAGCTCGGGTAATGAAACGGACCTTGAATTGGCCGATTGCTTAGCATATTTTGCTGACGACGAACACACGCAGGTCATCGGCTGTTTTGTGGAGCAGTTCCGTAATCCCAACAAGTTTTTAGCGGCAGCAGATGCCTGTGCGGCAGCGCGCAAGCCAGTCGTGCTACTCAAAGTTGGACGCTCCGAAGCCGGACAGCGCGCCGCACAGGCACACACAGGAGCACTTGTTGGCTCGGACACCATCATTGACGCAGTGTTACAAAAGCATGGTGTGTTACGCGTATACTCGTTGGACGAGATGCTCGAGACCTTGTGCATCATGCACGCGCCTCACTTACCCAAAGGCAACGGTTTTGGCGCCATTACGTTTTCAGGCGGCGCTGTTGGGGTCATGTCCGATCTGGCGGCGGATTACGGCTTGCATTTTCCTCCCATACATGAAGCCGGCGCCCAAAAGATTCGCGATGTGCTATACGAGTACGGCACGGTCAGCAATCCGATTGACCTGACCGGCCAAGCAGTCTATGACCCGCCTGTGCAACGCGCTGCTTTCGAGGCGATGGGCACTGACCCAAATATTCATACCATCTTCATTGCCTCTGGCGGCACGACGTGTCTGGACAAGCAATCACCCATGGGCCAAGTCATCGCAGAGACCATACAAAAATATCCCGAGAAACTCTTCGTCCGCACCTCACAAACGTACGGTGTATTGCGCGACAAAGCCTTTGGCGCCCCTGATCCTGTCGAACCTGTCAGCGACCTGGACGGCGTGCCATTTATGCAGGGCCTTGAAAATACCCTGCGCGCGGCGCGTGCCCTGATGCGCTATGCAGAGTTTCAAAGCCAGTGGTCATCGGGCAAACGTGGCGACACAGGACGGGAAGATGCGTCACGCCGTGCGCAGGCGTTGGAGATGGTGCACGCCGCGCAGGGGCAGGCGCTGACCGAGAGCGCCGGGAAGCAGTTGTTAGCCTTGTATGGCATTCCGGTCACACACGAGCGCATGGTCACGAGCGCGGCTGAGGCCGTGCGAGCAGCGCAGGAGATTGGCTTCCCCGTTGCCATGAAAATTGTCTCGCCGCAGATTCTCCATAAGACTGAGGCTGGCGGTGTGGCCTTACATGTGACCCAGGCGGACGAGGCGCGGACGGCATTTGAGCGCATTATGCACAATGCGCGCCAGTACAACGCGCAGGCCGAGTTGCAAGGCGTGTCAGTGCAGGAGATGGTGCAGGGCGGACGCGAGACCATCGTCGGCATGACGAGCGATCCGCAGTTTGGCCCTGGCATCGTCTTCGGCCTGGGTGGCATTTTTGTCGAGGTGCTGCACGACACGGTGTTGCGCGTGCCCCCTCTCGCTGCCGACGAAGCACGTGGGATGATTGACGCCCTCAAAGGCGCCGCGATTCTCAAGGGTACCCGTGGTCAGAAGCCTGCTGACCTCAACGCCGTAGTGGATGTGTTGTGCAAATTCTCTCGCCTCTGCCTCGACCTGCGTGGCGTGGTGCAGGAGATTGACATCAACCCCTTGCTGGTGTTGGAGGCGGGGCAGGGCGCCAGGGCGGTGGATTGTCTGGTAGTGCCGGTTCGACTTCAGCAGTAGTGGCGTTGTGGCTGGACCGCCACACTAGCCATAGCCCTGGAATGGCCTTTTGTTGCAGCAAGACGCCCTGGAGGCAATAGGCCTCGACCAGCAGGTGTAGCTCCGCCTCGCCCTGACCGGCGTGTTCCGCCGCTTCGGCCAGTAGGAGCTAGATATTGTTGGCTCTTTGGATTCTCATTGACAAGGCCAGCCTGAGGCCATATATAGTCCGCCTATGGTTACCGTTGCTGAGGTTATCCAGCGGCGCTTGAGGATGAGGAGGGTGCGATGTGTGGCATTATGGGATACATAGGCAAGACCGAGAGGCAGGAGGCCGCACTCGGCGCGACGATGCTGCGGATGCTGACGGCACTCGGGCGGCGCGGGCCTGACAGCGCTGGGGTAGCACTGTACGCACACCGTGCTGACGGCGCGTACCATATCCGGGTCAAACCTGGCGAGTCTGCCGATATTGATGCACGTATGGCTGAGATCCTGCGGCGCGTGCGCACGGCAGCGCGGCTCTGTGCGCACGCGCACGCTGACGAATATCTGCGGCTGACGCTCGACTCCGTCAGCGACCCGCAGGCCCTGCAGGAGAGCATCGAGAGCGTGCACCCCGACATCGAAGTGATCTCCTTTGGCCGTGCGCTCGACCTTGTGAAACAGGTGGGCTCGCCGGAAAACCTCGAACAGCGCTTCGGTATCTCGCGTGCCAGCGGCACACATGCCATCGCCCACACGCGTCTGTCGACGGAAAGCCGTATCGACCTTAGTCACTCGCAACCTTTCTGGGCCCACGGCACGCTGGATGTGGCTTCGGCGCATAATGGCCACATTACCAATTATCATAAACTGCGCCGGCAATATGAGCAGCGTGGCGTGCGCTTCTATACTGAGAACGATTCGGAAATTATCGGTATCTACCTCTGTGAGGCCATGCAAGCGGGTGCCACATTCGCCGAAGCGCTGCAAAATTCGGTGCAGTTCTTTGACGGTTCGTTCTCATATCTGGCCGCGACCGCGAGCGAGCTTGGTTTTGCCAAAGACCCCTTTGGTTTCAAGCCGCTGATCGTAGCTGAATCCGACGACTACATCGCCATTGCTACCGAAGAAGTCGCCCTGCGAGCCGCGTGTGGTGCAGACGTGGAAACGTGGGAGCCGCCGGCCGGCACAGTACGGACGTGGAACGTGTACCAGGAGCGCGACAAACACGTCCCCTCCCCTGTTCTTGAAGCGCGCGAGGCCGTAGCACCCTGAAAGGAACCGGCATGGGTATCATTGAGTGCGAGGGTAAAACCCCGCGCCAGATCAATATGGCTATCAAGGCGCTCATCGCTGCGGGCGAGACAGACATTCGCGTGTGTCACCCGGCTGCCCACCACAACCTCGGTGTCGCCCTGACTGTGCCGGTGCGTGTCATGTTCGAGGGTAGCGTCGGCTACTACTGCGGTGGCATGGGTGATGGCCCGACGATTGCAGTCCAGGGTTCGGCTGGTTGGGGGTTGGCCGAGGGGATGATGAGTGGGACGGTCGTGGTCGAGAAAAATGCCGGGAACGGGGCCGCGGCAGCCATCCGTGGTGGCACGGTCGTGGTGCGTGGCGACGTCTCAGCGCGGGCCGGTATTTCCATGAAGGGCGGGACGGTCATCGTCGGTGGGAACGTCGGGTATATGACCGGCTTCATGATGCAGAAGGGCACGATTATTATTCTCGGCGATGCCGGCGCAGCCCTGGGTGATTCGCTGTACGAAGGCCGTATTTTCATCGCTGGCCGTATTAGTGAACTCGGCAACGACGCAGTACTGGCGGCGCTGAGCGGGGACGACGAACGGTATCTGGCGGAGACGTTGGCACCATTCGGATACGAGGCAGCGCGCTACGAGTTCAAAAAGATTGAAGCCGGGCGCAAATTGTGGAACTTCGATAAGACGGATTTTGCAACCTGGAAGGTGGCCCTATGACTGAGGTGCTCCGGCGCAGCACGGTGTGGAATGAGGCAACGATTGATGACATTCACGCCAAAGCCGAACTCGGCCGCTACCGCATCCGCGGCTTCAGCCAGCTGCGCGAACGTCCCCTGCCCAGTTTCGACGACCTGACCTTTTTGCTCTGTACGCTCACGCGCATTCCGCTCGAAGGCTACCGTGAGAAGTGCAGCACGCAGACCGTGCTGGGCACACGCTTTGCCACCAGGCCGATTATCAACGATATTCCGGTGATGATCAGTGGCATGAGTTTCGGCGCCCTGTCCTACAATGCGAAAGTGGCGCTGGCGTGTGGCGCCGCGGCGGCTGGTAGTTCTACGACCACGGGTGATGGTGGCATGCTCGCGGCCGAGCGTGACAACGCCAGGACGCTGATCTACGAAGTGTTGCCGAGCCGTTACGGCTTCAACGTGCATCATCTTCTCGCCGCGGATGCCATCGAGCTGACGGTTGGCCAGGGGGCCAAGCCCGGCACTGGCGGGCTCTTGCTCGGCTCCAAAGTCTCCGACGTCATTGCCCAGCAACGCGACCTGCCCTTAGGCGTGGATCAACGCTCGCCAGCCCGCCATCCAGACTGGCTGGGTCCGGACGATTTAATTATTAAGATTGAAGAATTGCGTGAGGCGACTGAGTGGCGGGTGCCGATCTTCGTCAAGATGGGAGCGACGCGGGTGTTCGATGACGTGCGGTTGGCCTGGAAGGCCGGGGCTGATGCGGTCGTTGTGGATGGTATGGAAGGCGGTACCGGCGCCTCCCCTGATCTGCTCCTCGAACATACCGGCATTCCGACCCTGGCCGCCGTGTGTGAGGCACGGGCCGCCCTGGAGGATGTCGGCGCATACGGCAAGATGCAGCTGATTATTGCTGGCGGCATCCGCTCTGGAGCGGATGCGGCGAAAGCCATAGCCCTTGGCGCTGACGCCGTCTACATTGGGACGGCGGCGCTCATTGCGCTCAATTGTAACAGACCGATGTATCTCGAGGATTATCACACTCTGGGCACCTAGCCGCACGCCTGCCATCACTGTCATACCGGGCGTTGCCCGGTTGGTATCGCGACCCAGGATCCTGCCTTGACGCAGCGCCTGCCAATCGACGAGGCGGCGGAGCGCGTGACCAACTTTTTGCATGCCATGACCCTGGAAATACAGATGCTGGCGCGCGCCTGTGGCAAAGCCGACGTGCACGACCTCGACCCCGAAGATCTGCGCGCCCTGACGCTGGAGTCCTCGATGATTACCGGCCTCCCGCTCGTCGGTACGCGGCGCGTCTTCGGCGGTGGTCCGGGATGGAAGGAGGATACCACCAATGCTCACACTCGCTGATACGAAGCAGCTCATCCAGGACAAGGGCGTGGAGTTCTTTCTGTGCTCCTTCGTCGAGATGAGCGGTGCGCCCAAAGCCAAGTTGGTGCCGGCGCCCCATGTCGATGACATGGCCAGCGGCAGTGCGGGCTTCGCGGGCTTCGCTACAGGTGAGATGGGCCAGGGTCCCCACAGTCCAGACATGATCGCGATGCCCGATTTCAACACCACGACGATCCTGCCCTGGCGCAAAAACATCGCCTGGGTCGCCAGTAATATTTACGTCAACAATGCCCCCTGGCCATACTGCCCGCGCACCGTGCTGAGCCGTTACCTCGAGCGGGTCCAGCGTGAGTGGGGCTATACGTATAAAATCGGCATCGAGCCCGAATTTCACCTCGTGCAGCAAGACACGGACGGCCGCTGGCGCGTGTACGACCGACTTGATACGCTCGCCAAGCCGTGTTATGACCTGCGCGCGCTGCACCGTAATCTCGACATCATGACTACCCTCGTCCAATACATGCAAGAGATGGGCTGGGATCCGTACGCCAACGATCACGAGGATGCCAACTGTCAGTTTGAGATCAATTTTACGTATGCCGATGCCCTCACCACTGCTGACCGTCATACCTTCCTCAAGTGGATGGTCAAGACGGTGGCTGAGCAGCATGGCCTCGTCGCCACCTTCATGCCCAAACCGTTCGCGCATCTCACCGGCAATGGTGCGCACTTCCACATGAGCCTGTGGGATGCAGCGCGGGACGTGAATCTCTTCGAGGATGCGCGGGATGAGCTGGGACTGTCGCAGCTGGCGTACCACTTCTGTGGTGGTCTGATGAAGCATGCCCAGGCCCTCGCCGCTGTCACTAATCCGCTGGTGAACTCGTACAAGCGGCTGATTCGCGGTGCACCGAATTCCGGCGCCACCTGGGCTCCGGTCTATGTCACTTACGGGGGTTCCAACCGCACGCAGATGATTCGTATCCCTGGCCCGGGTCGGATCGAGAACCGCATCATCGATGGCGCCGCGAATCCCTACCTGGCGGCCACGGTGCTGTTAGCGGCTGGCCTCGATGGCGTACAGCACCGCCTTGATCCTGGTGCGAAGAACGTGCGCAACTTGTATGAAGTCCCCGAAGAGGTATTGCACAAAGAGGGCATCGCGTTTTTGCCGACGACGCT
>Ga0111539_10005522_pt1 | contig 16351 bp, 13 predicted proteins | sample RhiMethybrSRZTD1_FD_79667 | JGI IMG/M metagenome (GOLD analysis project Ga0111539, IMG submission 79667) | Populus rhizosphere microbial communities from Tennessee, USA - Rhizosphere MetaG P. TD hybrid SRZTD1 (version 2) (version 2) | ecosystem: Host-associated > Plants > Roots > Rhizosphere >... | reverse complement strand
TCGCGGGAAGGCGCGACACCGCGGTCACGGCCGCCTTTTCGAACTTGGAGAGCGCGCCCGCTCCGGCACCGGCGAACACCAATCCTTTGGCGCCGTTACCGACGAGCGCCTTGATGGTGGCCGCGTCAGGCTCGACGTAGGAATAGACGATATCCACTTTGGGCAATCGGGTCACACCGGTGACATCGAACTCCGATGTGATCGTGTGGCGGCGGGTTGTCGCTCGATAGAAGGTCACCTTGTCTTCGTCGACGTAGCCCAGCACGCCGAGGTCGGGAGAACGGAACGTCTCGACGCGGTAGGTGTTGGTCTTGGTGACGTCACGGGCGCCGTTGATCTCGTCGTTGAGGACGACCAGCGTGCCCTTCCCACGCGCCTCTGGGGCGACCACCGTGCGCACAGCGTTGAGCAGATTGAGCGGACCGTCCGCGCTGATCGCCGTCGATGGACGCATCGATCCGACGAGAACCACGGGACGATCGGACTTGACGGTGAGATTCAGGAAGTAAGCGGTTTCTTCGAGCGTATTCGTCCCATGGGTCACGACAACGCCGGCGACGCTCGAATCAGCCGCCAATATCTGATTGATGCGCCTGGCAAGCGTCAGCCAGTTCTCGAGCGTGATGTCGGAGCTGCTGACATTGACGACCTGCTCAACCTTGACCTCGGCAATCGTTCTGATTTGAGGCACCGCGTCAACGAGTTCCTGACCCTGAAGAGAACCGGACTTGTAGTTCGACAAATCTGTCGGTGACGATCCGACGCCCGCGATGGTGCCACCCGTCGAGAGAACCCAGACCAGCGGCCGGTTGGCGGCCACCTGACCCCGGCCCGCGTGTGCCGAGGGCGCTGCGAGCAGCATCAATGAGAGCGCCGTCCCCACGGCGCGGCCGTCCAACCAGTGATTCACGTTGCTCAACATCGCGCCCTCACCAGACAAGTCTCGATCCTTCCAAACGCGGCGCAACCCTCTGGGGTGGGATTACCGGTCGTTTGAAGTGCCACTGTTCATTTTCTCGGCGCTCCCACCGGAGACGTCTCAGCTGCCGACTTCAGTCGGCCGAAAGACCTCGCTGACATCGAGGGCCTCGAATAGGTCACTCTTTCTCGTAGACCGGTCCGTTGACCGTGCGATGCGACAGGTACTGCCACTTGCCGTCCCGCTTCGCGTACACCCGTTCGTACCAGACCGTGAATTCCCGTCTCCCGGGGGCGGCGTCCTTGAAGCGCCCGACGTAGCGGCCACAGGTGATGACGACATCCCCGTGCACTTCCGTTTTCACCGAGTCGAGCACCCGCGACGCATAGGGGGATTTGGCCACCGTCGCCAGCCAATCCGCCCGGCTGTCGACGCGGATCGGTTCGCCGCCGGTCGTCCACCCATCCCCGTGGGTGAAGGTGAACGTCGGCGCCGACGCCGAGTCGACGAAGCCGACCTCGCCGCGAACGACGGCGGCCTCGATATCGCGCTCGAAGGCGAGCACTTCGGCAGCCACGTCGTGCGCCGTTTTCGGCGCCGCGGCAAGACGATTCGTCGGCACGGCCGACGATTGCCGGGCAGCCGGCGAGCCGGTCGCGGCACAGACCGCAAGAACTACGCAGCTCACCACATTTCGGGGCGTCATGTATTCCTCCGAATCGTGCGTCAATACGGTCTACGGCTGGACGAACACGGTTGGATGATACCGGTGGAAGCGTCGGGCGCGAAACTGCCGTCTACGCCCCGCGTATCACACTCCGTAGACGGCGTTGCGGACATCGTGGGTGAATCGGCCGACCATGCCCTCGAATGCTGTATTGCTCAGCGCCACGACGGTGAGTTCACTCGCGGGGTCAATGAACCATTTGTGGCCATAGGCGCCGTTCCATTGCAGTGTCCCGGGCGCCTGCGGCGTGGCAGTCGGTTTGGGGTCAACCAGGACGGCACCGCCGAAGCCGAACTCCCAGCCAGGTCCTTCCGCTTGTTCGCGTGTTCGGGCCTGGACCTCGAACATCGCGTTCCGTGTCTGGGATTGGAGCAGTCCGCCGGCCCGCAGGGTTTCCAGGAACTTCAAGACATCGCTTGCCGTTCCGGCCATACCAGCGCCGCCGGAGGGAAACGCCTTCGCATCGAAGAGCCGAACCGGGGAGAACGCCACCGGCCTTCCGAAGAAACTCACCTGATCATCGTCACTCATCCGTCGAGGCTCGGGCTGGTCATCGGCATAGTGCGCCACGAGTCGGCTGGTATCGGTGACCGCAAAGCCCGTGTCGGTCATGTCGAGCGGGTTGAGAACGAGGTTGGCGACTGCTTCCGGAAGTATTTGCCGTGTCGCTTTCGCGATCACGGCACCGAGCACATCGATTCCCATCGAGTAACCCCATCCGGAACCAGGCTCGTAGCTGAGGGGCGCGGCGGAAATCCTCCGCACAATTTCACCAAGATCGGCGTCGGTGCGATCAAATCCGCTCGAAATCCGCAGGCGGTGATATGGGCCGTCCGCGGGTTCCATGAACACATACGTCAGGCCGGCAGAGTGAGTGAGAAGATGACGGATTGTGATCTCTGGAATGCTGCCGTCCGAGCGCCGCGGCGTGAAGTCCGGCAGCCATCGGCGCACGGAATCGTCAAGGTTCATGCGGCCGTCCTCGACCAGCCGGAGGGCCGCCGCCGTAACGATCGGCTTGGCCACCGACGCCAGCAAGAAGATGCAGGTCTCCTGCATCGGACGGCCGGCCTCCCTGTCTGCGAAACCAGCCGCTCGTCCATAGACGATCTCGCCTCCCTTGGCGACGAGGACGACCGTTCCGACGAGACGGCGCTCATCCAGCGCGCGCTCGATGGCCCGATCAAGCCGAGCCTGCAGCTCAACACCGCGGTCGTGATTGGAAGAGCCCGAACGTGCGTCATCGATGTTCGTCATGTCCATCGCTATTTATTCCTGCTTTCAATCCGGGTTTCGTCTGGATCAACGACGACGCCGTATGCAGAATTCCAGCCGAAATGGTCAGCCCCGGCCGTCAGCGTGGCATCAGGACGCGGCGGTCAGCAATTGGACCGCGAACAGGCGCTGAGCGCGACGCCGGGGGATCGATGGTGCTATCTGACGAAGTAGCCGACCACGCGCCAGGCGCCATCGGCTTCGCGGACGGCCGTGACCGTTTCGACTGCCGCCGCCTTGCGTTCGAACGTGGTGTTGAATTGCAGAAGGACGTAGTCGCCGTCTGGCGCGCCCGGCATTGTCTTGCTTGACGTCGTGCTCTTCACGGTGCGCGACTTCAACGGGCCGAGGGGACCCCTAGCCGTCTGCACCGCTTCCTGCCACTTCTGCTCGGTCACGGCGTTCTTGAAGAACCCTGCCGCAGCCTGCCAGCTCTCGGCGTACCGCTGCTCATCGACCAGTCCAAGCCAGGATTGAACCGTCGCCTGCGCCGCTGCGGTGGCGTCCTGGCCAAACGCTGACCGGAGACCAACCGCCGCGAGCAGCACGGTCAACACGACAGCGCTGAGACGTATGTTCTTCATTTTGGGTTACTCCCCTGCCGCACACTTTAGCAGCCGAAGCCGTACTCGATTCCCTAGTCTGCCCGCGCGCACGGTAGTCGTTACGCGGCCGTCGTCCGGAAGACACGCAGTCGTGCCGCCTCGATTAACTATCCCAGCCCGTCCGTTCCATTCCTGAGGCATTCTTCGAGGATCTCGATGAACCGCAGACGCTTCCCGACGACCGTATTCGCCCTGACCCTGTCGCTCTCCGTCGCGGCCGCAGCCTTCGCCGGCGACCACACCGTGCACGTGACCAACTCGCAGACGAGCGGCGCCGGCTTCTTTGCAGCATCATCGCCACGATCGTGTCGAGCAAGGCGCTGGACAACTTCGAAGAGGGCTTCGACTTCAACGAAAACGACAACGGCGACCTGCGCGTCGACTTGTACGAGGTCGAAGCCAGCCGCAACGGCGAAGAAGGCATCGATCTCGAGGAAGACGATGACTACGGCGATTCCGGCGATCTCGTCGGGACGTTCGCGCTGATCACGGCCAACGGCAACCACTATGGCGACGCCGGCCTGAAGATCCGCGAGAAGCAGACCGGCGCTCTGCAGGTCACCGTCGATGGTGTCGTGGCGAACGGAAGCGGGTTCGTCAACGGTGTGCCGGTGCTCGACGAAGACGTCGATCCGGAAGCAGATGCCGATACTATCAACGAGCCTGTCGTCGTGGCCGGCGTCCACATCCGCGAAACCGGCGCCGGCAACGCCGCGGTGCTTGTCGCCAACGGCAACTCCGGCAAATGGGATCGAAATCCGTGAGGCCAGCGATGGCGATCTGAATGCTCAGGTCAATACCGCACATGCCGAAGACAACCTGGTCGATGGCCTGATGGTCCGGGAGGAGGGCGGCGGCAGCCAGGCATCGGCCGTCCTCAATATCGTCAGCACCGGCAACACCGGTAACGGTGTCAATTTCCGCGAAAGTGATGCAGGCAATCTGACCGCGTCGGTCACCGACTCTTCGTCCACGTTCAACACGCTCGTCGGCGTGCGGGCCCAGCAGGTCGCTGACAGCGGGACGCTGACGATCGTCAACACCACGCTCGCCTCGAATGGCGGCGGCAACACGCAGCTGATCGGCACGTCCCTCGTCCCGTAGCGCGACGTGATCGGACACGACTGAGCCACGGCAGCCGTGTGCTGCCGTGGCGTCGCTTCCCCGCTGTTGTTTGTTCTTGCCAATTCCGAGCCACTTGCCAACAATCGGCCGCAGCAAGCCGCGAGCCCATGCCACTGACTGCTGGAACACACCTGGGCCTTTATGAGGTGATCGCCCCGCTTGGTGCGGGCGGAATGGGCGAGGTCTATCAGGCCCGCGACACGAAATTGAAGCGCGACGTCGCGCTCAAAATCCTTCCGCCCACCTTCGCGCAGGATCCCGTGCGCATGTTGCGTTTTCAACGCGAGGCCGAGTTGCTCGCTTCGCTGAACCACCCGGGTATCGCGCACGTGTACGGCCTCGAACAGCACGCGTTCGTCATGGAGCTGGTCGACGGCGTCTCACCAAAGGGCCCGATGCCGTTTCAAGACGCCTGGCCGATTGCTCTGCAGATTGCCGACGCGCTCGAGTACGCACACGAGCGCGGCATCGTGCACCGCGATTTGAAGCCGGCCAACATCAAGATCACACCGGACGGGGTCGTCAAGCTGCTCGACTTCGGGCTGGCCAAGGCCATGCGGGATCCTGCCGGGACGACAGGCGATCCGGCGAATTCGCCGACGGTGACACTCGGCTCGACCATGGCCGGAACGATTCTCGGCACGGCGGCGTACATGGCGCCCGAGCTGGCCAAGGGCAAGAACGTCGACAAACGCGCGGACATCTGGGCGTTTGGCGTCGTGGTTTACGAGCTTCTGACGGGCCAACCGCTATTCCGGGGAGAGGACGTGCCGGACACCCTGGCCCAGGTCCTCACGAAAGAACCCGATTTCGCCCGCGTGCCAAGACAGGCGCAAACCCTTGTGAGGCGATGCCTCGAGAAGGATCCGAAGAAGCGTTTGCGTGACATCGGCGAGGCGCCATTTCTGATCGACACAGCATCCAAAGAGCCGTCGTCATCTCTACGCAACCCTCTGACCCGTGTGGCAGCCGGCCTGGCCGTCCTTTTCTTCGGGGCCACAGCAGCGCTCGCGATTATTCATTTCCGAGAGGCGTCGCCAGCGCATCCGCGAGTGCAGTTCCAGATCGCACCGCCAGAAGGCCGGACATTTGGGCCGATCACCCTCTCGCCTGATGGGCGGAAGCTGGTGTTCGTCGCCTACGACAAGGACAACCGCTCAAGCCTGTGGATGCATTTTCTGGAATCAGGCGAGTCGCGGCAGCTCGTTGCCGCCATCAGCGGGAGTGCACCGTTCTGGTCGCCTGACAGCGACGTCATCGGGTTCATCGCCGAAAATCGCGTCAAGAAAATCGCGATCTCAGGCGGACTCGTTCAAACGATTTGCGACCTGCCTGGGGGCGCAGCATGGGGTGCGGGCGCCTGGAACCGCGCCGATGTGATCGTGTTCGGGAATCAGTTTGGTGCGCTTTATTCCGTCCAGGCGCAAGGTGGCCAGCCAACCCCTGTCACGATGCTTGATACCTCACGTCAGGAAACCGGCCACATGGGTCCTTCGTTCCTTCCCGACGGGCGCCATTTTCTCTACATGCGACGATCCAGGAATCCCGATCTCAGCGGGGTCTATCTCGGCTCGCTGGACACTAGCCCAGGCGACCAGCCTCTGAAGCAGCTCTCGAAAACAGACGCGAACTCACTCTTCGCGCCGCTACCGGATCGCGGGATCGGTTCGCTCTTATTCGTGCGGGACGGCACTCTGCTGGCGCAGCGGTTCGATCTCAACGCGATGGACGTCAGCGGTGAGGCGGTGCCCATCGCCGGCCAGGTCGCCCTCAGTGGCACCGCCTACGCGGCATACACCGCATCGTCTGAAGGATCGGTCGCATTTCGCACCGCTGGCGACACGACGATCTCGCGCCTGGGGTGGTATGACAAGCAGGGAACCCTCATCGGCTTCGTTAGCGAACCTGACAACTTTCGTGATCTCAGTCTTTCCCCCGATGCGACGCGAATCGCGGTCGATCGCTCAGAAACCCGAGGGACGGACATTCGCCTCCTGGATATCACGCGTGGGACGAACCAGCGGCTGACATCCGGCCCCGAGATCGATCGAACAGCCGTGTGGTCGCCCGATGGTAAGCGAATCGCTTTCAGCTCCGGACGTGATGGCGCAGGAGCTCTGCTGAACCTGTATCTGAAGAACTCGGATGGCGCTGGCCAGGACGAGCTCCTCGTGTCGTCCGTCAGTGCGAAGCTCGCAAGCAGCTGGTCGCGGGACGGCAATCTATTGTTTTCCGCGACGACGCCGGGGAGCCGCTCCGATCTCTTCTCTCTCGCGGTTGATGGCGACCGAAATCCGAGGCCGTACGTCGCGGGCCCATTCAATGAGAGCCAGGGTCAGTTTTCGCCTGATGGCCGATGGGTGGCCTACACATCAGACGAATCCGGCACAAACCAAATCTATCTTTCGCCGTTCCCGAACCCGGTGTCGAAAACAACCATCTCCAACAACGGGGGATTCGCTCCGCGCTGGGCACACGACGGCAGACGGCTCTATTACATATCTCCCGATCTCACGCTGATGGAAGTGGAGGTTGAGACTTCGCCATCGCTGAGAGCGGGCGTTCCGCGGTCACTGTTCCCGACCAAATTGTGGGGATCCACCGGGCTTGGCTTTCGGTGGGACGTCGCCCCGGACGGACGCTTCATCATCGGCGCTGCGGCGGACACGGTCACCGGACCACCCATTACAGTGATCCTGAACGGAATCGCTGAACTATCGAACGGAAAGAGATGACCGCCGAAGAATGCCGCGTGTGATCATGGTGGAAGTAGAAGCGGTTTCCATGGACAGTCACTTCTCCTTCAGGTTAAATCGCACAGTTCCACATGAGCAGCGGAGATCGATGGGTTCGTTCCGAGGCGTCACGGAGAGCCAGGAATCGCATTTCGGCTTTGCGCACCGAAACTGTTGAAGCACGTCCCTGAACGCACTGACGACGGGCTTGAAGTCGTTTCTCGAGAGATTCGCCCACTCGTTGTAGTGGATGGCCTTGTTGACGACCCATTCCTCGCCACCCTTGGCGGTCAGGATCGCGCTTCGCGCCTTCTGAAACGCCTCGATTTTCTTGGCTTGCTCGCCGTCACCCCATGACTTCGCGGCTTTGGCGGCCTGTTTCAGTAACTCGCCTTGTCGCGCGATGACCGAGCTGAGCAACTCGCCCATGTCGTATCCGCCGTCCGCCCTGAACTTGACCTTCGCGCCGAGTTCGTCGGCGAGATCGGCCGCGACATACTCGAGATGTCGCCGGAGGCGCGCCGCGGCGGTGGGAACCTCGTTCTTTGCGAGGTCGGCATCGATCCGATCCCATATCTCGGCGACTTCGTCGAGCACGGGGCCGGTTTCCACGGTCCAGTGGTGGAAGGCAACAGCCGCCTTTGCGCCGATGAGACCTTCCGACCGAATCTGTCGAGCCCACACCTGATCGTGCGTCGTGATGATGAACTGGGTGTCTGGAAAGTGGGTCTTCAGAAGCTTGCAGAACTTCTTGCGGTGATCTGCGTCCACGGACATGACCACGTCATCGAGGACGGCGAACGTGAAGTTCGCGCCCATGACGTGCTTCATGAGGGCCAGGTACAAGCAGACGCCCATACCGTCCTGGTGACCCTCACTATGGTAGGCGCCAGGCGGAAACATGCCCTTCTTGTGAAAGTCGACGCGGAGGTCGAGTTTGCCGTCCGCCGGCTCGAGCTTGGCCTTGAACTCACCCTCGTCGTCGTGATTGATCAGACGGTAGAACGCCGCGAACTCCTCTTCGACCTGTTCGTAGAGGAACGTCAGGGCTTTCTCGGAGACGTCACAGTACGCTTTGTACGCCGCTCTCCCGCGCGCGGCGTTGGCCTTCTTCTCTTCGAGTTCACGCCGGGATCGCCGCACGCTCTCCAGGCGCTCTTGCGCGATCACAAGAAAGCTGCGCGCCTGCTCAGTCGCACTCTTGTCGGGCCGCGCCTTCACCCTTGACCGCAGATCCTTCAAGTCAGCGCCAAGCGCACGCGGAGCCTTCGCCCAGCCAGCCTCGATTCGCTCGCTTGCCGCCATCACGCCATCGAACGATCTGAGGCCCTCAGCAAACGTGAGGAGTTCTCCGGCCCAGTGCTGAAGCCGACTCGCGGACTCTGCGTCGACTTCCGGCAGCTTTGCCACCAACGAGAACTGTTCGCGAAGTCGCAGGGCCGCCGCCGCGATCGCGTTGCCGCCATCGACGACACGGTCACGCGTGGCTTGCGCTTGAACGGACACCCGGAGCTTTGCTTGCAGGTGAGTCCTCAGCGCCTGGATGTCCCAGCTCCTGTCGCAGAGAGGGCACTGTGGACCGTCTACCAACTCCAAGCCGGTTTGAAGGAACGGCTGCCGCCTGATCTTGCTCAGCAGGTCTGGGTCGGCGTGGATCGCGGCGTAGTCTTTCAAGAGCGCGGAGACGGTAGCCTGGGTAGGCGTCTCGAGACCCGCGTCGGTGAGCTGAATGACTGTGGCCACATCGGCGAGCGCTGATTCCTTGTTCTGGCCATCGGCGGCTTCAGCATCTCCCTGTTCCATGCCCTGCGAAACGTCCGTGTCCTTGGTCAATTCTGCAAGCACACGCAGTCCAAGAACCTGGCGATGCTTGTTGACCGCCGCGAGTACATCCTCTGCCCTCAGCGCGGCGAGATCGAGGTGCCGCTTGAGGTTATCTTCGGCGGCTTCCGACACGGTCTTTGCGGTCGTTTGCTCGACGCCAAGCTTGTTCTCGGTGGTCTTGAGCGTGGCGCGCGTCTCATCGATCGCATCGAGCTTCAATAGCGTCTGGACATCTCGTGATCGCTTGGCCGCTTCGGTGAGGATGAACTTGATGATCTCCCGTCGCGAGAGCGTGACCTCGCTGTGATCGGCCAGCTCCGCAAATACTGCCTTGACCGCTGCGTCGCTTGGCGTGATCTGCGGTGTCTTCGCCTTTTTGATCGTCCGGGTGATGGATGCTTTCTTCTCGAGGTGAGGAATGAAGACGTTGAGCGTGACGGAAGCAGCGCCCGGATCATCTCGCTTCTCGACGTGAGGACCGTGATCAGCGAGCGTGATGTCGGCGGTGCCCGCGCCCTTGAGCCGGCCCATCTCGCCCGTGAGCACGAACTGAATCGCATCCACGACGCCACTCTTGCCGGAACCGTTCGGGCCGGAAATCACGAACGGTTCGTTGCCGAGCGTGAGCGACAGGTCGCGAATACCGCGCATCTCCTTGATCGTGATCGATTCGATCTTGATCACGGGAGCTGATCCTTCGGCGTCTCTGACAACACCTTGACGACGTCTGTGGCTTTCGGCTTCTTCCCGGCCTTGAACAGCGCACGGAGATTGTCGACCCTCTCTCTAGAGAAGCCTTCTGTTTGCTCCAATTCCTGGAAGAATCGCGCGAGGATCTCGTCCTCAATCTTGGGCATCGCTCTCTACCAGAGTATCGACCAGTTGAAGCCCGATTTGCACGCCTCCGTCAGGGTGCCCGGCGCGCCGGAACCGTCTGAAAAGCGCTCGCACGTTTCAGCATCGAACAGCAGGGCTAAGGTCCCAGGCGAGTTCGTGGTCAACTGCGGCGGAAGCGGATCGATCCGATACGCGCACGATGAGCAGACGACCGGTGGAGTCTTACCACTGCGCTACACTCGGCAGAACGGCGCGACGCTCACGGCACATTTCAAGGGGAAGTGGTCCGCGCAGTTGTTGAGGTGAGGTGGTGGACGAAGATCTTGTGGCCTTGGATCGAGAGCAGCTCATCGCCGAGGTGAAACGTCTGCGGACTGGCATCCGCGGACATCGCGACAGCTCAGGCCATGACCTCTGCTGGCATCACCCGCAACTGTGGGGGCTGCTGCCCGAGGCAACGGATCCCGTTCCGACCGTTCCGGCGTGGCCGCAGTTTCTGCGCGGATGTCTCAAGTATCGCGAGTCGCTCGATCAGCAGCTCCCGAACGCGCCGCGAACGGACGACGAGTTCACCAAGCGAGGATGACGCGCAACCACAGACGCCGATGAAACCAACGGTCCCAGGCACACCCGGCGATCCAGTCTGGCAAGGCACGCTGCGCATGAGCGACGGTCGCACCTTCATCACCGACGGCGGCCTCGCTGTCGACGTCGCGCTCGCCCGGCCGGCCGCTCTACCGGCGCGCGAGTTTCCCGCCAAGCTGCTCGAGGATTATGCTAAGGCGTCGCACAAGAACGAGTACGGCTTCACCGATCTCACCCTGGCGGCGACCGCCAAGACCTACACCTCGCCGAGCGGGATTGCGCTGAACGCGACCTACATCGACTACCTGCGACGCATCGCGCCGCGCGGGTCGCGTTTTCGGATGACGGAGGGCATGCAGCCGATCGTGGTCGTCGCCGAAGGCAGTCCGATCGCCGTGCTCATGCCTGTGAAACAGTGACGAGGCCGGAATTCATGAGCGACGATCCAGAGACGAAGCCGGACGAGAGAGACGAGCAGCTCGAACGAGAAATCCGGGCAAACCGGAAATTTTCGATGAGCGAAGCCCTCGGGCGCATGGCTGGTGGCGATTTCATGAAGGGCGGGTCGCCGGTCAGCCGCAAGCGCCAGGCAGAACTCGAAATCGACGAGTACCTGCGTCGCCGTCTGGTCGACTCAGGAGGCGTGGTGAGAGGCGTGTTGCTTCGCCGCCTCGCGGAAAGCTTGATGAACGCCGACTACGACCAGCCACTCGCCGCGTTAGCCGAGTACATTCCAAGAATTCTTGCGTCGGACGACCTCCTGGCGGAGCTCGTCCGCGAAATCGACGCGGAGTGGGGACGAGTACAGGGCGAGCGACCCTATTTTCAGCAACCAAGCCGTCCGCCTCACCCTGATGATCCATTCACCATCGATTCGGTCCGCCTCACACTCTTGCAGCTCCGCGACGGACTCGCGTCTAACGAGACGTAGAGACAGTCCTTGCTGAAGCGCGACGACGATGCGAGCGACCAACGTTGACGCCTTTCGTCAGTCGTGATGGAAATAGAAGCGGTTTCCGTCGAGATCCTCGACGGTGAACTGCCTCAACCCCCAAGGCTTCTTTTCCAGAGGCTCAACGATGTTCGCACCGAGCGATGTCAATTCAGCGTATGTCGCATCGATATCGTCGGCGAACACCCAATGAACGGCCGGCTCGAATGGACGGGCTCTTTTCCGAAAGAAGATCCCCACGTCTCCGCGTGACACGGCTCCAATCTCTTTGTCCGGATAAAGCCATGTGATCTCGAATCCGAGTGCATCTCGATAGTGCTGCTGCGCCCGCTCGACATCAGCGACGGGCAGTTCGGGCACCGGCTGCGCAATCGACGTCAAGGGCTGTTTCGTGCTCACAGATGCCGCCTCTCGTCGTTTCGCACGATGGCCTCCCCGCGACGGGGTGGGCGTCACTTCTCCTTCAGGTTAATCACCTTGACGACTCTCAAAAGGTCCGACGAAAGGCTCGCGGAGTGCGCGACGTACGGTGCGTCGACGCCGCTGGCCCGGCTCAACCTTGACCGTCCGGGCGCGCCGTCAAGGCTTTTCCGGCGTTCTGCCCGGCGAGCACCATCGCCGCAATGGCGTCCACGGCATTGGCGCTCCTGCCGTCGCCGCCGACGAGCACTGACGGCACCACCTGCAACCGCGCGTCGGCGATGGCTCGCGTGATGCTCACGGCGATCTCCTGAGCCAGACGGATCTCGGGGCCGCCATAGGCGTCCACCTGCTGGCGCGCCGCGGTTGCCGTGGCCAGGCCCTCAAGCTCGATGCGCTTCGAGTTGGCCGTCCCGATCGCGACGATCTTGTCGGCCTCCGCATCGGCGACGGCGCGAATCTTCGCCGCCTCGGCACGCCCCTGGTTGGTCTGACGGTTCACCTCGGCCAGGCCGTTGTTCTCGGCGACCGAGATGGCGATCTTCGACTCGGTCAGTCCACGCTGCTGCGCGGCGACCGCCTCGGCCTCGCGCAGCGACCGCTCGCGGGTCGCCGCCTCCTCCTGGCGGCCATAGGTCTCGAGCTTCTCGCGCGCGATCTGCCGGTCGCGCAGTTGCGTCAGGATCGTTTCAATCTGCTTGTCGCCGGTCGGCGACTGGGGCGTGCCGATGAGCACTTCCTGCAGCTCGAGGTTGTATTCGTTGAACTTGCCCCGCATCTCCTGCAGCGCGCGGTTCTGGATGTCGGTTCGATCCTGAAGCAGCTCGATGAGCGTCTTGGTCTGCGCCGTGTTCTTGAAGTACGCCGACACCATCGGGTCCAGCGTCTGTTCGACGAGCTGCTGGATGTTCCCGAAGCGCTGGATGACCCGCGAGGCCTTCTTGTAGTCGATGTGGACGACCACCGAGAGCGGCAGCGTCGGCTCGAAGGCATCCTTCGTGATGAGCGAAATCTCCTTGAGGTTCTGATCGAACTTCGACCCGGAGGCGTTGGCCTGCCATTTCAGAATGAAGTTGGTCGTCGGGACCTCGAGCACTTTGCCCGAGTACGTATTGAACGGATACTTGCCCGGCAGCAGCGGCCGATCCCACACGCCGCGCTCACCCTGCTGCACGAGCTCGCCATGCTGGTAGTCCTCTCCGGAGAGATCGGCACCCTTCTGGCCGGTATAGGAAATGACCACGCCCACGTAGCCGAGATCGACGACGGTCTTGTTGATGAGATCGACCGTCGCAAACAGGCGGTTCAGGTAATAGGTGCCGTCGACGAGCACCTGCAACTGTCTCCCGCGGTATCCGCCCGCGTCGATGAACTGATCGGGTTCCTGGAAACTGGCGTGGCGGGAATGTCCCTCGGCGGTCTGGCCGACGACTGGCGCGATGAGCTCGCCGACCGGCAGCGCCGGGCCGTCGTGGACGGTCACGACCGCCATGACGTCCGCCTTGCTGTCGACAACGAGCGGGCGGAAACCATCACGCTGCTTGATCAAGGCGTGCATGGCCCGAATGGCATCGGCGTCGGTGTCGGCGAGGCCCAACACGTACAGCTTGCCCTCGGTGAGGACCACGAACTGCGCGGTGTTGATGGCATACACCCCTTCGCGCAGGATCTTCCGTTGCGGCCCCTTGTTGCCGCCGGCGGCCAGGAACGCCCGCACGTCTTCGAAGGTGCCGGCCTGCACATTGGAGCCGAGCGTCTGGCCCGCCGGCAAGGGCACGCCGTCGCGTGCGAAAACATAGCCGATCTCCCCCTGCGGGACGAAGACGAGATTCTGGCGATGGACGCGGTACATGAAGGGGAAGAGAAAGTGGAAGCCGCCACGCAGCATGTCGGGCTCGAAGCCTGCTTCGCCCTTCAGCGCGATGATGCCGTCCTTGACCGAGCCGCCGGACGACCACAGCCGCTCCTTGATGCCAACGCGGCTGTTCGGCACATACACGACGGCCGAGTACACGAAGCCGAGTGCCGCAAGGGCGATCAAGACAAGCAGCACGTTTGCCAACGTGAACACGCTGGTCAGGAATGCGGGCATGGGGCACCTCGCTTGAATCGCCAACGATGACCGGAAGCGCGTGCGGAAGGCAAAGGGTAACAGACGCGCGGCCCCGTCGCGAGATGGGCCGCACCATCCTCCGTGCGGCGACGGCCCGCAATCAGGTTACTTGTGATTTCTTTGCGAAACGGCGGTGATCCCGCGTCAGCGCTGTTAGCTAGCGCTCACGGTCACGTCCGTCGCGTTCATGGGTCTTCCACGATGCGCGGTCGGGCTCTCAGCGCAGCGTTGGACCGCTGGCGCAAGGACCTACGCCGACTGTCGAATGACCGCCTCCGGCGCCGGGAGCTTCGCCGGATCGAGATACAGCACCTCGACGAGCGAGCTGATCTCCGGAAAGCGGAAGTAGCCAAAGTAGAAGACGTCCCCGGCGCTGGCCTCCTGAACGAGTTCTCGGCCCTGTCGTTGGAGCTCGGCCTTCGCCCCGCGCACCGCGTCCAGGCTTTCGTAGACCAGGCACGTGTGGTGGAATCCCTCGCCATGCTTTTCCAGATGCTCGTCTAAAACGCTTCGCCCGCTGTGAGGCGCGACGAGCTCGAACGTCCCGCCACCGACGGTGGCCAGGGCCACCCGGAAAGAGAAGGGGCTCGGCCGGCCGTGCACCTTGCACTCCGCCGGTGTGATGGTCCAGATGTTCCATGGGCCGATCCCGAGGGCGTCGGACATTCGTTGTGCGGTTCCCTCCAGGTCGCGAACAAGAAAGGACGTGTGGTGGAGCGCTACAGGCATCGGTCTGGTCATCGGTTCCCCAATCTACAGTAGCCGCCGACGACATCCCGTCGGTTCGATCTGCCGTCGATACTTGTCGGTCTCACGCATTATCACGCGAGGCACAATGATAGGCGTAGATGCCAGGACCGCGGCCTATACTCTGACGCATTCACCGCAATGAACGTGTCGATCTCAGCCGGCGACGGTCCGGTCACGCTCGGCATCCTGCTGGTGCACGGCATCGGCGAGCAACGGCGCAGCGACACGCTGGTCAACTGGCTCGATACCCTCGTCGATACGATCAACCGCGGCACCAGACGCAGCGTGTCGGCGACGGTGGAGTGGGCCGACCTCATCCCGGAGGCCGACAACGAGTCGCCGGCACAAGCCGTCGTCCGCATTCGCGGCGACGGGGTGGACGAACGATGGGTCGTCGTCGAAGGCTGGTGGGCCGAAGCGTTCATCGCGCCGTCGTTTTCACAACTCGTCGGGTGGAGCTTCCGGGCGGTGCCGTGGGCGCTCGCCATGCACGCGGCGCAGGGGTTGCGCCATAACGACGACGTCACCGGAGGACGCGAAAAGCTCGTTCGGACAATCGTTGGTGTCGTGCGGGGGATCTTCCTCCTGTTGCTTGCACCGTTCATCGTCGTACTGCTCGCGGGGCTGGCGCTCATCGGCCTAATCCCCAGTGACACGCTGCGCACATCGATCGGTCGCTTTCAGCGAAGGCTCGCCGCCAGTGTGGGCGACAGCCTCGTGTTTCTCGAGAGCCCCGTGCGCGCCGCGGCGATGTGTTCGGCCGTGATGTCCGCGCTCGCCAGGCTGGAGCGGATCGGCAGTGTGGCTTCCTGCGCGCCACGCGTGGTCGTCGCCCATTCGCAGGGCGCGACGGTTTCGCTCGAGGCCCTGACACGGCTGGAGCAAATGTCCGCATCGGCGGAACCGGCAAGCGCTGATGAGGCCAGGACCTCGAAAGTTGTCTTCATCACCTTTGGCGCAGGCATCAACAAGCTTGCGGCTCTGCGCTGGCTCAGTACACATAGTCTGGCTGACATGCCAGATAGCAAAGGCGCCGACGCGGAAGCAGGTAAGAACGGAAGGAACCGCAACAACGACACCGTCATCGATCGCGATCCAGTGCTCGCCGCATGCCTGGGGTTGCTGGGCATGGCGGGTGTGGGGTTCTGGTTCTGGCGTCTGAGGGCCGCCGGACAACTGGCTTGGACCGCACTGTGGGTGATCCTCGTGTGGGTTGGCGTGGGAGCGCTGGTCGAGCTGATGAAACGGCTGGTCGATCGCTACGGGAAGATTCACCCCTGGCTCAAGAAGTTCGCCACAAGAGTTCGCGAGGTGGCGATCCTGGGTCTGGGGATCGGCGGCATAGTCGCCGTGGTGCTGGGTTACACCCTGGTGATACCGTTCGTTCTTTCAGCGGTGCTCGCGGTGATGCTCATCGTGGAGCTTCGACTCACGTTCTCGAAGCAGCTTCAGGATCGAATCACGAAGACGATCGAGCTGCCGTC
>Ga0111539_10005520_pt1 | contig 16358 bp, 11 predicted proteins | sample RhiMethybrSRZTD1_FD_79667 | JGI IMG/M metagenome (GOLD analysis project Ga0111539, IMG submission 79667) | Populus rhizosphere microbial communities from Tennessee, USA - Rhizosphere MetaG P. TD hybrid SRZTD1 (version 2) (version 2) | ecosystem: Host-associated > Plants > Roots > Rhizosphere >... | reverse complement strand
GCACGTCCGAGAGGTGCTGACCTCGTCCCGGGAAGGCGGCGCTTCGCTCAACATTCTCTCAGGCCTGGTGGCCGGCAACTTCAGCGCGTTCTGGATGGGCATCTCCATCATCATCCTCATGGGGGTGGCGTACCTCGTGAGCCTGCAGTTCCCGGCGACGGGCTTCATGATCGCCCCCGCCGTCTTCGCCTTCGGCCTCGTGGCGTTCGGGTTCCTGGGCATGGGGCCGGTCACGATCGCCGTCGATTCGTACGGCCCGGTCACCGACAACGCCCAGAGCGTCTACGAACTCTCGCTCATCGAGAACGTCTCGCCGGCCGAGATCAAGCGCGATCACGGCATCGACGTGAATTTCGAGAAGGCCAAGCACTTCCTGGAAGAAAACGACGGCGCGGGCAACACCTTCAAGGCCACCGCCAAGCCGGTGCTCATCGGCACCGCCGTCGTGGGCGCGACGACCATGATCTTCGCCATCATCGTGATGCTGACGACCAACCCGATCACCGGCATACCGCTGAGTGTGGACATCGACAAACTCTCATTGCTGCATCCGCCGTTCCTGCTGGGCCTGATCACCGGCGGCGCGATGATCTACTGGTTCACGGGCGCATCCATGCAGGCGGTGGTCACGGGCGCGTATCGTGCCGTGGAATTCATCAAGGCCAACATCAAACTCGAGGGCGGCGAGAAGGCCTCGATCAAGGACTCCAAGCGCGTCGTGGAGATCTGCACCCAGTACGCCCAGAAGGGCATGTTCAACATCTTCCTCGCGGTGTTCTTCGGCACCTTGGCGTATGCGTGCGTCGAACCGTTCTTCTTCATCGGCTACCTCATTGCCATCGCGCTGTTCGGCCTGTTCCAGGCGATCTTCATGGCCAACGCCGGCGGCGCGTGGGACAACGCCAAGAAACTCGTCGAGGTCGAACTGAAGGAGAAGGGCACGCCCCTGCACGCGGCGACCGTCGTGGGCGACACCGTGGGCGATCCGTTCAAGGACACCTCGTCAGTGGCCATGAACCCCATCATCAAGTTCACCACGCTTTTCGGCCTGCTGGCCGTGGAACTGGCCATCACCATGCCGCGCAACGTCAGCGCGTGGCTGGCGGCCGCCTTCTTCGTCGTGTCGCTGGTCTTCGTATGGCGATCGTTCTACGCGATGCGCATCCGGAACTGAGAAGACCACAGACACGTGCGACGCACCTTTCCAACGCCCGCGCATCGTTGTGCGGGCGTTGTAGTTTCTCCAAGTTGCCCAGCGTCAAGGTTTCCCTGCAGGAACATAATTATTGAATTGCGGCTCGCGGTACCTAATCTGCGATCTGACGATCCCTGCGGTGCGGCTTTGCCGAAAACCGGCTGTAAAATGCTCCAAGTGAGCATGCTCCGCACGATCCCGGCGCCACGATCCGCGACCGGTCATCGGCATGCGTCGTCGGCCACGCCGCGCCGCCGACATACATCGTGATCACCAGGCGCTCCCGATGCGCCAGGCAGGAATCGCAAGTTGCAATCGAGGAGAGGTACGAACATGCATCGCGTTTTGTCCGCGCTTGTGTTGTCGACGGGGTTTGGACTGGTTGCTCCGCCTGCACGTGCCGATGCGCCTGTCGGCACCGCGTTCACCTACCAAGGACAGTTGAAGATCAACGGCGTCGCGGTCAACGGCGTCGTCGACTTCGAAATCCGTCTTTACGATGCTCCAAGCGGCGACATACAAATCGGCCCGACCGTCACGCTCAACGGGATGGGACTGACCGATGGTTTGCTGACGGCCCAACTGGACTTCGGCACGAACGTCTTTCAGGGGTCGCAGCGCTGGCTGCAGCTGTCGTTGCGAACACCCGCAGGATCGGGTTCATACGTTACGCTTGCGCCGCGGCAACCGCTGACAGCCGCACCGTATGCGCTGTACGCACTCAATGGAACAACTGGGCCTGCCGGTCCGCAGGGACCGGGCGGTCCTGCTGGTCCCGCTGGTCCTCCAGGCGCAACTGGCCCTGCCGGTCCCACTGGCCCGCAAGGTCCGGCGGGCGCAGATGGAGCGCCCGGACCGCAGGGCCCTGCCGGCCCACAAGGTCCTCCCGGTGCTGACGGCACGACTGGACCGCAAGGTCCAGCAGGTCCGGAGGGCCCAGAAGGACCCGCTGGCCCGCAAGGTCCGACGGGCGCAGATGGAGCGCCCGGACCGCAGGGCCCTGCCGGTCCACAAGGTCCTCCCGGTGCTGACGGCGCGACTGGGCCGCAAGGTCCAGCAGGTCCTGTGGGCCCAGAGGGACCCGTTGGCCCGCAAGGTCCGGCGGGTGCGGACGGCGCGCCCGGGCCGCAGGGTCCCGCTGGTCCACCGGGCCCCCAAGGCCCACAAGGTCTTACCGGCGCAACCGGCGCCCCCGGGCCAACAGGTTCTCAGGGACCGCAAGGTCCCGCCGGACCAATTGGTCCGATGGGCCCGCAAGGTCCCGTTGGTCCGCCGGGTTCCAGCGGCTCGGGCGATGATTTCAAGGTTCGCAAGACCGTCAGTGAGAACGTTGCCAACAGCTCGGTGCTGCAGGATGACGATCAACTCGCATTTCCGATCGGACCCAACGAGATATGGACATTCGACATCGTCCTTCTCACCACTCAAACCACTGCCAACCCCGACATCAAGATTGGATTTGGTGTTCCCAGCGGCGCGACGGTGCAGTGGGGCGGCGTCGGACCGGATCTGAACGTCAGCAACGGCAGTCTCAATGACACCAACGTGAATCTCTCCGTGGTCAGCGGCGCCAGCACTCTTTCCTACGGCGTCTCGAACGGGGCTGCGATCCCCACGTACATTCGCCTCACCGGAACCGTCATCAACGGCGCGACAGGGGGCACGGTGCGACTGCGGTGGTGCCAGAACGTCGCGGCCACTGCTCCGACGACCGTCGAAGCGAACAGTTTCCTGAAGGCCGGCAGATTCTGATCGCGGCGAATCCTCTCTCATACTGGAGAACCACCATGCTCCATCGCCTCAATCGGAAACCGCCTCCGCTCCCAGCCCTCGTGGGCGTCGCGATGCTCATGACGGTTTCTGTCGTCATCGGGGACTCGATTCGCAGCGGCCCGGACATCTCGTGGAACACAATCGATGGCGGCGGCGCGGTGTCCACGGCCGAGACGGTCAACGGTACCTTCGAGTTCACAGGCACGATCGGGCAGCCCGATGCGCACGTCGGCGGGCCACTGACCTCGGGCGCGATTTCGTTTACGCCGGCCTTCTGGAACGACCACGCCATCGGCGCAACACCATGCCAGGGAGACCTCACCGGCGACGGAGTGGTAGATGTCAACGACCTGCTGCAGGTAATCACCGCATGGGACGGACCAGGTCCGGGTGGTGATGCCAATCACGACGGCGTAGTCGATGTCAACGACATGCTGCTGGTCATCTCCCACTGGGGAGTGTGCCCAGGATCCTGACGCACGTTGCGACGAAGCCCACTGCGGCGTCGATGTTTACGCAGGCTCAATTGGCGTCACCTCGACAACGCGCCTTTCGTCGCCGCGCAGCAGCGTCAGTTCCGATTTCACGCCGATGCGTTCCTCCGTGAGCAGTCGATGCAGATCATCGATGCTCTCGATGGAGCGTCCCTCGAATTCGACGATGACATCGCCTTGTTCCACCCCGCCGCGGGCCGCGGGCGAGTCGTCTTCCACGCTCATCACCAGCACGCCGGAGGTGTTGGTGATCTCGTGGCGTTCTCGCAGGTCGCGGCGCTTGCGCGGATGGAACTGCACGTTCTGGCCGGCCACGCCGATCCAGCTGCGCTTGACCTTGCCCCATGCAATCAGCCGTACAGCCACGAACTTCGCGGTATTGATGGGAATGGCCAGGCACACTCCCTGGGCGGGGAGGATGACGGCGGTGTTGACGCCGATCACCTCGCCGCGCGAGTTCACCAGCGGCCCGCCAGAGTTGCCGGGGTTGAGGGCGGCGTCGGTCTGAATCACGCTGTCGATCAGGCGTCCGGTGCGGGCGCGCATGGAACGGCCAAGGCCGCTGACCACGCCGGTGGTCACCGTCGCCTGGAAGCCGTACGGGTTGCCGATGGCGATCACGAGTTGACCGACTTGCAGGGCTTGCGAATCGCCAAGTTTCGCTGGAGTCAGTTGCAGCGACGGCACGTGCACGCGGACCACGGCGAGGTCGGTCTCTGGATCATCGCCGATGACCTGCGCTGCATGCCGCGTGCCGTCGGCGAGCACGGCGTGCACCTTCGCCGCGCCGTGCACGACGTGGCTGTTGGTGAGCATGAAGCCGTCGTTGGTGAAGACGAAACCGGAGCCTGAGCCGCGGCCGCCTCGTCGCTGCTGAGGCCCGCCGCCGCGCTCCACCTCGATGCTTACGACGCTCGGGCCGACTCTCTGCACCGCATCAATCACCGCCCGCGAGTAGGCATCAAGGAGTTCATCATCCCTGCGGGCCGGTCCGCGCGGCTCGCTTGCCGGGCGGGAATCGGACGCGGAGGGTTCATGGGAGGCCAGTTCGACGATTCGATTCATGGAGTTCTTTCCTGCAAATGCCGTGCCTCGAGCCTGCAGGCCCGGACGGCCTGCCTGGACCACAGGACGGCAAAAAGCGACCCGCCCCGGCGATTGCCGGGGCGGGTCGTCTTTACGCATCGTTGGAAGTTTGGGGATCAGCGATTGGCTGAAGGACGTCGATGCGTAGCGATCACGAACGACGGCGACGCGAACCCGCGAGGGCCGCGAGGCCGAGCAGAGCCATCGCCCCGGGCGCGGGCGTCGGGGTTTCTTTCAGGACGAACAGCGTGCTACCGGTCAGGTTGTTCACGTGGATCCACAACTGGCCGTCCTGAGCGCCGCCACCGGGGTTCCAGATGGCGTTGTTCGGCAGTACGCCGCCGAAGATGTCCAAGCGCGTGTTGCCCTCGGTGAACGCCGCCTGCGTGAAGGGCGCGATGCCGAAGCCGATCGGACCAGGCCCGCCCGAATTGGCAGTCGCGACTGTGTCGAACTGGACATCACCGTGGTCGAGCAGGTCCATGTGGAAGTCAGTCCACGCGGTGCCCGTGTGATTGGTGATGATCTCGTCGTTGATCACGATGTTGTTGATCGTGGTCGGGGCAATCTGCTCAAAGACGATGGCGATCGACGGGAAGATGCCGTTGACGGGTCCTTGGATGAACTCAGCCGACTTCTCGATGAACACCGCATTCTGCGCGATGTTGACGCCGTCGAAGTTGATGTCGACGTAGGGATCGAGGGATGAATCCCATGACGCCTTCCATCCGCTGGTGCCAAGAATTGTGAACCCCGCCTGAGCCGTGCCGCCTGTAGCCGCCAGCCCCAGCGCGCCGCCCAAGACGAGCGCTGATCCTTTTCTCAAACCTCCAAAGTGAAAGAACATCGTTTCTCCTTTTCCTAGCATCCATGACGCGCCATTCGCAGCGCGACACGCCGGGCAAAATGGCCCGACGCCACGACCCACCAAGCGATGTTCTCTCTTCTCTGCGATCCCGGAAATGCTAGACCAGAGTCGTCTTGGACGGTCCGGTCTTCTCTCTGAATGTCACTCAGGGTACTCGGCCTTGCCGCGATGTCAAGGAAATCCCGGATCCACTCGGTGCCGATTTACGGTTCGGGCCGCTGCCGACACCGCGGCCGCCGTAAGTTCGGCGTCTGATAGGTGAAAATCTAGGAAATGAGCTGTCCGACTGCCGCCTAAGGTCAAGCGCGTCGGCGGCGCGACCCGCAGACCAGGCCCACAGTCAGCAGGCCAAGGACACCGGGAGTCGGCGTGGGCCGCTCAGACAGCGTGAAGGTGATGCCGCTGGTCGGCGAGATGTTGTTGACGTGGATCCACAGCTGGCCGCTCGCCGCGCCGGGGAACCACGTGGTGCCGCTGGGAACGACGCCGTTGAACGCGTTGAACGTCTGATTGGCGTTGGTGAAGCTCGAGGAAGCGAAGGGACTCACCGAGAAGCCGCCCGAAGCAGCCGTCGCGATCGGATCGAACGCGACGTTCGAGTTCCCGAGCAGGTCCATGTGGAAATCGGTCCAAGGCGAGCCGGTTGAGTTGGTGATGATCTCATCGTCCAGGACGATGTTGGCGACTGCGTTCGCGCTCACCTGCGTGAAAGTGATGTCGATCGACGGGAAGACGCCGTTGACCGGCCCTTGCGTGAACTGGGCCGATTTCTCGAGGAAAAGCGCGCCATTCACGACACCGTGATCGTTCAAGTCAACGAACGGATCCAGCGCGCTGTCCCATGAGGCTTGCCACCCTCCCGAGAGGGTCGTGATGGTCACGCCCGCGTAAGCAGGCCCGACGAGCGCCAGCGCGACGAGAGTGGCGCCTGCCAAAGTCCGACGAGAGAGCATCGTCATCGTCTTTCACACCTCCTGGCGCGAGGCCGAGAACAACGGCCGCGCGCATGTATACCGGGTCTTACTCCGGTGGAATCGTCCACGATACGAACGTCTCTCTCTCCGCCATCCGTCGACACCGATCTCCGATGTCGATAGATGCTCATTCAAGAGGCTACCGGATTTGACGACGGTGTCAATGCCCCGCGCGTGATCGAGCGGGTAAAGACATCGTTGCCTGTCAAGATGGGCGATCTGGCACTCAGCGATCCTCGATCAGCTCAGCCTCCAGCGATTCCTGGCCCTCCTCCGATGGTCCACGACGGAATGTGAAGGCTCCTCCTTCGTAATGCACCCCAACCTCATCGCCCGGCTCGAATTCGCCGGCGAGTATTCGCGCGGCCAAGGCATTCTCGATGCGCTGCTGAATGACGCGCTTCAGCGGCCGGGCGCCGAATTGCGGGTCGTAGCCCTCGCTGGCCAGGGCCGCCTTGGCCGCCGGTGTCACTTCCAGCAGCAGACCGCGGCTCGACAGGCGCTTGCGCAGGCCGGCCAGTTGGATATCCACAATTCGCACCAGTTCATCCTTGCTCAACTGGTGGAAGATGATCGTCTCATCGATGCGGTTGAGCAGTTCCGGCCGCAGACTCTTCTTGAGCAGGTCGCGCACGTGGGCCTCGACCTCGACATCCAGCGCGCCGCCCGCGGTCATTTCGAGGATCGCCTGCGAACCGATGTTGCTGGTCATCGCGATGATGGTGTTGGTGAAGTCCACGGTCCGGCCGTGACCGTCGGTCAGTCGGCCGTCATCCAGCACCTGCAACAGCACGTTGCTGACATCGGGATGAGCCTTCTCCATTTCATCAAAGAGCACGACGCAGTACGGCCGGCGGCGAACGGCCTCCGTAAGCCTGCCGCCCTCTTCGTATCCCACGTAGCCCGGTGGGGCGCCGATGAGCCGCGCGACGGCGTGCTGCTCCATGTACTCGCTCATGTCGATGCGCACCATCGCTTGGTCGGTGTCGAAAAGGAACTCGGCGAGCGCCTTGCATAATTCGGTCTTGCCCACGCCCGTGGGGCCGAGGAACAGGAATGAACCGATCGGTCGATTGGCGTCGCCCAGCCCCGCGCGGCTGCGACGAACGGCATCCGCGACGGCCTTGACCGCATCGTCCTGGCCGACGACGCGCTTGCGCATCTCTTCCTCCATGCGCAGCAGTTTCTCGCGCTCGCCCTCAACCAGCCGAGTGACGGGAATGCCCGTCCATTTGGCGACGACCTCCGCCACCTGTTCGGAATCGACCTCTTCCTTCACCAGCGCCTGGCCGGCTGCCAGCCTCCTGGCAAGTTTCTCCGAGGCCTTCTTCAGGCGCGCGTCGAGATCGCGCAACTCGCCGTACTGAATGCGTGCCGCCCGCTCGAGTTCGCCGGCCCGCTGGGCCTGTTCAAGTTCGGTGTGCTTCCGATCGATCTCCTCCTTGACCTTCTTGATTTCGTCGAGTTCCGCCTTCTCGATCTCCCATTGCGCGGTGAGAGCGCGGTTCCGCTCGCTGAGTTCAGAGAGTTCCTTCTCCAGCGTCTCGAGCCGCTTCTTCGAGTCGGGATCGCCTTCGAGTTTCAGGGCTTCACGCTCGATCTCCAGTTGCATGATCCGCCGGCGAAGTTCATCGATCTCGGCCGGCATCGAATCGTTCTCGATGCGCAGACGCGAGGCCGCCTCATCCAGCAGGTCGATGGCCTTGTCCGGCAGGAAGCGATCCGCGATGTAGCGATGGCTGAGCGTCGCGGCCGTAACCAGTGCGCCATCCTGGATGCGCACGCCGTGGTGGGCCTCGTAGCGCGGCTTCAGGCCACGCAGGATGGCGATGGTGTCCTCCAGCGACGGCTCGCCTACGTACACCGGCTGGAAGCGACGCTCGAACGCCGCGTCCTTCTCGATGTGCTTGCGATACTCATCCAGCGTGGTGGCCCCGATGCAGCGAAGTTCGCCGCGGGCCAGCGCCGGCTTGAGCAGGTTGCCCGCGCTGACCGCGCCTTCGGCAGCGCCCGCGCCGACGATGGTGTGCAGTTCATCGACGAACAGGATGATCCGGCCCTCGCTGGCCGTGACCTCGCGCAACACCGCCTTCAATCGCTCTTCGAATTCGCCGCGGAACTTCGCCCCGGCCAGCAACTGGCCGACATCCAGCGCCACGATGCGCGATTCCTTCATCGACGTCGGGCAGTCGCCGTTGACAATGCGCAGGGCCAGGCCCTCGGCGATCGCAGTCTTGCCCACGCCCGGCTCGCCGATCAGCACCGGGTTGTTCTTGGTGCGGCGGCTGAGCACCTGCATGCACCGGCGAATCTCCTCATCGCGGCCGATGACCGGATCGAGTTTGCCGTTGGCGGCGCGTTCGGTGAGATCGATGCCGTACTTCTTGAGCGCCTCGTAGGTGGATTCGGCGCCGGGATCGTTGACGTTGCTCACGCCTGAAGCCTCGCGCAGCGATTTGATCGAGGACAGCAGGCGCTTGCGATCGGCGCCCGCCATCGACAACACCTCCTTGGCGTCGGACTTGACATCCGCCAGGGCCAGCAGCAGGTGCTCAGTCGAGATGTAGGTGTCGTTGAGGCTCTTGGCTTCCTTCTCCGCGCTGGTCAGGACCTGCATGACCGCGGGCGAAGTGTGCGGCTGCCCCCCCGATTGCGTCGGTTTGCGGTTGAGTTCCGCCTGCGCGATCTGCTCGATGCGCTCGGCGTTGAGGCCGGCCTTGTTGAGAATGGATGACGCGATGCCCGCCCGATCCTCCAGCATCGCCGCGAGCACGTGCAGCGGCGACATCTCGGCGTGCGAGCGCGACACGGCCATCGCCTGAGCGGCGGCCAGCGCCTCCTGGGCCAGCGTTGTGAATCGATCCATGCGCATGGTGAACCGTATCCCTCTTTCCAGCGCTCTTGCGCTCGGGAAGGCAACGCAAACACCGCGCCAGGCCCGGTCCCAGCGCCCTCTGCCGTCCGATGATCATGCGCGGGCTTTGGCGGCGACTCCCTGCCGCTTTGGCAGGCATCGGCCGGTCGAATGCCGTTGCGGATGTCGCGTTCGGCCCCGACAATCGGACCATGCAGTCCCAGATGAGCACGCTGCAACTCCTGATATACGTGGCGGCCAACCTGCTGCCGCTGGCGCTGTTGCTCTCGGCGATCGTCCTGATCATCTGGGCCCGCCGCCGACATGCCGTCAAACGCGCCGGCGTGAGCGCTGATTCGCCGGGCTGCACCCGCTGCCGGTATCTGGTTCGAGGCTGGCACTCGCCGCTGTGCCCGGAGTGCGGCACCGATGTTCGCGCCGCGGGCGTGTGCACCGGCCCACGCGTGCACCTGGCAGTGAAGTTGATTGCCGCAGGATGCATGGCGGCGTGTCTCGCCGTCGCGCTCGGCTCGCTGATCGGCATGTGGCTGCTGACTTCGCACCAATCGATGGCGGCGTGGCGACTGAGCGATTCCGCCGGCGCCTTCGAGATCGATCTTCGATCCTACAACGAGCGCCAGAAGTTCCCTGCGCGCGATGATCATCACACCGTCATCACGATCGATGCGGCCAGGTCGTTCGGCGGCCTGGTCATCGGCTTCGATGGCTGGTCGTGGCGCGATGTCGAGCCGCCGCCGGGCAAGACCAGCGAGGCATGGCGACGAATTCACATCGGCCCCGAGGACGAGATACCCAGCGCCGAGGCGATCGCCGACGAAATCACCAAGGCTGCCGGCTCGACGCCCGTCCCGCTCGCATCGCAGCAGGCCGCGTGGATCCGCCAACAGGTCGTGATACTGCGCTCCAAGCCGCCCAACACGGCAGGGCTCGTGCTCGCGCCCAACCTTTTCAGTTCTTCCGGCAACGGCGCGGGCTCGGGCGTTGGTCTCTCGCGCCTGGGCAACGCCGTCATCGTCTGGAGCCTCATCGTCAGCATGCTTCTCACGATTGTGCTCGTCTGGGGGCGACATCGTCCGGGCTGGCGGCCGGTGGTCGAAGGCGAATGGGAGCGCGCCGGTGGCACACCCGCCAAAGCCGCGCAACAATTGGCGACATGACCAGCGGTCGCCGGATCATTCTGCTTGTCGCACTCGCCGCTGCGGCGATCGTCTCCGGCGGCGCGTATGCGTATTGGCATTTCCTGCTGCGCGGCCCGTTCATTGGGGAGACTTTCCACGATTTCGGCGATGTGCCGCTGTACGAGGAAACCGCGAAGTTCGAATACACCTTTCGACTCGCCAATCGCCTGAACCGGCCGCTCTCGATCGTCGCGATCCGGCCGGAGTGCGGCTGCCTGACGGCGCGCGACCTCAAGCAGACGCTGCAGCCCGGCGAATCGTTCGAACTGCCGGTGACGCTCGTCGCCAAGGGCGGCGAGCGCATCGCGCCGATCCGGGTGCTGTTCGATGATGACACCCAGACGATGCTGCGCGTCAAGGCCACGGGCCACTACCAGCCGCGCCTGCATCTGGGATCCGTCGCCAGCGACGCCGTGACCATCGGCGCCGATGGCGTCATCGAGTTCACCATCATGCTCGATACCTACGAGACGTGGGATGAGCCGGCCGTGCCGACGATGACGACCTCGCCTTCATCGATGACCGCCGAATGGCCGGACAGCGCTTGGACGCTGAAGTTTCGGCCGAAGGAAGTGATTCTCGCGCCCACGCACTGGGAACGCCGCGTTCGCGTGCGCTGCAGCGGCGATGCTGATGATTTGCCCGCCGACGCATCCATCATGCTCGACCTGCCGCCTGCCAGGCCGCTGGTCGTGCCGATTCGCTCCGCGACGTCCACGGTTGATGCGCCTATATCGTCGCCAGGCGTCGTCACACAAGATCAATAGAGAATCCGCGTGCGGATGTTGGTTTCCAGCGCGGCGATCGCGTCGCGCACATCGCGCGAGACGTCCTGATCCAGATCCATGATCAGGTACCCGATGTCGGGATCGGTCGCCAGCGTCTGGGCATGAATGTTCGCATGCAGATTGCTGACGATCTGCGAGACATCGCGGACCACTCCGGGCACGTTGCGGTGCACGTTGAGAATGCGATGCGTGCCGGCGATGGGCGGCATGTCGATGTTGGGGAAGTTGACCGCGCCGCCGGTCGAGCCGGCGTTGACGAACCTGATCAGGCTTTCGGCCACCTCGCTGCCGATCGATTCCTGCGCCTCCTCCGTCGAGCCGCCGACATGCGGAGTGAGGATGACATTCGGCAGTCCGCGCAGCGGCGTCGTAAACCCCTCGCTGTTGGAATCCGGTTCAGCCGGATAGACGTCAATCGCCGCGCCGCCGAGCCGGCCATCCTTCAAAGCGTCGGCGAGTGCAGTGAGATCGACGACGCTGCCGCGCGAGGCGTTGAGCAGGCACGCTCCGCGCTTCATGCGCTTGATCTGGGCGGCTGCGATCATGTTGCGCGTCTGCGGCGTTTCGGGCACGTGCAGCGTGACGAAATCAGCCGCCGCGAGCAGGTCATCCAGCGACGCCGCCGGGCGATTGTTGCCCATGGGCAGTTTGGTGATGACGTCGTAATAGATCACGCGCAGGCCCATGGCTTCAGCCAGCACACCCACCTGCGAACCGATGTGGCCGTAACCGACGATGCCGATGGTGCGGCCGCGCACCTCGTGACACGAAGCAGCGACCTTGCGCCACGTGCCGGCATGGACCTCGCCGCTGCGGTCGCCCAGTTGCCGCGCGAGCATGATCACCTCGGCGATGATCATCTCCGCGACGCTGCGCGTGTTGGAGAACGGCGCGTTGAACACCGGCACGCCGCGGTTGTTGGCGGCGCGCAGCTCGACCTGATTGGTGCCGATGCAGAAGCAGCCGACGCTCAGCAGGCGCTTGGCCGATTCGAGCACGCGCTGCGTGACGTGCGTCTTGGAGCGAATGCCCAGGAGGTGCACGTCTTTGACGCGGGCCGCCAGGTCATCCTCGTTCAGGGACTTGGGCAGCAACTCGACGGCATAGCCCTCGGCGTGAAACAGGTCCCGCGCGCTCGGCGCGACGCCCTCCAGCAACAGCACCTTGATCTCCGATTTCGGAAACGAGGTGGCGGCGGGCGCAGGCGATGGTGCGACGGTGGTTGACATCGGCGATATCGCAGAAGGATATCGACGTGACAAGGCTCAGGGATATAGATCCCTGAGCCTTGGGATTCACTCGATAACGCTGAGGTCGGGACGCCTTACGCCGGCCACGGGAACGTCGCGCTCACTGCTTCGCCTGCGCTGCCGTCTGCGTTGCGCATCTGCAGGAACATCTCGATGCTCGCGGGCTTGCCGTTGGCGACGTGCACGCGAAACTCGACGCAGCGGCAATCGCCAGGCGTGGGGCTCATGTTGAAGCCCCACACGAAATACGGCTTGCCTTGCGCTCCGTTGGCGCGAGCTTGGAGACGCATCGCCTCAGGCTCGAACGATGCGCCGGCTGTCTGCTTTCCGCTGATGCGCACGCGCCACTGACCGTCGGAGCGGCAGGCTTCCTTGTAGGCGATGAATGCATAGTCGCCGTTGAGGATCGCGTCGTAGGCCTCGACGTAGGCCAGCGGCGTGTACTCGAAGTTCGAATCCGAGACAGGCGCGTCGATGAGCATCTTCGCGGGCAGGACGGGGGCGGCGGCGGCAGAAGGGGTAACGGTGGCGGTGGTCATTGGGGAACTCCAAAGCGTTCAAAGGAGGAGGCTGACCATGCGTACACGCATTCCGAGGCCGGCGACCGCAACGATTTGAACACATGGGAAGCCGCTCCGGTGCCCGGCGATATCGACGGCAACGGCGTGGTCACCGTCAACGACCTTGTTGGCGGTGATTACCGCCTGGGGGCCATGCCAGCCGTTGCCGGCCTCATGTCCGGCCGACATCGTTCACGATGGCGTCATCAACATCAACGACCTGCTGATGGTCATCACGAACTGGAGCTGCTACGAGAAGAACCGGCGAAGCCAGCAACTCGCGGGCGTTCTCGCCGGTGGGTGGTGTGTCCAGCGTCCGATGCTGCACGATGTTTGCGGAGTCGGCGGCCGTTTTCGCATCCTCTGCAGGCCCCGGTTCCCGCTGGCCTCAACGGAGGATGTCGACCATGCGCAAGATGCTTCATCGAATGATGATCGGGATCGCGGCTGCGGCGCTTTGGGCCGCTGCCCCAGTGGTGCGGGCCCAGACGCTCCTTGTGGACACCGGCTCGGGCAACGCTTCGGGCGGGCACGCCCTGTTCAACTCGCCGCCCAACTTCAACTTCCTTGCGTGCAAGTTCACCCTCGGCAGCGCGTTCACCATCGGCACAGTGCAGGGATGGATGGTGCGGCCCAGCGGAACGATCGTGCTCAAACTCTGCGCCAACAGTGGCGGCAACCTGCCGGGCAGCGTGCTGGCATCGCAGAATTTCCCCGTCACCTTCGGCGGGTTCAGCGCAGCGTGGACATCGTTCATTGTCAGCGGGGCCGCATGGAGTCAGCCCGCTGGCACCTACTGGATCTGCTTCGAGTGCACCACCGGCACAACGAGCGGCTCGATGCCCGGCAACGCGCCCACGCCACTGAGCAACACGGCGTACTTCACCAACGGCAACCCGGGGTATGTGCTGAACGGAGCGGGTGATATGAACGGGCGGTATGGGTTGCGCTTGTACACGCCTGCGCCGCCTTCGCCGATCAACGTGCCTGCGCAGCAGCCGACGATTCAGGCGGGGATCAATGCGGCGAGTTTGCCGTCGCAGGAAGTGATCGTCGCGCCGGGCACGTACAACGAGGCGATCAACTTCAACGGCAAGACGATCATTGTGCGCTCCAGCGGTGGGTCGGGCGTGACCACCATCAACGCTACGGGCACCAATACCCACGCGGTGACGATCGGCTCGGGGTCGGCGGCGGGCACGCGGCTGGAGGGTTTCAACATCACCGGTGGATCGACGACCGGAAGAGGCGGTGGCGTGCTCGTCAGCAGCGCGACAGCCCTCATCAAGGACTGCGACATCACGGCGAACCATGCTGACAGCGGCGGTGGCGTGGCGGCTGAACTCCTGGGCAACGCCACGTTCCAGAACTGCAATCTCCTGAATAACACCGCTGACACCGCCGGCGGCGGGGCGTACGTCAACGGCGCCACGCTCACGCTCACGCAGTGCACGCTCGAGACCAACACCTCCGCGGCTGATGCGGGTGGGCTCGACGTCAACAACAACGGCACGGCAACGGTGACCAACTGCCTGTTCGACACAAACACGTCCGGCAATGCCGGCGGCGGCGTGGTGATCATCGGGACCGGCGCCAACGCCACCTTCAACACGACCGACTTCATCAACAACACGGCTGCACAGGCTGGCGGCGTGTACGTGAACATCGGCAGCGGCGGCTTCACCAACTGCCAGTTCCTCGACAACCATGCAACGTTCGTGGGCGGCACGTCCGGCGGTGGTCTGCAGGCCCAGGGCACCGGCACGAGCGTCACCCTGACCACCTGCGACTTCGCCGACAATGACGCCGCGTACGGCGCGGGCGCGGAGTTCCTCGCGTTCAATGGCACAGCGACGATCACCGACTGCAACTTCAGCGACAACATCGCCAGCATCCAGGGCGGCGGCATCTACCGCGGCTTCGGCGGCAGCAACAACCCGTCCGTTGGAACGTCGGCGTTCTGCGGCAACTCGCCCAACCACATCAATGGCTCGTTCACCAACTCCGGCGGCAACACCTTCAACGTCGCCTGCAGCGCCGCCGGCGGCGACCTCAACGGCGATGGACATGTCGACGTCAACGACCTGCTGTCGGTCATCAGCGCATGGGGCAACTGCCCCGCAGCGCCGGCCTCGTGCACCGGCGATACGAACAACGATGGCATTGTTGACGTCAACGACCTGCTGACGGTCATCACGCACTGGGGCTGACGCCGGTAGCGGATTCATGAATGACTGCCTCGGCGCGCCTCGGCGCCGAGGCATTGTTGTTGACAGCGATCCGGCGATCTGCCGCTGCAGTGCAACCCACGCGCTGAAAATCGGAAAAAAGAAAAACCCCGTCGCCAGAGCCCGGCACGCCCAGCCTGCTCTGCTCGTACGACGGGGACGTTTCTGAGGGGTTGTTGCGGTCGGCGGAAGCACCGGCCGACTTGTTGACTCCGCACGGCCCAAGGCGGCGGTTGCGAGACTTCCGAAAAAACTCGCCCGGCAGTAAGCCATCGCTTGATTCGAGGCGATCGAACGCGGGCGAAAACCCCGGTCGATGGATCGGAAGAAGATGCAGGCGCCCTCGTCCCGGCAATGGGATCGCCGGTCTTGACGTGTGCCTAGGGTGCCTGCAATGCGGGCGACAGGAATCGAACCTGCATGGGTTTCCCCACGGGATCCTAAGTCCCGCGCGTCTGCCAGTTCCGCCACGCCCGCCAAGAGCCGGCGAATCTTCATAGGATTATCGACGCTCGACCGCTCCCAGGCAACGAACTTGTCCACCCTCGGCCTGAATCCGGGGGGCTGCTCGGAGAACTCATTCATGACCTTCTCTCAATATGCCGGCACGTCCCTGGTCCCGACCCTCGCCCGACTGGTCCTGGCGGCGGTTTTCATCCCTGCCGGATGGAACAAGGTGTTCAAGGACGCTGACTTCACCGCCGAGCAGGCGACCAGGCTTCGCAGTCTGGGCGTGAACGTCGAGCCCGCCACGCCGAAGGTCGTGGCCTACGACGGCAGCCAGATGGGCGCTGTGCAACTGGCGAGTTACCGCGTGCAGGACGCACCACCGTCCGATTCGCCGGGTTCCGGTTCGTTGCGCGATCCGAAGCCACCAGAGGGCGATGCGCAAACCCAGCCTTCGACTCCACCTGAGGCTGCGCCGACGCAAGCACCGCCGGCAGATCAAGGGACAGCGACCACGCCCCCGAATCCATCGGGTCCGTTGCCCGAGGGAACCTACCGCGCGCAGGGTCTGCATCAGGTGACGCTGATGCTCTCGGAGAATCATTTTCCATATCCGGTCTGGCAGGCGCGGCTCGCGGCCTT
>Ga0111539_10005518_pt1 | contig 16365 bp, 9 predicted proteins | sample RhiMethybrSRZTD1_FD_79667 | JGI IMG/M metagenome (GOLD analysis project Ga0111539, IMG submission 79667) | Populus rhizosphere microbial communities from Tennessee, USA - Rhizosphere MetaG P. TD hybrid SRZTD1 (version 2) (version 2) | ecosystem: Host-associated > Plants > Roots > Rhizosphere >... | reverse complement strand
CAATTGCCTCAACCTTGAAGTTGCCAACGTACTTTAAGGTAATTACAACCTGTGCCTTTGGCGAAAGGTCGGGATGAGCGCATGTGAATAATAAGGTTAGCGGCAGATCGTTGAGCAACGATTCCGAAAATCTGATCTCAACAGAAGCATCATCAATATTATCGGTGATTTTTCTTTGTCGTTTATTTCCCTTTAGGATATTAAGTGCTTTGTTCCTGCATACTTTATAGAGCCACGCTTTGGCATTGATAGGAATACCTTGTTCCCGCCAATGAGTTAGAGCCGTCGAGAACGCATCGTGAACAACATCTTCCGCCGTTTCGGGATCGATATCTCTCGACGAATACAATAGCGACGCAACGAGGCTTCCGAATTGCGCTTTGTAAAGTCGGTCTACTTCATGTTGTACGCTATCCAAGTGTTTCGAATTGATTATCCCCTTCCGGTTATTAAGAACAATTTATCAGGATCCTGTGTAAGAACAACGGCTTGGGAAATTTCCGGACAATGATGAGATCCTTTTTCGTGTAAAAAACTTTGTTTACCAATGAAGGCATTTGGACGTTGAGCTCTGGGTATTGGCATAACCCATGAAAAACGCCAGAGGCGTACCCGAGACTTTTTAATCGCAAAAAGCGCGAAACAAATACCCCCAAAAGTCGCAGAAGAATGCACTTCCATTATTATGCGCTAGGCATTTTTTTGCGTTTTTTGAAAACATTCTTTTTGCGCTTTTTGCGATTAAAACAAATGTGGCTCTCTAAAAAAATTCTTCTACAAAGCGCTCGCTTCCTAACGCAGGATGTCGAACTTATCAGTCCGTTACGATAATTAATGAACTCTATCCATAAACCAATCAAACTCTCCGAGAGAACAATCTCTTTTTCGCTGATGACTACAATGCAAAAAAAAATGGTGCCTCCTGAACAAGGTAGGCACCATCAACCTCAGCTGGGGTTTACTATTTTTTCAGAACTGCGTCTCCAGACCCAGTGCTGATGGATATCCGGGGCTTTCCTGTTCCCTTTATTGCCGTCTTCTGAATGGTTACGTCGTTACCAGAATGGTTTATCTCCTCCGTTTTGTCGAACTCAAATGGTGCCTCGATATTTCCGTGCTTTTTGCTGGCTTTCATCACGATCTCACCATTGATCTCGTTGCCATTAAAGTTAACGACGGCGTTACCTGACCCACTTGTTACTGACAATTCGTGCTTGGGTGATGAGGCAAGTTGTACTTCGACGTTGCCCGACCCTGTTGTAAAAGAACACTCTCCATCAGTCGATAATGAAGTCGCACTAATACTTCCGCTCCCGGTTGTTGCTTGAATTCCGGCCACGCTTTCGGAGATCTTCAGCTTGCCGGAACCAGACGTGACATTAATTTTGCCCTTGCTCTTTGTAACACTAAAGTTCCCGGACCCGGATGTTGCCTCGATCGAGCCGTTAACGTTTTCCAGCTCAACATCACCCGATCCAGTTGTACACTCGGCTTCGCCCGTGATACCGCTAAGCGTAAAATCGCCTGAGCCCGTAGTGGCGTTCAAATCCAGGGACAGCGCCGAAGCTTCAATATTTCCGGAACCCGTGACAAATTTTACAGAAATATTATCGGGAATAGTTAATGTCCAATCCGCGCTACCATTAGCACTATTGCTGTGGAATTTTTCTTTTACGACAAGTTCGTCACCTTCCTGATTTATAGACGGCGTATAGTCGTCGTCATCGTAAGTGTATTGCAGCTTAAGGGTAACGGTCGAATTTGGGCTTTTTTTGAGGACGCAGCTACCAGACGCAGTGTTCACCCGGATCTTCTTGATTCCATTGAAGGTCTTCGTGATTTCCTTTTGTCCAAGTAAGGTCAGTGGCATCAGTACTGCCAATACCAACAAGAGATTAGGGGTATTTTTCAAGTTCATGGGATTTACTTTTAATTGTTACTGTCAAAAGACATGAAAGTGACAATCAGGGTTGCTTTTTTTTGAATTTCTTTCGCTCATGTGCTTGTGTGTTGTCGTTTTTTGGAAAATCTTTCCACTGGAGTTTTCCAGAATAGGGGATGAGGAGATAGGAAATAAGGAATTCAAGATGATACCGCTATTCCCTATCACCTTATCACCCTATCAACTTAAACTCAGGAATCGCCAAAAACCGATGAAACAGAACGCCTTATCAATATTAATAGCCTTTTTACTCTTTCAATGTAAAGAAGAGTCCGAGAAACTGTTTACTTCCGTTCCTGCGGGTGTTTCAGGTATCGGATTTTCAAATGTGATCACATCCAGCGACTCAACATCGGTGTTGGATTCTGAATATCTGTACAATGGTGGCGGCGTCGCGGTAGGGGATATCAATAACGATGGACTTCTTGATGTCTACTTTACTGGTAACATGGTTTCCAGCAAATTATACCTAAACAAGGGCAATCTTAAATTCGAAGATGTAACAGAAAAAGCAAAGGTTGGAACGACTACCTGGGCAAACGGCGCATCGATGGTCGACATAAACCAGGATGGGTATACGGACATCTATGTTAGCGTTGGTGGTACGCGAAAGACTCCTGAGAAAGACCGGGCTAATTTGCTTTTCATAAACAACGGTGACGGCACCTTCACGGAGCAGGCGAAGCAATACGGCCTTGCTGATTCAGGATATGGAATCCACAGCACTTTCTTTGATTATGACCGCGACGGAGACCTCGATATGTATTTGCTTCGGAATTCGTTTGTTAACTACCATCGAAACAGGTCGAAGCCAAAAATGATAAACGGAGAGGCTGAATCGACGGATAAACTTTTCCGAAACAATGGCGACCTCACATTTACGGATGTTTCGCGCGAAGCAGGAATACTTATTGAGGGCTTCGGCCTGGGCGTCGTAGTCTCAGATATAAATGAAGATGGATGGCCGGATGTTTATGCATCAAATGACTTTATTACCAACGACCTGTTGTACATAAATAATCAGGACGGAACTTTTACTAATCGCGCAGCTCAATACTTAAAGCACCAAACCTTCAACGGTATGGGTAGTGATGTTTCGGATTATAACAACGATGGGAAAGTCGACATCGTGGTGGTCGATATGCTTCCCGAAGACAATAAGCGTTGGAAGCTGACGAGCCGCGGAAATACCTATGATGAATATCAAAACGGGATCAAAAACGGATATGAACACCAGTTTATTCGAAACACGTTGCAGTTAAACAATGGCAATGGATCGTTCAGCGAGATCGGACAGCTAGCAGGCGTGGATGCAACCGAATGGAGCTGGGCCCCTTTGTTCGCGGACTATGACAACGATGGACTAAAAGATCTCTTCATAAGCAACGGCTATCGACAGGACATAATTAATCTCGACTTCGTAGTATATGGAGATAAGGAACTCACAATGGGCCAGCTTCCGCAAGCGGATGACGACGCAAGGCGCGCGCTCCTAAACGAGCTTCCGGGGATCAAACTCCACAATTACATGTATAAGAACAAGGGAGACCTGACGTTCAGTGACGAATCCGAATCATGGGGTATGGGGGTACCCACTTATTCAAGCGGTGCCGCTTACGCTGATCTTGATAATGACGGCGACCTTGATATGGTCATCAATAACATTGATGAGGAGGCAATGGTATGGGAAAGTCACCTCAATCAATTAAAGACAGCGCCTAAACCGAATTATTTAAGGATTTCACTCGCTGGCCCTACTTTAAACAAGGAGGGTTTTGGTGCAACGGTGATCCTGAAGACTAAGGGAACACTGCAACATCAGTACTTTAGTCCGTTCCGCGGGTATCTCTCGACAGTCGAGCCGTACCTGCATTTTGGTCTTGGAGCGTTTGCGACCGCAGACAGTGTTGAAGTGATCTGGCCGGATGGTAAGTATCAACTTCTCACAAACGTCAATACGAACCAGGTGCTTAAAATTGATTATGCCCAGGCTACTGTTCGCGAGGGTAATAAAAAGAGTGTACCGGTTACGTTGTTTGATTCGGCCGATCGCGCATGGGGGCTGAACTACAACCATGTGGAGAATACCTTTGTTGATTTCAAACTTCAGCCCACGTTGCCGCATATGCACTCGCGTGGCGGTCCAGGTGTTGCTGTAGGAGATATCAACAGCGACGGCAGGGAAGATTTTTATATCGGAGGCGCGTATGGTTCATCCGGAGCGATGTTCATTCAATCTGTTGATGGAAAATTTGATAAGAAGATCCTTGCTAAAGATAGTGCGATAGATCAGACTGGTGTGTTGCTATTCGATGCAGACAACGACAACGACCTTGATCTCTATGCGGTAAGTGGGGGAGCTGAGCAGCCTAAGGATTCTGAACATTATCAGGATCATCTCTACGTTAATGATGGTCATGGTTCATTCACACCTGCCACGAATGCACTTCCGCAAATGCGTCAGAGCGGTTCATGCGTAGTTGCTGGCGACTACGATCGCGATGGAGATCTCGATTTGTTTGTTGGTGGGAGAATCATTCCAAAAGAATATCCAATGCCGGCGGGCAGCGTTCTACTGAGGAATGATAGTAAGAATGGAATTCCCAAATTCACCGACGTAACAACCGGTGTAGAGGGACTTAAAAACGCGGGACTAGTATGTTCCGCTATATGGAGCGACTATGATAGTGACGGTTGGCTTGATCTGATCCTCGTGGGTGAATTCATGCGTGTTACTTTCTTCCATAATGACAAGGGTATACTTTCTGATCAAACAGACGATAGCGGGCTTGAATCATCATCGGGATGGTGGAACAGTTTGGTCGCAGGCGACTTCGACGCAGACGGAGATACTGATTACATCGGGGGAAATCAGGGATTGAATAGTCATTTCAGTGCTTCACCCAGTGAACCACTCTGTATCCATGCAAGCGACTATAATAAAGACGGGCGTTTAGACCCAGTCATGAGCTATTATGTTCAGGGAATAAGATACGTCGGACATTCCCGCGATAATCTGATAGATCAGATCAACTCTATACGTGGCCGGTTCAGAACGTATACCGATTATGCAAATGCAACTTTTGAAGAAACGTTCCTGCCAGAGGAACTAAGTGAAGCTTATGTGGTCTGTACCGAACGATTTGAAACCAGTTATATAGAGAATCTTGGGAAAGGTAAATTCAGAATTTCTGCCCTTCCATTGATTGCACAGATTTCCGCTATTTACGGGATGGTCTCGGGAGACTATGACGACGACGGCAATCTCGACGTGTTGATGGTAGGCAATTCGTATGCTCCGGAGATTTCATCGGGGCGGGATGACGCGCTAATAGGACTATTCTTGAAGGGAGATGGGAAAGGCAATTTCAAATCAGTTGACGTTTCAGCGAGCGGCTTTTTTGCTGATCTCGATGCAAAGGGATTAGCAAGTCTCTTGTTGCCGAATGGACATGAGCTGATGATCATTGCAAATAACGATGGCCCCATGCAAACCTACGTCACACACAAAGTCGGAAAATATTACCACGCGGCTCCGGGCGACGCATACGTGATGATGACGTTAAAGAACGGGAAACAACGTAAACACGAATTTTACTTTGGCTCAACGTACCTTTCTAGTTCGTCCAGGGTCGTGAAAATTCCTTCGAACATTAACGAATTGATGGTTTATGATATAAAAGGGGTGAGCAGAAAAGTGAATGTGAATTAGTCCTTTTAGTCACCGTCATCCTGAGCTGTGGTTAGGACCGACAATAACGCATTGCGCTAACACGAATAGTCGACAATATACGAAGCATGGACATGGCGAAGGATCTCCTTCCGTTTAGAGTGTACTCACTAGTGGGATACCTATTCTTCAAGGGGATCCTTCGCAGAGTGCAAGCGTCATGTTGGAATTGATTATTGGAGCGGAGTCAACGCGTCATTAAGCCTCTTAACCACAGCTCAGGATGACGGTTCAAAAGATGATGATCAGGATGACGGTTTCGAAAGGAAACGTTCGGCACTCAATTAGTTTTGCCTGAGAGTCGAATTGAGGAGTACAATATAAAACCCCCCACAACCATCATCATAATACTTATGATCTGTCCCATGTTCAAAGACATGGTCGATTCAAAAGGTGCGTGAGTAACTTTCAAAAATCCAAGGAGAAAATTTAATATGCCAGATGCGATGAGGAATATTCCAGTGAGCATACCACGGGGGATGCTGGTTTTGTTTTTCTTCCACACAACGAACAACAGAAGAAAAACTAGCAGATAAGACACGGCTTCATAAAGTTGTACGACATGCCTGGCGATGCCTGTTGTTCTGACCCGTCCTGTAAAAACATCCTGTGATTCCTGAAAAATTGTATAGTGCAGAGGTTCGTCACCTGGTTCGTATATCACATGTGAATTGTCGTACAAAAAAGTTTTTACGTCTCCTATCAGAAATTCTTTAACTAGTTCTTCCGTTGCACCAGGTTTAAAGAACAAGTACATAATCACAGCACTATGACCCATATTCGTGGGGTGAAGCGCGGTGTCAGGTTTTATCTCGACGTCCTGCAACGGATTTGGCCCGCCCGGAGTACGCATAATGCAGCAAGGCAATTTCATTAGATTATCCATAACCGGTCTTGCAAATATTACTCCGGTGCTACTGCTGGTTGGCTTTCCAATGATTTCTGCATTGAAGAAATTTCCCACTCCGACGAATACAGCAGTGAGTGCGATTACTATCACGACACGGTCAATAACCTTCAAATAACTGTACTCTTTTTTCTTCAGGCTGAATACCCAAAGTGCAAGCATTATTCCTATAACCGCACCGTATCCTGAAAGGCGTTCAATTCCCATAAACCGGAATGACGGTCGAAATTGAAACGGAAGGAATGCCTCCATCGGTTTTGTTAAAATTGTATTGGGTTCATAGAACAGGACATAACCAAGCCTTACTCCGATCAAGGCGCCAATAAGAATATATATCGTAAGGATCTCCACATCAGCGGATGGTTTTCCCTCTTTTTTGAAAATGCGGCGGAGTAGCAACCGGGCAATTACAAAACCAAGTATAAAAAGAAAAATATACCACCGGAGAACAAAAGGTCCAATTGCAAAAACAACGGGACTTCCATCCCAGATTATAAAGTTCAGCATGTCAGATCAATGAAGAATCCAAAGTGGTTGATTGAGAACAAATTTCCAAATCACATTAACGTCCTCGTCAGACTTTCTCAATGTTTTTGGAAGTGGTTGATTTCTTTCCATGCCGGCCTTGATCGTGGCGTTTTGTTTTGTGATCTTGTCAGAAGGATACAAGGAACAAAATCAGGACTGACATGAAAAAAAGCGAGTCGGGAATACAATTCTCTTTTGAAAATCAGGCTGCCGTCGTGACAGGCGGAGCCACCGGATTAGGATTCGCTATTGTAAACGCTCTGAGCTCACATGGCGTGCGTGTCGCTGTGTTAGACAAAGATACTTCACCTCTTAACAACAATCCGGCGTTAAAGAAGGATTGTTATCAGGTTGATATTACGTCGGAAGAGGAAGTTAAACGCACCGTCGATGATATAGCGAGAAAGCTTGGTCGGATAGATATCCTCGTGAATAGCGCAGGCATAACGGGAATGACAAACATCAAGAGCCATGAAACTTTAACAGACAATGTGCGAAAGGTTTTCGAGGTGAACTTTATGGGAAGTTATTATACTTCGAAATATGTCCTTCCACAAATGTTGAAGAAAAATTACGGGCGCGTCCTGCATATAGCTTCCGTTGCGGGCAAAGAAGGCAACGCGGGAATGCTGGCGTATTCCGCGTCAAAAGCTGCCGTGATCGGGATGACGAAAGTACAAGGTAAAGAGTATGCTGACACCGGGATAACGGTCAATGCGCTTGCACCTGCCGTTATCCAGACGGCGATGGTGGATGCCATGCCTGCCGAGCAAGTCAAATACATGACTGATAAGATCCCTATGAAACGATGCGGCACACTTGATGAAGTAGCCAATCTCGCGCTTTATATTGTTTCATCGTTGAATAGTTTTACGACAGGATTTACATTCGACCTGACTGGTGGCCGGGCTACATACTGAATCTTCTCATTAATTAACCTACATGTGATATGGATGTAAAAAAAATAGAGGTTGGCGTCGTTGGATTGGGACTGATGGGATGCAGCATTACCACGTGCCTGCTAATGGCTGGACATCCTGTAAAAGCCATCGCGGGAATTCCCGACGATCTTAAATTTGCAAAGGACAGAATAAGTGATCACCTGCGACGTTCGCGCAAAGAAGGGCTTATCACTAGTCCGCCTCGACACTATTTCAAAAGTCTGGTGATTTCCGGAGACTATGGTTTGTTGAAAGACTGCGAACTGGTGATCGAATGCACCCTTGAGAATCTGGAGATCAAAAAGAAAGTCTATGAAAAAATAGAAGCGGTGATACGCCCTGATGCTTTTCTTACCAGCAACACGTCTGCGATACCTATAAGTATCTTGCAGAAGCAAACTCGTTATCCCAAACGGTTTTATGGACTGCATTGGATGGAGCCATCGCATACAACCCGTTTCCTCGAAGTGATTTGTGGAGCGGAAAGTGACGTATCGAAAGGCGAATTCCTTTGTGAACTTTCACAACGGTGGGGCAAAGAGCCGACATTTGTGCGCAAGGATATCCGCGGGTTTATTACGAACAGGTTAATGTACGCTTGTTATCGCGAGGCATTTTATCTAGTTGAAAATGGCTATGCTACCGTGGAGGATGTCGACCGTGCATGCAGAAATGTGCCGGGATATTGGATGACACTGGTCGGTCCATTCCGCTGGATGGATCTCACCGGCGTACCGGCATATCATACTGTGATGAAAGATCTTTTTCCAACACTCAACAATCAGACGGACGTTCCTAAACTTATTGATGACATTGTCAAAGCCGGAGGCAAGGGAGTAGCGAACGCACACGGCTTTCACGACTACACGCCAGAAGAAGCCAAACTCTGGGAAGAAACGTATAAGGAATTCAGCTACGAAATTCGGAAGCTTGCACTTAAGTACCCCGCAGATGTGGTGAAGAGAAAATTAAAAGGGAAGAAGAAATGATCATCCCCGATCCTCGATCATACGGGGATGTTGCTTTAACGTCTTTTTCCCGCAGATGAACGCAAATTAAAAGGCACGCAGATTTTCGCAGAACATCCGCGTTGATCTGCGTGTATTTCAATCTGCGGGATCAGCGGGAAATGCATTTTTTGCCGATCGATGCGCATGCCCTAAACTGCTTACTGGATCGATACTATCTTATTAACTATTCTCACGTTGTCGAAACTTAAAAACTCATCCGGTGGAGGAGTTGTATAACCACTAAATGCGCTGCGGCACCATTGAGCGAGCTTGTTGAAAGGTTGACTTTTTGTCCACTCAAGCAAAAGTTTTTCACCTTCATCGGCGCGGCCAAGTTTCTTAAGTGCGAGCGCATTAAAGAGCGTATTGACATTTTCGTGACGAGATTTGTATGCGATCACTTTTTCCCATTTAGCATTCGCTTCGCTATTTCGTTTTGATTTCTCCAAAATTAATCCCTCAAGATATAATGCGGCTCGGTCATCGATGTCGCTATCGTATGGCTTTCCAACGCCGAGCCTTTCGGGCCACTCGCGAGACTTATTGATCGAAGCAGACGCATCACGTAGTTTTCCCCGTTTTACCTGATCTATTGCTTGCATTAACCAGGCTTCATGATACAGCTGACGGCCTTCAGTTGCTCCTTCATATGGAAGGATTTTTATTTTCTCCAGAATATCGGTGCTGGCTTTGTATTGTTTGTTTAGCAACAATGTTTTTGCAAGCCACATACTTATTCGAAAATCATTTGGAAACTTTTTCTTGTATTCGTTCGCAGTAGCAAGAGCTTGTTCATAATTTTTCTTTTCGAGGAAATGATTAACCAACAATTTGCCATATCGCCATTCGCGCGGATCGAGCTGCGCGGCGTGCTGAACATCGGTCGCATAGCTTTCATTTCGCATCAGCTCTGCCCTCGCTGCATAAAAAGGCGCATAGTCAGGAGCGCCACACTCACTGAATAACCTTTTGGCTTGTTCAAGATTATTTCTACTCCAGTAGACCAAACCCAGGTAGTATTTAGGTTTCCAGCTTTTTGAGTTCTCTATTGCAAACCGAAGCGCATCCACACTGCTCTGCCGGAATGGAAAGACCAGTCTCGGTGAAAGTGCGTTTGCTTTTTCAACATAAGAAGATGCATCTGATTCGTTCAGTTTGTTTTTAAGAAATGCGATTTGATAAAAGACCTCAGGGTTTTCCCCTGCTAATTGTAATACCGCAACACTTTCCTGAAGCAACCCCAGGGAATGATACCATTCTGCCAGTTGGAGATATGTTTCTGTGGGAAGCTCGTTTCTGATCATTGCCTTGAAGGCCGCCGCATTTACTTCTGATAATTGAATACGATTTTGTTCAAACCTTATAAAATGATTCAATGGATCAAGCTCAGCTAAAAGTTTTAGTGATTCGTTTGCCTTATCTTTTTCACCGCTGATTCTTGACGCCGTCGCCATGATTTGAATAGCTTCGGTATTATTTGCATTGACATCCAATGCCTTTTTTGCGTATAAGATTGCCTTCTTTAGATCGTTCTCTGAAAAATAGATCTTACTCAGCCCGATGAATGCAGCACCGCGATACTCCGTGGATAATGCCGCGAGATCAAATCCATCTTTGGCATCCGTAATATTTCCGAGCTGAAGGTTTATCTGTCCATAATAATAGTTCGATGCCGGATCGTAAGTATCGATGCTCAGCGCATGACGGGCGTATTCAAGCGCCGAGTCGTATTGCATGTTCCTGAATTTAAGCATCGACATGGCCGACAATGCCGGAAGGTAGTGAGGGTCTTTAGTCAGGCATTTATGGAATTTTTCCTCCGCGGTTACGTAAAATCGCTGATGCATATCTTCTTTTGCCTGGATATACAATCCATAAGCTGAACTCCATTCAAAGTTGGCCGGCGTGTCAACGGGTCGTGACAGAACAGCATCGTTGGGATCCGTCTTATATTGCATCTTATGCGCGCCAAGGGTCACGGTGAGGCTATCTGTATTACCCTTGAATGCGATTGAATCTGAAAAAACAGTTAATGGCTTGATCTCAACTTCTTTCGAATACAACAATCGATCGCCTTCGAGTATTCGTAGAGTTTCCTTCATGTTCTGAAGTCCGGACAAGTCGATCCTAAGAAATCCATTGCGTACTCTAACATTGAGGGCACCAAATTCATTGGCTTTGACAAAACCACCAGTGTTCATAACAGGGAACCAATGCTCCGTCCAGCCGTCGGTAGTAGCTGGTGTGAATCCTGTGTGCTTAAATGGAGTGAACGTACTTCCAGGTGAGGCCTGATTGAACATCCTTCCCGACTGGACTTCAACATATTGCCCGTCAGTATCAGTCAATAGTTTTTCCCAGATCATTCCCTGTGATGACAATCCCCAGATCCAGATCTTTTTTCCTGCTTTTTCATCGTGAGGCGAATAGCGCGCCATACCAAAATTGTCACGGTGCCAATACGCGCCAAAAAAATCGGTGTACTTGCCAAACACGTGATAAGACTTGTATTCCCCAAAATTATTTTGTTCGTAAAACGAAATGTCCTTTCCGTTGGCTTTGTTGATCTTCCAGTCAGCATATTCTCCTTCGTGGCCAATATACTTTGTACCAGGATATATGAACTCGAGATTTCCCGCGGCTTTAATTCCTGTGTTCATCCACGTGTAATATGGTTGATCCATACCTGAGCTATTGTGCCAGAAGGATCGTGTGGTGAAATAAGCTTTGTCTTTCGGGAGATTGATCTCGATCGTCCAGTAAGTTTGAGTCAGGAGATCGAGCGTTCCGATATAACAGCTTACGCTTCCATCACCTTTCTTTTCGGTGAGATAATCAACAGGAGTTGCGCAGTTTGGAGTATGACCAATGATACCATAATTAGCTTCGATGCCTCCGCTTGTCCACGGCCCGCGCATAGCAACATCCCGGAATTTCACGACCTGATTATAATAGAGAAATGGCCGCCCTGAGTTTTTTTCCCATGCTCCCCAGATCTTTCCGCCGATCTCAGGCAGGATCATTACTTTGATATAATCATTTTCCAGTTCGACAACTTTCCATTCTTTGTCGGACGGAACATCCGTATAACCGTCGAATCGGTAATAAGGATAGATCGGCCCCATCTTTACAACAGGATCAGGATCAGAGAAGCCGTAGGTTCGAAATACTTTCTTGTATTCTTTTAACGTCGATGGATTTTGTGAATACGCAAAGAAACTCCACGCCGACAATAACATTATGAGAATTTTCTTCATTAAGAAGGATACTTATGTGAAATGAAAACTTATTGAGCACTGCTCGTTGTTAACTGCTGACTGCTCACTGTTCAAGAACAAGCGTGCCGAAGGCTGAGGGAATGTGAAAATCAGGAGTTTCGGAAGCAGGCGTTAACCAGCTTATCCAACTCATCGTTGCCTGATCACCGATCAGAGATGTACACTCTGCACGAAACACTCCTGCTTCCAGTTTATTTCCCTTCAGCAGGCCGAGTTCTATTAAAGATTCTTTTTGCATTGCAACTTCCACTTTGTACCCATCATTTGTCCGGCTGGCTTTAACAATAAGGCCTCCGGTCGGCCAGGACCATACAGGGTTGAATTTCCTGTGGTATTCGGCTTCATAGTCCAGAACCCGACCGTTGGGATCGAGTTCAAGGCCATAATATGGAGTCATTTGTTCGTTTTTCCTTAGGAATATTTCAACTCTGTCCGAATTAACAACCTCTAATTTGTCATTCTTGTCAATGTATACTTTGATATCCGGATCCTTAACTTCAAAAAGACAATAGAACCATGCCTGATTGTGGAGCGCTTTGAAGGATGTAGTGTTTGATTTTTTATTTTCCCACGGATAGGTAAAGTCGGTAAGGTTGCTGGCTTTTTTCCAGTGTTTACTATCGCCCTTTCCAGTGACAATCACTTCTTCGTTTTTTATATTTTCTACGGTATAGGTCTTAGTTCCATCTACAAGCATAACGGTCGCTATAAGTGTAATAAAATATGAAAGATCGATCATAGGCGTAACAAAATGTTGCCTGTCGTTTTTGCGGTTGTTTTTCTCCGTCCGGTTTTCAAGATGCTGCGTTTTGCAAAATTTCCTTCAGTCGTCTTGCAACGATCCGTTCTTCACCAGGGATCATCATCCAGGTTGTAATATCAACGGACTTATCATCGCCCATTGTTTCGATTGAAGGATGACCGTTACGAAGTGCATTGCGCACTTCTTCAGGAGTTATTTTTACTTTGGTATTGTCCCACATGATTTTGATTGAAGGCACGTGATTGGCAACGGGAGGTACGTGAATCTCCGGTTTCACACCCGCCACAGTTGATGTAGTATCGTTGATGAGCTTCACCTGCTTTTCCCACATGGCCCACTCCTGCTGGTGATCTTTAGCAAGATATACTTCCAGAGCGACGAGCATTCCGAGGATCTCCTCCTTGTTTACTTTCATTCCCCTGCCAACGGTGTCGCCATTGGGTGGTGCGTTCTTGCGGGCGGCGGCAATGAGATCCTTTTTGCCGAGAAGTAATCCGGCGCTTTGCGGCCCTCGGATTCCTTTTCCTCCCGAAAAACAAACCAGGTCGAATCCCATTTGTGTATGCTTCCAGAGGTTCTCAACAGGAGGCACATCCGCTGCACAGTCGTTGAATGTCGGGATCTTATACTTCTTACCGATTGCCACAAACTCTTCATCTTTTATCTTGCCGAGTGGGTTGCCTGTGTTGAGGAACCACAGCATAGCTGTCTTTTCGTTGATGGCCGCTTCCAGTTCTTTCCGGTTTTCGACCTCAATGATCTTCACACCGCAATTCTGTATTGCGTGCGCATAACCCACCCGATGTGACTTTTGCATGATCACTTCCGATTTCATCCCAGTAAGATCGTTGGGGATGCTTTGAACTTTTTTTGGATCGCCGCCGGTAAGTACGGCTGCGGTGCCAAGCGTGATCGCAGAGGCAGCCCCAGCTGATACCATCGCCGCTTCACACTTTAACAATTCAGCGATCCTCTCGCCGACTTTATCCTGCAGATCTTCTAACCGCACGAACTGAAGGGCGGCATAGTTTATTGCCTTCACTACTTCAGGATGAGGAAGCGAAGCCGTTAACATCGTATATGTGCCGGCTGCATTAATGAACGTTCTCAGACCCAGTTCTTTGAAATAGTCCCTTTCAAAGTCCTTAGCGACGTCGTGGGCGAGGGCGTCCTGACCACTCAAACCGCCCAATAAAGGCAGCGTTACAAGCCCTTTTAGTAGATCTCTCCGTTTTGTCATGATTCGTATAATTTATAGAGATATAGATATTTCTTAGCCATATAAGCTCAAAAGTGAATAGAATTTCCAAACAATAGCCTCGATTTGACCCCACCCATCCTAATATTTAGTGAGAATTTTGGAAAATAAGGTAAAGCGAAATCATCCGTTTGTGGTCTTTTTTCAATCGAAATCGGCATCGTGTGTGCGTGTGTCTGGTGTGTGCGCGTGTGCGCACACAAAACGAGTGTGTGCGGATACAATTATTCAATTTACTTGCTTTTTTCTTAACCTTCCCATAGCTTTAGTTAAAAGAAATAAAATATTGCACTGGTTTATTTCTTCGAAACCATCTTTTTAACAAACCCATTACAAATGAAAAAATGTTTACTAAAACTCATCGTCTTACTCTGTCTGTCGAGCGCCTCTGCAATGGCGCAGACCGTTACAGGAAGAGTAACATCAGGCGTTGACGGATCACCTTTGCCGGGAGTGTCGGTATTGGTGAAGAGTACCACCACAGGTACTACCACAGACACGGATGGAAGATACACCATCAATGTCCAGGACCCCAACGCTGTGCTAGTTGTATCGTTTATCGGTTTTGCATCCCAGGAAGTAGAAGTAGGAAACAGAACAACTATTGACGTCACTCTTAACGAGGATGTTCAACAGTTGAATGAAGTTGTTGTTACCGCTTTGGGTATTTCCCGCGAAACAAAAACGCTCGTGTATGCTACTGAACAGGTAAAGCCTGCTCAACTAACAGAAGTAAGAGACGCTAACAACGTACTCAACAGTTTGCAAGGAAAAGTTACCAATGCGCTTATCACTCAAGGATCGGGCGGACCAGGTAGCGGTGCTAAGATCGTGTTGCGCGGAAATCGTTCTATCCAGGGAAATAACAATGCATTAATTGTTGTGGATGGTGTCCCTATCAACAACGGAACGAATGGTACTATTACCAGTGACTTTGGAGGTTTGCAAGGAATTGACGGCGCATCCAATATCAATCCCGATGACATTGAATCCATGACAGTATTGCGTGGAGCGTCTGCAGCAGCGTTGTATGGTAGCGCGGCAGGAAATGGCGTAATCGTGATTACAACTAAGAAAGGAACAAAAGACAAAATTTCTGTAACGATAAATTCTGGGATAACTTCAGAGAAGCCGTTCGTTCTTCCCGAATTTCAGAATAGTTATGGTCAGGGAAACTCAGGTGTGATTGTAACAAATCCGGCTGGCAGGTCTATTTCTGGTGAAAGCTGGGGTGCGCCTCTTGATGGACACATGATCACAGCTTACAACGGTGAACAACGACCATACTCAGCACAACCGGACAACGTAAAGGACTTTTACAGAACAGGCGTTACCTGGAACAATTCCATTGGTATTACTGGTGGAACTGAAAAGATGCAGACCTATTTGTCCTACACTAATAACAAGATTCAGGGTATTCAGCCACGCAATGACCTGATGCGTCACACCTTTAATTTGCGTGTGTCCAATGACATTGGAAAGCGATTCAAAACTGACGGAAAGATCACTTACATAGCTCAGGATATCGATAGCCGCTATGAAACTGGTGAATCTGCTCTGTCTCTTCCGATAACTATTGGCCAGATTCCACGCAACGTGAGTCTGGACGACGCGAAAGTCTATGAACAGATTAATAACGTTGGCGTTCCAGAAAGAGCTCCTTATCCTGTCATCAACCCTGCTCTTTATCAGAACCCATACTGGATCATCAACCGGACAGAAACAAATGAAGTCCGCGACCGCGTAATGGGCTTCATCACAGCGCAATTCGATATCACTCCTTGGCTGCACATCAGAGGAAGAGGTAACCTTGATAAGATCATCGATCGCCAGGAGAGAAAATTCTCTAATGGAACGGTGGGTGTTAGCGGAGTTGGTGGTGTCTATGCCAAGAATAACATCCAAGTAACTCAAAAGTGGTTTGACGTGATACTTGAAGGTAACAACAAGCTAACGGACGACCTGAAAATCGATTATCGCGTTGGAGCAATTTTACAAGACAATAAAT
>Ga0111539_10005515_pt1 | contig 16369 bp, 14 predicted proteins | sample RhiMethybrSRZTD1_FD_79667 | JGI IMG/M metagenome (GOLD analysis project Ga0111539, IMG submission 79667) | Populus rhizosphere microbial communities from Tennessee, USA - Rhizosphere MetaG P. TD hybrid SRZTD1 (version 2) (version 2) | ecosystem: Host-associated > Plants > Roots > Rhizosphere >... | reverse complement strand
GCTCGTTGGGCGGCGAGGGCTGTCGCTTAGCCCAGGCGGCCCATTCTTCTTCCGTCCACTCGCGCTGTCCTACGTGCTGGCCATTATGGCTTCGACGATCGTCGCGCTCACACTCACGCCCGCGCTCTGCCTTATGCTCCTGCCGCACGGAAAACTTCGCGCGGAAGATGCGCCTTCCACTCGCGGCCTCAAACGAACCTACCGGCGCATTCTTCCCTGGTTTGTCAACCGCCCGCGCACGTCGATCGCATTGCTGCTGCTCACCTTCGCCCTTACCGCGCTCGCCGTCCCGTTCCTTGGTGAAGAATTTCTGCCCAATTTCAAGGAGACGGATTTCCTGATGCATTGGGTCGAGAAGCCTGGTTCTTCGCTTGAGTCGATGGCACGCATTACCGCCCGCGCCAGCCGCGAACTGCGCGCCATCCCCGGTGTGCGCAACTTCGGCTCTCACATTGGCCGCGCCGAGGTCGCCGACGAAGTCGTCGGGCCGAACTTCACCGAGCTTTGGATCAGCATCGATCCCAAAGTCGATTACCAGGCCACCGTCAAAAAAATTCAGGAGACTGTCGATGGCTATCCTGGCTTGTATCGCGACCTCCTCACTTATCTCAAGGAGCGCATCAAGGAGGTTCTCACCGGCGCGAGCGCGAGCATTGTCGTTCGCATCTACGGACCGGACATTGCGGTGCTGCGCAACAAAGCCCAGGAAGTCAGCAAGGCCATCGCCGACGTGAAAGGCATCACCAACCTCAAGGTGGAACCGCAGGTCGTCGTTCCGCAAATCGAGGCGCGCTTTCGACCAACCGCTGCGGAACAACTCGGCATCACTCCCGGCCAGGTGCGCCGCGCCGCCGCCACTTTGATTCGAGGACAGAAGGCCGGCGAAGTCTATCAGGACCAGAAAATTTTCGACGTCTTTGTCTGGGGCGTGCCCAAAGTCCGCACGGACTTGCAATCGCTTCGCGAGCTTCCCATCGAGACGCCCCTCGGCACTTCGGTGCCCCTGGGCCAGGTCGCGCACTTGAGCATTGTCCCCGCGCCCAACGAAATCAAACGCGAGAGCGCCTCGCGCCGCATCGATGTCACCTGCAACGCCGAAGGCCGCGACCTCGGGAGCGTCGCGCGCGAAATCGAGGAACGCGTTCGCAAACTCGACTTCCCCCGCGAATACCATCCGGAATTTCTCGGCGAATACGCGGCCCGGGAGCAGTCGCGCAAACGCCTCTTCGCCCTGGCCGCTCTCGCCGTCGCGGGCATTGTGTTGTTGCTGCATGCCGACTTCGGTTCATGGCGACTCACCTGGCTCGTTTTCCTCACGCTTCCCTTCGCGCTCGTTGGTGGCGTCGTTGCCGCCTTGCTCACCGGTGGCGTGCTCTCTCTTGGCTCCCTCGTCGGCTTCGTCACCGTCCTTGGCATCGCTGCGCGCAACGGGATCATGCTCGTCAGCCACTACCAGCATCTCCAGGAGCATGAGAACGAACCGTTCGGGCGCGGCCTCTTCCTCCGTGGCGCGGAGGAACGCCTCGCGCCGATTCTCATGACTGCTCTCTGCGCCGGTCTTGCCCTGGTGCCCCTGATCATTGCGGGGAACAAACCGGGGCACGAAATTGAATACCCGATGGCCGTGGTTATCCTCGGAGGGCTCATCACCTCGACGGTGTTGAATCTCTTTTTGCTTCCGGCGCTCTACTCCCGCTGGGGCCGTTCTCAAAGCGCGTAAGAATAAGGCGCCGGAGTGTCCCCCAGCACAATGCGCCGCACATCGCCCATATTACGAAGCTACCTGCGTAATTCGAGCTTCGACAGTGAGCGCCTAATGAATTGGCGTCTTTTACGTCAATTCAAGCCAGCCGCGTCGCGATATTTTGCAGGAGAGGTGACTTAAAAACTCCACGTCGCGCCGCCGCGGACGCGATAGTCGGGCACGGTCTGAAAGGCCCGATTGTAAATGCGCAGCGGCAAGTCAACGTTGAGGCTCGCGCTGAAATGTTCGCCCCACGTGAAGACGGCCCCCGGAGAGGCATACCACGACGTCACAATGCCATCGTTGCGCTCCTCTCCGTCGATGCGGTCGTGCGACTTGCTTTCGTAGCTGAAGCCCGCCTCGATCCCGAGCGTATTCTCTTCGGTGAAGATGGCATACACGCCGGGTCCGCCAAAAATGCTCAATTCATTTCCGAACTGATAATCGAAATCTCCCTCGGTGCGGATGAAGTATTGCGCGTCTGCGGTGAAAAAAAGACGCCGCCAATGCGCGTAGGCCGCGGCGCCCACGATCCCATCGAACGATCCTGAACCGAGCGCCAGATCGTTTCCGTGCACACCGGAAGGGGGCGCGCCCGGAACTTCGATTTCGTCCCGCTCTTCGCGCAGCGGATCGGAATCGCCTGTGGGGAATTCGACGCCGCCAAGCAGGCTGAACGAGTATGAGTAGTCATGCTCGGCTTTTGTGAACATCATCATGCGGCCCACCAATGCGATATCGCCAAGACCCGACTCGGTTCCTTCCTCAATTTCAAACCCTTCGGCCCGGCGGAATGTGCGGTGGATATACGGCAGGTTGAGGCTGACACCGAATCGCGCGCTAAAGTTATAACCCAGGACGAATGTGGTGATGGAGCTGTCGCGAAACTGGTCCGCGGGATCACTCACCTCGGACCCCTCCTCCTGCAGCGTCGCGGAATGAGTGAATTGCTCCGCAAGACTGATATGAAATCCGCGGCCACTTTCTCCGCGCGCCGCGCTGGAGTTATAGACCGCACATAGATCGCATCCGTAAGTGGCGGAAACACTGGCAGCGACCAACCCCGCGGCTGCGAGGCAACTGGATTTCATCGCAGACGAATAGCCGAAAGGAGTGGGGGCGGCAAGAAAGCATCAATCGCGACCCGTATTGTGCCGAAATCCGGGGACGTTTCACGCCCGTGCTGACGCGCCTGGAAAGCTGGGACGTCGGCACTGCAAATGCTCCGAGCTAATTCGCATGAAAACCAATGTGCGACATTACCTGTTCGCCGTGTTCGCGATCCCCGCGTTCATCCTCTGCGTCAGCACCGCGTCCCGGGCGCAAGACCAGGCCAAAAAGATTTCTCCGGACCAAACGCAATCTTACACCAACCATCCCTACAAAATGATCGTCACGGGAAAGGTCGTGGAAGTATTTGAAACGGACAAGGCCGTGCACCTGAACTTCGGCAAGCCGCGTCCGGACCAGAACTTCACCGTCCTGGTGACTCAGTCTAAAGCGCCCGCTTTTCCCGGGTTGAAGGAAATGAAAGGCAAAATGATCGAAGCGACCGGTCATATTTCCGAGTCCCACGGAAAGCCTATCATGTATCTGGGCGAGCCCAGGGATTTGAAGGTGGTGCCGGAAAACAAGTAAGCCCCTGGCTGTCTGCGCCCCGAATACTAGCCTCTTTTTTCCTCGCGAACCTGAGCGCATCCTCCCCTCCCGTCGTTCGGCAACGGAACGACCACACTCTACCTGTAACAATTCCCGAGCTGGATCGCGCAGTCGTTTGTCCCGAACCGCTGGGGCTGATCAAACAGGTCCCGGGTGGGTGATCGCCCTAGTTTTAGTTCAGGCGGGTCTTTCTGCTATGCTCAAGCCGAACCCCACAAAGGTAACAAAGGGAAACAACGAATGAAGAAAATCGTAAATACAACGGTAACAATGGCGATGCTGGGGCTTGGTGGACACAGCATTCTCGCACAAAACACGGCGCCAACGGTGGTTTGCCCGGCGCCCGTGACGCTGCAATGCGCGCCCACCTCAGGGGCGCCAGCAACCTTGAGCGTCAACGTGTCCGACCTGGAGACCAACGCAGTCACGCTGGTGTGGTTTGTGGACGACGTCGCGTTCCAGACCAACGACCTGGCGGCCGGAACAACAGGCGCGCCTGGTGTAGCAGTGCCATTTAACGGATTGTTTGGCAGCGGTACGCATGAGGTGGAGGTGGTCGCATCCGACGGGGCGCTTATGGCGTCGTGCACGACGATGGTGACGGTAGTGCTTGATGCCCCGCCGGTGGTCACGAACTTGACGGCCAACCCGTCGGTACTGTGGCCCCCGAATCACAAGATGAAGCCGATTCGCTTGAACGTCCAGGCGAGCGACGACTGCGGCTCGGTCACGTCCCGCGTCGTCTCGGTGACCAGCAGCGAACCGCCGCGCGGCACGGGCGCGGGCGATAAGGGGCCTGATTGGGTAATCGGGCAGAATGGAAGGACACTTTCGTTGCGCGCGGAACGCTCGGGCAAGAGCAGGGCTGGCCGCATTTATACCATCACAGTGGAAACAATGGACGGTGGCGGCAACACCACAAACAACACGGTGACGGTCACGGTACCGCACGACAAGGGCCATGGCCCGTTCGCCGGGACAGCCAAGCCGGCGGCGAAACCGAAGAAAAAGAACCGAAGGTAAATCGGATTGAATGGATTCCAAGGGCGGGCAGGCATTTCGCTTGCCCGCCCTTATCGTTCCAGAAACCCGCGCCAATTCGTGCAGGTCAGAGCTGTGAACGTTTTGCTTCAAGGGTGATCTAAATGAAACCATAACCTATGAAGGTCTGGACGATCATTCTTGTTGTTGTCGTGGCCGGAGCCATCACCTTCGGTCAGTGGGCAGTGGTGATCGGCGGTGATGCTTTCACTATTTATGAGCCCACGAACCACAAGGTGTTCACGTATGGCTTTCCATTCCAGATCGTCGAGGGCTCGCCGGAGTTGCCCATTCGCACGCCGACCTGGCAGGTTCCGTTTCGGTTCGTTGGCAATTTTGCCGTATTCCTCGCCGTCGGCCTTTTAGCCGCGCAGCTGATCGTCAAAACGTCGCGTCAAATCGGTCAGACTAGAGAGACTTCAACCGCCCGTCCTTAACGGTTCGTGGAGGACTTGGGCGGGCCATCGAGCTTCCACTCGTTGCCGATGCGTTTTAGGACCGTTTGGATGGTCCGATCGCGACCTTGCTGGTAGAGGCTGACGACGGTCAATTCTTCAACTCGGTGTATGTGTATTCGACCTGTGCGCCGAGAAATTGCATCCCCAGATCTGACCACGAGAGTTGCAGTGAAAGCACATAATGATTGGTGGTCGTGTTCACAACTTCATTGAGCGGCCGTTCGACACGGATCTGGTCGTCGATCGAATTGTTGCTGACAAGGTAAACCGGATCGGGACCCAAATGACCCAAAAGGGAACAGCGGGCAAGGTTCAGGGTCGAGCTTCTCGCTGAATCGACGTCATAAATGTAGCTTACAAGTTTGGTGAGGGTCGCTCCTTCGGGAACGTGGACATTGGCGTGAAAGGTTGAGAAGCCGCTTTCCCGCGTGCAGATCAGGTAGTGGCGGTTGGTCTTCCAGGGGTAACCCCACAAAATGAATTGTTCCTCTGTAGGATGGCGGGGGTTGAAGTCCGCTGGGCCAAGCGTTACGCGGTTAGTCCTGGCCGCGTTGAAGCGGTAGCTGCCCGAAATGGTGGCGTGACCGTTGGAATTAACCTGCACAAACTGCGCAGCGGACCTGCCCGAAAGAGTGAGCGCGTCTTCAGCTCGGACCGCGTACGGGGTTCGAGTGAGCAAAAATCGAGGTGCCATTTCGGCGTTGGAAGAGATGCCGATTCCCAGGTAAACCTGCGGATGTTTCAAAAAGACGTTCCATAGGTTTGACTCGCTGCCAGCCACGATTTCGCCGCCGCCCAGGAGGACGGAATACAGTCCACCCGAGACCGTCACGGGGTTTGTCGGCGCAAAATGACGATCCGTGAGAAGCAACGTTCCGTTCGTGGCGGCGTCGTAGAATTTGAAGAGCATATCGTACGAGCCGTTCGGCGCCACGCCGCCCGCGGTGCTCAACCGGCCCTGAAAATTTACCCGTTCGTATGCCGGTTCGGTGGCGCTGCTCTGTGATAAACGAACACAACACAAGAGCATCAAAAAAACATTCCACGGCTTCACGGACCAAATTATCCGCCAAAGAGCGCCACAGCAAAACTCAAATCTCCAGCGGGCGACGCTGTCGCGCTCCTTCCGTGACGGAGTTCCTCCTCTTTTCGCTCGCCGGTGCCCTGTTTTGAGGCCACGTTAAACCGACGGCGTTGAGGATGTAAATGATCAGTCGTGCGTGGATGCTTTTCGTGGCCGCGGTGCTGTTCCGTTGCTCGGCTGCCGGCGCGGTTGTGACCACCCTCGACGGCAAGACTTTCAACGGCGAAGCGTTCCTGGAGCCCGGAAATATCGTGTCCGTCGTCCTCAGCGATTCCTCGAAACGAGCGATCCCGCTCGATCAGGTGAAAGGCGCCACGTTTGGTTCTGCCCAATTGAGCATGGGCGATTTCGCCGATATCGCTGAAGGGTGGACGAACATCGATATCGGCGACGTGACGATCGCCGGCGCCGCCGGCCAGTCCAACTCACTCTTTGCCATTCGAATCGGGAGTGGCGACCTCGCCGACCGCATCGATTCGTTTCATTACGTCTACACGCCTGCTGGTGGGGACGTCGACCTTGTAGCCCGGATTGTTTCTATCTCCGGTGCGGACCGCCTCGCGCGCGCGGGATTGATGTTTCGCGATTCCCCCCGGGCGGAGGCGAAATTTGCTTTCGTGGGAATCAACGCCAACGGCGAGGTGGCGATGCAGCACCGCTCTGATACTGGCGGAAAAGTGATCGTTCCGGGGCCCAGCGTGAAGGCAACCTTTCCCTTGTGGCTGAAACTTACCCGCCGCGAGAAAAATTTCGCCGCTTACAATTCCAGTGACGGCAAGCAGTGGCAGCAAGTTGGCCTTGTTTCCGCCGGTTTGAAGGACAATTGCTATGCGGGCCTCGCTGTCGCAGGTCATAGCACGCTGTCATTTTGCACGGCCTTGATCGACGGTGTCAGCCGAACCGTCCTCGGCGTGCGCGGCAAGTATTTCGCGGACCGACAGTTTGGCACGCTGCTGACCAATCGCATCGATCCGAGCATCAGTTTTTTCTGGGATGTCACGCCGCCGGTCGAAGGCGCTGCCGCGGCCAATTACTCCGTGCGCTGGGAGGGAGAGTTTGAGCCAAAGTTTTCGGAGAATTACACGTTCCACGCCGATCCGGGCGATGCGCGCTTGTGGGTCGACGATCAGGAAATTTCGCTCGCGCTGTTGCGGGGCAACTCGCCTGCGCGACGTGAAACGGATGTCATTAATTCTCCGCCACTACTCTTGAAGGCGGGCAATCGCTACCCTTTCCGATTTGAATATCGCCATACGGGCGGACGCGCATCCGTGCGATTGGGTTGGTCGAGTCCAAGTCAATCGAAGGAGGCGATTCCATCGAAGCGGCTGTTCTGCGCCCTCGAAGCACAGGCTCAGTCCGGCCGGCGCGCGCTGCTGACGAACCAATGGACCATGGGGCGCGGCATACTCTTGCGCAATGGCACCTTTCTGTCGGGTTCGGTCCGTTCGATCAGCAGTGATGGCGTGCAGTTTACGCACCGCGGCGAAAAGGAATACACTGTGGCGTTATATCAGGTCGCGCGCGCCGTTTTTCGGATGAGTCCGCGAAACGCGCTGCTCGCCAATCCTGAACTCGCCTCCGGCGCACTCCTCGGCAACGGCGACTTCATCGAAGGGCAGTTGCAATTTGGTCGTGGCCGCGATGTCAAAGTAAGCTCCGTGTTATTCGGTTTGAAGAGCTATAATATTGACAGCAGCGACATCGCGGCGCTGGTCCTTGGCAATCCTTCCCGGGCCGGGGCGAGGTATGAACTGCGCCTTGCCGACAACTCGATCATCATGGCAAAAGCCGTTTCGGTCGCGCAGGATCAGGTGCGTCTCATCGAGCCCTTGCTCGGAGTGTTGCAGGTGCCGCGCGATGCGGTGACGGAATTGCGCGGCTTTCACCAGCCGGGAACCTCAAGCAAATGAACTCCACGTCATCGAATTGTGAAAAATTTATGCAGGAGGCGATTCGCCTTTCACTCGAAATGATGCGAGCGGGCAAAGGCGGGCCGTTTGGGGCTTTGGTCGTGCGCGATGGCGAAATTATCGGGCGCGGCTGGAACTGTGTCACCTCGACCAATGATCCAACGGCACACGCCGAGGTCGTTGCCATCCGCGAAGCATGCCGGCGCACCGGGAACTTCCTCCTCGAAGGCAGCGAGCTATACGCGAGTTGTGAGCCCTGCCCGATGTGTCTCAGCGCAGCTTATTGGGCGCGGATCGGGCGTGTGTATTACGCCGCGAGCCGGGGCGATGCCGCGGAAGCGGGATTCCTGGACAAAATGCTCTACGACGAGTTGGCTCGCGAAGCCAGCCAGCGCCGAGTGCCGTGCATTGGGCTCGGCCGTGAACAGGCGCTCCCAGCTTTTCGCGAGTGGAAGGAAAAGCGCGACCGCATTCCTTACTAATCAATTCCTGACCGTGCCACTCCAAAATTCGCCTTGAACGCGGTAACCCAACCTGCTGTCCTACCTTTAGTTCCGATTTATGCTGTTTTTCAGGGTCATGCTCTGCGTCGTCGGTTTGCTGCTTTACCTGGTGATCCGAGAGCTTTCCAATCCGCCAGTGGCAGCGCCGGTAAGGAACACTCCAGGGGCAACGACCGTGTCGCGCGACACCCTTCCGGCGATGCCGCCCTGGGATGCCACTTCAGTCGGCGCGTTCCAACCCGTTTCCGCCAAACCTGCGGAGCAGCGGGCTCAATTGCCGTAGTCATTCCGCCTTTTCGCCTTCCAACCCATCGTGTATCGTTCTGGCGATGTCTGGCCCTCTCACCAACTTGAGACGCTTCGGCGCGCTGAGCTTGCTTTGTGCCATCGCTGTGGCGCCAACTCAGGCAGATGACCAGATCGACTTTTTCGAAAAGAAGATTCGTCCTGTCCTCTCCGAGCGCTGCTACAAGTGCCACAGCGCGTCGAGTGAAAAGCTCAAAGGTGGCCTACTGCTGGATAATCGCGAAGGCATGCTCAAGGGCGGCGAGTCGGGCAAACCGTCCGTTGTTCCCGGCGACGCCGAGGCTAGCCTGCTCATTGAGGCCATTCGTTACGGCAACGAAGACCTGCAAATGCCGCCGAAGGAGCGGTTGAGCGCGCAACAGGTGGCCGACTTCGTGGCGTGGATCAACGCCGGCGCCATCGATCCGCGGACCAACGCGGCTATTGCGAATTCTTCGAACGGCGCGGCCCGCCACTGGGCTTTCCGGCCGCCAAAACAGCCGTCGCTTCCAAAAGTTCGCAACGCCACGTGGCCAAAAACTCCCATCGACCATTTCATTCTCACGAAGATCGAGCAGCACAACCTCAAACCGGCCCCTCCGGCCGACAAGCGAACGCTGTTGCGTCGCGCCGCGTTCGATTTGACTGGCTTGCCGCCAACGAACGAAGAACTTGACCTCTTCCTCCGCGACAAATCACCGGAAGCATTCGCGCGCGCGGTCGATCGTCTGCTGGCTTCGCCTCATTACGGCGAGCGTTGGGGCAGGCACTGGCTCGATGTGGCCCGTTACTCTGACACCAAGGGCTACGTGTACGATCGCGAGGAAAAGCGTTTCGTCCATTCGCATGTTTACCGCGATTGGGTGATCCGCGCGTTCAACGATGACATGCCTTACGACCGCTTTCTCGCGTTGCAGATTGCCGCCGACAAGCTGAGCGCCGAAACAAACAAGGCCGATCTCGCCGCGATGGGTTTCCTCACCGTCGGGCGGCGGTTCCTCGGCGTGATGCACGATATCATCGACGACCGCATCGACGTGATTGGCCGCGCCACGATGGGCCTGTCGATCTCCTGCGCGCGTTGTCACGATCATAAATTTGATCCGATCCCCACGCGCGACTACTACTCGCTCTACGGCGTGTTCAACAGTTGCAATGAAGAAACCGTTTCGCTCGCGACCGCGCCCGCGGAAACAGAATCTTACAAGGAATTCGAGAAGGGATTAAACGAACGCGTCGGAAAGTTGCACAAAACCTTTCAGCAGAAGCGCGCTGAGTTCAGTGACCGCCTCCGCGCCAAAGCGCCGGAATATATTTTGGCTGCGCTCGACGTGGCGAAACTGCCGACTGAAGAATTCTACGTCATCGCCGGCCCCGACGACCTGAACCCGATCATTGTTCGGCAATGGGATGCATTCCTTTTCAAGACAAAGCGAGAGTTTCATCCCGTGTTTGCGCCGTGGCATGCGTATCGCGCCTTGCCGGAGAAGGATTTTGCGGCGCGCGCGGCTCGCGTGAAGCTGGACTTCGCGAACCTCAATCCGCTCGTGCGCGATGCATTTTCGTCGAACGCGCCCGCCTCGATGCGCGAGGTTGCTGAACGCTACGGTGGAGTTTTCGCCAGTGTGGACAAGGCGTGGCGCGCGGAGCTCAAAGCGGCGGGCCCGAACAATTCGGTGCGTGCGCTCGCCGGTTCCGCCGCCGAAGAAGTGCGACAAGTCCTCTATAGTCCCGAGTCGCCCGCGACAATTCCCGACGGCGCGATCGTCGACATTGAATGGTTCTTCGACGAGAACGGGCGCGTGGAGTTGCAGAAATTGCAGGCCGAGATTGATCGCTGGCTTTTGAAAGCGCCGGGCGCGCCGCCGCATGCGGTGATTCTGACGGACCGTCCGCAGGCGCGGAACGCCCGCGTATTCCTCCGCGGCAATCCCGCCAATCGCGGCGAAGAAGTTCCACGGCAGTTTTTGGAAGTTGTATCCGGTTCTGCTCGCAAGCCGGTCGAGCAGGGAAGTGGCCGGCTGGAAATGGCGCGCGCCATCGCGAGCCGCGACAACCCGCTCACCGCGCGCGTGATGGTGAACCGCATTTGGATGCATCACTTCGGCGCGGGTTTGGTCAAGACGCCGAGCGACTTCGGCACGCGTTGCGAATCGCCCAGCCATCCCGAACTGCTTGATTGGCTCGCACTTCGTTTCATGGACGAGGGCTGGTCGATCAAAAAACTTCACCGGCTGATCATGCTTTCCACCGTTTACCAGCAGAGCAGCGCGGGATCGAGCGCTGAAAAGGATCCCGAAAATAGATGGCTCGCCCGCGTGGCACCCCGCCGTCTCGATTTTGAAGCGATGCGCGATACGATGCTGTTCGCCAGTGGTGAACTCGATTCCACGATGGGCGGCAAAGGCATCGAGCTGTTCAATAAACCGTTTCCGCCTCGCCGCACCGTGTATGGTTTCATCGATCGCCAGTTCGTGCCTGGCGTGTTGCGTGTGTTTGATTTCGCCAATCCCGACCTCCACATTCCGCAGCGGCCCGACACCACCGTGCCGCAACAGGCCCTCTTTTTCATGAACAGCCCGTTCGTGGTCGAGCGCGCCCGCGCGTTGCTGCGGCGCGAGGAGGTGCAGAAGGCCAGGGACCCGGAGAAACGCGTGGAGCAACTCTATCACGTGATCTACCAGCGCGAGCCCACGCGCGAACAAATCAGGGCCGGCGTCGAGTTCGTGAAGAGCGCGCCCGCCCTCGAACCGCCAGCCGCGCCGAAACCGGTCGTGACTCCGTGGCAATATGGCTGGGGCGAGTACGACTCATCCTCGCAACGGATCAGAGACTTTCATGCGCTCCCGCATTTCACCGGCGATGCGTGGCAGGGCGGAGCGAATTGGCCCGACGCAAAACTCGGCTGGGTGCAACTCACTTCCGAGGGTGGCCACGCGGGAAACGATCTTCAACATGCCGCGATTCGCCGTTGGGTCGCTCCGCGCGATTGCATTGTCTCTGTGACTGGAACGCTGCGTCACGAGCACAAGGAAGGCGACGGCATTCGCGGCCGGGTCTTGTCCAGCCGCAGTGGCGCGCTTGGCGAGTGGGCGCTCCACAACAACAAAACCGAAGTGAAACTGGAGAAAGTCGAGCTGAAGAAAGGCGACACCCTCGACTTCGTGGTGGACCTGGCAGGCAGCCTCAACTCGGACGATTTCAAATGGGCGCCCGTCGTCAAAGCGACCGAGTCCGAACCTTCAGAGTGGTCCGCAAAAAAAGATTTCGCCGGACCGCCTCTGCCGCCACCGCAACCACTGGACGCCTGGGAGCAGTACGCCCAGGTACTCTTCCTCTCCAACGAATTCGTTTTCGTCGATTGATGCCAGTCCTGATCGCGTCGCAACCCCACACTAGCTTTTCGCCCCAGTTGCCACAGTGTCTTGCGCGCTCCAAATTTGCATGGGGAAAAGCCTGTGAGTGGCGTCATCCTAATGGTTGAAGATAACCCGGATGACGCGCGACTGGTGGAGCGCCAGCTCCAGAATTCGGGGCTCGATTATGCGCTGCGCGTCGTTTCTGATGGGCGCGAGGCCATGGACTATTTGAGCGGCGTGGGCGCGTATGTCGACCGCGCAACCTTTCCGATGCCGTGTCTGCTCCTCATCGACCTTCGAATGCCACGGGTCGACGGCTTCATGCTCACAGAATGGGTCCGAAACAATCCCGTCACCAAAGACATCCCGATTGTGATCTATTCGATATTGCCCTCGTCGGAAGAGGCGGAGCGCGCCTATGCCCTGGGCGCCAACGCGTATGTGGTGAAACTCCCGGGCGTGCGCAGTTTTGACCTGTTGTTTGCCGCTCTTCAAGAGTATTGCGATGCGGCGCGATTTACCGGAGCGTGAAATGACGACGCGGATAACAGGGTTACACCCCAGCCATTTCGGGCTTGGCGCTGCTGCCATCAGCCGTAAGAATCGCGCCCATGCGTCACGTTATGGGCCGGCTCCACGAGGGTGACCACGCCGCGCTGTTTTATCGGAACCGGAGCGAGCAATTCGCTGCGGCTATTCCGTATATCGAGATCGGCCTCTCGCGCAACGAACGCTGCCTTTATATCGCAGGAGACAACAGCGTGCCCATGGTAATCGATGCGATGCAAGCCGCCGGCATCGATGTCCTGGGTGCTCAACACCGAGGCCAGTTGACTGTCGCTACACCCGAGCAGACTTACTTGAAAAATGGAGTGTTCGAGCCCGAAAAGATGTTGGAGAGCCTGCAAGACGAAATTCGGTCCTCGCTGGCGCAGGGTTTTTCGGCCTTCCGCGCGACGGGAGAGCTGGGCTGGGCGGTCGGGTTGCCCTCAGCCCTGCTTCGCCTGTATGAATATGAAACACTTCTGGACTCCCACGCCGCCTCCCATTTCATAGCGCTTTGCCAGTACAGCGAGAGTCTGTTCCACGGCGACATCGTTGCCCAGATGCTCCGCGTTCATCCGATGGTCGTCACCCGCAACCGGCTCGTCCAAAATCCGTATTATCTTGGGACTGGAAGATGCTGGACGAAATATCCGCGTGTGGATGTCGATCATCTCATGAGCGCAGCCACCACCGTCTACAGCTAGAACTGCTGAGGGTGAGGAGACGGCGAGCATGGGAGTGACCTTGCTCAGACCTCTATTCTAAAAATCCCCTTCAATCGTTCCAGACTTGTCATCGAAGTTTTCCAGAAATGCCGCTCTAATCCTGTCGCGAGTTGAGTCGTAATCCCAGCCGTAATTCTTCATCATGCCGTTGGCAATGTGTTTGGTTAAGTCGGCCAGTAACTCACCCCAGGCATCCCGCTCATCCACTTGGGAATCCTTAGCATCCTGCCACATGCCCAGTAGCATCGAAACGTGCAACTGGCTATGAGCGACCCAGACGCGAACCATTTCGGTGGCATTGTCATCTCCGGCAATTTCTGGAGGTTGATTGAGCTCACGCTTCATAAGGGGACCTAACGTAAACGGTGTTTCATAAAACGGAGGCGGCGGCGCGTTTGCCGCAGCGCCGCTTTGCGGCCAAAGGATGTTCAGTTGCGAAGACATTCATAACGCCGGCTTGGCAGTATCTCTTTTTCTCAGACGAACAACGACGTGAAATCCCCAGGCCACCATGATCGAAAGCGCTCCGCCCAGGTATGATGCGTTGTGCATGTAGCCCGCACAGAGAAAGCGTCGCAGATCTTTGACATCTTCCGGGATGAACCAGTTCTGATATTGGGCAAGGTCGATGTGCCGTGTCTGAATGTAGCCGTAGAGCAGGCCGCAAAGGCCCAAGAACAGTGTGAAGCCTGCCGCGACCACTATCGACCAGAGCGAAACTTTGAGCATTCGACGCGGTCCTCGATGAATGAAGCCGGCGGCACCTACGAGCAATCCGATAGGGATGCCCATCCACCATGAGGCGAGAAATCCGATTATCGAAGCGCGGACGCGCTCTGGAACTGGTGTTTCGGTGAAGCCGAACTGTATGAACTTGAATTTAGTGAAATACTCCGGCGCCACCGTGTAGCTGATCTGATCGTGAATGATTCCATAGAGACCCGCCACGACAAGGGCGAGGAAGATGATCAGCACATAAACGAGGAATTTCTTCACGGAACGCCTGCGCTGCCACTTAAATCGCTTTCCTCCTCTTCACCATATGCCATCAGTTTCACTTTGTCGTCCGCATGCGGTCGAGGAGGTTTTTGGTGATGCGTTGGACGCGAGGGTCTTCGCGGCTGAAATTGGTGTTGGCCGGGTTCACCGCGCCGGGCGGACGGGCGAGGAGCATGTTCCACCAGCAAGTGGCGGCGTTGAAAACGAAGTTGCGTTTGGCCGCAGTGTAGAGCACGGCCGCGTATTCGCGGTTGGTCTCGTCGCGATAGCGGCGCGTCTTGCCACTTGCGAGGACAACGAGGCTGGGATCATCGCGCATCGGCGGCCCGTGATATTCCCACCCGACGAGTTGAGGAATCGCATCGCCCTCTTTCATTCCGCTGCCGGTGAATATCCAGTGGTCCGGCGCACGGCAGGTCCAGTCCGCCGCGCCGACGCCGTAGGATTTCACGCCCATCAATTCCTTGTCGTTCCCGAAGTAATGAGAGCCACCGGTCTCGTGGCGGCCAAAGATGCGATTGGGCCGGCCATCGGCGCCGGGCTTGAAAAGTATCCTGCCGCTCACGGCATTCCCGCTGAGAAACGCGAGATGCACGCCGGCATCGCGTGCAGCGGAAACGTGGTCGTACATTTCCTGGGACCAGTACTCATCGTGGCCGACGGAGAGAAACCCTTTGGCCCGCAGCAAGCCCTTCGCATCGGTGTGGGTGTCGAGATTGGAAATGTAAGTCACGTCGTAACCTTCTTTCTCCATCCAGTAACTAAGAGGATGTTCCCAAAGAAGAAATTCGCCCGAACCATTGGTGATGGGCACGAGCCCGGCGGGCAATTTGTTGTAGTAAAGCGAATAGGGCCGGTCGAAACTGATTTCGGCGCCAACGGAAGTGTGCCACTTGTTCTCCTTCCAGTCGTAGAGCGAGCGCCACGCCGGCCACCGGTTGTAGGCCTGCCACGTGGTGTCCGAGCATTGGAAGAGAAAGTCGGCGTTGCGATCGTCTCGCACAATGAAGACGAAGTAGCTTTCGTAACCTGTGTCGGCGGTCTTCAGTTTTCCCAGATAAACGCCGCTCGACCAATCGCGCGGAATTTCCAGTTCAAACGCAACTTTCCAGCGACATTGGACGAGTTGGTTGTCTTCGTCGGCGGGAGTGGGTTGGACGGTTCCGGCGAGGGGCCCGATGCTGCGCACGTGACGGCCGCCCATGCCGCCGTAGTAGCCCATGCGAAAAATGTCGGCGCTATACCTGGATGCAGGAGAGGTGCTGACGTAAACGCGCAGGGACTCGCCCGCGCGAATGCTGGGGTGCGAGCAGAACCCTTCGATGGCCGGGCGGCGCTCCCACGGCGCATCCTCGCCTTCGCCGCGCGCGGGTTCCAGGCGCGTCAAGAGCCAGTCTTTGGTCCCCGTTTTTTTGTTCTCGCGGACGACGAGGTTTTCCGCGGGCTCGGCGGCTGAGACCCGGGAGCCAACGGCGAGCAGAGTCGCGGCAGCGCCGGTGGCACGGAGAAAATCACGCCGGGTGCCGTAGTGTCGAAACTGAGGCGGCGAGGTGGTGCCCGATCTCATGGGATTCATGATTTCCTTGGTGCCAGCAACCGTCCAATTGCGCAATTCGAATTCTGGAGGTGTCAGGACTGCTTCGAGTTGGTTGTATGGGAGGTTCAAGAAGAAGGCTGAGAACAGAGTACCTCGTGCGTACATAAAACTGGGTAAAGGCCCGCCGTTGACAGATGCCGGGGCCGTCGGAAGGTGAGCACGGCATGCTTCAAACCTCGATCGGACATGAACGTGAGTCACCGGCGCGGCGCGGGCGGAAAGGCGTTAGCGACGCGGAAACCAGAGGGGAACTCGAGGAGAAATACCGCAAGGTCGCCGAGGAGTATCGACGGGATGACGAGATCGAGGTGCGGACGGATCATCACTGCTGGATTTGGAAAACACTGAGTGATCTATGTAGTTCGTTTGAGCGGGAGATTTCGGTGCTGGACGCGGGTTGCGGGACGGGCCGGCATTTTCATTGTTTGAAGGACGTGAAGCGGCTGGTCGGTCTTG
>Ga0111539_10005514_pt1 | contig 16372 bp, 11 predicted proteins | sample RhiMethybrSRZTD1_FD_79667 | JGI IMG/M metagenome (GOLD analysis project Ga0111539, IMG submission 79667) | Populus rhizosphere microbial communities from Tennessee, USA - Rhizosphere MetaG P. TD hybrid SRZTD1 (version 2) (version 2) | ecosystem: Host-associated > Plants > Roots > Rhizosphere >... | reverse complement strand
TATTCCAGAATGTCGGTGACGACGCCGGCGCCGACGGTCCGGCCACCCTCGCGGATGGCGAAACGCAGCTCTTTTTCCATCGCGATCGGCGAAACCAGCGTCACTTCCACCGTCACGTTGTCTCCGGGCATCACCATCTCCACTCCAGAAGGCAACACCACGCTTCCCGTTACGTCCGTCGTCCGAAAATAAAACTGCGGACGATAATTATTGAAAAACGGCGTGTGACGTCCTCCCTCTTCCTTCGTCAGGACGTACACCTCGCCCTTGAACTTGGTATGCGGCTTCACCGAACCCGGAGCAGCCAACACCATGCCCCGCTCCAGCTCCTCCTTCTCAATCCCGCGAAGAAGAAGACCAACGTTGTCTCCCGCCTCACCCGAATCCAAAAGCTTGCGGAACATCTCCACACCGGTGACCACCGTGTCGCGCGTCTCACGCAAGCCAACGCGCTCCACCTTGTCGCCAACCTTCACCACGCCACGCTCGATGCGGCCCGTGCCCACCGTCCCACGTCCGGTGATCGAAAACACGTCTTCCACCGGCATCAAAAACGGCTTGTCCTTCGGGCGCTCCGGAGTCGGAATGTAGGAATCCACCGCATCCATCAACTTGTGAATGCACTCCGTCACCGCACCGTCCTTGGGATTCTCCATTGCCTTCAACGCAGACCCGCGAATGACGGGAATGTCGTCACCGGGAAACTCGTACTTCGCGAGCAGCTCTCGAACTTCGAGCTCCACCAAATCCAAAAGCTCCGGATCATCCACCATGTCCACTTTGTTCATGAACACCACGATGAACGGAACTCCAACCTGACGGGCCAACAAGATGTGCTCGCGCGTTTGCGGCATGGGACCATCCGCCGCCGAGACCACCAAAATCGCGCCGTCCATCTGCGCCGCTCCCGTGATCATGTTCTTCACGTAGTCGGCGTGGCCCGGGCAGTCCACGTGTGCGTAGTGACGCTTGTCCGTCTCATACTCCACGTGCGCCGTCGCAATCGTGATCCCGCGCTCCCGCTCTTCCGGGGCATTGTCGATCGAACCGTAGTCCCGAACCGTGATCTTCGGATTCTTCTGCGCCAATACCATCGTGATCGCAGCCGTCAGCGTCGTCTTCCCGTGATCCACGTGGCCAATCGTCCCCACGTTCACGTGAGGCTTATTGCGCTCGAACTTCCCCTTCGCCATGTCTCTCCTCGAGAACGATTCGGTTCAAACTGACGGTCGTCCGGCTTCTCTTTGGCCGGAGAAAAAGGACGGACAGTCTAAGCGACTTTCACCTTTCCTGTCACCTTCGCAATGATTTCTTCCGCGATTTTCTTCGGGACTTCCTGGTAGCGAGCGAACTGCATCGAGAAGATCGCCCGCCCCTGGGTTGCGGACCGAAGGCTGGTGGCGTAGCCGAACATGTTGGACAACGGCACGGTCGCGGCGACGACGTGCGCATCCGGGCGCATGACCGTCCCGGCGATCTGGCCGCGGCGGCTGTTCAGGTCCCCGATGACGTCTCCGACATATTCGGCCGGGACCACAACTTCCACATCCATATAGGGTTCCAGGATCGCTGGGTCGGATTTCTTGGCCGCCTCCTTGAAGGCGACCGAGGCGCAGATCCGGAACGCCATTTCGCTCGAGTCGACATCGTGGTAGGACCCGTCCTTCAAGGTGACCCGCACGTCCACGACCGGGTACCCGGCAAGCACCCCCGAATCCAGGGTGTCGCGGATTCCGCGCTCTACCGCTGGGATGTACTCGGTGGGAATGGATCCGCCTCGAATCTTATTGATGAACTCGAAGCCCTTGCCGACTTCCGAGGGCTCGACGTCGATCACGACGTGAGCGTACTGACCTTTACCGCCGGTCTGCTTCACGAAGCGGTGATTGATGGACGACTTGCGGCGCAGTGTTTCCCGATACGCGACCTGCGGCTTGCCGACCTGCGCTTCCACCTTGAATTCGCGCAGCAAGCGATCGACCAGAATCTCCAGATGGAGCTCGCCCATTCCGGAAATGATCGTCTGCCCGGTTTCGTGATCGGTATTCACGCGAAACGTGGGATCTTCTTCCGCCAAACGTGAGAGCGAAATGCCGAGCTTGTCCTGATCCGCTTTCGTCTTGGGCTCGATCGCAACGGCGATGACCGGATCGGGGAAGTCCATCGATTCCAAAAGCAGCGGATGCTTCGGATCACACAGCGTGTCGCCGGTCTTCGTCATCTTGAGACCAACCGCGGCCACGATGTCACCAGCGAAAGCGCTGCTGATTTCCTCGCGTTTGTTCGCGTGCATCTCGAGCAGCCGGCCGATGCGTTCCGTCTTGCCGCTGTTCGCATGCAAGAGCGCTTGTCCCGAGACGACCGTTCCGGAATAGACGCGGAAGTAGGTCAAGCGACCGACGTACGGATCCGCCATGATCTTGAATGCGAGCAGCGCAACCGGCGCTTCATCGGTTGCCGGGCGTGCAACCTTGCCGGCTTCCTCGCCGCCCATTTCGTGTCCTTCGACCGGAGGAATGTCCACCGGTGACGGCAGGTAATCGACGACCGCATCGAGCAGGCGCTGGACGCCTTTGTTCTTGAAGGCGGATCCGCAGAACACGGGAACGATGGAAAGGTCGATCGTCGCCGCGCGAATCACTTTTTGCAGCTCGGCAATCGTGATCTCTTCACCGGAGAGATAGCGTTCCATGAGCGTGTCGTCGTGATCGGCGATCGCCTCGATCATGTGCGTGCGTGCTTCCGTCGCCGCGTCCAAGAGATCGTGGGGAATGTCCATCGTGTCGAAGGTCATTCCCTTGCTCTCTTCGTGATAGACGTAGGCCTTCATCGACAAGAGATCGATCAGGCCGTTGAACATCTCCCCTTCGCCCATGGGGAGATGGATGGGGACGGCCTTGGCGCCCAGTCGCTCTTTGATCGCCGTGACGACGGCGCGGTAATCCGCACCGACGCGATCCATCTTGTTCACGAAGGCGATGCGCGGAACTCCATAGCGGTCGGCCTGCCGCCACACCGTTTCCGATTGCGGCTCGACACCGCCGACCGCGCAGAACACGGCAACGGCGCCGTCCAGAATGCGCAAGCTGCGCTCCACCTCGACGGTGAAGTCGACGTGGCCGGGAGTGTCGATCAAGTTGATCTTGTGAGCGCGCCACTCGCAGGTGATGGCCGCGGCGGTAATGGTGATGCCGCGCTCTTTCTCCTGCTCCATCCAGTCGGTCGTCGCCGCGCCTTCGTGGACTTCGCCCATCCGGTGAACGCGACCGGTGTAATAGAGAATGCGTTCCGTGGTGGTCGTCTTCCCGGCATCGATGTGCGCCATGATGCCGATGTTCCGGACCTTGTTCAGCGAATGCGTACGCGGCATGAAACCCTCGCGATCAAAAAACGAACTCGATGTTCACGCATAGAGACCGAAGGTCTACGGCGAAACATCTCGGGATGTCGCGACGTTCGCGATTCCGCGAGCATCGCGGCCCGCTCCGCCGAGCCTCGGCTGTCGATCCTCACGAACGCGCGATGCGCGCCGCTTGGATCCTCAGGAGGTAGCTACCAGCGGTAGTGGGCGAAAGCCTTGTTGGCTTCGGCCATACGATGCGTGTCTTCTTTCTTGCGCACCGAAGAACCTTCGTTCTTCGACGCAGCGATGACTTCTTGCCCCAACTTGTCCGAGAACGACTTCTCGTTGCGGGCGCGCGCGAAGCCGACGATCCAACGGAAGGCCAACGCCTGGCGCCGCTCAGGACGCACCTCGACCGGCACCTGATAGTTGGCACCGCCCACCCGGCGGGATTTGACCTCAACGACGGGCTTCACGTTCGCGATCGCCGTCTTGAACACGGTCAATGCGGACATCCCCGTCTTCTCTTCCACTTGGTCCATGGCCTTGTAGAAGATTCCTTCGGCGACGCTCTTTTTCCCCGCCGACATCATGCAGCTGACGAACTTGGCCACCATCGTTGATCCGTAGCGCGGATCGGGCGCAATCTCTCTACGGGGAACGTCGCGACGTCTGGACATAAGGTAAGTGCCTTCCTACTTCTTCTTTGCTTCTTTGGGTCTCTTGGCTCCGTACTTGGAGCGGCCCTGGCGACGCGCTTCTACTCCGCTCGCATCCAATGCGCCGCGAACGATGTGGTAGCGAACGCCGGGCAAATCCTTCACGCGCCCCCCGCGAATCAGGACGATCGAGTGCTCCTGGAGGTTGTGACCTTCCCCGGGCACATAGGTGGTGACTTCGATCCCGTTGGTGAGACGGACACGAGCGACCTTCCGCAAAGCCGAGTTCGGCTTCTTGGGGGTAGTCGTGTACACGCGCGTGCAAACTCCACGCTTTTGAGGAGAGCCCTTGAGCGCGGGAGAAGCGGTTTTCGTCTTCTCGGGAGTACGTCCCTTTCGCACGAGCTGATTGATCGTCGGCACTTTCTTTCGATCCTCCACAGATTTCGCAATGGGCAAAAAAGCCGTCGGCCATCCTACCGGCCGGAAAGGCGTCGAGTCAAGCCCCGGACCGCTCCTTCGCTTGGGCCGGTTCGCCTCGACGGAGCCGGCCGGTGCCTTTCGGCTCAAGCGCGTTCCTCGGCGCACCGGCAGCTCGCCACTTGCAGAGATTCTCGGGGTCTCTCGTCTCCACTGCAGGTCCTCGCGCGCTTCCATTACCGGCGCGCTGCGGTACACAGTTCGACTCGAGACCCCGAGAATCTCTGCGGCGACTGCCCGTGCGCCTCCGGATACGCGATTTCGCCGAGAGGCACCGGCTTACTCCTGCAGCGAACCAGTCCTACCGATGTCTCGAGTCCCGGCCTTGTCTCGAGACAACGAAGGCCGGGGAATGCCCGGCCTTCGGCTTTCTTGCCTGGAACGTCCGGCTTGGAATGTCCGGACTATGAGCCCTGCGACTCCACCTTCTCCATCGGAATCCCGGGCTCTTCGTTCACGGCCGCAGCCTGCGCCGCTTCTTCTTCGACCTCGTCGGCAGGCGGGACGATCTGAATTCCCTTGAGACGGTTGACGCCCGTTCCCGCTGGAATCAGGTTCCCCATGATCACGTTCTCCTTGAGTCCGACGAGCGTGTCCTTGCTGCCCTGAATCGCAGCTTCGGTGAGAACGCGCGTCGTCTCTTGGAAGGACGCCGCCGAGATGAAGCTTTCCGTCGAGAGACTCGCCTTCGTGATTCCCAAGAGGAGCGGCTGATAGGTTGCCGGCGTTCCCCCCTCGGTTTCCACGCGATCGTTCTCGTCGCGGACCTTCGACTTCTCGACCATGTCGCCTTCGAGGAAGTTCGTGTCGCCCGGATCTTCGATGCGCACCTTCTGCAGCATCTGCCGGACGATCACCTCGATGTGCTTGTCGTTGATCTTCACGCCCTGCAGGCGATAGACCTCCTGAATCTCGTTCAAGAGGTATTCCTGCACAGCGTTGATGCCCTTGATCTTCAAGATGTCGTGCGGGTTGATGCGGCCGTCGCACAGCTTGTCGCCGGCCCGCACGACGTCGTTCTCGTGCACGAGCAGGTGCTTGCCCTGCGGAACCAGGTATTCGTGCTCGATGCCGTCGCCCTTCACCAACACCTTGCGGAAGCCGCGCGACACGCCTCCGAACTCCACCGTCCCGTCGATCTCGGTGACGACGGCGGCGTCCTTCGGCTTGCGGGCCTCGAACAACTCGGCGACGCGCGGCAGACCACCGGTGATGTCGCGAGTCTTGGAGATCTCGCGAGGAATCTTCGCCAGCACCTTCGCGGTCTTCACGTGCTCTTCGTCGTGCACGAGAATGCGCGCGCCAGTGGGGATCGGATACTTCACCATCGGACGGCCGGCCTTGTCCAAGATATGAATGTGCGGGTGGAGCGACTTCTCCTTGTGCTCGATGATCACCCGCTGGCGTAGACCGGTCTTCTCATCCAGCTCGTCGCGCACGGTGACCTCATCGACGATGTCGACGAAGCGCACCGTACCGTTGCGGTCGGTCAAGATCGGCGAAGCGTAGGGATCCCATTCGAACAAGGGAACGCCCGCCTTCACCTTCTGAGTGTCGGACACGACCAGCTTCGCGCCGTACGGGATGCCGTAGCGCGCGCGAATGCGATTCTCCTCGTCGCGAATCTCGGCCTCACCATGGTGGCCGATCGCGACGACTGCATCCTCTTCGTCCTTCACCGTACGCACGGAGACGAAGTGCACCGTTCCCTGCGTCTTCGCTTCGACCAGGGACTGCTCGGTCAAACGCATGGCCGTTCCACCGATGTGGAACGTGCGTAGCGTGAGCTGCGTGCCGGGCTCGCCGATCGATTGCGCGGCGATGACGCCGACCGCTTCCCCGACGTTCACGATCTTGCCAGTGCCCAGGTTGCGGCCGTAGCACATGGCGCACACTCCGCGACGCGACTCGCAGGTCAACACGGAGCGAATCGAAACCGATTCCAGCCCGCGCTCGTCCTGCAGCTTCTGAATCTCGTCCGAAATGTCTTCCTCCAAAGTCGTTCCGGCACCGTAGACGCCCTTGTCCGTGATCGGATCGACCACGTCCTCGGCCAGCACGCGTCCCAGAATGCGGTCGGCCAAAGGCTCGATCACTTCCTCCGCTTCCTTGAGCGGCTTCGTGTCGATGCCCATGATCGTTCCGCAGTCTTCCTCGGAGATGATCACGTCCTGGGAGATGTCTACCAAGCGCCGCGTGAGATATCCGGCGTCCGCAGTTTTGAGCGCGGTGTCGGCCAATCCCTTGCGCGCGCCGTGCGTGGAGATGAAGTATTCCAGCACGGTCAGCCCTTCGCGGAAGTTCGAGATGATGGGCTGCTCGATGATCTCACCGATCGAGCCCGTCAGCTTTTTCTGCGGCTTGGCCATGAGACCGCGCATTCCGGCGAGCTGGCGGATCTGCTCACGCGATCCTCGCGCGCCGGACACGGCCATCATGTAGACCGGATTGAATCCGCCCTGGTCTTTGGAGAGCCCGCCGAACATCACTTCGGACACGCTGTTCGTGGTCTTCGTCCAGGTGTCGATGATTTTGTTATAGCGCTCCGAGTCGGTGATGTTTCCCTTCGCGTAGTCTTCGAAGATCTTTTCCACATCGCGATGCGTGGAGGTGATCATCGCCTCCTTCTGATCGGGAATGCGCACGTCGTCGATGCCGACGGTGATCCCCGCCGTGGTCGCGTAGTGGAAGCCGATGTTCTTCAGCTGGTCGAGGAAGAGCGCCGTGCGATAACGGCCCTTCTTGCGATGCACGTCATGCACGAGGTTCTCGAGACTCTTCTTGTCCAGCGGATGATTCATGTAGGCCACGTCGTCCGGCAGGATCTCGTTGAAGATTACCCGTCCCGGCGTGGTTTCCATCGTCGTGCCGTTGATGCGCACGCGCACTTTCTCGTGCAGGCGCACGGCATGCGTTTCCACCGCCATCAACACTTCATCACGGTTGCCGAAGGAGCGCGGAGTGCGCCGCTCGTTCTCCGGCAAGAGCCCCATGGTGAGGTAGTAGCAGCCCAACACCATGTCCTGCGTCGGCGCCATGATCGGCCGGCCGTTCGCGGTGGAGAGAATGTTGTTCGAGGAGAGCATGAGGACGCGCGCCTCGAGCTGGGCCTCGAAAGAGAGCGGAAGATGGACGGCCATCTGGTCGCCGTCGAAGTCGGCGTTGAACGCCGTGCACACCAGCGGGTGAAGACGAATCGCCTTCCCCTCGACGAGCACGGGCTGGAACGCCTGGATCCCGAGGCGGTGCAGCGTGGGCGCGCGGTTCAGCATGACCGGGTGGTCCTGGATGATCTCTTCCAAGATGTCCCACACTTCCGGCTTCTCGCGCTCGACGAGCTTTTTCGCGCTCTTCACCGTCTGCACGTAACCCTTGTCTTCGAGCCGCTTGATGATGAACGGCTTGAACAGCTCGAGCGCCATCGATTTCGGCAGACCGCACTCGTGCAGCTTGAGCTCCGGACCGACCACGATGACCGAGCGGCCGGAGTAATCCACGCGCTTGCCCAAGAGATTCTGGCGGAAGCGTCCCTGCTTGCCCTTCAACATGTCGGAGAGCGACTTCAAGGGGCGGTTGCCGGGACCGCGCACGGCGCGTGAGCGGCGACCGTTGTCGAACAGCGCATCGACCGCTTCCTGCAGCATGCGCTTCTCGTTGCGCAGAATGACTTCCGGCGCCTTGATCTCGATGAGCTTCTTCAGGCGGTTCGTGCGATTGATGACCCGCCGATAGAGATCGTTCAGATCCGAAGTCGCGAAACGCCCGCCTTCCAACGGAACGAGCGGACGCAAATCCGGAGGCAGCACCGGCACCACCTCGAGAATCATCCAGTCGGGACGATTCTTCGATTGGCGGAACGCCTCGACGACCTTGAGCCGCTTCAGGATCTCTTTCTTGCGCTGCACGGAGGTTTCCACCTTCGCGTGCGCGCGCAATTCGGCGGAGAGCTCCTCCACGTCGATCGACTGCAGGAGCTTCTTGATGGCCATCGCGCCCATCTCCGCTTCGAAGGAATCGCCGTACTCCTCGCGGAGCTCGAGGTATTCCTCTTCCGAGATGAGTTGCTTTTCCTTGAGCGGCGTGTCACCCGGATTGATGACGATGTACGACTCGTAATAGAGCACGCGCTCCAAGTCGCGCACCGACATGTCCAACATGTAGCCGATGCGGCTGGGCACGCCCTTGAAATACCAGATGTGCGAGACGGGAACGGCCAGCTCGATGTGGCCCATCCGCTCGCGGCGGACCTTGGCCTGGGTGACTTCCACTCCGCAGCGATCGCAGATCACGCCGCGGTAGCGAATTCTCTTGTACTTCCCGCAGTTGCACTCCCAGTCCTTGACCGGGCCGAAGATTTTCTCGCAGAAGAGGCCATCCTTTTCCGGCTTGAACGTCCGGTAATTGATGGTCTCCGGCTTCGTGACCTCTCCGTGCGACATCTGTCGAATCGTTTCCGGAGAAGCCAATTGCACGCGCATGGCGCTGTAAGTGACTTGCTTTTTCTCACGCGGTTCCGCGAATCCAAACAATGGGCGCCCCTCCTGATGTCGGGGAACAACAATTCACAGCCGCTCGCCCCGTTCAACACGGGGCGGCGGCGCAACTTCGAGTGCTACTCGACTTCCTCGAGATGAACGTCGAGGGCGAGGCTCTGCAGCTCCTTTACGAGAACGTTGAAAGACTCGGGGATTCCCGGCTTGGGTGGATTCTCCCCTTTGACGATCGCTTCATAGACTCGCGAGCGTCCGGTGACGTCGTCCGATTTGACGGTGAGCAGCTCCTGCAGCGTGTGCGCAGCTCCGTACGCTTCCAGCGCCCAGACTTCCATTTCTCCGAAGCGCTGGCCGCCGAACTGAGCCTTGCCACCCAAGGGCTGCTGCGTGACGAGCGAGTACGGTCCGATCGAGCGCGCGTGGATCTTGTCATCCACCAAGTGGGACAGCTTCAACATATAGATGTATCCCACGGTGATCTCGTTATCGAACGGCTCTCCCGTGCGGCCGTCGTAAAGCGCAGTCTTCCCGGAAATGGGAAGATCCGCTTCCTTGAGATTCTTTTTGATCTCGTCGATGGAGGCTCCGTCGAAAACCGGAGTGGCCATGGGCCGGTCGAGCTTCTTTGCTGCCCAACCCAAATGGGTCTCCAAGATCTGGCCGAGATTCATTCGCGAAGGAACGCCCAGCGGATTCAGAATGATTTCCACCGGCGTTCCGTCCGGAAGGTAGGGCATGTCCTCTTCCGGAAGAATCTTCGCGACGACTCCCTTGTTTCCGTGGCGGCCAGCCATCTTGTCCCCGACCGAAAGCTTGCGCTTGCGAGCGACGTAGACCTTGACCAGCTTCACCACGCCCGGAGGCAGCTCGTCGCCGCGCGTGATCCGTTCGACTTCCTTCTCCGCCTGGAGATGGACGTCCTCGATCACGATGCGCGCAGCTTCGAAGATGCGCAGCACCCGCTCGTTCGCTTCCTCGTCCGTCGTGATCCCGTCGGCCCACGGAATCGTGTCCCAATCGAGATCCTCGAACAGCTTCGCGGAGATCTTCCGTCCGGCAGTGATGAGACGGCGATCGGAAACCGGATCGTCCACGCGCTTCGTCGTTGCACCCTCGAGCAGCGCCAAGATGCGCTCGTTGCGGCGATCGACGACGCTCTTGATCTTGCGGCGCTCTTCGCGGCGGATCCGATCGACCTTCTTCTTTTCTTCCTTCTTGCCGCGCTCGTCGCGCTCGCGACGCGAAAACACTTTCACGTCGATGACAACGCCGTCCATTCCCGGGGGCGCCTTGAGAGAAGCGTCACGCACGTCACCGGCCTTTTCGCCGAAGATCGCGCGCAAGAGACGCTCTTCCGGCGAGAGCTCGGTTTCGCCCTTCGGCGTCACCTTGCCCACCAGAATGTCGCCCGACTGGATGCGCGCGCCGATGCGCACGATTCCGTCCTCGTCGAGGTTCTTGAGTGCTTCCTCGCCGACGTTCGGGATTTCCTTGGTGATCTCTTCCGGCCCGCGCTTCGTGTCGCGAACCTGAATCTCCAACTCCTCGATGTGAATCGAGGTGAAGCAGTCGTCGCGGATCAGCTTCTCGGACACCAGGATCGCGTCCTCGAAGTTGTAGCCTTCCCAAGGCATGAACGCGACCAGCACGTTCACCCCGAGGGCGAGCTCGCCCTGCGACGTCGCCGGACCGTCGGCGATGATCTGATCTTTCTTCACGCGATCGCCCGGATACACGAGCGGCCGCTGGTTGATGCATGTGTCCTGATTCGAGCGGCGAAACTTCGTCAGACGGTAGATGTCCAGGCCGCCGAATCCGGTGAAATCTTCCTCTTCTTGCTTCTTGCCGAAGTGGCGGATGTAGAGAACGTCCGCGGAGACGCTGTCCACGATTCCGGCGCGCTTCGCGACGACGACCGCACCCGAGTCCCGGGCCACTTTCTCTTCGAGCCCGGTGCCGACGAGCGGCGCTTCCGTGCGCAGAAGAGGAACCGACTGGCGCTGCATGTTCGATCCCATGAGCGCGCGGTTCGCGTCGTCGTGCTCCAGGAACGGAATGAGCGCGGCGGCCGCAGACACGAGCTGCTTCGGGGAAACATCCATGTATTGGATTTCCTTCGGCGCTACGACCGGGAAATCTCCGCGCTTGCGGCACGCCACGCGGTCGTTCTTGAAACGGCCTTCTTTCGTGAGCGGTGCATTCGCCTGCGCCATGATGTTCTTGTCGTCCGCATCGGCGGTGAGATAGGCGATCTCTTCCGAAACGCGCCCATCGCGCACCTTGCGATACGGAGTTTCCAAGAAGCCGAACTGATTCACGCGGGCGAACGTAGCCAAGCTGGAGATGAGCCCGATGTTCGGACCTTCCGGCGTCTCGATCGGGCAGATGCGCCCGTAGTGCGTGTAGTGCACGTCGCGCACTTCGAAGCCGGCGCGCTCGCGCGTCAGACCGCCCGGTCCCAAGGCCGAGAGACGGCGCTTGTGGGTCAGCTCCGCCAATGGATTGGTTTGATCCATGAACTGCGAGAGCTGGCTCGAGCCGAAGAACGTCTTGATCACGGCTGAGATCGTGCGCGCATTGATCAAATCGTACGGCGTGATCTGATCCGCATCCTGAAGACTCATGCGTTCGCGAATGATCCGGGCCATGCGCGAGAGCCCGACCGAGAACTGATTCGAAAGCAGCTCTCCGACGGAGCGAATGCGCCGATTGCCCAGATGATCGATGTCGTCGGTGAAGCCGTCGCCCAAACGCAGCTGCACGAGGTAGCGAATGATCGCCAGGAAGTCGTCGTGCGTGAGCGTGACCGTTTCGATCGGCACTTCGAGGCCGAGCCGCATGTTCAATTTGTAGCGGCCGACTTGCGCCAGATCGTAGCGACGCGCATTGAAGAAGAGCTTGTCGAGGAGACCCTTGGTGGTCTCCGAGCTCGGAGGGTCGCCGGGACGAAGCAGGTTGTAGATCTTCGCCAGCGCCTCTTCCTGCGTCTTCGCGCGATCCTTGCGCAGCGTTTTGATGATGATATCGGTGTCCTGAACGCCCTTCGGCTTGTCCAGGAGCTTGATGTCGCGAATGCCCGCTTCGCGGACTTCGGAGAGCATGTCGGAGGTGAAGTCCGAGTTGGCCTCTCCGACGATCTCACCTGTCCCCGGATGAACCACGTCGGCCGCCAGGATGCGGCCGATCAGCTCTTCATCCTTGGCGGAAACCGTCTTCGTGATCTTCGCGGTTTCCACCGGATAGAAGAGACCCAGGATGTCCGCGTCGGTGACGTATCCCAAAGCGCGCAACAGGATCGTGACTGGAATTTTCCGGCGCCGATCGATGTGCACATACATGATGTCGTTGATGTCGAGGCTGAACTCCACCCAAGAGCCGCGATACGGGATGATGCGCGCCGAATAAAGGCGCTTGCCGTTCGGGTGAATTTCTTCATCGAAGAACACGCCGGGCGAACGATGGAGCTGGCTCACGATCACCCGCTCGGCACCGTTGATGACGAACGTGCCCCCTTCCGTGATGAACGGCAGCTCGCCGAGGTAGACCTCCTGCTCGATGACGTTCTTGATCCTCTTGTCGCCCTCGCCGGTCGACTCCCACACGATGAGTCGCAGCGTGGCCTTCAGAGGCACTGCGAAGGTGAGGTCCCGCTCCTGGCACTCTTCGACGGTGTACTTCGGATTCCCGATCTTGTAGGACACGAACTCGAGCGAGAAATTCCCGCGCGCATCCGAAATCGGAAACACGTCCTGGAAGACGGCTTGCAGTCCTTTTCTCTCTCGTTTTTCGGGAGAGACGTCGAGCTGCAGGAAATCCCGGAACGAATCGAGCTGGACCGCCAGGAGATTCGGAATCTCCATGACGGTCTCCAGCTTCGCGAAGTTGTACCGTCCCTCGCCGTTCTTCGAAGCCTCAGTGGTTTTGATCACTTAACGATCTCCTTCGGCCGGCTGGTGCCGTGCCGTGCGCTGGAGGCGCGTGCTATGGCGGATCACCACGACGCTGAGGCTGGGGCTACTTGATCTCGACGACGGCGCCGGCCTCCTCGAGCTTCTTCTTCATTTCTTCTGCTTCTGACTTGGAAGCGCCTTCCTTCAAAGTCTTGGGAGCGCCGTCCACCAGGTCCTTGGCTTCCTTGAGACCCAATCCGGAGATCTCGCGGACGACCTTGATGACGTTGATTTTCTTTTCTCCCGCGGCTGCCAGGACGACGTTGAACTCGGTCTTCTCGGCTGCGGGCGCGGCTGCTCCGCCGCCACCGGCCGGCATCGCCATCATGGGCGCCGCCGCGGTGACCCCGAACTTGTCTTCCATTTGCTTGACCAGGTCCGCGACTTCCAGGACGGTCATGTTGCCAATCATGTCGACGATTTTGGTGACGTTCTCGCTTGCCATGTTTCGTACCCTCCGAATGACTTCCGGTTTCTTCTTCCCAGACTCAAAGCTGGCTATCCCGCAGTTTTTTTATCCCGCCGGGGGAGCTTCGCCCTCCGCGGACGGCGTTCCGGCCTCGCTCGCATCCGGGGAGGCAGCGCCCTCCGAGGAAACGGCTTCGGGTTTTGCGGCTTTGGCCGCGGAAACCGCGGGCTGGACCGCGGCGGAGGCGATGGTCCCTTTCTCCATCCCGTCGCGAACTGCGTCCACCGTGCGCACGACCTTCGCGAGAAGGCCGTTCAACACGTAGACCACGCCCTGGGTGGGAGCGAGAGCGAGCTGCATCACCTGAGAGAGGAGCTGATCGCGCGAAGGGAGATTCGCGAGCGCGGTCACTTCGACGCCGGACAGGATCTGCCCCTCGACGACGCCGGCCTTGAGCTTCAGCTTCTCGTTCTCTTTCTGGAATTCACGAAGGATCCGCGCCGGTGCGGACGGATCCCCTTTGGCAACGGCCACGGCCGTGGCCCCTTTCAAGTGGGGCACCAAGTCATCGAGCTGGTTCGCTCTCGAGGCTTTCACGGCGAGCGTGTTCTTCACGACGTGAAGGGACACGCCATTTTCGTGGCACTTCCTGCGCAGCTTGGTCATCGCAGCGACATCGAGCCCAGTGAAGTCGGCGAGGAACACCGCGTCCGCTTCCTTGAGCTCGGATTGAAGCTGCTCGATGACGGCTGTTTTTTCTGAAGTCGGCACAGCTTCCTCCTAGCTCTCTTCCGCGATCTCGGACTGCACGTCCAAGCGAACGCCGATTCCCATCGTCGAGGCCAAGGTGACGTTCTTGAAGTACGTCCCCTTCGCCGCTGAGGGCTTCACCCGGTGCAGCTCGGCCAACAGCGCGCGCACGTTCTCGGCCAACTGCGCTTCACCGAACGAGGCCTTGCCGACCGGCACGTGCACATTCCCGGTCTTGTCGACGCGGTACTCGATCTTTCCCGCCTTCACTTCTCTCACGGCCTTGGCGACATCCATTGACACCGTGCCGCTCTTGGGGTTGGGCATGAGGCCGCGCGGTCCCAAAATGCGGCCGAGCTTTCCGACTTTGCCCATCATGTCGGGCGTTGTGATGATGACGTCGATGTCCGTCCAGCCCTGCTCGAGCTTCTCGATGTACTCGACGCCAACGTGATCGGCACCGGCGTCGCGCGCTTCCTTCTCCTTCTCGCCTTGGGCGAGTACGAGCACACGCACGGTCTTGCCGGTTCCGTGCGGCAGCACGACGGTGCCGCGGACTTGCTGGTCGGCGTGGCGCGGATCGACTCCCAATCGGGCGGCGATCTCGATCGTCTCGTCGAACTTCGCGGTCGCGTTCTTCTTCACGATGTGAACTGCATCGGGAACGCTCTTTCGCGAGAGCGGGTCCCGGTCCACCGCAATCGTTTCGTAGCGGCGGCTTTTCTTCATGCTTCCCCCTTTGCGAAAGCCTCGCGGCTCTCTCCCACGATTTCATGGGGCGTGGTGTCCCCCGGAATCGTCAGACGATCTCGATTCCCATGCTGCGCGCAGTTCCGGCGACCATCTTCATCGCCGCTTCCACGTCGTACGCGTTCAAATCCGGCATCTTTGTTTGCGCGATCTCGCGAACCTGAGCTTGCGTCACCTTGCCGACCTTGTTGCGGTTCGGCTCGCCCGAGCCCTTCTCCAGACCGGCGGCCTTTACGAGAAGAATGGAAGCCGGTGGAGTCTTGGTGATGAACGTGAAGCTGCGATCCGAGAACACGGTGATGACCACCGGAATCACCAGCCCCATTTGTGCCTTGGTGCGCTCGTTGAACTGCTTGCAAAACTCCATGATGTTCACGCCGTGCTGGCCCAAGGCCGGTCCGACGGGAGGCGCGGGGTTCGCCTGCCCCGCTTTGATCTGGAGCTTGACCTTGGTCAACTCTCGTTTCGGCGGTGCCATGAATCTTCCTTCCTCGCGCTTGGACGCCGCGCGCGCCGGCGTTCACTGTGCCGGTGCTGCGCGTTAGACGGCTTGAACCTGTAGAAAATCGAGCTCGACCGGAGTTGCGCGGCCGAAAATCGAAACCATGACCTTGAGCTTGCCTCGTTCGGGATTCACTTCGTCGACGATGCCGGTGAATTCGCTGAACGGACCGTCCACGACCTTCACGTGCTCGCCGATCGTGAATGGAACTTCCGGAATCGGCTTCGTCTTCCCGCCCTCGATCTGTCCCAAGATCCGATCCACTTCGTCGGAGCGCAGCGCTTCCGGCTTCGAAGCCGACGTGCCGACGAAACGGGTGACACCCGGGCATTCGCGCACGATGTGCCAGGTGTCGTCATCGAGCTCCATCTCGATCAGGATGTAGCTGGGGAAGAATTTGCGCGTGGACTGCGTCTTCTTCCCGTTCTTCATCTCGGTGACGACCTGCGTTGGAACCAGAATGCGGCCGAAGCGGTCGTTCAAGCCCGAGGCCGTGACGGCGCGCTCCAAGTTCGACTTCACCTTGTTCTCGTGTCCCGAGTAGGTGTGAATTGCAAACCACTTCTTCATGATCGTGTCCCCGGCTCGACCGGCGAATGCCGGCGCCATCAGCTGAGAAACCTTTCCAGTCCGAACGCCAGAATCCGATCCACGACACCGATGAAGATCGAGACCAGAATCACCATGACGATGACCACCATGGTCGAGCCGCGCAGCTCATCGCGCGACGGCCAGGTGACCTTTTTCATCTCCAGCTGAACTTCCTGCGCGAACTGTTTGACTTTCGCTACCATCGCTTTTGACTTCGTCCCCCGTCAGTCGATTGGCAGGCGTGGCAGGGCTCGAACCCGCAACCCCCGGTTTTGGAGACCGGTGCTCTACCAATTGAGCTACACGCCTACGTTCCGTCACCTATTCCAGAATGTCGGTGACGACGCCGGCGCCGACGGTCCGGCCACCCTCGCGGATGGCGAAACGCAGCTCTTTTTCCATCGCGATCGGCGAAACCAGCGTCACTTCCACCGTCACGTTGTCT
>Ga0111539_10005512_pt1 | contig 16373 bp, 18 predicted proteins | sample RhiMethybrSRZTD1_FD_79667 | JGI IMG/M metagenome (GOLD analysis project Ga0111539, IMG submission 79667) | Populus rhizosphere microbial communities from Tennessee, USA - Rhizosphere MetaG P. TD hybrid SRZTD1 (version 2) (version 2) | ecosystem: Host-associated > Plants > Roots > Rhizosphere >... | reverse complement strand
TCCCGGGTGGCTACGGCTGGGTCTTTCCCAAGGGCGACCACGCGAATCTCGGCGTCGGCGGGTGGGGGACGGAGGGGCCGCGGCTCCGCGACCATCTCGACCGGCTCGCGCGCGCGCACGGGCTCTCGCTCGACGCGCTCACGGAGCTTCGCGGACACCGGCTGCCGATGCGACGCCTCGGCACGCCGGCAGCGAAGGGCCCCGTACTGCTCGTCGGCGACGCGGCGGGCCTCGTCGACCCGCTCTCCGGCGACGGCATGTACGAGGCCTTCGTCTCCGCGCGCCTCGCCGCCGACGCGGTGCTGACGGGTGATCTCGAGGGCTACACGTCGGCGCTCTCCGCCGTCCTCGACCGGCACGCCGCCGCGTCGTGGGCGGCGAAGCGCGCGTTCGATCGCTACCCGCGGACGGTCTTCGCGGCGGCGCGGGCGCCCGGGGTCTTCAAGGTGGTCGCGGGCCTGCTCTGCGGTGATGTCGCGCACCCGGCCGATGCCCACGGTGTCGCTCGCGGGCCCCTGAAGCTGATCGCGCGGCTCGCCGGCTGACTCACTCGTCCGCGAGGGACTCGGCGAGCAGCGACGTCGCGAAGGTCTGCCAGGCGAGGGTGTCGTCGGCGAGGAGCAGGCCGAGGGACTCGCGCGCGCCGCGAAGGCCCGCGACCTCCTCACGCAACGACTCGAGGCCTTCCCGAAGCTGCGCCCGGCGCTCCGGCGCGTCGAGGTCGTCCGCCACAGCGGTCGCGGCGCGGCCGAATGGATCGAGCGGCCGGTGCGGATCGCCCCCCGCTGCGAGGAGCAGCTCGGCGCGGCGGAGGGCGGCGTTGAGCTCATCGCCGTCGATCGTGACCGCGCGGCCCGCGAAGAAGCAGAGAATCGTCCACTGCTCGGCCGGCTCGGCGCGTTCGAGCGAGCGCACCCAGTCGCGGATCGTCTCCCGCGCCACGCGACCAGCGTAGCCAGGGCGATTTGGCGAGGCTCCCGAATGTTGGGGTTTCGTTCACATCTGGCAGGTCGGTTCAAGCGCGTGTCGAACCCGTCCGATACGGAGACGGATGGGTCGCCCGCGTCTCACTCTGCTCTGCGGCGTTGTCTGTGCGGCGACGGCGTTCTCGACGCCGGCGCTCGCGGCGGACCCCGCGGACTCCGTCGCGCCCCCGGGAACCGCCGCGTCGCAGCTCGCGACGACAACGCGCACGGGGCCCAACTGGGCCGCGACGCAGATCGCGACGGTCGTCCAGGCGGGCCTCATGGGCCCGGACGTCCCGTCGTTCAGGCCGGATGACGCCCTCACCCGCGGTGAGCTCCACGCCGCCATCGTCGCGCTCGGGAAGCCGCACCGCGTACCGACCGACCCGAGCCGGGTCGTGACGATGCGCGAGCTCGACGCGCAGCTCGTCGCTGCCGCCGGGCTGCTCCCCTCGGCGCGTCAGATCCGGCTGACCGCGCAGTCCGCGGGCCTGACGCCGACCGACATGCTCGGGACCGAGACGGTGGCGCGACTCCTGGGCCTGCGGACCAATCATCCCGTCGGCCAGGAGGACCTCGAGCGCTCGCCGAAGCAGCCCGCGTCGCGCGCCGAGGCGGCGTACTCGCTCGCAAAGCTCAGCCTGATCGACCCGACGCGCGTCGACGCGGTGCGCCAGGTCGTCTCGGCCTTCTCCGTCCCCGCGCTCGGCGAGTGGCAGCGCCTGGTGCTGAGCCGCGCGCTCCGCTTCGTGGGGTACCCGTACGTGTTCGCCGGGATGTCCGAGAAGCCACAGCTGATCTGGAGCACCGGTGCACCCAACAACCAGCTCGCGGTACCGGGCGGATTCGACTGCTCCGGCTTCGTCTGGCGTGTCTTCAAGTTGCAGCCGTTCGACGGTGCGCCCTCGCTCGCGGACGTGCTGAAGGGCCGGACGACCTACGCGATGAGCGGCGAGGTGAGCAGGGCGCAACGGATCGCTCCCGACGCGCTCCAGCCTGCGGACGTCCTCTTCTTCGGGACGCGCGGGGCGCAGTCGAAGCCCACGGAGATCGGGCATTCCGGGATCTACGTGGGGAATGGGTGGTTCGTGCACTCGTCGAGCGGCGGCGTGACGCTCCAGCCGTTGCAGGGCTGGTACGCCGACGAGCTCGCCTGGGGACGTCGGCCGCTCGCCGAGGCGGGTCTGACGGCGTAGCAACCTCACCGGTTGGGATCGCTCGGCGGCGGGGTAGGCTTGCGCCGTGCGCTGGAAGCGCGTCCAGGGTCAGGGAGACATGGAGGACCGCCGCGGGCAGAGCAGCAGCCCGTTCGGCGGTGGCCTTCCCATCCCGATGGGGAAGGCCGGAGGCGGGATCGGGGGGCTGATCCTGATCGTCGTGCTCGCGCTCGTCTTCGGCGGCAACATCACGGGCGGCGGCAGCAGCGGGCCACTCGATACCGGCGGTGTGGACGACCCGGTGCCCCAGCAATCGCCGGACGCGGGGTCGTCGTCGTCCTCCGGCGGCTCCGATGCTGACAACACTTTCGAGTTTGCGAAGTTCGTCTCGCAGGACACGCAGGACATGTGGACACAGGTCTTCCAGGACGCCGGCAAGACCTACACGCGGGCTCCCGTCGTCACGTTCACGTCCGGGACGATGTCGGGGTGCGGCCCGGCCTCCGCGCAGACCGGGCCGTTCTACTGCCCGGCCGACCACAAGGTGTATCTCGACCTCTCGTTCTTTCGGGAGCTCTCGCGGCGTTTCGGGGCTCCCGGAGACTTCGCGGCTGCGTACGTGATCGCCCACGAGATCGGGCATCACGTCCAGAGCGAGCTCGGGATCGAGAGCGCGATTCGGCAGAAGCAGCAGGAGGATCCCGGCCGGGCGAACGTGTACTCGGTCCAGCTCGAGCTCCAGGCCGACTGCTTCGCAGGCGTGTGGGGCAAGTCGACGGCAAATCGCGGCCTGCTCGACCCGGGGGACATCGACGAGGGGCTCAAGGCGGCGGCGGCGGTCGGCGACGACCGGCTCGGCGCGCGGAGCCGGGAGCAGTGGACGCACGGCTCCTCCGAGCTGCGCGTCCAGTGGTTCCGCACGGGGTACGACGCGGGCAACCCGAGCGACTGCGACACGAGCAACGTCGAGATCTAGCCAGGGGTCTGAGGGACGCGGGCTCCGGCGCCGGAGCCTCCGCGCGCCCCCACCACGCCCGCGATACCCTCGGAGGACCACTTTCGAGGAGGCTTGAGCGATGACGGAGCTTGCCGAGGCGCCCACTGTGGGGCGCGACGAGACGATCACCCGCATTCCCCACTGGATCGACGGCGCGCGCGTCGACGGGACGTCGGGCCGGAGCGGCCCGGTGTACAACCCTGCCCGCGGCGTCCAGAGCGGCGCGGTCGACCTCGCGTCGGTCGAGGAGATCGACGCCGCCGTGCAGAGCGCGAAGCGCGCGCTCCCCGGCTGGCGCTCGACCTCGCTCGCGAAGCGCGCCGACCTCTTCTTCGCGATCCGCGAGATCTTCCACGCGCACCGCGAGGACCTCGCGAAGATCCTCACCGCGGAGCACGGCAAGGTGCTCTCCGACGCGATGGGGGAGGTGGCCCGCGGGCTCGAGGTGATCGAGTACGCGTGCGGCATCCCGACGCTGGTGAAAGGCGAGTTCACGGAGCAAGCCTCCACCGGCGTCGACGTCTATTCGATCCGGCAGCCGGTGGGCGTCGTCGCGGGGATCACGCCGTTCAACTTCCCGGCGATGGTCCCGATGTGGATGTGGGCGCCCGCGATCGCGTGCGGGAACTGCTTCATCCTCAAGCCCTCGGAGAAGGACCCTTCCGCCTCGCTGCTCACTGCGGAGCTGCTGAAGGAGGCCGGGCTCCCGGACGGCGTCTTCAACGTGGTGCACGGCGACAAGGTCGCGGTCGACGCGATCCTCGAGCACGCCGAGATCGGCGCCGTCTCGTTCGTCGGCTCGACGCCCATCGCGCGGTACATCTACGAGACCGGCACGAAGCACGGCAAGCGCGTGCAGGCGCTGGGCGGGGCGAAGAACCACATGATCGTCCTGCCGGACGCCGACGTCGAGATGGCGGCGGACGCGGCGGTGTCGGCAGGCTACGGCTCGGCCGGCGAGCGGTGCATGGCGGTGTCGGTGCTCGTCGCGGTCGGTGACGTGGCGGACACGCTCGTCGACGCGATCAGGGAGCGCCTGCCGAACGTCAAGGTGGGCGACGGCATGGAGCCGGGCTCGGAGATGGGCCCGCTCGTCACCCGCGAGCACCGCGACAAGGTCGCCTCGTACATCGAATCGGGCGCCGGACAGGGCGCGAAGGTCGTCGCCGACGGCCGGGATACTGCGCCCGACGGCGACGGCTTCTTCCTCGGCGTCTCGCTGCTCGACGACGTCACGCCCGAGATGGACGCCTACAAGGACGAGATCTTCGGGCCGGTCCTCTCGGTCGTTCGCGCGAAGACGTACGACGAGGCGGTCTCGCTCGTCAACGACAACCCGTACGGCAACGGCGTCGCGCTGTTCACCCGTGACGGCGGGGCAGCCCGGCAGTTCCAGTTCGACGTGAACGCCGGGATGGTCGGGATCAACGTGCCGATCCCCGTGCCGGTCGCCTACTACTCGTTCGGCGGGTGGAAGGCCTCGCTGTTCGGCGACTCGCATGCGTACGGGCCGGAGTCGATCCATTTCTACACCCGCGGCAAGGTCGTGACGTCGCGCTGGCCCGACCCGGCGACGAGCAAGATCGACCTCGGGTTCCCGCAGACCCGCTGAGGGCGAAAACGGGACCCCTCTTGCCCTTTGGCTCCGAATAGGTGCAGAATCAGCCCGGGACGGTCGGGGCGGAACTGCGGCGCCGCCCCGATCGCTCTCCCTCGCCTCTTGGAGCACGCAGCATCCCATCGGGAATACTTTCCCGCGTCTCTCGTTATTTGTTTTAGCAAATATTGCTAGAGCAACTAAAGGAGGCGTCGCAAGTGAGCACGACCGCTGATCGGACCGCCGTTGGGAACGGCACCTGGCAGAGCGACCCGACCCACTCCACGGTGGCGTTCCGGATCGTCTACATGGGCATCGCCCCGTTCGAGGGGACGTTCCGCAACTTCGATGCGACGCTCGACGAGAACGGGCTTCGCGGCGCCGCGCAGGCGGCGAGCATCGACGTCGACAACGAGCAGCTCTCCGAGCATCTCGCGTCGCCCGACTTCTTCGACACGGCGAACCACCCCGAGCTTCGCTTCGAGGGCGGCCCGCTGACGGTCGCGGCCGACGGTGCCGTCGAGATCGAGGGCGTACTCGTCGTCAAGGGCAACAGCGAGCCCGTCACCCTGACCGGGACGCTCACCGAGCCCGCGATCGATCCGTACGGCAACACGAAGCGCGGCCTGACCCTGAGCGGCACCGTCGACCGCACGGCGCTCGGGTTGACCTGGAACGCGCCGCTGCCCGACGGCGGCACCATGCTCGCCGACGAGGTCGAGCTCACCGCGGCGCTGCTTCTCGTGCCCGGCGAGGAGCGATAACGGTGCAGATCCTCGGCATCTCCGGCAGCCTCAGGGCCGGCTCTCTCAACACGCAGCTCCTCCGCCTCGTCGCGGAGGAGCTGCCCGAGGGCGTCGAGCTCGAGCTCTACGATGACCTTGCCTCGATCCCGCCCTTCGACCAGGACCTGGTCGACCTCGCACCCGACCAGGTGGAGCGCCTCAAGGAGGCGGTGGCCGAGGCGGACGCGATCCTCGTCGCGACGCCGGAGTTCAACGGCTCGATTCCCGGCCAGTTGAAGAACGCGATCGACTGGGTGTCCCGCCCCCTCGCGGACAACCCCGCCCGCGGGAAGCCCGCAGCGGTGATCGGCGCCAGCACCAGCTCGTTCGGCGGCATCTGGGCCCAGCGGGAGCTGAGGAAGGTCCTCGGAATCCTCGGCACACGGGTGCTCGACGTCGAGCTGCCCATTGCCAAGGCGGACCAGCGCCTCGCCGACCCTGATCTCGACCTCCGAGCCGAGCTCGCTCACGTCGTCGACGCCCTCGTCGGAGCCGTCGGCGCGACAGAGCGCGAATCGACCCTCGTCTAGCGACGCTCGGGCCTCGGCCCGACCCACGCTGTGCGAGACTCGGCGGGATGCGCGTGACGATGCTCCTCGCCGACTTCGCGCAGGTCAGCGACGGCAAGCTCACGGTCGTCGGCGGCGGCTGGTCGCTGACGGGCCCGGAGGCCGTGCCGTTCGGGATCGCGATCCTGATCCGCGTCCCGTGGGACCAGGCGAACCAGCGCCACGTGATGCGCCTGGAGCTGCTCGACGCCGACGGCCAGCCCGTGGAGATGGACACCGAGGACGGGCAACAGCAGGTCGTGTTCTTCGACGACGTGCCATTCGAGGTGGGGCGGCCGGCAGGGCTCAAGCCGGGCACGCCGCTCGATTTTCCGGTCGCGATCAACTCCGGACCGCTCCCGCTCGAGCCGGGACGCTACGAGTGGCGGCTCACGATCGACGGCGAGGCCGACGACGACTGGCGGCTGCCCTTCTCGGTGCGCGTCGAGGAAGACGAGGTCTGAGCGGCGCGGCGGCGCGTGCCGACGAGCCCGCCGGCCGAGACGACCGCCCAGACGCCTTCGAGCACGAAGAACCCCCACTGCGCGCCGAGCCACGCGTCGACCGCGAGCACGGCCGAGCCGATTAGGTTGACGAGCAGATAGACGCGGGACTGCGCGTCGAGCACGCCGCGCTGCGCGAGGACGAAGCCCGCGAGGACGAGCAGCGCGCCGAGAAGCTGGACCACCTGGTGCACGGGAACCTCCGGATCGAGTGACGTCTCTCGCGCCGTCGTCGTGACCGGGTACGGCGCACCTCGTCCGGGGCTCTCTCGCCACTGCCAGGATACCCATGATGCTCAGGGCCCTGACCGCCGCGCTCGTCGTCCTCGTGCTCGCGACGGCGGGAGCGTCGGCGGGCTCGTCGACCGCGGCCTCGCCGCTCGCGACGCTCGTCGGCGCTCGTCTCGTCGTCGGCATGGAGGGGACGACACCGTCACCCGCTCTCCTCGAGCGCATCCGGCGCGGCCGCGTGGGCGGTGTGATCCTCATGGGCGCGAACGTCCGCAGCGCCCCACAGGTGCGCGCGCTGACGGCGAGCCTGCGAGCCGCGGCACGGGCGGGCGGTCGGCCGCTCCTGATCATGACCGACCAGGAAGGTGGCGAGGTCCGGCGCTTCCGCTGGGCGCCACCCGCCGCCTCCGCCGAGGAGCTCGACACGCGAACCGAAGGCGCAATCCGGCGCACCGGCCGCGCGACGGCGAAGGCACTCGAGGGTCTCGGCGTCGACGTCGACCTCGCGCCGGTCGCGGATGTGCCCGGCGTTCCCGGGTCGTTCATCGCCGCGATGGACCGAGGCTTTTCGACGCGCCCGACAAGGGCGGCCAAGGACGTGACCGCGTTCGCCGCCGGCCTCCTCGACGGCGGAGTCGCGCCGACCCTCAAGCACTTCCCTGGGCTCGGCCTCGCCACGGCGTCGACCGACGACGCGGCGGTGCGCATCGCCGCGCCGGAGGAAGGCCTGGCGCCGGGGCTCGCGCCCTATCGTCGCGCGATCGCGGCCGGTGTCGCGCCCGTGGTGATGGTCTCGAACGCGGCATATGCCGCCTACGGCGGCCAGGTCGCGGCGTGGTCCCCGCGCGTGCTCTCCACGCTGACGGGTCTCGGCTTCACGGGCGTCACGATCACCGACGCGCTCGAGCCGCTCGCGAGGACGCACGGGGTCACCCTCGGTCAGGCTGCCGTACGCGCCGCGCGAGCGGGGGTCGACCTGCTCCTGTGCGTCGGCTCGGAGAGCTCGACCGACGCCGTCTACAACCAGCTCCTCGCCGCGGCTCGTGGAGGACGCCTTCCACGCGCGAGCCTCGAGCAGAGCGCGGCGCGGATCGACGAGCTCGCCGCGACCTACGCCGGGTAGGTTCCCGCGGATGCGCGGGCGTCGACTGGGAGCGGCGGTGCTCTACGGCCGCAGTGCGGTACGGATCGCACGCCGTGGGCGGCAACGCGGGACAGATGACCGGCTCGTGTTCGTCGTCGGCTCGCCACGCTCGGGCACGACGATCGCCGCGAGCCTGCTGGGCTCGCTTCCCGGGTTCGTCGACCTCGACGAGGTGCAACCGTGGAAAGCGGCGATCCCCAGCCTGATCGGTCGGCCTGAGCTCGAGGCGTCACACCGACTGCGCACGATCCTGGAGCGGGTCCGTCGGCTCGCGCTCGCGCGGGGGCTGCGCGGAGTGGAGCAGACGCCGGAGACGAGCTTCGTGCTCGCGGCAGCACTGCGCGCATACCCGGAGGCGGTCGCCGTCCACGTCGTCCGGGACGGCCGTGACGTCGCCGCCTCGCTGCTCGAGCGCGGCTGGCTGAACGCGGAGCGGACCGGGGCCGACGACGCACGCCTTGCCTACGGGCCGCACGCGCGGTTCTGGGTCGAGCCCGAGCGCCGCGACGAGTTTGGAGCGGTCTCGGATGCGACGCGGGCGGCGTGGGCCTGGCGTCGGTACGTCACAGCAGCCGGAGCCGTGCCGGAGCGGACGGTCGAGCTCCGGTACGAACAGCTCACCGCGGAGCCGTCGGTCGCGGCCGTACCCGTGGCCAAGGCGCTCGGAGTCGAGACGCAGCTCGTCGCCGAGCGGTTCGCGCAGGTGCACGACCGCTCCACCGGGCGGTGGCGCCGCGACCTGACGGCCGAGCAGCTGGCCGACGTCGAGCGCGAGGCCGGCGGCGCGCTTGCCGCGCTCGGTTACGGAACCGGCTAGCCTGCCGCCCGCGCCGCATCGGGAACGACGCCGATCCGCTCGAGCTCGGCGACGACGAGCGCGACCGACTCGTCCGGGGTGAGCGCGACGGTGTCGGCGACGACCTCTGCGTCCTCCGGGTCCTCGTACGGGTCGTCGACGCCGGTGAAGTGCTGGATCTCGCCCGCGAGCGCCTTGGCGTACAGCCCCTTGACGTCCCGGCGGGCGCACTCCTCGAGCGGCGCCTTCGCCCACACCTCGACGAACGGCCCCTGCTCGGAGACGAGGGCCCGCACCCGTTTGCGCGTCTCGTCGTACGGCGAGATCGCGGCCACCACGACCGCAGCGCCGTGTCGCGTGAGCCGGGAGGCGACCCAGCCGATCCGCTCGATGTTCGTGTCGCGGTCCTCACGCGAGAACCCGAGCCCCTTGGAGAGATGCGTCCGGACGACGTCGCCGTCGAGCACCTCGACGTGCGCGCCGCGGCGCTCGAGCTCGGCGGCGAGGGCGTGCCCGATCGTCGTCTTCCCCGCCCCCGAGAGGCCGGTCAGCCACACCGTGAAGCCGGTTCGCCGCTCCGTCACGGCCCGATTGGTACCAGAGGCGGTGTCGCGCAGGACTGTGCACCCGGTCAGTGAATCGGTCTGCATGGCGCGGGACGGAGACGGCGGGGCGTCGATGACGTTCGATCGCTTCGCCGAGGCGGCGTCGGATTTCGTCAGCCAAGCCGCGTTCTTCCTCGGCTGCGTCTTCCTGGTCGTCATCTGGGTGCCGAGCTACTTCGTGTTCGGCGACATCGATACGTGGCAGCTCGTGATCAACACGGCGACGACGATCGTCACCTTCCTGCTCGTCGCGCTGCTCCAGAACTCGCAGCGGCGGAACGAGCTCGCGATGAACGCGAAGCTCGACGCCCTGGCCGACGGGCTCGCCGACCTGATGGAGGGCGTCGCGCCCGACAACGCCAGGCTCCAGTCGGACATGCGCGAGCTCCGCGATGCCGGCGGCATCGAGCGGGCCGAACGGGCCTAGAGCTTCTAGAACGCCGACGGATGCAGGAGTGGGAGGGCGGAGCTGCACACGTGGCGGAGGTGCTCGACGAGCGAGGGGGGCGTGATCACCGTCGCCGCCTCACGGCTCCCGCGGACCACTCGCGTCGTGTAGCCCGCCGGCGTCCAGAGGCGCAGGGCGGCTCCCACCACGACGTACGGCTCACCGTCTCGCAGGACGAACGCGCCGTCGGGCAGCGAGGCGAGCGCGGACTCGTGCACACGGCGGCCACCCGTCGGGTAGAGCCGCTCCGCGTGCAGCCGCACGTCGACTGCATCCGTTCTCGACTCTCCCGGATGACGTTCCAGCCAGCCCTCCATGAAGCCCACATAGTCCGCGCGACGGCACTCCGCACAGGGACGGTGACCTGCGGCGAGCGCGGTCGCCTCGTCGAGAAAGAACAGCTCCGTGTACCTGCCGCGCTGCATCCGGGGAGAGCGGTGCCGGTCCTTGAACCGGAGCCGGCACGCGATCCACCGCCGCCCCTGGTAGCGGCGGACGATCCGTCCCGCCTCGTCGTGGAGGCAGCCGCGATTGCCGTACACGAGCCCACGGGCCGGGTCGGCGACGAGATCACCGAGCGGGGTCACGCGGTTCTGGAGCGGCATCCCGAAGACGTAATCGCACGGCGGTCGGTGGATGTGAGGCGGAGCGATGCGTGTAACGAGACCGCAACAGCGCGGGCGCCTATCGTGCGTGCATCGACTGGACGCTCTTCCACGCGGTGAACGACGGCGTCGCGACACGCGACTGGCTCGAGGACCCCGTGACCCGGCTCTCCGACGTCGCCGTGCCCCTCTATGCGCTCGCGACGGTCGCGCTCTGGCTGCTCACGCGGCCGTACGGCAACCCACGCTGGAAGCTCGCGTGCTGCTCGGCGGTGCTCGCGTCGGGGGTCGCGCTGGCCGCGAACCAGGCGATCTCGCATCTCTGGGCCCGTCCGCGACCGTTCACCGACCACCCGCTGCTCACCCACGTCCTCGCGGCGCGGACGACCGATCCTTCGTTCCCGAGCGACCACGCCGCGGCCGCGTTCGCGATCGCCTTCGCCGTGCTGGTGTTCTCCCGTTGGGCCGGAGCGCTATTCGTCGTGGGAGCGACGCTGATCGCCGTCTCGCGCATCGCGCTCGGGATGCACTACCCGAGCGACGTTCTCGCGGGAGCGCTGGTCGGTCTGGGGGCCGCGACGCTCGTCACGACGCTCGGCAGACCGTGGGTCGTCCGGCTCGTCGTCCTCCTGAGCCGGGTCACCGATCCGCTGCTACGCCCGGTGTGGGCGTGGTGTCGTCGGCTCCTCCCGACATCACGGTTCTCGCTCCGCGACTAGCGTCCCAACCACCACCTACACGAATACGGAGGAGGCACCGATGGGACGCGAGCTCGTCAACCCGCAGGGGCTGCACCCGGCGCCCGGCTTCAGCCACGTGGCGATCGCGACAGGCTCGAAGCTCGTCTACTTCGCCGGCCAGGTCGCGCTCGACGAGGGCTTCGGCATCGTCGGCGGTGACGACCTGCGCGCTCAGACCGTCGCGGCGATGCGGAACGTCGAGACCGCGATCGGGGCCGTCGGCGTGACGTGGGACGACATCGTCCGCCGCACGATCTACACGACGATGCCGACCGAGTACGAGACGATCACGAGCGCGATCGACGAGGTCACCGGCGGCGCCGGGCATCCTTCGCAGACGATCGTCGGCATCACGGGGCTCGCCGTCCCGGGCCTGCTGATCGAGATCGAGTGCACCGCGTCCGTGTGACGCCGGGTCGGTCGTCAACCCGGCGGCGAGGGCGCGAACGGGCGCAGCTCGTCGACGCCGGGCCGGACGATCCCGACGTGGGCCTCCGGCGCCTCGTTCCAGGCGCCCGGGAGGTCGCCGAGCGGCTCGGAGACGACGACCCGCGTCTCGTCGGACAGCGACGCGAGCTCGGCGCTCTCGGGATAGAGCGCCTTGAGGGCGTCCATCCGCGTGCTGAACCAGAGCGACCTCGAGTCGCCCTCGCTCGAGTAGCGGAAGGCCCAGATCGTCGTCCCGTCAGTCGTCGCGATCGTCATCTGCAGGGGGTTCTCGACCTCGTGTCGGCGACCCGTGTCCTCGACGAGGCCGACCATGCGCTCGACGGCCGCAACGGGATCGTCGCGCAGCCCGAAGGTGAGCGCGAGATAGAACATCGTCTCCGAGTCGGTGGTGCCCTCGATCGACGGGTAGTACGAGTCGTCGACGGCGAGGATGAGCTCCCGCTTGATCCGGGAGAACTCGCGGATCAACCCGTTGTGCATCCACAGCCACTGCCCATGGCGGAACGGATGCGTGTTCGTCTCCTGGATCGCCGTCCCGGTCGACGCGCGGATGTGCGCAAAGAAGAGGGATGAGGAGACACCGGCGGCGAGCTCGCGCAGGTTGCGGTCGTTCCAGGCCGGATGGGTGCTGCGGTACAGCCGCGGCGTTCCCGTGTCGTCGTACCAGCCGACGCCGAAGCCGTCGCCGTTCGTCGTCGTCGCGCCCAGCCGGGAGTGGAGGCTCTGGTCGATCAGCGACCGCTCGCGGTTCACGAGGAGCTCCTCGAGGCGGATCGGGGTGCCGGAGTATGCGAGCCACCGGCACATCAGTCGCTCCTCCCAGGGCGAGGAGGTCGTGGTGACGCTACGCCGGCTGCGAGCGGGAACATCGCGCCGCTCGCAGGCGTGGGGGCTGCCTCGATAGGGGTCACGTGCGAGATTCTCCCGCAGAGGCCGACCTGCCGCTAGCCGAAGCGATGGACGTGAAGCGACGGGGCAGCACGACCGCCGAGACCATCAGCCCGTAGGCGATCGACATCGCGGTCACGAACGTGTCGAAGCCCGCCGTGATGCCGCTGACCGTCTGGTTTGCCAGCAGCTGGAGCGCGCTGTTGAAGCCTGCGCTGCCCGGGACGAGCATCAGCACGCCGGGCACGATGAACACCAGGGGCGATCGGCGGAGGACGTACCCGACGACGCCACCGGCGAGCCCGATCACAAGGGCCGTGACGAACGCCGCCGCGTCATGGCCGAAGACGGCTCCGCCGGCCTCGTTCGCGCTGAGCGCGAGGACGGTGGCCGAGCACATGACGAACGCGTCGCGGTAGCGCGCCCGCAGCGTGAGCGTGAAGGCGATCCCCGCTGCCGCCGCCGCGAACAGGTGGTAGGCCGAGAATGTCGTGTCGGGTGTCATGGCACCGACGTCCCCGAACCAGCCGAGCGCGATCGAGCGGCCGACGCCGACACCGAACACCAGGCCGAGCAGTTGGACGAGCGCGCTGGCGGTGTTCGCGACGCCGGACTGCAGATGCTCGGTCGAGAGCTCGCGCATGCCGATCGTGAGCGTCATCCCCGGTAGGAATGTCACGAGGGCGGCCAGCGTCACTACGTCCGGGGTGACGTCGAAGCCCAGCCGGGCGATCGCGACGGAGCAGAAGCTCGCCACGACGGCCGCCAGCGGCGCAACCATGGGTTCAGTGCGGGCCGCACGACGGAACGCGATCGCGATCCCGCCGACGACGAGGCCCACCACGGCGCCGGCGCTCGCCTCCCTCCACCCGCCGCCGAGCACCGGCGTCAGCGCCGCGCCCGCCAGGGCGTAGCCGACCAGCTGGACGTGCCATCTCCGTCGCAGCGGTTCGTCGCGGACACGCGCGATTGCCGCTAGGGCCTCTGGCGGCTCGAGGAGGCCGACAAGGACCTCCTGGACGAGCTCGTCCAGGCGGGCGATGGCGTCGAGGTCGACGTCCTTCGGCCGCACGCGAAGCGTATAGCTGCGCTGATCGGCCAGCGAGCCGACCGACACTTCGACGACCGTGGGCGTCGCCGAGATCTCGGCGCCCGGCACGCCGAGCGCGTCCGCAAGCGCGAGGAGACGCTCCTCGAGGTCGGCAGTGGGGTACCCGGAGTCGTGCCCGACCCGAGCGAAGCGAAGGAGTAGCTCGGTCGCCGGGGCGTCTGGTCGACCGCCGGCCGCCTCCGCCGCTCGACCCTCCACTACGAGGGTGTCGACACTGCGGCCGGATCGTCTGCGGGAACAGGACCGCGTACGCGCTTCCACACGAGATCCAACACGACCGCGAGCGCGCCGATCACGACGATCGCGGTAAACGTCTGCGGGGCGTTCCTCAGCGTGTCGACCACGAAGAAACCGAGTACGACCAGCGTCACGCCGACTCCGATCAGGATGAGCCACCCCCGAGCGCCTGTTTCTCCGCGCAACCGGTAGCCGGCCGCCCCGACGAGCACGAAGATCATCAGCGAGCAGGCGCTTCCGACCGATGCGATCGCGGACAGGTCGACCGTGTTCGAGACGACGATCACGACCGCGGCGCTGATCAGGACGCCACTCTTCGCGCCGAGTCTCGATCCGGGCCCGAAGAACGGCGGAAACTGGCCGACGCGGGACAGCATCGCCGTCAGGCCGGACGATGCATACAGCGTCGCGACGACGGATCCGGCCATCCCGACCATGGCGGCGACCGCGATCATCGTGAAGCCGGCATCGCCGAGCGCTGGCCTCCCGGCCTCCGCGATCGCCGTGGGGCCGTACTGCACGACCTCGTCGACGGTCAACGTGCCGAACACGCTGATCGCGACCAGCACGTACACGATCGTCGTGACCCCGAGCGCACGATTCATCGCCTTGGGCAAGTCCCTGGCGGGATCGCGCATGTCTCCCACGGCAAACGTGATCACGCTGAATCCGAGATATGCGAAGAACGTCAGTGCGACGCTCGCGACGACATCGGACACGGACGGGTAGCCGCTGAAGGCGAGCTTGTCGAGATCGATGCTCGGGAGCGTGACGACGACGAACACGCCGAGGATCCCGAGCATGACGAACACGATCAGGGACTGCGCCTGCGCGACCAGGTGCGGCCCGACGACGACGACCAGCGCCATCGCGACGACGATGGCAGTCGTGAAGACGTTGTCCCACCAGTCCGCGCCGGTGTCGCTCACGAAGAGCGAGACGGCGTAGTCGCCGAACGAGACCGCGCACATCGAGCAGACGATCAGGACCGCAGACATGTAGCCCAGCCACGCGGCGATCCCGAGAAGCCTTCCGTTGCCGAAACCCTCGAGGAGATACTGGAACAGTCCGCCGGACGACGGGTAGCGGACGCCGAGCTTGACGACGTTGTAGCCGATCAGCACCGACACGACGCCGGCGAGCAGAAACGAGATCCACGTCGCCGCGCCGGCCACCGCTCCTGCTTCGCCGAGCAGCGCGAAGATGCCGGCGCCGACCATGGCCCCGACGCCGAGCAGGGCAGCGCCGCGGACGCTCATTTCAGGGCGTGGGCGTCGTCGGCACCGCGGGCGGCGCGGGCGTGTGGCCGCCGAAGAACAACCAGACGATGGCGATACCGGTGAGCGCCGTGACGACCCAGCAGATCTGCAGCGGAAGCTGGAAGGAGTGGTCGATGACCCGTTTGCCGAGGTTTGTCGTGCCGGTCTCGTCCGCCTCGGCGGCGGCGATCTGCGTCCCGTTGGCGGGCAGGAGGAGCACGCCGACGACGGCGGTCCACATGGCGATCATGTAGCCGGCGCCGATCCCGAGCGCGAGGCCGAGCGGGACCATGGTGCGCGTCGCCGCCGATTGGCTCGTCGTCAATCCTGCGACGAGGAAGATCGCGACGGCGATCATGAACGGCCAGTTCTCGGCGAGGCTGCCGAGCGCCTGGACGATCGCGTCCTCGTTGTTCGCGATGAACGTGTCCGCCATCCAGGCGATGCCGAAGAGCGCGATCATCGCGACCATCCCGGAGCGGAAGATGGACGTGCCCGGGATGTCTCCGGCGTTCACGTGGGCGAGCACGAGGATCAACGCGGCGGCGGTCAGCATGATCATCTGGATCAGCGGCGTGACGGACATCGGCTCGACCCCGCCGCCCTCCGCGGCGACGGTCGGTCGGATCCCCTCGACGAAGCCGAACACGCAGATCGCCAGCACGCCGGTGAGGAAGATCGCGACGCTCCGCTTCGCATATGGCAGGAGCGTGATCTCCGCCGACGGCGCCGGCGGATGGACCTCGCCGGCCGCCAGCCGCCGCTGGTACTCCGGGTCGTCGGCCAGCTCCTTGCCCCGGGTGCTCATCAGGAGCGACATCACGAAGATCCCGACAAGGCTCGCGGGAATCGTGATCAGCAGCACGTCGATGAGGTCGTAGTGGTAGATCTCGACCAGCGGCAGGAGCGTCGCGGTCGCCGCCGCGACGGGGCTCGAGGTGATCCCGAGCGCGTTCGCGACCGTCGAGCTGGCGAGCGCACGCTCCGGGCGGATCTTGTTCGCGTACGCGACCTCGTTGATCACGGGGATGATCGAGAAGAACGTGTTGCTCGTCCCCGTCAGGATCGTGAGCACGTACGAGACGTACGGCGCCACGAAGTTGAGCGCGCTCGGCCTCGCGCGGAGCGCCTTGGTGGCGACGACGACCATGTAGTCCACGCCGCCGGCGGCCTGCATCGCCGCCGCCGCCGAGACGACCGCGATGATGATCAGCATCGCGCTGAACGGCGGCTCGCCCGGGTCGAGGCCGAACAGGAAGACGAGCACGAGCGTGCCGACGCCGCCCCAGAGCCCGAGCCCGATCCCG
>Ga0111539_10005508_pt1 | contig 16382 bp, 14 predicted proteins | sample RhiMethybrSRZTD1_FD_79667 | JGI IMG/M metagenome (GOLD analysis project Ga0111539, IMG submission 79667) | Populus rhizosphere microbial communities from Tennessee, USA - Rhizosphere MetaG P. TD hybrid SRZTD1 (version 2) (version 2) | ecosystem: Host-associated > Plants > Roots > Rhizosphere >... | reverse complement strand
GGCGCCGAGTGCTCGCCGGTCCACGCCAACTGGTTCGTCAACACAGGTGCGGCGACGGCCGCCGACATGCTGGAGCTCATCCGCATCGCGCGCGCGGTGGTCGAGGACGTGCACGGGGTGCGGCTCGAGCTGGAATGGAAGGTCATCGGTGACGACTGATTATCGGAACGCGCGGGTCGGGGTCTTGATGGGCGGGCTGTCGAGCGAGCGCGAGGTGTCGCTCGAGTCGGGCGCCGGCGTGCTCGAGGCGCTGATGGAGCGCGGCTACGACGCCATCGCGATCGACTGGCAGGACGGGATGTGGCTGCCGAACGAGCTCGAGGAGCACGACCTCGAGGTGGTGTGGAACGCGCTGCACGGCACCTTCGGCGAGGACGGCGCGGTGCAGGGGCTGCTCGCCTGCCTGGGGCTGCCCTACACCGGCAGCGGCATCCTGCCCAGCGCGCTGGCGATGGACAAGGTGGCCTCCAAGCGCATCTTCGAGTCGAACGGGGTGCCGACCCCGCGCTGGCGCATCGTCCCGCCCGACGCCGGGGTCGCCTTCGTCGAGGACTTCGCCTTGCCGCTGGTGGTCAAGCCTGCCCTCGAGGGCTCGTCGGTCGGGGTGTCGATCGTGCGCGAGCAGGGCGAGCTGGCCGCCGCCCTGGAGCTGGCGCGCCGCCACCGCGGGCCGACGCTGGTCGAGTCGTACATCGCCGGCGCCGAGGTCTGCGTCGGCATCCTCGACGACGAGGTGCTCGGCACCATCGAGATCCGGCCGGCCGCCGGGTTCTACGACTACGAGGCCAAGTACAAGCGAGACGACACGCAGTACCTGGTGCCGGCGCCGCTGCCGGCGCCGGTCGTCCAGCGGATCGAGGCGGCGGCGCTGGCTGCGCACCGCGCGCTCGGCTGCGCCGGCTACTCGCGGGTGGATCTCCGGGTCGACGCCTCGGGCGACCCCTTCCTCCTCGAGATCAACACGCTGCCGGGCATGACCTCGCACTCGCTCATCCCGAAGATCGCCGCCTACCGGGGCATCAGCTACGCGGATCTGTGCGAGCGGATCCTCTCGCTGGCCCACTCCTGATGCGGCTGGTCTGCGCCCTGCTGCTCGCCGCCGCCGCGTGCAAGGGGGACGCGGACAAGAAGGCGGCAGCCCCGCCGCTCTCCTCGACGCGCGACGCCGCCCCGGCGGCGGTCGACAAGAAGCCGCCGGCCGAGAAGCCCAGGTCGGCGGATGCGCCCAACCAGGCCGACGAAAAGGATGCGCAGGACCTCCTGACCGCGTGGCTGGTCGCGCAGACGTCGCCGGACTTCGCGGGGTACCAGAAGCTGTACGCCGATCGCTTCACCGGCGTGAGGCGGTCGGGCAAGAAGGTGCGACGCTTCGACCGGGCGGGCTGGATGGCCGACCGCGGCCGGATGTTCGAGAAGCCGATGTCGGTGACCGCTGATGCGATCCACGTCATCGCGCACGGCGCCCAGACCCACCTCTTCTTCACCCAGACCTTCGAGCAGGGCAGCTACAAGGACACCGGCCGCAAGTGGATGGCGCTGGAACGGGCAGGGGACGGCGCCCTCCGCATCGTGCGCGAGGAGATGCTCGACTCGACGCTCATCGCCAGGCAGGAGAAGGAGCTCGGCGCCAAGGCGGCGCCGGCGGCCCCGGCGGCGGCAGGCGACGTCCAGCTCGGCTGGGCCGGCAAGCGCGACAAGCTCTACCTGGCGCCGATCGACGGCGACGGCGACCTGGTGCTGGGCCGCGCCAGCGGGTCGATCGGCACCGGCGACATCGCGGTCGGCGAGCACACGACCGACGCCGCGTCCGGCGCGATCGGCGGGGTGTCCGCCACCCGCGCGGTCGATCCCGCCCACCTGCCGCCCGCGCTGGCCGCTCGGATCGGCAAGACGGTCCAGATCCTCGACGGCGACCTCGGCCCGATCTGCCACGCGAAGATCAGCGGCTACTCGCTCGAGGTGACCGACTGGGCCCCGCAGGGCGCCGACGACGCCGACGCGGCGGCCGCCGCCCTCATGGCGGCCACCCCGGTGGTGGTCGCGCGGCTGCAGATGTCGGGCTGCCCGAAGGGGGGCGCGTTCGCACGCGACGTCGATCTGCCGGCCCTGCCGGAGGTCGGCACGCTCGACGACGCCGCCGAGGCGAAGATACGGGTGGCGGTGGGCCCGGCCGAGGACCCGGACGGTCTCACCGTCATGGCGGTCGCCGGCGATCCGAACCGCGCCATCGTGGCGGCGACCGGCCACACCGAGGACACCTGCGAGACCCAGGAGGAGTACCGGATGAAGCTCTTCCTGCTCACCAGGAGCGGCAAGAGCTGGCGATCGGAGCCGTACGGCGACTACACCTACGAGGACTCGCTGGTGGTCGCGGTCGACGCCGACGGTGACGGCACGACCGACGTCTTCACCACCCGCGGGTCGCACCGGGGGCCGGGCACCAGCGATTTCTGGCAGGACGACGTGCGGATGTTCTGGCCCGCCGGTCTCGGCTGCGACGGCTGCGAAGGCGACGAGTGCGGCGACTAGACCCGGGCGAGGAGTCTAGGCGTCTTCGCGGCGCGCCTCGGCGATGAGCGCGAGCAGGGCGCAGGACATCACGAAGCGCGGGTCGCCGACTCCGGGCGCCAGCTCGACCTCGAACTCCTTGGTGAAGAAGCGGAAGATCTGGCGGATGGCGGCCGCCTGCCGCCCGTTGAGCACCACCTCGTGCTTCGAGGTGAGGATGGGGAAGAAGCGGCGCAGGATGGAGGCGCCCTTCTCCTCGACGAAGCCGATCTCCTGGCCGTCGGGGTCGCGGACGATGAACTTGTCGCGGACGATCGAGCGCAGGCCGCGCTTCTGCACCGAGCCGAGCACCTGGCCGGTCTCGACGTCGGTGACCTCGAAGGCGAAGTTGATGGCGATGACCTGGCGCGACTTGATGAACAGGAGCGGCCGGCTCTGCGCCTCGTCGGCGTAGACCGTGAACTCCTCGCGGAAGCGGAACACGGGGTGCTTGACCAGCATCATCAGCTGGCCGTCCATGGTGAAGACGCGGAAGGTCCGCTCGAAGATCGACCAGAACCGCCGCTTGATGCGGTAGCGGGACTGGCTGGTGAGCGAGACCGGCTGGACCTCGCGGGTGAGTGCGGTGCTCATCGGTTGAGAGCCGACGCTACCAGCCGCCTCCGCCCTGGTCGACCTCTTCCTTCGCCGCCGGCGCCGCGGAGGCTTCGACCGAGCAGTCGCGGATGACCCAGTCGTTGCCGCCCGTGCCGGCCGATTGCATCCCGTCGGGCCCCTCCTGCGCCTTGTACTCGTCGGTCTGCTCGAGGGTGCCGGTCACCGTGACCTTGGTGCCCACCTGGTCGGCTCGCCACTCCTGCCTGCCCATGCAGTAGATGACCAGACCGCCGGTCGAGACCACCGGGCCGAGCTTGGCGTTGAGCGCGGTGCCGGCGACCCGGACGGTCTTGCCGATCGCGGCCTTCGCCGTGTCGCTGTCGGTCACCGCGGTCGCCGACGAGCCGGACGCGGGCGGCGGCGACGACGGACCGCCACCACCGCCGGAGTCATTGGCCGACGCGCAGGCGAACAGGAGGGCGCAGGAGATCACGATCAGCTTCATATCACGGCGCGGTCAGGGCCTCTTCGACCGCCTTCAGGGTACCAGAGTACATGATCTGGCCGAGGTGGTTGCCCGGAGTCGGGTCGATGCCGCGCAGCACCAGGGTGCGGGCGCCCGGCCGGCGCGTGTCGCGGCTCTGGACGAACCCGTCGCCCGGGCCGATGCGCGGGCCGCGCTTCAGCTTCAGGGTCGGCGCTCCCTCGTAGGCGATATCGACCCGGTCGCCCTCGATCTTGCTGTCGATCTCCTCGCGCGCTCCGTCGAGCCGGGCCAGGTAGGACGAGCCCTCGGCCAGCTCGGAGGCGGCCTGGCGCATCCCGAGCAGCCCGCCGAGCCGCGAGTTGCCGACGTTGCCGGTCCAGGTGCCGGCGAAGACCGGCCCGACCGCGACAACGCCGGTGATCTTGATCCCGTCGCGCACCGGATCGATGTGGTCGAGCAGGGCGGCGCGGAAGTGGGTGTCACCGGCGCTGTGGGTCACCACCTTGAGCGGCAGGCGGCCGGTGCCGCCGTTGGCCTTCTTCAGCGCGCGCACCGCCGAGGCGATCTCGCCCGACTTCAGCGCCTGCCCCGCGCGCGGGTTGGAGAACTGCACGGTCACCAGCTTGGTGGCGCGCACCTCGGCGTCGCTGAGGACGCGACCGCTCGGTCTGTTGGCGCGGAAGCGGCCCTCCTTCGCCACGTAGACCGCCGCCACCGCGCCGTTGGTCGGGTTGCCGAGGAAGTGCTTCATCGCGGGACGCAGCGAGCGCCAGCCGAGGGTGTGGCCGGGGATCCAGAGGGTGGTGTGCGGCAGCGCCGCCGATGGCGCCTTCCTGCCGAACGTCACCCGCAGCGCCTCGCGCGCCTTGCGGAACAGGCCGCGAGTCGGAGTGGCGGACTTCTTGAAACCGACGATGCGCCGGTTCTTCATCACCGGCGACAGGTAGGTGGTGCCCTTGTGTTGTTGCTTCTCCGGCGCGGGCACCTTGCCGCGCTGCGAGCCGGCCTGCGCGGGCGCGGGCACGGCGACGGCAGCAAGCGCCGAAGCAGCGAAGACGATTCTGGCAATACGCATTGGCGGGGGGTGGTGCAACGGACGGACCACCAGGCCACGTCCGCGGGATCCGCGGAGTCGGGCTGCGGCGTCCGTCACGCTCGGCGGCGGCGTGGCTACTCGAGCTTCCAGCCGGGCTTTGCTAGCATGGAAGGACTGCGGGACTCAGGGCCCGTGACGCGACTCGGACGCTGTCGGACACAAGGGCCGACGTCATAACGGTCAAACGGAGGAAGAGTCATGTCGCAGTGGATCGATCCGCCCGAGCGGGTGGAGCAGCGTCTTCTCATCGCGTTCGTCGACCTCACGCGCTTCTCGGCGCAGAGCCGCCGCCTCGGCGACATGGAGATCGCCGCCGTCATGGACGCGATGTACCGGCGGGTCGGCGCCGCCATCGCGGCGGCCGGCGGCCGGGTGGTCAAGTTCATCGGCGATGCGTCGCTCATCGTCTTCGCCGAGGACGCGGTCGACACCGGCGTGTCGGCGCTCCTCGACCTCAAGCAGGAGCTCGACGCCCACTTCCTGGAGATCGGCTGGGAGTGCCGCGCGGCGGTCAAGATCCACGTCGGCACCGCGGTCGCTGGCCCCTACGGTCTCGAGGATCGCTTCGACCTCCTGGGCAACGACGTCAACACCTGCGCCACCCTGCACAGCCCCGGGGTCGCACTGTCGGTCGAGGCCTTCCGCGCGCTCAGCCCGGAGCTCCGCCAGCGGTTCAAGAAGCACACGCCGCCGGTCTGCTACATCCGGGTGGAGGATCCGCGCCCCTTCCGCTACACCGCCCGGTAGAACGGACACAGCCGTGGCGACGCGCCACGCTGTGGCGTCGCCGCGCGATCAGGGGCGTGCTGGTGTCCCGGCCTCTCGCTGGTCTCGTCGGCCAGCGGGCGGCCGGGTCAGGCGCAGACCAGGATGAGCTCGGCGCCCTCGCCGCGCTCGACCCGGGTCGTCTTCTCGAGGTGGCGCGCTGCGATGGCGCCGCCAATGGGGACCTTGCCGCACCTCTCGTCGGCCTCGCGGGCACAGACCAGCGTGGCCTCGCCGGCCGGCACGTTCTTGCTGCCCTGCCTCGGATCGATTCCCTTCGGCTTCTTCATGCCGTCCTCCAGGGCGACGTCGAGCAACATCGGTGCCAGGGCTGAAAAATTGCCCCACCGGGCGCACCGTGCCTATTTCGTCTGAGTGATGTCCACGCCCCGGCAACGGCGCGCCGGGACCGACAGGTCCCCTCCCGAGCCCGGGGCCCGAGCCCAGCGCGCGACCCGCCGAGCCCCGAGCAGCAACCGCCGGCGCCCGGTGCCGCTCCGCGAGCGGCTGCCCGATCGCGCCCGCGTCCGCTCGCTCCTGTGGCGCTCTGTGCGCGCCTGCCTGCCGGCGGCGTTGACCCTCCTCATCATCGCCGCCGTGGTGGCGGGCGGCGCGTTCGGTTACCGCTGGCTGACCGGCTCGGACCGCTTCGCGGTCGCCGAGGTCGAGGTGCGCGGCGCTCGCGCGCTGCCCGCCTCCGAGGTCGAGCGGGTGCTGTCCCCCGCCTACGGCCAGAACGTCTTTCGCGTCTCGCTCGAGGCGATCGAGCGCCGGCTGCGCGCCGAGCCGTGGATCGCCAGCGCCTCGGTGCGCCGCAGCCTGCCGGACCGGCTGGTGGTCGAGCTGGAGGAGAAGCGGGCCGCGGCGGTCGCCGAGCTGGGCGGTCTCTACCTGGTGGACGAGCACGGCCGCCCCTTCAAGCGCGCCGACGTCGGGCGCGGCGAGGCGAGCGGCCTCCTGGTGGTGACCGGGATCGATCGCGCCGAGTTCCGCCGTTCGCCGACCGAGGCGGCGGCCCGCATCCGGGCTGCGCTCGACGCCGCGCGGGTCTACCGCGAGGGCGGGCGTCCGCCCCTCGGCGAGGTCAGGCACGACGCCCACCGCGGCATCACGCTCTACACCCGCCGGCCGGTCGCCGCCATCCGTCTCGGCCATGTGCCGGGCGCCGGTGCGGTGCGCCGCCGGCTCGCCGCCTTCGACGCCGCCTGGGCCGCGCTGTCGCCCGGCGAGCGCCAGGCCGCCTCCACCTATCACCTCGACCGCGACGGCATGCCCCTGCGGGTGACCGTCGGGTTCAACGCGCGAGGGACCAATCCATGGCCAGAGTGAAGCGGGACGAGATCATCGTCGGCCTCGACATCGGCACCACCAAGATCGCCGCCATCGTCGGCGAGGTGACCGAGGACGGCATCGACATCATCGGGATCGGCACCTCCCGCTCGCGCGGCCTGCGCAAGGGCGTGGTGGTGAACATCGACGCCACCGTCCAGGCCATCCAGCAGGCCATCCGCGAGGCGGAGCACATGGCCGGCTGCGACGTCTCCACGGTGTATGCCGGGATCGCCGGCGGCCACATCCGCGGCCTCAACTCGCACGGCATCGTGGCGGTGAAGGACAAGGAGGTCCGCGAGGTGGACGTCCAGCGGGTCATCGACGCCGCCAAGGCGGTCGCCATCCCGATGGACCGCGAGATCCTCCACGTCCTGCCCCAGCAGTACATCATCGACGAGCAGGACGGCGTGCGCGATCCGCTCGGCATGTCGGGCGTCCGGCTCGAGGCCAAGGTCCACATCGCCACCACCTCGGTGTCGAGCGCGCAGAACGTGGTGAAGTGCGCCAACCGCTGCGGCCTCGAGGTGGCCGACATCGTGCTCGAGCCGCTCGCCTCGGCCGAGGCGGTGCTGGAGGACGACGAGAAGGAGCTCGGCGTCGCCCTGGTCGACATCGGCGGCGGCACCACCGACATCGTCATCTTCTGCGACGGCGCCATCGTGCACAGCGCAGTCCTGCCGCTCGGCGGCAATCACCTGACCAGCGACGTCGCGGTCGGCCTGCGCACCCCGCTCGATTCGGCCGAGAAGATCAAGCGCAAGTACGGCTGCGCGGTGGCCGACACCGTCGAGATGGAGGACACCATCGAGGTCCCCTCGGTCGGCGGGCGCGAGCCGCGCATCCTGTCCCGCCGGTTCATGGTCGAGAAGATCATCCAGCCGCGGCTCGAGGAGATCTTCGAGCATGTGCGGCGCGAGCTGGCCCGCTCCGGCTACCTCGACGCCATCGCGGCCGGCTCGGTGCTGACCGGCGGCACCACCATCCTGAACGGGCTGCCCGAGCTGGCCGAGTCGGTGCTCGAGTTGCCGGCCCGGCGCGGCGCGCCGCGCGGCATCGGCGGCCTGGTCGACGTGGTGCGCTCGCCGGAATACGCGACCGGCGTCGGCCTGGTTCTCTACGGCGCGCGCGGCGAGAAGCTGGGGACCGCACCGGTCGAGGCCGAGCGCGACCGCGGCATGCTGCGCCGGATGAAGAGCTGGCTCGGCGACATGTTCTGAACCGCAAAATCGCCAGCCACAGATCGACAATCGACACAAAAAATTTGCCCCGGGATCACCGCTCATCGATAACGGCTTAGAGGGAGGACCGACCGATGGCGCTACTCGAATTCGAAGAGCTCTCGCACGCCAAGATCCTGGTCATCGGGGTCGGCGGCGGCGGCGGCAATGCCGTCAACACGATGATCGCCGGCAACCTGGACGGCGTGGAGTTCATCGCCGCCAACACTGACCTCCAGGCGCTCCAGGCCAACCTGGCGCCGACCAAGATCCAGCTGGGCGATCACCTGACCAAGGGCCTCGGCGCCGGCGCCAACCCCGAGGTCGGCCGCAAGAGCGCCGAGGAGAGCGTGCAGCTGGTCGCCGAGACCATCGCCGGCGCCGACATGGTGTTCGTCACCGCCGGCATGGGCGGCGGCACCGGCACCGGCGCGGCGCCGGTCATCGCCCAGATCGCCCGCGAGTCGGGCGCCCTCACGGTCGGCGTGGTCACCCGCCCGTTCGGCTTCGAGGGCAAGCGCCGCGGCCGCCAGGCCGAGGACGGCATCGCGCGCCTCGAGGAGGCGGTGGACACCCTCATCGTCATCCCCAACAACCGCCTGCTCGAGGTGGTCGGGGCCAACACCAGCATGATCGACGCCTTCCGCCGCGCCGACGAGGTGCTGCTCAACGCGGTGCAGGGCATCAGCGACCTCATGACCGTGCCCGGCCTCATCAACGTGGACTTCGCCGACGTCCGCACCATCATGTGCAAGCAGGGTCGCGCGCTGATGGGCGCCGGGGTCGGCAGCGGCAAGCGCCGCGCCGCCGACGCCGCCGAGATGGCGATCTCCTCGCCGCTGCTCGAGGACGTCAACATCGAGGGAGCCACCGGCATCCTCATCAACATCACCGGTGGGCCGGACCTCGGCCTGCACGAGGTGAACGAGGCCTCGAGCCTCATCCAGCAGGCCGCCCACGAGGAGGCCAACATCATCTTCGGGTCGGTCATCGATCCGACGATCGGCGACGAGGTCCGCATCACCGTCATCGCGACCGGCTTCGAGCGCCCGGCCGCGACCAGGGAGAAGCAGCCGCCGGGGCGCACCCCCTCCCGGAACGATCGCAACGCCTCCGGCTCGCAGATCGCGCTGCCGTACGACCAGAGCGCGGCCGTCACCCGCGAGTACCCGCCGCCGATGGCGCAGCGCTCGGCCCGGACGACCGATCCGGGGGGCTACGCCCCGACCTACTACGCGCACCCGCACCAGCCGGTGATGACCAGCGCGCAGCCGGTGATGACCAGCGCGCAGCCCTACCCGTCGGCGCAGCCCTACCCGCAGGGGCAGCCCTACCCGTACCCGGCGCCGCACCAGCAGCACCCGACCTACGTTCCGGCCCACCACGTCTCGGCCCCGCCGGTGCGCTACGAGACCCGCCGCGTCCTCCGCCACGAAGAGGAAGACGTTCCGATCCACGAATCGGAGGTGGACACGGCACTGAACGAGCTCTCCCGCGAGCCCTACGCGGAAATGACCATCGAGCAGCCGAGGTTCGCGCGCGGTTCGGGCCCGAACCCGGCCGGCTACGAGGCGAACGCGGCACACCAGCAGGCGATGGCGCAGGCGCAGGCCGCCCAGGCCCAGGCCGAGGGGCGCCGCAAGGTCGAGTTCCCCAAGGTGCACCCGTCGCTCCGCCACGTCCTGGCCGAGGTCGAGGTCGATAGCGAGCTCGACGTCCCGACCTTCCTGCGACGCGCCAACGAGTAACGCTATAGTCCGCGCGTGCTGCCGTTCGAGTCGCACGCCCGGCTTCTCCTGGTGCTTCACGCCATTCTCGGGGCGGCCACGGTGGCCGCCTCGACTCATTTGGTGGTCTGGCTGCGCGGCTACCTCAAGGGCAAGGCGCAGCGGCGGCGCGGGGTGCGTCGCTTCGCCTGGATCTCGCTCTGCCTGTTCGCCTCCACCTTCGTGGTCGGCAACCTCGGCTACCCGATCTACAAGGTCCGGGTGCGGACCGGCTACCTCGAGAACCCGCCGGCGGTCGAGGCGTCGATGGCCGGCGCCGAGCCGGCCGCGGTGCAGGAGCGCTACGACCGGACCGCGCGCATGGCGCGCTGGTTCGACGTCAAGGAGCACTGGGTCGCCCTCGGCCTGGCGCTCACGGTCGCCTGCCTGGTCATCCTGCGCCGCTGGGAGCCGACCGGCGAGGCGGCCGCGGTCGCGCCGCTGGTCTTCGGCATGGCGCTGACCGCGGCGGCGACCGCGTGGTTTGCCGCCATCGTCGGCCTCCTGGTGTCGAGCTACCGCGCGGTCGGCTGACGCCATCCGGCTAGTGGCCCAGCCAGTGTGCGCCGCGTCGCGCTGCAGACCCGCGGATCCGGCCGTCCCACCGCTTGGCCCGACTTTCGCTTCCTGGCGGCTCACCATGAAGCCGACCGCGCTCGCCCTCTCGCTCGCCTCCTCGCTGCTTGCCGCCAGCCTCCTGTCCGGCTGCGCCGCCGAAGGTGGCGACCCCGGAGAGACCGAGTGCGAGGGAGACAAGTGCGACGACCTCGACAAGCCCGACAGCGAGGTGCCCGACTCGCCCTGCGACGGCATCATGGTGGACAAGAGCGGGCGCGGCCACGAGAAGGTGGCGGGGCGGCTCCACGACCCGCTGGCCACCGCCGTGCTGATGGCCGGCGACGACTGCCCGGTGACCTTCCAGACCATCGTCGCCAAGCTGCAGAAGAACGACGCCCAGGACTGCCAGAACACCAACGGCATGTTGACCCGCGCCATCTCCGAGACCGCCCAGCTGGCGGGGAAGGGGACCAGTTACCGCACCGTCACCTCGCGCACCTGCGGCGGGCGCGACAACCACGGCCTCCTGTTCTCGCTGTTCGGCGTGACCTCGACCACCAAGACGCTGCCGAAGAACGTCGAGATGATCGCCTTCGACGCCACCGCCGGCGTCTTCAACTACTACGAGACCGACGGCCAGACCCTGAACTTCTTCGGCAACTCGACCGACATGCTGAAGGGCAAGGGGGACGACGACGACCGCCGCTGCGCCGGCTGCCACGTCGGCGGCGGGCTCATCATGAAGGAGCTGCGCGCCCCCTGGCTGCACTGGGAAGGCGACACCACCACCCCGGGCGCCGACACGCTGGTCAAGGGCAACGCGCTGCTCGGCACCAAGTCGAACGGCATCGAGCTCGAGGGCACGGTCGACTCGGCCAACAGCATCTGGAACCCGAAGCGCATCGACTTCATGAAGAAAGTGGGCGACACCAAGGAGCTGCTCCGGCCGCTCTTCTGCACCCCCGAGATCCAGATCGGCTCGGGTGGCCCCGGCGACGTCAGCTCGGTGCCGGGTGACCTCCTCCTCGATCCGGTGCTCAACAACTTCCCCTCGCTCAGCTTCGACAACGCCGACTACAAGGCGCTCATCGCGGACAACGGCCAGGAGGTCGCCGGCACCGGCAAGGCCGACACGTTCTTCCCGTTCGCCTTCCCGCACCGCTCCAGCATCGATGCCGACTACGTCCAGCAGCTGATCTCCAAGCGCGTGGTGAGCCAGGAGTTCGTCAAGGACGTGCTGTCGGTCGACTTCACGCGCCCGATCTTCTCGGAGGACCGCTGCTCGCTGCTCGAGTTCGTCCCCTCGATCCCGTCGAGCAGCCTGTCGGGCAAGGCGCTGTCGGAGGGCATGATCGCCAACATCGGGACCCCGCCGGCCGGCAGCCCCGCGGCCGAGCTCGTGGCCCAGTTCAAGTCCACCGGCGGCTGGGAGAGCCGCGTGTCGACCTTCACGGCCGCCTGCGAGGCGCGCCCGCCGAAGGAGCTCCTGGCTGACATCCTCAAGATCACCTCGCTCCTGCGGGACCAGGCGCGGGAGCGCCAGGTCATCGAGTTCGAGGAGTCCATGCCGGACGACAACCAGAGCGTCGCCGAGGGCACCCGGCTGCACCCTGTGACGTGCACCATCACCAGCGACTTCGTGCCGGTACGCGCTGCAGGCGAGTGACCTCAGCCGGCTAGCCGGCTAGCCGGCTAGCCACGCGCGGGACCGAGGCCAGGTTCGCGAAAATCCGGTGCGTTGGGTTGGCCCGGTTTTCGCTCCTGGCCTGACGTATGTCTTCGGCCCCGCGCTCTCTCCTGGCACTCCTCCTCGCGCTCCCCGCGGCCACTGCCTTCGTCGGCTGCACCGCCGCCGGCGAGGACCCGGGCACCTCCTGCGACGGCGACAAGTGTGACGATCTCGACAAGCCGGACAGCGAGATTCCCGACAGCCCGTGCGACGGCGTGATGGTCGACAAGAGCGGCCGCGGCAACGACAAGGTGGCCGGCCGACTGCACGACCCGCTCAACACGATGGTGTTCGCCGGCGGCGACGGCTGTCCGGTCAACTTCCAGGACATCTTCGAGAAGCTGGCGGCGGCCGACACCCAGGGCTGCAGCGGCGAGGGCGCCGGTATGCAGACCCGGGCCATCTCGGAGACCGCACAGGTCACCGCCGCGGCGACCAACTACCGGCTGGTGACATCGCGCAACTGCAACAGCCGGCCCGCCCACGGCATCCTGTTCTCGATCTTCGGCGTCTCGGCGGGCGACACCGAGCTGCCGCCGAACGTCGAGATGATCTCCTTCGACGAGACCGCCGGCGTCTTCAACTACTACGAGACCGACGGCCAGACCCTGAACTTCTTCGGCACCTCGAAGGACTTCCTCAAGGGCAAGGGCTCGAACGACGACCGCCGCTGCGCCGGCTGCCACGTGGGCGGCGGCCTCATCATGAAGGAGCTGCGCGCTCCCTGGCTCCACTGGGAAGGCGACACCACCACCCCGGGCGTGAAGGAGCTGGTCGCGGCCAACAAGAAGTTCCTCGGCTCGCAGTCGAACGGCATCGAGCTCGAGGGCACGGTCGACAGCGCCAACAGCATCTGGAACAAGACCCGCATCGACGCGCTCAAGGAGGTGGGTGACACCAAGGAGATCCTGAAGCCGCTCTTCTGCACCCCCGAGTTCAACATCGGCTCGGTCAACGGGACCCCGTCGAGCGTGCCCAACGACATGCTGCTCGATCCGCTCATCAACAACTTTGCCTCCATCCAGTTCCCCTCGGCCGACTACACGGCACTGGTCGGTTCGAACAGCCAGAAGGTCGGGCGGACCGGCAAGCCGGACACCTTCTTCCCGATGGCGTTCCCGCACCGCGCGAGCATCGACTCGGACTACGTCAACCAGCTCATCCAGCTCGGCATCCTCGACGACGAGCTGGCCAAGGACGTGCTGCTGGTCGACTTCACCCGGCCGATCTTCTCGGATGACCGCTGCGACCTGCTCGACTCGGTGCCCTCCATCCCGGTCGCCGAGCTCACCGCCGCCAAGCTGAAGGAGGGCCTGCTGGCCAACCTCGGTTCGGCGCCGGCCGGCTCGGCCGAGGCGGAGCTGAAGAAGAACCTCGAGGCGACCGGCGGACAGGACGCGGTGGTCCAGGCCTTCACCGACGCCTGCGTCGCGCGGCCGCAGCACGACATGCTGGTCGATATCCTGAAGGTGCTCTCGCTCCTGCGCGACACCGCGCGCACCCGCCAGGTGATGGAGTTCTCGGAGACGATGCCGGACGACAACCAGAGCGTCCCGGCCGGCACCCGGCTCGACCCGAACACCTGCACGCTGACGACCTCGTTCGTCGCGGCGGGCGCGGCGAGCGGCGGCTCCTGATCGATCGATAGCGCCGCGCAGCGGAGGCTATAGCGCTGCGCGGCGGAGGCGGAGGGCGTTGGCGATGACCGACACCGAGCTCAGGCTCATCGCCGCCGCCGCCAGCATCGGGCTGAGCAGCATGCCGGTCAGCGGGTAGAGCAGCCCCGCCGCGATGGGCACGCCGGCCGCGTTGTAGACGAACGCGAAGACGAGGTTCTGCCGGATGTTCCGCATCGCGGCGGCCGACAGGCGCCGGGCCCGCACGATGCCGCGCAGGTCGCCGCGCACCAGGGTGACGCCGGCCGCCTCCATGGCGATGTCGGTGCCGGTGCCCATCGCGATCCCGACCCGGGCGCGAGCCAGCGCCGGCGCGTCGTTGATGCCGTCGCCCGCCATGGCCACTACCCGGCCGACCTCCTGCAGGCGGTCGATGGCGGCGGCCTTCTCGGCGGGCAGCACCTCGGCCACCACCTGTTCGATCCCCAGGCGCGCCGCCACCGCGCGGGCGGTCACCGCGCTGTCGCCGGTGAGCATGACGACGCGGACCCCCTCGGCGCGCAGCGCCTCCACCGCGACCGCGGCGCTCTCCTTGAGCGGGTCGGCCACGGCGATGAGCCCGGCGGCGGCGCCGTCGACCGCGGCGAAGAGCACCGTCTCGCCGGCGGCGCGGCGGGCGTCGGCCTTGGCCACCAGCGGCTCGATCTCGGCCGCGGGCACGCCCATCTCCTCGAGCAGGGTGCGGTTGCCGAGCGCCACCACATGGCCGCGCACCCGCCCCGTCACGCCGAGACCGGGCCGGGTCGCGAACTCCTCCGGTTCCGGGGGCACCACTCCGCGCGCGCCGGCACCCGCCACGATCGCCGCGGCCAGCGGGTGCTCGCTCGGCTTCTCGACGGCGGCGGCCATGAGGAGGAGCTGGCGCTCGAGCACGCCCGACGATGGCAGCGGCTCGACCGCCACCAGCGCCGGCTTGCCCTCGGTGAGGGTGCCGGTCTTGTCGACCGCCAGGGTGTCGACCTCGCGCAGGACCTCGATCGCCTCGGCGTTCCTGAACAGGACCCCGACCGAGGCGCCCTTGCCGCTCGCCACCATGATCGACATCGGGGTCGCCAGCCCGAGCGCGCAGGGACAGGCGATGATGAGGACCGACACCGCCGACACGATGGCGTGGGCGAGGCGCGGCTCGGGCCCGACCGCGAGCCAGAGGGCGAAGGCGCCGGCGGCGACCGCGATGACGGTGGGGACGAACCAGGCGGCCGCGCGGTCGGCGGTGCGCTGGATCGGTGCCCGGCTGCGCTGGGCCTCCGCCACCAGCTCGACGATGCGGGCGAGCAGGGTCTCCGCGCCGACCCTCTCGGCGCGCATCACCAGCGCGCCGGCGCCGTTGACGGTGCCGCCGATCAGCGGATCGCCTTGCTTCTTCTCGACCGGGATCGGCTCGCCGGTCAGCATCGATTCGTCGACCGCGCTCGAGCCCTCGACCACCACGCCGTCGACCGGCAGCTTCTCGCCCGGGCGCACGCGCAGGCGATCGCCCGGCTGGACGCTCTCGAGCGGCACGTCCTCCTCGCTGCCGTCGGCGGCGAGCCGCCGGGCCTGGCGCGGCGCCAGCTGGAGGAGCGATCGCAGGGCGGCGCCCGTCTTGCCGCGGGCCTGGAGCTCGAGGACCTGGCCGAGCAGGACCAGCGTGACGATCACCGCGGCCGCTTCGAAGTAGAGCGCGACCCGGCCGTGCTCGCGCGCCGCCTCGGGAAACAGCTGGGGCATGGCCAGGGCGACCACGCTCCAGGCGAAGGCGGCAGTCACGCCGAGCCCGATGAGCGTGAACATGTTGGGCCGCGGCGGGACTAGCGAGCGGGCGCCGCGCACCAGGAACGGCCAGCCGCCCCACAGGACGACCGGGGCCGCGAGCACCAGCTCCATCCAGCGGCGCAGGTCGACTGGAAGGATGTCGGCCAGCGGCCGGCCGGGCAGCATGTCGCTCATCGCCAGGATCAGGAGCGGCAGCGACAGGGCAGTCGACACGACCAGCCGCCGGCGCATGTCGACCAGCTCCGCGCTGCCGGTGCCGTCGTCATCGAGCGAGACCGACACCGGCTCGAGGGCCATGCCGCAGATCGGACAGGCGCCGGGACCGACCTGGCGCACCTCCGGGTGCATGGGACAGGTGTAGATCCGCGTGTCCTTCCCGGCCGAGGGCGCCGGAGCTGCCGCCGCGGCCGCCGGCGCCGGCGCTGGTTCCGGGGCGGCCAGGTACTTCGCCGGGTCGGCGACGAACTTCGCCTTGCAGCCGGCGCTGCAGAACGAGCGCAGGATGCCTTCGTGCGTGAGGGTGTGCGGCCCGTCCGGGCGCGTCTTCATACGGCACACCGGATCGATGAGCTGCTCCGCCGTCACAGCCGCTCCATAGCTGACTATAAAGGTATGACACCGGGGCCTCGAAGGCGGTGAACGCCCCTCGGGTGCAGCTAGGCGTCGTTGTGCCAGACGAGGATCACGTGGGTGATGCCGCGCTCGCTCATGAAGACGGTCACGCTCGAGCCGCCGACCTCGGCGCGGAACCGGTAGCGCTGCACCTGCCTGGCCGTCAGAAGGGCGGTGTCCCGGTCCTGCTCCAGCGACGGATAGTCCTTCTCGCTCAGGCGCACGCCGCGGGTGTCGAGCGAGCCCCAGGGCGGCGCCCGCTCGAGCTCCTCCTCGGGTGGAAT
>Ga0111539_10005506_pt1 | contig 16386 bp, 9 predicted proteins | sample RhiMethybrSRZTD1_FD_79667 | JGI IMG/M metagenome (GOLD analysis project Ga0111539, IMG submission 79667) | Populus rhizosphere microbial communities from Tennessee, USA - Rhizosphere MetaG P. TD hybrid SRZTD1 (version 2) (version 2) | ecosystem: Host-associated > Plants > Roots > Rhizosphere >... | reverse complement strand
CCCGACCTGGCACACCACTTGCCTGCCTGCTGACGGTCTAACCCTTACGCCAACTCCGCGAGGCAGGCATGAAGCGCCGCGATTTCCTTAAGTCAGTTACCGCGGTGAGTGCCGCCGGCGCCCTTCCAATGCCTGCTGTGTGGTCGCCCGCCAAGGCCCAAGCGCGCCAGGAAACGCTGCTCGTCGTCAGCGAGTACAGCCCAAACAACTTCGACATCCACGGCGTTGGCACCAACCGGCCGGGCTACGAGGTGTCATGGAACTGCTACGACCGGCTGATGTCACATGGAGAAAAGACGCTACCGGATGGCACCTCCTCCTACGACCGCGACAAGTTTACGCCCGAGCTTGCCGAGGACTGGAACGCGACCGATACGTCCATCACCTTCAAGCTGCGCAAGAACGCCACCTTCCACGACGGCACGGCGATCACCGCCAAGGACGTGAAGTGGTCCTTCGATCGCGCCGTCTCCGTCGGCGGCTTCCCGAGCTTCCAGATGAAGGCAGGCTCGCTCGAGAAGCCCGAGCAGTTCGTGGCCGTTGACGACCGCACTTTCCGGGTCGACTTCATCCGGAAGGACAAACTCACGATCCCGGACCTCGCCGTCATCGTGCCAGCCGTCTACCACTCCGACCTTATCAAAAAGAACGCCACCGAGAAGGATCCCTGGGGCCTCGAGTACACCAAGACCAATATCGCGGGTGGCGGTGCCTTCAAGGTCACCCGCTGGCAGGCCGGCACTGAGGTCGTGTTCGAGCGCAATGACGACTGGAAGAACGGCGATTTGCCCAAGGTCAAGCGCGTCGTGTGGCGCACGGTGCCGTCTGCCGGCAACCGTCGCGCGCTCATCGAGCGCGGCGACGCCGACATTTCCGTCGATCTACCCAACAAGGACTTTGCCGAGCTCAAACATGTCGGCAAGGTCAGCGTCGTTACCAACCTGATAGGCAACGGTATCGGCTACATCGGCATGAACTGCAAAAGCCCGCCGTTCAACAACGTGAAGGTGCGCCAAGCTATCGCCTACTCCATTCCCTACCAGAAGATCATCGACGCGGTTATGTTCGGCCTAGCCGGCCCAATGTTCGGGTCGAAGCCCGATGCGCCGATCGCAGTCGCCTGGCCGCAGCCCCATCCCTACAACACTGATCTCGCCAAGGCGAAGCAGCTGCTTGCTGAAGCCGGATATTCCAATGGCTTCGACACGACGCTCTCTTTCGACCTCGGCTTTGCGGTCGTCAACGAGCCCTTGTGCGTGTTGGTGCAGGAGAGCCTGGCACACATCGGCATTAAGGCCACGATCAACAAGATCCCCGGCGCCAATTGGCGCAACGAGCTGCTGAAGAAAGAAATGCCCCTCATCTCCAATTTTTTCTCAGGCTGGCTCGACTACCCCGAATACTTCTTCTTCTGGTGCTATCACGGCCAGAACGCCGTGTTCAACACCATGAGTTACCAGGATAAAGACATGGACGCGATGATCGATGCGGCCCGCGCCGCCGCGGCGATCAACGACAAGGCAGGCTACGAGAAGAACGTGGCGAGCTTCGTCAAGAAGGCCTTCGATGAGGTGCCACGCATCCCGCTGTTCCAGCCGACCCTCAGCATGGCGATGCAGAAGAACGTCTTCGGCTATCGCTATTGGTTCCACCGGCAGCTGGACTACCGCACGCTGGCGAAGGCCTAGTGTGATGCTCGAGACGTCTGCAGGACACTGATGTTGGACGCCACCGGAAAAGAAGGCATCTCGCATGTTGAGCATGACGCTCAAGCGCATGATGGTCGCGTTGCCAAGCCTCGTGGGCGTGGTGATCGTCACCTTCGTCTTGACTCGCGCCCTCCCGGGCGACCCGGCGGCCTACTTCGCCGGGCCCGCAGCGACCAAGGAGGCGATCGATCAGATCCGCTCCAAGCTCGGTCTAGACAAGCCGCTTCCCACCCAGTTCGTCCACTACGTCTGGGACCTGGCCCGGGGCGACCTTGGTCAGTCGCTCTCCACCGGCCAGCCGGTGGCGACGGAGATCCGCACGCGCCTACCCGCGTCCGCCGAGCTCACTCTCGTCGGCCTTCTCGTGTCGATGACAATTGCCGTGCCGCTGGGAATTCTGGCAGCCACCCGACCCGGGTCGATCGTGGATCACACCTGCCGCGTAGTGGCCACGGCCGGCGTGTCGCTGCCCGTGTTCTTCACCGGCCTGATCCTGGCCTACGTGTTCTACTACCTGCTGGGTCTGTCACCGGCGCCGCTCGGCCGGCTCGACATCTTCTACTCCGCGCCGCCGCGGGTGACTGGTTTGTACCTGATCGACAGCGCGTTCGCCCGCGACTGGGAGGTATTCGCCGCAAGCCTCAAGCAGCTCATCCTGCCAGCGGCCACGCTCGGCATCTTCTCGCTGGCGCCGATCGCGCGCATGACGCGGGCCTCGATGTTAGCGGTGCTGGTGTCCGATTTCGTTCGCACGGCGCGCGCGAGCGGACTTTCCCCGTTCACCGTGGTCTTCACCTACGCCTTCCGCAACGCCATGCTGCCGGTGATCACGACGCTCGGCATGGTGTTCTCATTTCTGCTGGGGGCAAATGTCCTAGTGGAGAAGGTGTTCGCCTGGCCGGGGATCGGCTCCTACGCGGTGGAGGCTCTGATTGCCTCGGACTTCGCCCCCGTGCAGGGCTTCGTGCTGACGATGGCGGCAATGTACGTGATGTTGAACCTGCTGATCGACATCCTCTACGGCCTGATCGACCCGCGAGTGAGGATCGAGGCATGACTGCGAGCGCCGCCGTCGCTGTTGACGCTCCGGCCGCGGCGGCCGCCGTACTCGCCGCGGCCAAAGCTGAGCGTGCGCGCGGCACCGGCCTCACGGTCACGCTCGCTCACGCGCGCTATGTGCTGGCCGAGAACCCCGTCACCGCCTTCGCCTTTGGACTCTTTGCGCTGATCGTGCTCGCTGCTCTGATCGGACCATTGATTACTGCCTATGATCCGCTGGCAAGCGATACGGCGTCCGCCCTGAAGCCACCCTCGGCGCGGCATTGGTTCGGCACCGACCAGCTCGGGCGCGACATCTTCAGTCGCGTTGTCATCGCGACTCAGCTCGACCTCTTCATTGCCATCGCCTCCGTCGCACTCGTCTTCCTCATGGGGGGCCTCGCCGGCTTGGCGGCTGGCTACTTTGGTGGCTGGACCGAGCGCATCGTCTCGCGAATCGCCGACACCGTCATGGCCTTCCCGCTGTTCGTGCTTGCCATGGGCATCGTCGCAGCGCTCGGCAACACGGTGCAGAACATCATCCTCGCCACCGCGATTGTGAATTTCCCGCTCTACGCCCGCGTTGCCCGCGCCGAGGCCAACGTGCGGCGCGAGGCGGGTTTCGTGCAGGCCGCGCGCCTCTCAGGCAACGGGGAGCTCCGCATCCTGCTCGGGCACATCCTACCCAACATCATGCCGATCATGATCGTGCAGATGTCCCTCACTATGGGCTACGCCATCCTCAACGCCGCCGGGCTTTCCTTCATCGGGCTCGGCGTACGGCCGCCGACGCCTGAGTGGGGGATCATGGTGGCGGAAGGCGCGGCATTTATGGTTTCGGGCGAATGGTGGATTGCCTTCTTCCCCGGTGCCGCCCTGATGGTCGCCGTGTTCTGTTTCAACCTCTTGGGAGATGGCCTGCGCGACATCGTCGATCCGCAGCGCCGCACGTGAGCCCCATGATGGAAATCACGGCACCTCCCCTCCTTGACGTGCGCAACCTGACCATCGAGTTCACCACCCGCCGCGGCGTCGTGCGCGCCGTCGAGCACATCGATCTCAGCGTCGCCCCGGGCGAGACGCTGGCCATCGTCGGCGAGTCAGGTTCGGGGAAGTCGGTCACCTCCTATGCCGTCATGCGCATCCTCGACCGGGCAGGCCGGATCGCGGCCGGGTCGGTGACGTTCTCCGGCATGGACCTGCGCGGTGCCCGTGAAAGCAAGGTTCGTTCCCTGCGCGGTCGCGAGATTTCGATGATTTTCCAAAATCCGCGCGCCGCCCTCAACCCGATCCGCAAGGTTGGCCACCAGATCGAGGATGTACTTCTGCAGCACGCCGAAGCCTCGCCAACCGATGTCGACAAGAAGGCGGTCGAGCTGCTCGAGCAGGTACGCATCGCCCGTGCCACCGAGAGCTATCACTCCTATCCCTTCGAGCTCTCGGGCGGTATGTGCCAGCGCGTCGTCATCGCTCTTGCGCTCGCCTGCCGCCCGCGCCTTCTTATTGCCGATGAACCTACCACCGGCCTCGACGTCACCACGCAGAAGGCCGTCATGGACCTGCTCGTCGAGCTGACGCGCCAGCAGGGAATGGCCACCATACTGATCACGCACGATCTCGGGCTTGCCGCGGCCTACTGCGGTCGCGTGGTCGTGATGGAGAAAGGTCGAGTGGTCGAGACTGCCGTCGCGCGAGCGATATTCGCGGCACCCACCCACCCCTATACCCGGAAACTGGTGCGCGCCACGCCGCGGCTAGGCGTCGACCTGCGTGATCTCCTGCCCGAAGGTGAGGCCAACGGCGCGATTTTGTGCCCCAGTGGTGCGGCAAGGCCCGGCGTGGCGAAGCAAGACCGGCTGCTCGTTGTCGAAGGCCTCGTCAAGGAATACCCGCGAAGGGGTGTCGGGCGCCGCGCGCTTTTCAAGCGCAACGACGCGGCCGCCGGCGGCGAGAGCCAGGTCTTCCGCGCCGTCGACGGCATCAGCTTTGTCCTGCACCGGGGCGAGAGCGTTGGCCTCGTCGGAGAGTCCGGTTGCGGCAAGTCGACGACCTCGACCATGGTCATGCGGCTCATTGATGCTAGCAGTGGGCGTATCCTCTTCGATGGCGAAAACATCGGCGCCATTCCCGCCCGCAAGTTCGCGCAGCTGCCCGTCCGGCGGCGCATCCAGATGGTGTTCCAGGACCCCAGCGATAGCCTCAATCCGCGCTTCACTGCCGCGCGCGCGATCGCCGACCCGATCATGCGCCTCGGTGACATCAAAGGTGGCGAAACGTTGCGCGCGCGCTGTGAGGAGCTGGCGCGCCAGGTGGGCCTGCCGACCGAGTTGCTCAATCGTTTCCCGCATCAGCTATCGGGCGGCCAGAAAGCCCGCGTTGGCATCGCCCGCGCCATCGCCCTCAAGCCCGACCTCGTCATCCTCGACGAGCCGACCGCGGCGCTCGACGTCTCGGTGCAGGCGGTGGTGCTCAACCTGTTGCAGGAACTCAAGGAAGCGCTTGGCATGAGCTACCTGTTCGTTTCACACGATCTTAATGTGGTACGTCTGTTGTGCGACCGGGTCATCGTCATGCGGGCCGGCCAGATCGTGGAGGAAGGGGTGACTGAGCGCGTCCTGTTCGCCCCGGAAACAGACTATACGCGAGAGCTACTCGCGGCCATTCCCCACCCGCCGGTGTAATTTGCCATCCCGCGGCTCATCACCGGGAAAGCTTGCTCACCGCCTGTCACCCACATGAGCTGAGGACGGCCTCTGATCCTGTTATTTCGACGTGGCTCGCCATGCCACCGACAAGGCGAAGCTACCTGAGGATTGTGGACCGCACGGGGCTGCGCAAGACCGCCGCCCTGGATGTCGCGGGCGAATGCCAGCGTGGCGAGTTTCACAGCAGCGTCCGGCCTATCTCCCAATGCAAGACCAGCAGCGCGCGCGTGGTCGCATAGAAGAAGCACGCCCCTTGGCAGCCGTCCTACCAACTTGTGTCCCTTCACAATCCACTCGCGGCCAGCCGGAGCGAGCGCACCGAAGAATCCCAGCAACGGAAGAAATGGAACGCGAAGCGGATCCAACAGAACGCGCACGAAGGTCAATTTTTGCTTGGCAGCACCAACCTGCCGATCTCAGTTTGAGTTTACATGCTTGACCGAGTGTCGGTGGACGTGAAGATGCATGCCTGCGCACCACAAGGGTGGTGGCGGCGTCTGCAGCTATCTGTGGAGGTTCGGCGTGGACGAGAGGGATCACGGTGGCTACTCTGTCGCCTACCGCCGCGATGATATCGAATTTCCAGTTTATGTGGCAGGCGCCGTAGCCGCCGCTCTGTTAGTCGCGGCGTACACGACAGGGCAATGGATTTGGTTGGCCACAGGCATCGTCGCCGCGGGCTTCACTTACTACAATCTTCCCCTTCTTGAAACGGGACGACCGACGCTCGGCGCCAACCAATACGGCATTTTTATTCAGTCCTTTGGCCTTATTCGCTGGCGAGCGATCGCACGGGTCGAACTCGTTCAGATCGCAGAGCGTGCTATGACATCGCACGAATTACAAATTACCCTTGGAGCACCGCTTGCGAGCGCACTCGTTGCCGATTGGCGCAAGGTGTCGATTTATCGCTCGCTCATGCGCCTGCCGTGGCACATGGACCACAACAGCGTCGTTCACGTCGATGTCGAACCCTTTGACCAGTCTGCCGATGAGATCCATCGAACGCTCGTCCGAATGTGGCGCTATTATCGTAGTTAGTGCGGTCGTCCGTCCGCGCGAGGCCAATGCTGCCGCGCGACGCGGCGTGGCCCGCACGAAATCGCCGCAAACTCGAGCGCCGGCGACAATGCCGGCGCGTGGTGCTGCGATCGGCAGCCCGCATAGGGTCCGATAGACGGTTTTAGAGCTCGCCGGCAAATTGAGGCCGCCATGCCGGCGATGCAACGTCGAGGTTCAGTCTACGACGATGCGTGCATCTTGCGGTTGGAACTCGCGCTGTCGGCGAACCCGATAGGTACCTTTCGGTAACATGAGCGTCCCATGCTCCTCGTGCTGCAGCCTTGCGGACGGCGCCTCGATGCGGACGTGACCAACGTAGAGGTCAGTGGGTATATCGCGTGCTAAGCGATCATCGCGGAACATGGTGACGCGATCATAGAACGCGTGGCCATGACCGGACGCTTCGCCTTCCGCGAGGATGATGGGGCGCCCTTCTACGTTCTGTACGATCGTTCCGGACGGCGACCTATCGGCAACTCGCTCAATCAATAGATCACCCTGTGCGTAGAGCTCCTCCATTGCAGTCGCCTCCATGGCTTAATAACAATGGACCGTCCTTTGTGGTCAATCGCACCCTAAAGGTCCCCGAAAGGTGGGTCATTGGCAGCGGCAAACCGCTGTCAATCTCGGCGTCGGCCCGGTTACTGCACCGCTTCCCCATGCAACGCCAGGTCGAGACCTTCCCGTTCAATCTCCTCTGTCACGCGAAGCCCAACAAAGATCCTGACCACGGTCAAAATGATCAGGCTGGCGATAGCGCAATAGCCAAAGACGATCGCAACACCAACGCACTGGTTGAAGAACTGACCGATGTTGCCCTCGAGCACACCGGCCGTGCCACCGTATTGTTCGACGGCAAAGACCCCGGTCAGCAGTGCGCCGACGATGCCGCCGACAGCATGCACACCGAAGCAGTCGAGAGCGTCGTCATATCCAAACATGCGCTTGAGGCCCGTGCAGCCCCAGTAACAGAACACGCCAGCGCCCACGCCGATGGCAAAAGCGCCGATTGGACCAACGAAGCCGGACGCCGGCGTGATGGCCACGAGACCCGCAATGGCCCCCGAGCAAATGCCAATGACGGTCGGCTTGCCGCGCAATGCCCACTCGACGAGCATCCATGTGAACGCCGCGACAGCGGTGGCGATTTGGGTCACCAGCATGGCCATGCCAGCCTGCATACCGGCCGTGACGGCAGACCCCGCGTTGAAACCGAACCAGCCAACCCAGAGAAGGGAGGCGCCGATAAAGGTCAGCACCATGTTGTGCGCCGGCCCGACGCCTTGGCGTTTGCCGAGCATAAGAGCGCACATCAGACCGGCGACACCCGCATTGATATGGACAACGGTGCCGCCGGCAAAGTCGAGGACCTTGATGTAGGCGGCGTCATTGCCAGCAGCAAGGAAACCGTCTGGGCCCCATACCCAATGCGCGATCGGGGCGTAGACGAAGACGGCCCATAGGCCGATGAACCATAGCATGGCAGAAAACTTCATGCGCTCAGCAAATGCCCCCGCGATCAGCGCCGGGGTGATGATTGCGAACGTCATCTGGAAGCAGATGTAGACCGCTTCAGGAATGGTCGCTGCGAGAGGATTGGGATTGCCGATACCCCCCTTGCCGATATCACTCAAAATGTCTTTCAGGAAAAGCCTGTCCAGGCCACCCACAAATGGTGTGCCGGAGCGGAAGGCCATGCTGTAGGTCAAAATTGCGAACAAAATCGTGACGAGACACGTGACAGCAAAACTCGTCATCACGGTGTCGCCCACATTCTTTTTGCGAACCATCCCACCGTAGAACAGCCCGAGGCCGGGAATCGTCATCATGAGCACGAGCGCAACCGACGTCAGCATCCAGGCCGTGTCACCCGAATTTGGCGTGCAATTCTGCAGCGTCTTTGCATCACACGCCGGTGGCGTCGGCGGCGCAGCCGCCTGGGCCAGCGCGGCATCGCTGAGCGCGATGAGAACAGCAATTACCAAAAAGCCAAGAAGGAGAGAAAAGAAATCAGTTCGCGACGGTGCTTTGAATGCCATTGCCTAGCTCCTCATGCTCGTACCCGCCTCGACGCTATTGCGTAAAGCTGCTGTCGCTGGGACCGTGGGCTCGATCGGCGGACAACGATCTCCCGTTTGCGTTGGCACGCCCAAGCGCGCCCCGATTGTCCGTCGCTTTTCAGGTCGTGCGCGCTGCAGACGCGGAATTTGCCCGAGACTGCAGCATGGACCTTGTCGCTCGGGGGCAGTTCGGTGGCAGTAGCGCCCATGATGGCGCGCTTGAGGGGTCCTAAGCCCTCCCGGCCTGGAGTGTCTCAAGAGGGCGGTGCCTGGCGTCATGGCTCGCAAACCTCTTCCGGCCCCATGCCGGGTCGAAGTGCCACTCAGCGTGGCGCGTCCCGCATGCACCGTTAATCAAGATTCATGCCAGCAAAGGGCCATTTCCAAGCTCATGAAATGGCAGGTGATTGGCTGCTGCGGCCCTGGGCAACGCGCCCCTTGCTCATTTCAGAGGCAGGCCCTGCTCGTCGTGTGCGCAAGATAGCAAGGCCGCGGCGGTCAAAGCGTGAAGTTTGGGTGGGGATCAAAGCCCCACTCGGCTGAAGCGACATTCAGCGTGGCGCCCTGCCGGGGGCGATTTGTTGGAGGGCTCTGACGAGAGCGGCGTCGAGCCTTAAGTCCTCGTTTTTGGGATTACTGGTGAGCTCGGCAAAAAAACCGCTTCCGGACACCCGTATTCGCCCAGTGGGTGAAGCGTTTGTGCACGCTCTATATCGCTCGGGCAGCTCGTTCCACTGGGCCCCAGATCGCAGCACCCAGGCCACGCCGTCGACGAACCGGTGGTTGTCCTTCGCAGTCCGATCTAAGTCGGACTTCCTGCGCGGCAACTTCTCAGCGATACGCGCCCACAGCTGGTCGTTGAGCTCGTACCGTTTCGCCATGCACGATGCTCGGCACCAGTTGATCCGAAGCGCAATTAATCAGAACCGACATACCCTTGCACCTCCGAGAGCGAGACGTGTCCCGACACCCTGCATAATTTGCTCGGTGCAGCCCGTGTCGGCCAATCGGGTACTAGCGTATTTTCTCAACCCGTTGCAGCGATAGTTCCGCGCCTTGCAGTCATCGCACGCGACCGGCTTCAAAGCGGCTTCGCTAACGCGCTGATGCGCTGCCGAAATCCGCAGCAGTTGCAAATGCTTGGACGTATTCGGTGCGTACAAAGATTAGCGCATGGCTCGATGGCAGCGCGTCGAGTGCGGCCTGCAACTCAGGCAGCGCCTCTTGTGAGGTAGTTTGCCCGTGCTCTGCCGCGTTTTGCTCGGCCGCCAAGTTGTGCGGCCGTTGCGCAAATGCTGGCCTCCGATCAAGCGGATATCCGTTCGCTTCGCGGGAGGTTGATGGCAAGTTCCAATGCGAGGCGATGTATCGAGCCTAGCCGATGATGCTCTCGGGATATCTCGACTTCCCGCGCCCCGCCATGGCGTAGCCGGATGATTTTGCTGGACGTGCCGTCTGATGCCACGCTCGGATCACCTTTGAGCGCGCCTTCGTTGATGGCGCAGGCGAAGAAGTGGTCTAGCCCTTCAACCGGTCACGTGCCGTGGCCACAGGCCTCTGATGAGGCCACGACTCTAGACGCTGAGCCACAACAAGGGTGCTGCCCGAGGATCGCTGGGTTGCGTCTGTAGGTAGACGGGGCATGCGGCGGGCTCCGGAAGAGCAGATTAACCGCCGCTCGTCTTGCTGACGCGGGTCACGACTGGGACGACCTCGGATCGCCTTCGGGCAGAATTTCTGGAGTCGTGAAGACCACACCGTCGGGCGTCGGATTGGGTGTGGGCGTCACCGCCACCTGCGGGCCGGCGCCCGAGAGCAGCTGGATGCGCATGAGCAGGGCGAAGTCCTCGTGCACGGTATTGTGGCAGTGGTTGACGTAGGAGCCACCATACTCGCCGAACTGCACCTGGAAGGTGACCTTAGATTTGTCCGCCGTCCTCAGCCGCCACACGTCCTTTCGGACCAGGAGCTCGGTTGCTGGAATGGGGGCGCCGCCCCGATCCATGGTGATGCCTTCCTCGAAGTGCAGATGGATTGGATGGTCCCAACCATCGCCGCCGTTGACGAGCGTCCAGTGTTCGACCTCGCCGGGCTTGGGAATGAGCTCGGAGATACGGTTGGCGTTGAAAGAGTGGGCCGCCTGGCCATTGACCTTGATGGTCCAGGGGAAGGTTGCAAACTCCGGGCAGCCTGGTGTGCACTGCCCGGTCACCGGATTACGCGAGTCGCCCCCCCCTCGCCCGAACTCGACCAGCCTTGTGCGCACGGGGCTAACGATCGGGATCTGCTCGGTCAGCACGGTGGGCACCACGCTCTTGTCGTTGGGACCGCAGCTGTTGGCGACTGTCAGGGTCTGGCCCGGCGCATCCACGCTGCTGACCGAACCCACCACCCGGAACTCCATCAACTTGCCGATGACCGGATCGTCCGGACGGCCCCCCAGCGCCTCAGCGAGGGAGATCGGCCCCAGCGGCCCGCGGCCGTCGTCGCGCATCAGGATTAGATTGACGAGGTACAGCCGTGAGCCGGCCGGGAACATCGAGAAGTCGACGACAATGTCGTAGCGCTCGGCGATGCCCTGCTCGTCGAGCTCGGTGAGGGTGATCGGATTGACGACGAGGTTGCCGTCGTTGGCGATGAACTTGAACGGCACCGCCGCTCCATTCCAGCTCAGCGCCAGTTTGTAAAAGCGCGACATGCTCGCATTGAGGATGCGGAAGCGGTACTTCCTCGGCAGCACCTCGAAGTAAGGTGCATAGGCGAAGTTGACGAGCGGCAAATCGCCGAGGAAGCCGTCCGTGTTGAAAATGTCGAAGAAGTATTGGCCATTAGGATCGGTGGCGCCGTCGGAGACGACAAGGTTGACGTCGAAATCGATGTTGCCCCACGGCAACCTCGTACCACTCGGCAGCCGTAGGTTGGTGCCGGACGTAATGGTCTCGTGGCCGCGGTCGCGACCGGAATAGTAGTTCACCATGCCGACATTGCCCTTGTAGACGTTCTCGGCGGTGAAGAAGAATCGATGGTCGTGGGCCCACATGGTGCCCTGGATTTCGCGCCAGTCGCCCGCCACCTTGACGATGCCGGTCGAGTCATCAGGCCCGGCCGCCCTCTGGTCGGTGCCGGTGCCGTTGATCTTGTCGCGGCGGGCGAGCGTCGTGCTCCAACGGTAGTCGTAGAAGGTGCCGGGAAAATGGTGGGCGCCGGTGGCGCCGTCGCTCTCCGCCCCGTTGTGGGCGTTGTGGAAATGCAGTTGCGTCTCGTTACGGCCGAAGCCTCCGTTCTGGCCGCGGTCGACCGGCGTGTTGTTATGGATGCGCGTCAGGACCGGCTCGCCGTAGCGGGCCTTGATCAGGAACGGTGGCAGGGTCCCCTGATGGGTCGTGCCGGCGCCATAGCACCACACCGCATCGGGGTTCTGCGCCGGGAAGTTGGGGTGGAACCTGGTGCCGGGCGCGCACTGGGTCCAAGACATGACGTAGCCGACCTTGGGGAAGAACTCCTCCCACCTCTGGTGCGCGAAGAACTCTCCCGGCGGCCGGCCTTCCATGGGCCCACGGTTGGTGACGGGATTGCGGAACGGGTTTAGAGCCGGATCGCCCACATAGCTAGAAAAGTCGTTGTGGTAGGACAGCCGCTTGGCATTGGGATAGCCGCAGCCCGCGGGAAATACGGCATCGCCGTTGGCGGCCATGGTGAGCGGCACTGGGGTCTGCAGCTGCAGGCGCGGCATCCTCTGGCTGAACTTGGCGGCGCCGAACAGCGGGCTCCTGGGCGTGCCGGTCGGAACCGCGGCAAAAGCCGAGCGCGCGAAGGGGGAGAGCCCGTTCTTGAGCGCCAGCGTGCCTGCGCCTGTGAAGATGCCCCACCTGATCAGGTCGCGCCGCGTTATCTGGCCGAGTGAGCGCGCCTTTACGATCTCGGCGCGGTTTTCACGTGCGCGCTGAGCTTCCTTCTGACGGATACGAGACTCTTTGCCCATAAGATACATGGCAATCTCCCTCGATAGCGATTTAGAGGACGAAGTCACCGGCGGCGAGGATGTGATGGCCGGTGAGGCGCAGCTCGAACTCGATGCTGCCGGTGTTGGCGTTGGTGTTGGCCTGGATGAAAGTGTCGCCGCCCACCTGCACGTAACGCAGCTGACCCGGGGCGCTGAACGCGGCCGTGCCGATGAACGTGAAGGCCTGGTTGCCGCCGGCAGCAGCATTGGCATCGATGGCGGACAAATCGATTCGGTCCAGCCCGCCGTCGTTTATGCCCTGGAAGTCGGTGATCAGGTCGTTGTTGCCGGCGCCGATGCCCGATTCGTTGAGGGTCTTGAACACAAAGGTGTCGTTGCCCAGCCCACCGCTCATGCTATCGAGCCCAGGGCCGCCAACGATAGTGTCGTTACCGCTGCCGCCGTTGAGGATATCGTTGCCCGCACCCCCCGACAGGGTGTTATTGCCGGCGTTACCGGTAATCATGTTGTCCGCCCCGTTGCCGGTGCCGTTGACGTTGGCTGTGCCGGTCAACACCAGGTTCTCGAAGCTAGTGGTGAGCGTGAAGGTAACGGAGCTGCGCACGGTATCGGTGCCGCCGTTGGCAGCCTCGACCAGCGTATCGTCACCGTCGGTAATGTAGGTATCATCACCCGCACCACCGATCAGCGTGTCGTGGCCGCCGGCGCCATCGAGGGTGTCATTGCCGGCGCCCCCGGTCAGTCTATTGCTGCCGGCGTCACCGGTCAGGGTGTCGTTGCCTGATCCGCCGGTGACGTTCTCCACACCCAGGATCGAGCTGAAGCCGGAGCCGGTGTGCGCCGCCAGGTTCACGCTCACGGCGGCTGTCGTCCCGGCGTAGGTCAGCGTGTCGTTGCCACCCTGAAGATCGGCGGTGACCGCCTCCAGGTTCGCGAGCGTGCCGCCCTCGAGGGTGGTGAGCGCTGCGCCGTTGAAGATGACGTCAAGCGTATTGCTGCCGGTCGTGCCGATGATGTTGAGGGTATCGACACCAGCTCCGCCGTCGACGGTGTCGGCTCCGTCGCCAAGATTGTAAAGGAAGGTGTCATCACCATCCCCGCCGTTCAGGACATCTTTGCCGCTGCCGCCAATTAAGGTGTCATTGCCCAGACCGCCGATCAGGGTGTCGGCACCGCCACCGCCCGAGAGCTTGTCGTCGCCCAAGCCACCATCCAAGGTATTGACGCCACTGTTGCCAGTAAGTGCGTCGTTGCCGAGGCCGCCGATCACGTTCTCGATGCCGGTCAGCGCGTCTTCGACGGCTGCTGCCGCCGAGCCGCGCCGTGCGTTACCCGCACTGAGGTTGACGAACATGGCGTCGGCTTCGCCGGCATAGGAGGCTGTATCCACACCGTCGTTTCCGTTCAGCGTGTCGTTGCCGAGGCCACCAATCAAGGTGTCGTCGCCCGCGCCACCGTTCAGAACATCGTTGCCGGCGCCGCCACTGAGAAGGTCATTGCCGACGTCCCCTTTCAGCCTGTCGTTGCCGGCGCCGCCGGTGATGGCGTCGTCGAGCTCGTTGCCGGTGCCTGTGAAGTTGCCAGCGCCCGTGAAGGTGAGGTTTTCGACATCGGCCGGCAGCGTATAGACCTTGAGCGTGGTCCGCACAGTGTCCATGCCCTCACCCGCGTTCTCGAGCACGACGTCGTGGATATTGTCGACCACATAGGTGTCGTTGCCGCTCCCGCCCGACATGGCGTCCGCGCCGCCGGCGCCGTCGAGCGTATCGTCACCAAGGCCGCCGCTGAGTGTGTCGTTGCCAGCGCCGCCAGTGATGAGGTTGTCGAGCTCGTTGCCGGTACCGGTGAAGGCGCCCGTCCCGATAAAGGTCAGATTCTCCACCTCGGCGGACAGCGCGTAAGCGTTGAGCGTAGTTTGAACGGTGTCAGTACCCTCGCTCGGCTCTTCGCTTACGAGGTCGTCGATATTGTCGACGATGTAGGTGTCGTTGCCCGCGCCGCCAAACATGGCGTCGGCACCGGTGCCGCCATCGATGCGGTCATCGCCGTCACCCGCAAAGAGGGTGTCGTTGCCAGCGAGCCCGAGCAGCACATCGTCGCCGCCTACGCCCCAGATCTCGTCTGCGCCCGCGTTCCCAGTCAGGCTCTCCGCGTCGTCGGTCCCAAACATCAGGTCGCCAACGACCTCGGTTGCAGCCGATGCAACGGTTTCCAGCGTGTGGCCGTCGTCGGTGAAGGTCACCAGGGCGCGCAGCTCGAGGCCGACCTGGTCCTGCATTGGGACGAACAGCTGGGCAGTGGGGTCGGAGAAATCGGTGGGATCGCTATCCACAATGTTGGTCCAGGTGATGCTGTCCGCGGACTGCTGCCACTGGAAGAAGAAAGCGTTTGCGGCCGAAGCGGTCGTCATGCCATCCGGATCGACGATGGTGGTCGGATCTACCGTCAACGCGAACCCTTCGGTCGGTGTCTGGCTGCTCAGGGTTGGCGCCGCGGTCGGCGCCCTATTGTCAATTGGCCCCGTGGCGGCCGCGACCGGGTCCGTTGCCGCAGATGTGACCGTCTCGTGCGTCCCGAAGCCGTCGGTATAGGTCGCCACCACGCGCAGCTCATGGGTAAGCTCTGCCTCGCGGGGCCTGAAGGTCGAGGCAGTCGCACCGGTTATGTTGGTGAAGGTCACGCCGTCGCCCACTTGCCACTGGTGCGCAATTGGCAAGACGATGCCATCGGCGTCGGTGAAGGCATCGGTCGCTGTCAAGAGCTCCCCTACGGCGGGAATCGTATCGCTGATCGAGACCGTGCCCACGGGCGCGGTGTTGACCGGCGCGGTTGGTGCCGAGAACACCATCTCTTCGACGCCGTGCCCGTCCTCATAGACGCCCACCGCTCGAATGGCCCGTCCAGCAAGCACCGGCAGCGTGGGCACCGTAAAGCTTGGGCCGATCGGGGTTTCGACCCCGAACCCGTTCCGGGCCAAGATGTCCTCGTACACACCCGAGCCGGGCTTCGTTTCGACTTGCCAGAAGAAGCTGATGGGGCCGGTGACCGCCCCGGTCGGATTGGTCGGACTTAAGTTGTCCAGATCGGTGATGTCGGCGGCCGACACTGTGATCGTGTCGCCCACGGTGGGCGAGGTGTCGCTCAGGGTCAGCAAGCCCACCGGCTCATTGTTGAGCCCAGGTACCAGCACAATAGACTGATCCGCGAACTGCAGCCGCTCGATGTGGGTGAGGCGGTCTGTGCCGTCGGACAGGTTGCCGAGTCCGCCGGCAGCGGGGTTGCCGGCGTTATGCGTGACCGTGGTGGCGCCGGTGGCGGGGTCGGTGGTGATGGAGTAATTGGCGGCCACGTCGCGGAAGAAGGCGGTGTCGAAGCCAGGGGTACCGGGCATGAGCTCGCGCACGATCACGAGCTGGCCGGGATTGTAGGTGCCGTTGACCATCAACGCCTGCAGCGGTTTCATGCTGTCGAAGCTGGCGATCTCCGGTCCGGTGCCGTCGAGGTTCTGGCGCACGCTGATGCGGGCGTTGAGCCACATGTCGCCGTCGAGCAAATCATCGCCGCCGCGACCCTCGAGGATGTCGCTGCCGTTTCCGCCCAGGATGATGTTGCCGCTGTTGAACGTGTCGTCGGCCGTGCCGAAAATGCCGTCAGGACCGGCGGCGGGGCTCACATTGGCGATGACATCGTCAGCAGTGAACAGGATACCGTCCGGGCCGGGCAGGAGCGCATTCTCCGGGAGCGCGCGGAACGCCCGCAGGCCGCTGATGAGGTCGAAGTTGGTGAGCGCGCTGCCCTGGCTGCCGGCGATGGCGATGATGGACGCATCGGCATTGTCGCCGCGCATG
>Ga0111539_10005496_pt1 | contig 16397 bp, 17 predicted proteins | sample RhiMethybrSRZTD1_FD_79667 | JGI IMG/M metagenome (GOLD analysis project Ga0111539, IMG submission 79667) | Populus rhizosphere microbial communities from Tennessee, USA - Rhizosphere MetaG P. TD hybrid SRZTD1 (version 2) (version 2) | ecosystem: Host-associated > Plants > Roots > Rhizosphere >... | reverse complement strand
GGACGTTGTTCTGCCCGCGGAGGGCGTTCAGGCCGGTCGACTCGTAGCCGAGGTGCCCGGTCATGAGAACGAGGTTCGACAGCGACCAGATGTTGTCGACCGCACACGCGTGCTCGGTGATGCCGAGCGTGTAGAAGATCGCCGCGTGCTTCTCGATCGCGTACTCGCGTGCCGTCGCGACGATGTCGGCCGCGGGAACGCCGGTGACCTTCTCGGCCTCCTCGGGGGTGTAGCGGGAGACGACCTCGGCGACCGCGTCGAAGTCCTCGGTGTGCTTGCGGATGTACTCCTCGTTCTGGAGCCCCTCCTTGAGGATGACGTGCATCATCGCGTTGACGAGCCAGACGTCAGATCCTGGGCGGAGCTGGAGGTGGCGCTTGGCGAGCTTCGTCAGCCAGATCTTGCGGGGGTCGGCGACGACGAGAGTGGCGCCATTGCGCGCCGCCTTCTTCATGCGCAGCGCGAGCACCGGATGCGCCTCGGTGGTGTTCGACCCGATCACAAGGATGAAGCGGGCGTTCTCGATCTCGGGGATCGAGTTGGTGGTAGCTCCTCTGCCCAACGACCTGACCAGGCCGTAAAGAGTCGGAGCGTGTCAGGTGGCTTCGCAGCTGTGGATCGAGTTCGTCCCGACCACCGAGCGCGCGAGCTTCTGGATGAGGAAGTTCTCCTCCATCGTCAGGCGTGCGGAGGCGAGGAAGCCGATCGACTGCGGACCGTTCTCGGCCTTGACGCGGTTGAGGCCGTTGGCGGCGGCTTGGAGCGCATCCTCCCAGCTCGTCTCGTGCAACTCGCCGTCCTCGCCGCGCACCATCGGCTTCGTCAGCCGGTCCGGGTGGTGGACGAAGTTGAAGGCGAACCGGCCCTTGACGCAGAGGTTGCCCTCGTTCGAGACGTAGTGCGGTTCGGAGGTCACCTTGACGATCCGGTTCGTCTTGGGGTCGACGTTCAGGTCGAGCTGGCAGCCGACGCCGCAGAAGGTGCAGGTCGTCTTCGTCTTCACGAGCTCGCGTTCAGGCTGCTCGGTGCCTTCCAGGAACTTCTCGAAGATCGCGCCCGTCGGGCAGACGGAAAGACAGCCGCCGCAAAGCTCGCATTCGGTGTCCAACCACGAGCGCTCCCAGGTGGGGACGATGCGTGCGTGCGGCCCGCGGCCCTCGAGCGAGAGCGCCGAGCACTGCATGACCTCCTGCGTGTAGCGCACGCAGCGGTTGCAGAGGATGCACGCGTCGGGCGTGTAGCCCATGAGCCGGTTCCGGTCCTCGTAGTCCTCGCGCTTGGCGTCCGGTAGGACGAACGGCGCCTCGGCGTCGAGCTCGTGCGCGAGGTCGGTGAGCTCGTTCGGGCGCCCGCCCGGGTTCGGGTCGAGGTGCTCGGCGAGAAGCATCTCGGTGAGCGTCTTTCGGTACGCCGGGACCGAGGAGTTCGTCGAGACGGCCATTCCTTCCGTCACGCGCGTCGCGCACGCGGGTAGGGGCCGCGGCGAGCCCTCGACGCCGACGACACACATGCGGCAGCCGCCGTACGGGTCGAGCTTGTCGTCGTGGCAGAGCGTGGGGATGAAGACGCCGTGGCGTGCCGCCGCGTGGACGAGGAGCTCGCCCTCGGGGGCGCTCGCCTCGCGGCCGTCAAGCGTGAAGCGCACCATCGAGCTCATCTTATTGCGGGCTCCCCGAGCGGCTCGAAGAGGTCCGGCCAGTGCTTGAACGCGTTTCGCATCGGGAATGGCGCGCCCTGGCCGAGGCCGCAGATCGAGGTCGCGGCCATAGCGTCGAGCCACTCTTCCGCCTGCTCGCGCGTCATCGCCGCCTCGCCGTTGGCGAGCTCTTCGACCAGGTGGTGCATGCCGCGGTTGCCGATCCGGCAGGGCGTGCACTTCTGGCAGGACTCCTCGGCGAAGAAGCGCATGGTCTCGGCGAGGAGGCGCAAGGGCGAGTAGCTCGCCGGGAACACCTGCACGGCGGCGGAGCCTGGGCCGGCGTTCCACTCGCGCAGGCTTTCGCGTGTGAGGGGCACGTCGAGAGCGGCCGGCGGCAGGATTCCGCTCGCCGCGCCGCCGGGGACGATCGCACCGATCTCCTCGGTGGCGCCGCCGGCGTAGTCGTCGATGAGCTGCCTCGGCGTCACGTCGAGCGGCGCCTCGTAGCAGCCGGGCGCCTGCACGGCGCCTGTCACCGACCAGAGGCGAACGCGCGGCCATGCCTCGCCGCCGCCGGAAAGGATCGCGGGGATGTGCGCCAGCGTCTCGACGTTGTTGATCAGCGTGGGGCGGCCGAGATAGCCGACCTGGCTGGGGAAGGGGGGCTTCAGGCGCGGCATTCCGCGGCGGCCCTCCATCGACTCCAGCATCGCGGTCTCCTCGCCGCAGATATAGGCCCCGGCGCCGATGACCAGCTCGAGGGACCGGCCGTCGAGGAGACCGGCGGCACGGAATTCCCCCAGCGCCCGTTCCAAGCGGTCGCGGGCGGTCGCATACTCCTCCCGCAGATAGATGAACCCCTCGGTCGCCTCCGCGAAGTCCATGGCGATGAGCGTGCCCTCCAGCATGAGGTGCGGGCGCAGCTCCATCACGTAGCGGTCCTTGATCGTCCCCGGCTCGCCTTCGTCCGCGTTGACGACGACGTAGCGCGGAGCCGGCTCCTTCGCGACAGCCTCCCACTTGAGCCCGGTCGGGAAGCCCGCGCCCCCATAGCCGGAGAGGCCGGAGGCCTTTAGCTCCTCGACGATCTTCTCCCTCGGCGGCCGGTTGCGAAGGAGGGAAAGCCCGCCACGTGACTCATAGTCGGAGAGGGTCTGGTCCGCCTGCTCGAGGCCGAGCGAGGAGCCGGTGTTCGTCCGCCTCGTCACCTCGGGTTCGACGACGTCGCCACGCGTTAGCACCGGCGCGATGTCGCAGTGGCCGAGGCACTCGACGCCGAGGACGGGGACACCGTTCGCCTTCTCTTGCTCGCGTGCGAGGAGGTCCTTGGCGCCGAGGCAGTCGCAGACCGGGCCGATGCAGACCCGCACGGCGTCCACCGGAACCTCGAGGAACGAGTAGAAAGACACGACCTCGTGCACCTCGCCGCGGCGGACGTTCATGTGGTCGGCGAGCGCGTCCGAGAGCTCAGGGGTGACCGGGCCGACCTCGCGGCGGATGCGCCCGAGGTTGTCCAGCAGGCGCGTCCGCTCCTTCGGCAGCTGGGGAAGAACCTCGGTGAGCCGGAGGACGTCTATGGTTTGCGATCATAGTGAACGAGGTTCCCTCGTACTCCGCATCCTCCGTCGAGGTCGTGCGGCTTCCCCAGGGGGCGACCGAGCCTGACGAGATCGCGGTCGAGGAGCCGCTCGAGATCCGGGTCGACGGCCGACCGATCGCCGTGACTATGCGCACGCCCGGCCACGACGAGGAGCTTTCGGTCGGATTCCTTCGTTCCGATGGGATCGCGGCCGTGTCCGCCCACCCGACGGCGGACCTTGCTGCCAACGTGATCGACGTGGAGGTCGAAGGACACGTGGACTTCGACCGGCTCGCGCGGAACTTCTACACCTCGTCCTCCTGTGGGGTCTGCGGCAAGGGCGCCCTCGAGGCCGTCGCCGTGGAGGCGCCCCGGGTCGAGAGCGACCTCGTCGTCCCGGCCGAGCTCGTGGCCGTGCTGCCCGACCGGCTGCGGGAGGCGCAGCCGGCCTTCGCGGCCACGGGCGGCCTGCACGCGACCGGCCTCTTCTCGTCCGAGGGAGAGCTCCTCGTCGTCCGGGAGGACGTCGGCCGCCACAACGCCATGGACAAGGTCGTCGGCTGGGCGTTCGGCGAAGGGCTCCTTCCGCTCTCGGACAAGGTGCTCTGCGTGAGCGGGCGTCTCTCCTTCGAGCTCGTGCAGAAGGCTGCGGTCGCCGGCTGTCCGGTCGTCGTCGCCGTCGGCGCGCCTAGCACGCTTGCCGTCGACCTCGCGCGGGACCGCGGCGTGACCCTCTGCGGCTTCGTCCGTGGCGGGCGGGTCAACGTCTACTCGGAGCCGCAGCGCATCGGATGACCTTCAACGTCGCACCCGAGATGTACGACCGCTTCATGGGGCGCTACGGCGATCCGCTCGGCCGCGCGCTGTCGGAGCGGGCCGGTGTCCGCCCGGGGATGAGGGCACTCGACATCGGCGCCGGCACGGGCAAGCTGACCGCGGTGCTCACCGAGACCCTGGGGGAGGAGAACGTCGCCGCGGTCGATCCTTCCGAGCCGTTCGCTTCAGCGCTGGCAGAGAAATTCCCCGCTGCCGATGTGCGGCGGGGAACTGCGGAGGACCTTCCCTTCGAGGACGGCTCGTTCGACGCCGTCCTCGCTCAGCTCGTCGTCAACTTCCTCACCGATCCGGAAGGAGGAGTCGCGGAGATGGCGCGCGTGGCGAAGGAGGACGGCTTCGTTGCGGCAGCGGTCTGGGACTACCGTGGCGAGATGACCATGCTCAGGGTGTTCTGGGAGGCGGCGAGCGCGGTCGACGAGCGCGGCGCAGCGGCTCGCGACGAGCGCACGCGGATGCGCTTTGGCGAGCCGGAGGAGGTCGTGCAGCTCTGGGAAGGAGCCGGCCTTCGCGGCGTCGAGGGCGGCGAGATCGTCGTCTCCGCGTCCTACGAGGACTTCGACGATCTCTGGGAGCCCTTCCTCGCTGGAGTCGGGCCCGGCGGCGACTTCGCTGCCTCGCTCGAGCCGGAGGCGCAAGCAGCCCTGCGGGAGGAGTACCGGCGCCGGCTCGGCTCGCCGGAGGGGCCCTTCGAGCTCCAGGCCCGAGCGTGGTACGCGGTCGGGACGAGGTAACCGGTGTCCTCCTGGTTGGCGGCGCGAGCCGCCGCTTCGGATCGCCGAAAGCGCTCGCACGCTTCCAGGGCGAGCTGCTCGGGGAGCGGGCGCACCGCCTGCTCGAAGATGCCTTCGACCGGGTGCTCGTCGTGGGCAAAGCGGGCGACGACCTCGGTCTCCCGTTTGACGTGGTCGACGACGGGAGCGAGGTGCGCGCGCCCATCGTCGGGCTGGTCGCCGCGCTTCGTCACGCCGAGACCGATGTGTCCGTCGTCCTCCCGACTGACATGCCGCTCGTCTCCGCCGAGCTCCTCCGCCTGCTGGCCGACGAGATCGAGGGCCACGACGTTGCCGTGCCGCCGACGGGGCCGCTTCCCGGCGCGTACAGGAAGTCCACTCTGGCTGTGCTCGAGGCACGGCTTGCCGCGGGCGAGCTCGCCCTCTACCGCGCGCTCGAGGAGCTATCGGTACGCGTCGTGGAAACCGAGGGGGACGAGCTCAGGAACGTGAATACGCCGGCTGATCTCGCGTGATCACGCTCTCGCGGTCGGCGCCGGTCCCGACCATGATCACGTCGAGCTCGAGCCCGTCCTCGACGAACTCGACGTAGCGCTGCGCGGCGGGCGGGAGCGAGCCGTCGAGCGGCTCCTGCCAGCCCGGCAGCGTCTCGTAGACGGGCTGGGCGTGGTGGAAATCGCTCTGGTGCGCCGGGAACTCGTCGGTCTCGGTGCCGTCGGGGAGCTTGTAGCGGACGCAGACCGGGATCTCCGCGAACGTCGAGAGAACGTCGAGCTTTGTCAGCGCGAGCGAAGTCATCCCGTTGACCCGGGCCGCGAAGCGCAGGCCGACGAGGTCGAGCCAGCCGCAGCGCCGCTCGCGCCCGGTCGTCGTCCCGTACTCCTCGCCGAGCTCGCGGACGCGCGCCTGGTCGGGGCCTTCGATCTCGGTGGGGAAGGGTCCCTCGCCCACGCGCGTCACGTAGGCCTTGGCGACGCCGAGGACGCTCTCGATCCTCGTGGGCCCGATGCCGATCCCCGTCGCGGCCGCGCCGGCGACAGGGTTCGACGAGGTCACGAAGGGATAGGTGCCGTGGTCGAGGTCGAGCAGGGTCCCCTGGGCGCCCTCGAGCAGCACCTTCTTGCCCGCTTTCAAGGCCCGCTCGACGAGGAGCGAGGTGTCGGCGACGTACGGCCGTAGCCGCGCGGCGCACTCCTCCATCCGGTCGGCGAGGTCGCCCGCTACGAGCGGCTCGTCGAGTAGGCGGTTCTTCTCCGCGAGCGCGGTCTCGAACTTCTGCCGCAGGATCTTCGGGTCGAGGACGTCCTGGACGCGGATGCCGAGCCGCGCAGCCTTGTCCGCGTAGGCAGGTCCGATCCCGCGCCGCGTGGTCCCGATCTGAAGCCGGCCGAGGCGCCGCTCGCTGGCCGAGTCGATTGCGACGTGCCACGGCATGATCAGGTGCGCGTTGCCGGAGAGGCGCAGCCCTTTGGTGGAGACGCCGCGCGCCTCGAGCGCGTCGATCTCCTCGACCAGGAGCTGCGGGTCGACGACGCACCCCGCTCCGATCACGGAGATCTTGCCCTCGTACAGGATCCCGGACGGGACGTGGTGGAGCTTGAAGGTCTCCCCGCTCGAGACGATGGTATGGCCCGCGTTCGGGCCGCCCTGATAGCGGCAGACGAATTCGGAGCTCTGGGCGAGCAGGTCGACGATCTTGCCCTTGCCCTCGTCGCCCCACTGCGCGCCGACGATCACGGTGGCGGGCACGGCTGGAGCTTAGAACTCCTTCAGGCTGGCGGGCGCAGAAGCGCGCGCAGGCGGGACCAGAACGAGCGGCTGTGCGGCTCCGCCGGGATCGTCCAGCTGGCCATCAGGCTGCCGCCAGGTCGGAGAACTTCGCGTAGCGCCGCAGGAAGGAGAGCTTCACCGTGTCGGTCGGGCCGTTCCGGTGCTTCGCGACGATGACCTCGGCCAGCCCCTGCTGGTCGGACTCGTCGTTGTAGTACTCGTCGCGGTAGATGAAGCAGACGATGTCGGCGTCCTGCTCGAGCGAGCCGGACTCCCGCAGGTCGGAGAGGATCGGCCGCTTGTCGTGGCGCTGCTCGACCGCACGGGAGAGCTGCGAGAGCGCGATGATCGGGACCTCGAGGTCGCGCGCGAGGACCTTGAGCGAGCGCGAGATCTGCGACACCTCCTGCACGCGGTTCTCCGCGTTCACCCCGGAGGTCATGAGCTGCAGGTAGTCGACGATGATGAGCCCGAGGTCGGGGTGCTTCTGCTTCAGGCGCCGCGCCTTCGAGCGGATCTCCATCATCGTGATCGAGCCCGTGTCGTCCACGTAGATGGGCGCCTTGGCCAGCTTGTCGCAGGCAGCGGTCAGGCGCGGCCAGTCGTCGGCCGCGAGCTTGCCGGTGCGGAGGCGCTGCGACTCGACCTTGGCCTCGCTGCACATGAGGCGCTGCGTCACCTCCGACTTCGACATCTCGAGCGTGAAGAGCGCGACCGGCACTCCCTTGCGCACGCCGAGGTTCGCGGCCATGCAGAGCCCGAGCGCCGACTTTCCCATGCTCGGCCGCGCGGCGACGATGATGAGGTTCCCGTCCTGGAAGCCCGACGTGATGCGGTCGATGTCGCGGAACCCCGACGGGACGCCGGTGACGTCTGCGCCCGACTCGTAGAGGGCGGTGATCCGCTCGAAGCTCTCCTTCAGGAGCTCCTCGATGTGGCTGAACTCGCCGCGGGCGCGCTGCTGCGAGAGGTCGAAGACGATCTGCTCGGCCTTGTCGACGAGCTCGGTCGTCTCGCCCGGGCGGTCCCAGCCGAGCTGCGCGATGTCGCCGCCGGCCCGGATCAGCCCGCGGAGCGTCGCCGTCTCGCGGACGATTTGCGCGTAGTGATGGGCGTTCGCGGTCGCGGGTGCGAGCGAGGCCAGCTCGTGGATCCGGAACTTGCCGCCGACGTTCTCGAGCTCGCTGCGCTCGTCGAGCTCGTCGGCCAGGGTGATCGCGTCGACTGGCTCGCCCTTCGCGTAGAGCCCGAGCGCCGCGCGGTAGATCTTCGCGTGGCTCTCCCGGTAGAACTCGCGCCCGTCGGTCGTCAGGATCTCGCTCACCGACGCGATCGCGCCGGGCGAGAGCATCATCGCGCCGAGAACGGACTCCTCAGCATCGAGGTTCTGGGGCGGGACGAGGGCGTCCTCGAGCACGGTCCCCGGATTTCCGTTCGTCGCCATAGGACTCGACCGTATTGGACGAGTGGGGTCTCCTGGTTCCACAAGCGAAGGACGCCGTTTTGCAGGCATAACGAACAGATGTTCGCATCAGGGCCGGACGACATCCCCAGAAAGGGCCCAGGTCTTCCCACGGGAAAATCCCGCTCGGAGCGGAAAGTTCGTGAAGTTGTCCAGAAGGCTGTGGAAGGCGGCTGTGGAGAGCTAGGAAGGTTCGGCGTCGGGGTCGACGACCTGCTCTTCCGATTCGGCTTCCACTGCCTCCGCCTCGGCCTCGTCGGCTTCGGCCGCGTTCTCCTCGGGCTCGACCGTCTCTTCCTCGGCCACGAACTGCTCGACCTCGGCCTCGACGGCAGCCTGGTGCTCCGCGGCGGCCTCGGCCTCCGCTTCCTCGGCGGCCTTCTCGGCGGCCTCCATCGCCTCGAGCTCCTCTTCGGGAGGAAGCTCGCCGCCCTCCGGGACGACGAGCGTTCGCACCTCGGCGGACACGTCGGTGAAGATCTCCACCGGGATCGCGTAGCGCCCGATGCGCTTGATGGGGTCGGGCAGGTCGATCTTCCGGCGATCGACGCGGATCTTGAGCTTCTCCCAGATCTCGTCGGCGACGTCCGTCGCCGTGACCGAGCCGAAGAGTTGTCCCTGCGGGCCGGCGTTCACGTCGAAGCGAAGCTCGGCCTTGCCGAGCGCCTCGGCGATCTTCTGCGCGTCATCGAAGCTCTGTGCCTCGTGCCGTGCGCGGTGGGCGTCTACCTTCTCGAGCTCGGCAACGCGCGCGGGCGTCGCCTCCTGGGCGAGCTTCCGCGGGCCGAGGTAGTTACGCATGTAGCCGCGCGAGACGGCGACGACGTCGCCGCGCAGCCCGACCTTCTCCACGTCTTTCAGGAGGATGACGTCCATGAGCTAGCCCGAGACGTACGGCAGAAGCGCCATCTCACGAGCGCGCTTGACCGCGACCGCGATCTGCTCCTGGTGGCGCCTGCACGCTCCCGTGATGCGCCGTGAGCGGATCTTGCCCTTCTCGGACACGTAGCGGCGCAGCTGGTTGTAGTTCTTGTAGTCGACCTCTTCGATCTTCTCCTTGCAGAAGTAACAGCTCTTCCGCCGGAGCGGACCGGTCGACTGGGACGGGCGCCTGCGCGCGCCGCTCTGCTTCTCTCGTTGTGCCATGCGGTTCTCGTCGCTCCTGGTCTTAGAAGGGGATGTCGTCGTCGGTGCTCGCCGCCGCTCCGGCGGGGGCGAAGTCCGTGCGGTCTGCGTTGACGTCCGACGGCGGGATGTAGGACTGGCCCTCGCCGCTGTCGCTGCGGCTGTCGAGGAACTGCACCTGGAAGGCGACGATCTCGACCTTCGAGCGCTTCGACCCGTCCTGTGCCTCCCAGGAGGACCAGTCGAGCCGCCCGTCGATGCCGATGCGCCGGCCCTTCGCCAGGTGCTGGGAAAGCATCTCGGCTTGGTTTCCGAACACCTTCACGTCGAAGAAGTTCGGCTTGTCGGTCCAGTTGCCGGCCTCGTCCTTCTGGCGGCCGTTGCAGGCCACGCCGAGCTGGAGGACCGGCGACCCCGATGGAAGGTGGCGGAGCTCCGGGTCGCGCGTCAGGCGTCCCACGAGGGTCACACGGTTGATGTCGCCAGCCATTTCAGTCTCCTAACCTAGTCGAACACTCGTTCGTATGCTAGCCGGCCGGTTGGACGGCTTCGGTGCGCCGCGGCTGGGCCGCGGACCGGCGGACCGCCATGTGTCGCATGGCGCCGTCGGTGATCTTGAGCACGCGCGTGACCTCGGCGAGCGTCTCGGCGTCGGCGTCGAAGTGGAGGAGGTGGTACGTCCCCTCGCTCTTCTTGTCGATTTCGTACGCGAGCTTTCGTCGGCCCCACGGCTCCTGCCCGACCCACGATCCACCGCGCGTCTCGATGAGCTCGCGCATGCGCGCGACGATCTCGTTCTGGCGCTCTTCGGCCAGCTCGGCGTCGAGGATGAGCATGATCTCGTATGCGTTCACAGTTCCCGATTCCTCCTTCCCACGGTCTGAAGCGGCCTCGCTCGTGAGCGCCGCTCGGGAAGGGGCGGCGCCGGACGAGGCAGGAAGTCGTCCGAGTATAGCGACCGCGCTCGCTTGCCCCGCCCCTCTTCGTCGTGGAAGAGTCTCCACTGTGAACCGAAATGCCGCATTCGGAGTCGGGGCGCTTCTCGGCGCGGCGGCCGCCGTCGTCTGGGACCGCCGGTCGCGCCTTCGGACCGCGCCGGCGCCCGAGGCCCGCCAGCGGGAGCTTCGTGAGAAGCTCGCAGGAGCCCAGCAGGCGGAAGTCCCGGCGCCGGCCGCCGAGGCATCCTCGGCCGCCGAGCCGCCGAAGGCCCCCGAGCCTCCTCCGGCACCGTCTCCTCCGCCCGCGCAGCCTCCGCCGCCCCAGCCCGAGGCGAGGCCCGCGCCGCCGCCGGGCCCTCCGCCCGCCGACGAGTTCGAGGCGATGCGCCGCCGAATCCACCAGGAGGGCAAGGCCGCGGCCGAGGAGATGCGCCGCGCGCCGGACGAGGGCTCCTAAGCTTCGCCCCCTGCACCGGAACGAGTACACGATCGAGATCGCGGCACCGCCCGAGCGTGTCTTCCCGCACGTGGTCGAGAGCACGAAACGCCTGGAGTGGATGGGCGCCCTCCAGGAGTCCGAGCCGCTCACGGACGGCGAGCCCGGCGCCGGCACTCGCTACCGCGACGTCTTCGTCGACCACGGTCAGCGGATCGAGCTCCAGGCGGAAGTCGTCCGCTACGAGCCGCCCGGCTACCTCGAGGTGAGCCTGCGCGGGGACGGCGTCGAGGCGACGAGCAGCCAGAGGCTCGAGGAGATCGACGGCGGCGGCACGCGCCTCACCGCGCTGATCGAGACCGAATACACCAAGCGCCTCCTGCGTATGATGGCCGGCGTGGTCACGCGCCACGCCCAGCAGCGGCTCGAGTCCGACCTCGCCGAGCTGAAGCGGATCGTCGAAGCCGAGAGCTAGGGCTTTGGAATGAAGGCGGCGGTGCCGTTCGCGAGGCCGTGCGCGACCTTCCACTGGTAGCGGTCGGTCTTGAGCCTCCTGCCCTCGGTCGGGTTCGTCATGAAGCCGGTCTCGACCAGGATCGCCGGGACGTTGGCCCAGTTGAACCCAGTCAGGTCGGCGCGGCGTACGAGCCCCAGGTCGGCCGCGCCGGTCTTCGCGATGAAGGCCTTCTGCACGCCCACGGCCGCCTCGCGGCTCTCCGGGAGGATGTCGCTCGTCCAGCCCTTGTGCCAGGCCGGATAGAGGGTCGAGGCGCCGTGGCGCGATCGGTCGGTCGACCCGTCGGCGTGGATGCGGAGCATGAGCGCCGCGTCGTGGCGGTTGCAGAACTTCGCTCGCGCGATGTTGCCGCCGTTGCCGTAGTCGAACTCCATCGTCGTCCTCGTCATCACGACCTCGTAGCCGCGGCGGACGAGGATCTTGCGGAGCTTCTTACCGATCTGGAGGACGACGGTGGCCTCGCCCGCGGTGCCGCCTCCGTCCTTGATCTTGTAGGTGTCCGAGCCTGGGCCGATCCGCTCGGTCGAGAGGTCCGGTGTGCGCTCGTGACCAGGATCGATGCAGATGACGGGCCCAGCGCCGTGCGCTGGAGCCGCGGTCGCCAGCAGCGCGAGCGCGCTCAGGAAGATGACCCTCATAGGTTCCAGTTTGACAGCCTCGGACGGAGCGCCCTATGCTCCCCCCGCCTGTAAGGTCACCCTTACATCCACGAGGAAAGGACGACTGACCGCATGTCGACGGCACAGACGCTCGCACTGGGTGCGGTGGCGGGATTCACGATCCTCCTGGGCCTGCCCCTCGGGCGCGTCCGGAGCACCGACGTCCGGCTGCGAGCCGGTCTCTCTGCGCTTGCTTGCGGCGTTCTCCTCTTCCTCCTCTGGGACGTGCTCGTGCACGGTGTCGAGCCCGTCGAGGGGGCGCTCGAGCGAGCCGTCGAGGGCGAAGGCTCATGGGCCGAGTTCATCGGCTACGCCGCACTGCTCGCCGGCGGCCTCATCGCGGGGCTCATGAGCCTCGTCTACTACGACCGGTGGATGAAGCAACGGCGCACCTCGACGCTCGTCGGGCCCGGCGCCGCCGCGATCGACGAGTTCGCCTCGCGGCCGTGGATCGACCGTCTTTCCACCGGACGCCAGCTCGCGCTCCTGATTGCGGTCGGTATCGGCCTGCACAACTTCGGCGAGGGACTTGCCATCGGCCAGGCGGGCGCGGCAGGCGAGATCAGCCTCGCGCTCGCACTGATCATCGGCTTCGGCCTGCACAACGCGACGGAGGGCTTCGGCATCGTCGGCCCCATGTCCGGCGACAGCGAGCGGCCGAGCTGGTCGTTCCTCGGGCTTCTCGGTCTGATCGGAGGCGGCCCGACCTTCCTGGGGACCGTCGTCGGGAGCGCATGGGTCAACGAGGCGATCTCGATCGCCTTCTTCGCGGTCGCCGCCGGCTCGATTCTCTACGTCGTCCAGGAGCTCATGCACGTCAACCGCAAGTTCCAGCTTCCGGTGCTCGTCACGTGGATGCTGCTCCTCGGGCTGTTTCTCGGGTTCGGGACGGACTTCGTCCTCGAAGCCGTCGAGCACGCAAGCTAGGCCGCACGCCATCCTGGGAATAGGCATCTGAACAGGTACGTTTCAGGGGCCATCGTCACCGCCGCCCCTGATCCTCGCCGGTGGAAGGCACTCGCACTGGTGTGCGTCGCCTTCTTCATGACGATTCTCGACGTCTCGATCGTGAACGTCGCGTTGCCCTCGATCGGCGAGGCGCTCGACTTCTCGAGAGAGAACCTGCAGTGGGTGATCAGCGCGTACGCGATCACCTTCGGCGGCTTCCTCCTCCTTGGCGGGCGCGCAGCCGACTACCTCGGCCGTAGGCGTGTGTTCATGGTCGGGGTCGCCCTCTTCACGCTCGCCTCGCTCGTCTGCGGCCTTGCGAACAGCGAGGGCGTCTTGATCGGTTCGCGAGCGGTGCAGGGCCTCGGCGCCGCGATCGTCTCGCCGGCGGCGCTCTCGATCGTGACGACGCTCTTCGCCGAGGGAGCCGAACGGAACAAGGCGCTCGGCATCTGGGGAGCCGTTGGCGGGAGCGGCGCCGCGGTCGGCGTCCTGATGGGGGGCATCCTCACCAAGTATCTCGGCTGGGAGTGGATCTTCTTCGTCAACGTGCCGGTCGGCGTCGCCGTGCTTGCGCTCACGGTTGCGCTCGTCGCCGAGAGCCGCGTCGAGACGACGCGCCGACGCTACGACATCGGCGGAGCGTTGACGGTCACCTCGGGCCTCGCGCTGCTCGTCTACACGATCACGAAGGCCCCCGACGTGGGCTGGGGCTCGACACGCACCATCGGCCTGCTCATCCTCTCGGTCGCCATCCTCGTCCTCTTCGTCGTCATCGAGACGAGGGTCGAGCAGCCGCTGCTGCCGCTTAAGTTCTTCAGCGTGCGCACGGTGACGGGCGCGAACATCGTCGGGTTCATCCTCGGTGCGATCGTGTTCGCGAACTTCTTTCTGCTCACGCTGTACGTGCAGCAGGTGCTCGGCTACTCGGCGCTGAAAGCCGGCCTGACGTTCCTGACGACCGCAGGCACCGCCGTCCTGGCAGCGGGCGCCGCGCAGGCGCTCGTGACGAAGGTCGGCGTCAAGCCCATTCTCGCCACGGGACTCGTCCTCATGACGATCGGAATGCTCTGGTACACGCAGATCTCCGTCGGCGGCTCGTTTGTCAGCGATCTGCTCGTGGGCTACGTCGCGGTCGGAATCGGGATCGCGTTCGCCTTCGTTCCGGTCACGATTGCCGCCCTCGCCGGAGTCGCCGACCACGAAGCAGGCCTCGGCTCGGGGCTCATCAACACCTCACAGCAGATTGGCGGGGCCATCGGCGTCGCACTTGCTTCGACGATCTTCACGGAGCACTTCACGCACCTCGTCAGCTCCGGAACCTCGGCGCCGGCGGCGCTCACGTCCGGATTCCAGTGGGCCTTCTGGTTCCTGGCCGCGCTCGGCGTCGCGAGCGTGATCGCGACGTTCGTCTTCGTGCACGACCGCGAGATTGCCTCGTCGGCGGCGACCGAGCCCGAGTTCTACTCCCCGAGCGGCTAGCCCGAGTTCGCCCGCAGCCAGTCGGCGAGGCTCTGCCCGTCGTCGGCCGGGTTGCCGGTCTGCTGGACCGGCTCGACCTGCTCGACCTGCGCCGGGGCCGGAGTCCGCTCCGTGGAGCCGTTGTCGCTTCCAGGCCCGACGACGGCGATGACGATCGCCGCGAGCACGAGCAGGAGGAGGACGGCGCCGACCACGATGCGGCGGTCGAACGCACGTCTCCTGGTTTCGCGCCGCTCGAGGCGGCGGAGCGGTTCCGTCCGCACCTCGGAGGCCCGCACACCGCTTGCCTGCGGTAGAGGCCGCGTGACGTCGTCGGGAGCCGAGCCCGCGAGCTCCTGGCCGAGCGCCGCCGCCGACGGCGGGCGGTACTCCGGATTCCACGCGAGGCTGCGCATCACGACCGCTTCGAGAGCCTCCGGAATCTCGGGTCGGAGCTCGCGCACCGGCGTGATCGGCTCCTGCCGGTGCTTGACCGCGAGCTCTGCGAGCGTCTCGAAGACGTAGGGCGTCCGGCCGGTGAGGCACTCGTAGAGGACGCAGCCGAAGGAGTAGATGTCCGCCGCCGCGGTCACCTCCTCGCCCAGGGCCTGCTCGGGTGAGAGGTAGGCCGCAGTGCCGAGCACGCTGCCCATCTGCGTCAGCCGCGTGGTCTCGGCGGCGCGGGCGATCCCGAAGTCGGCGATCTTGACCGTGCCTCCCCCGTTGAGGAGGAGGTTGCCGGGCTTGATGTCGCGGTGCACGAGCCCGGTCGCATGCGCGTGCTCGAGGCCGGCGCAGACCTGGGCGCCGAGGTCGACGACGCGCGCGGGGTCGAGCCGCTCCTCGAGGTCGAGCTCGTCCGCAAGGGAACGGCCGTCCACGTACTCCATGACGATGTACGGGTTGCCGTCGTCCTCGCCCGCGTCGTAGATCTGGACGACGTTGGGGTGGGAGAGGCCCGCCGCGAGGCGAGCCTCGCGGATGAAGCGGTCGCGGAAGACCGGGTCGTCGGCCAGGTGGCCCGCGAGGACCTTGATCGCCACAGGACGCTCGAGCTCGTCGTCCCGCGCAAGGTAGACGACGGCCATGCCGCCGCGGCCGAGCACGTCGGCGACGCGGTAGCGCCCGCTTGCGAGCGTCTGCGTGCTCAACCGCTTTCCTCCGTAGTCGTGCCGACGGTGTCGGTCGTGATCGTCACGCCCTCGTCGTGCTTGTCGTGACCCTTGCCCTTGTCGTGCTCCTCGTTGTCCTGCTCCTCGGTGCAGTTCGCCGTGTTCTGGAGGTTCACGACCGCCGACTCGAGCTCGTCCTGGTAGGCGGCAGGGATGTCTCCCGCCCGTATCGCGTCGTCGGCCGTGTGCTTGAGATCGTCCGCCTGCTTGGCGGCGCCGCACGTGTCTCCGGCGTCCCAGGCCGCCGCGATGGACTCGCTCTGCGCGGCGAGCCGGTCGGCCACGGAGCGCGGGATCGACGCCGACTCCGTCTGGGTCGGGGTCGCGCCGCCACAGCCGGCAAGAGCCAGCACGACGGCAAGCGAAACGAGAGCAGCACGCCGCATCGCGTTCATATCCCCAGGGTGGGCCAGGGATAGTCCTCGGAACGGGAACCTTTTCCAGCCTGCTCCGGTCAAAGCCCTGCAAATCACGATCGGAGGAACCATGAAGCTCGTCGTGCTGGCAACGGTCGCAGCCGCCTCTCTGGCGGCGGCAGGCTGCGGTGGAGGGAATGGGGGATCGGAGATCGCGCTGTCAGGGAATTCGGGCTCGAACCCGGGCTCGAGCGACATGGCGATCTCGGCGGCGCCCGTACAGCAGGGCGGGGTCGTGACGAACAGCGGGATCACCGTCGTCGGCACCGGGACCGCCGACGTCGTCCCCGACGTCGCCGACTGGAGCTTCGGCGTCAACTCGCAGGCCGCAACGGCCTCCGATGCGCTCTCGGCGAACGCGTCTGCGATGAACGCGGTCCTCGACGCGCTCAAGGGCGCGGGCGTCTCCAAGGAGGACCTGCAGACGACCCAGGTCTCGCTGTATCCGCAGACTGCGGACGACGGCCGCACCGTCACCGGCTACTCCGCCTCGAGCACGGTCACGGCGATCGTCAGAAAGCTCGGGGACGCGGGCAAGGTCGTCGACGCAGCGGTTCGCGCCGGCGCGACCGATGTCTACGGGCCCAACCTGCGTCCGTCCGACACCGACGCGCAGTACCGCGAGGCGGTGGACAAGGCGTTCGACGACGCCCGGGCGCATGCCGAGGCGATCGCCGCCAAGGCCGGCGTCTCGCTCGGCGCGCCGG
>Ga0111539_10005493_pt1 | contig 16398 bp, 12 predicted proteins | sample RhiMethybrSRZTD1_FD_79667 | JGI IMG/M metagenome (GOLD analysis project Ga0111539, IMG submission 79667) | Populus rhizosphere microbial communities from Tennessee, USA - Rhizosphere MetaG P. TD hybrid SRZTD1 (version 2) (version 2) | ecosystem: Host-associated > Plants > Roots > Rhizosphere >... | reverse complement strand
GACTCTGTTATGAACGGCCGTTCATCGGCCGATGCGGCGAGCGATCGGCTTTCGACCACCTCCTGCGCCGGAGAAGCTGGAGCCATGTGCCCGTTCGCGGCGGAAGTCCCTGTCGACTCGAAATCAAATGCCGCGAATGGTTCGACGCGGGCTGCCGCCAACGGTGCTGGCGCAGGCGGCAGCAGCGGTACTGCGAGTGGCGGCAACAGCAGCGGAGGCGGCGCGAAGGGCGGTGGCGGCGCTGCGGATTCAGGCGATCGGGCCGCCGCCTGGGTCGTCGGGTTGTGGATCGATTGAGCCAGCGGCGGGGGTGGTGGCGATGGAGGGGCCAGGCCGCGCTGCTGCCGCTTCCGCGCGATGGCCCGGTCGTAGCACGCGCTGCAGAAGTACCGGCCGCGCTTGTCCTTGGTGCGCGGACGATTCGCGCAATCCTGCCCGCACAATCCGCAAATCTTCTGGACTACGGCACCCGTCATAGTTAATCCCATCGCACGTGAAAGATACGCCTTCTATCGGCGCGATGGAGGTTCACCACATGCCCACCGACGTCAATTCCTTGCTGTTGATTGCAACGGCCCCCGATTATCGCACGATGACCGGCAGAAGAACGATGGCGTCGCTCCGGGCCGCCGACAGCCGCTGCAGGGCCTGCCGCACAAGCGGGCCCTCGGTCAGCCACGCGAGCACGGGGGCCGTCGTCGATGGCAGTTCCTGGCCCGAGCCAATCACCGGCTCGTCGCTCATCGGAGCCTTTGGAAGCACTCGAAGCGTCGTCACCCCCGCCGCCGGATCACTCAATGCCAGTCGCTCGATCAGTGGCACGAGTTCGGAGACCTGAACGGCTACGGTGTGCGAAACGCCGCGGCTGGAGAATTCCAGCTGCTGCTCGAGCGTTGGCGCGAGATCCGAGGCGCCGGCAAGCAGCCCGCTGTCCTCGGTCGCATCCGTTGCAGCGGCGGCCGCATGCTTGAGGCGCAGTTGCTCGCGCACCTGCGTGGCGAGTTGCTGCATCTCGGCAGAGGTCAGGGCGTGATCGCGCAGACCGCCAGTACCGGGCGCAACGGCGGCCCTGGGCTGATCGGCTGAGCCTCCTGTGGTGGCTTCGCGCGAGCCGCCATGTGCGATGCGGTATTCCTCGGAGAGGCGCTGGGCTTCCTCGAAACTGAAGTTTCGCACCAGCGCGGCACGATCGCCCAGATCGGCCAGCGCGCCGCGCACGGTGAACTCCGCAGCCGACTCGCTGGGCGATTGCATGACGACGGCGAAGTCCGCCGCCAGTACGACTCGATCGGCCGCCTGACCAGGCGCGCCCGGGGCAATGTGAGCGGAGGAATCGTCGGTGTTTGACCTCGACGCAATCGCATCGCGATCAGGCTGAGGACGAAGATCGTGATGCACGACCCCCGGACCGGGTACGCCGGAAGCAACGCGAGAATGCGCGCCGCGTCGGTTTGCGGCGGATCCGCTCTCGATCAGGGAGCTGCCCTGGTTGGAATTGTTCGCAGCGACCGCATTGCCACCGCCTGATGAGCCGCGCAGCGATGACCAGTTGACAATGAGCGCCCAGGTTCCGCCGGCAACCGCCAGGAACACGGCCGCGGCAGCCGCAAGTCGGCCGATGCGCACGTGCCGCGTTCGTCGTCGGTATTGTCGGCGGAACTCGCCGGGCTTGAGCGTCGCCAGATCGCTCACCGGCTCGATCAGCATCGGGCGGCTGAGCATCGGCTCCATCGCGGTGATGAAGTCCTGGGGCAGGGCGGGATGCTCCAGCGACCGCAGCGATGCGCGATCGCGCATCATCGACTCGACGATGGCTCTCGCCGGCGGGTCGTGCGCGAGGCGCGCCCGCAGGTCCTCGGATGCGCCGGCATCGAGGTCGCCTTCGATCAGGTCGAGCAGTTCAGTTGGGTCGTAGCGATCGAGCATCGTCGTTTGAATCAGTCACGTTCCGCCGCGGGCTTCGAAGGCCTCGCGGAAGGCCGCTCGCGCCCGGAACAGCCGCGACTTGATCGTGCCCAAAGGCACGTCAAGGGCCTCGGCCAGTTGCTGGTAGTCCATGTCCTGCATGTCGCGCAGAACCAGGATCGCCTTGGTCTCAGGATCGAGGCTGTCCAGCGTCTGCACGACCAGCGTCCTTCGCTGCTGCTGTTCGACGCCTTCGGGCGGGGAAGGTTCCCGGCCGACGGGGGCGGCCGTTGGGGATTGGTTCGGGATCGCGTCGAGGTCGATGCGCCCGGATGGCGTTGCCGGAGCACGAGGGCTGTCGAGCGAGCGCGTCTCGCGCGTCTTCGCCCGGCGCAGGTGGCTCAGGCTGGCATTGAGCGCGACACGAATGATCCACGTGCTGAGTTTCGAGCGTCCGTCATACGAGGAAAGGTGCTCAACCACCTTGAGCAAGACATCCTGCGTCAGGTCGGCGGCGTCTTCCGGCCGGCGCACCATGCGGAAGCACACGCTGTAGACGCGCCGCTGATAGGCCGCGAGGAGTTCGGTCAGAGCGCGATGCGAGTCGTCTCCGCCGCGGCGAAAGGCCTCGAGCAGTTGCAGTTCGCGCAGCGGCGTGAGGCGCTGAGCGATGTCGGCCGCTTCGTCTGCCGTCCGCGCCCGTCCGGGAACGTTCGCCGCGTGCGGCGGAAGTTCGGCCATGGGCCGGTCGTTGACGTTGTGTGGGATGGGCCTGGCCTCTGCCGCCATGGGGTGCGTCGCTCGCGCGCTTCGTCGCTCGCCGCGCTGCAGTCGATCATCGTCTGTACGATGTGGCTGCCAGCAGCGATCTTATCTTCGATGCCGATTCGCCGGGCATTTTCTCCGGCAAACGTCAAAACGGGCGAACCTGTCAGGCCGCGGAACGTCCGAATCCTCCTCGCATGTCTCACGAGTCCTATCAGTCGCCTCTGGAAACGCGCTACGCATCAGCCCAGATGCGACGCATCTGGTCCGCCCAGCGGAAGTTCAGCCTGTGGCGACGGCTGTGGCTGGCACTCGCCGAGGCGCAGAAGCAACTCGGGCTCAACATCTCTCAGGCGCAGATCGACGAGATCCGCGCGCATCTGGATGACATTGACTTCGACAATGCGGCGCAGCACGAGGCGCGCCTGCGTCACGATGTGATGGCCCATGTGCACGCCCTGGGCGATGTCGCGCCGAATGCGCGGCTGATCATTCACCTTGGGGCAACCAGCCAGGACATCGTCTGCAACGCCGACCTCATCACGCTGCGCGAGGGCCTGACGCTCATCGCCGGCAAGATCGCCCGAGTGATCGATGCCCTGGGCCGGTTCGCCGAGAGACATCGATCGCTGCCGGCGCTGGGCTTTACGCACTTCCAGCCGGCCCAACCGACGACCGTGGGCAAGCGAGCGACGCTCTGGGCCTATGACTTCGCCCTGGCACTGGAGGAGATCGAAGCGCAGGTCGCCCGCTGGAGACTGCGCGGCGTCAAAGGGGCCACCGGCACGCAGGCGTCGTTCCTGTCGCTGTTCGACGGCGACGCGAAGAAGGTCGCGGAACTCGATCGCCTGTTCCTCCGGAACGCCCTGAAACACACTGAAATCTCCGGCAGCCCCGATGAGGCGAACGTCTTCGCTGCGACCGGCCAGACCTATCCCCGCATCGTCGATGCCCACATTCTCAATGCCCTCGCGGCGGCGGCAGCGGCAGCACACAAGACCTGCAACGACATCCGTCTGCTGGCGAACCGCAAGGAGCTCGAGGAGCCCTTCGAGAAGGATCAGATCGGCTCGAGTGCGATGGCGTACAAGCGCAACCCGATGCGCTGCGAGCGAGCGACGGGCATGGCCCGCTTCGTCATGAGCCTGGCCCAGAATCCGCTGAACACGCTCGCCACGCAGTGGCTGGAGCGCACGCTGGATGACTCGGCCAACCGCCGTCTGGCCTTGGCCGAGGCGTTCCTGGCCCTCGATGGAGTTCTGGATGTGCTGCACAACGTCGCCAGCGGCCTGGTTGTGTATGAGAAGACGATTCGCGCCAACCTCATGGCTGAACTGCCGTTCATGGCGAGCGAAAACATCATGATGGCGGTCGTGAAGCAGGGGGCCGATCGACAGGAGGCGCACGAGGTCATCCGCAGGCACTCGCAGGCGGCAGCCCAGCGCGTCAAGAGCGAGGGCGGCACCAACGACCTTCTCGAGCGACTGCGCAGCGAGAAGATGTTTGCAGGCGTCGATCTCAACGCCGTGCTCGATCCCGCGGCGTACATCGGCCTGGCGCCGCCGCAGGTCGACGCCTTTATCAAGGATGTGGTCGAGCCCGTGCGCAAGCGGTACCCTGAGCCGCTGCAGGCTGCTGCCACGGCATTGAGGGTGTGATTCCTCCTTTGGCAGGCCCAACGGCCGCGTTTACACTTGCCTTATGGCCATTCCCCGCCTGCGGATCGATCAAACAGCCCTGCTGGTCATCGACATGCAGGAGCGGCTGATGCCCACCATCGATCACGCGGCTCGTGTGATCCACAACGCCTCGATCATGTTGCGCATGGCTGCGGCGACGGGCATGCCGTACTTGGTGACCGAGCAGTATCCGCAGGGCCTTGGCCGCACGGTTGATGAGATCAACAAAGCCATGACCGATCAGAGCCGCCGCATCGAAAAAACCAGGTTCAGCGCCTGTATCGACCTCGTCCACGAGCAACTGATGGCCTGGCGCCGCGGCACCGTGCTGATCTGCGGCGTCGAGGCCCACGTCTGCGTCACGCAAACCACGCTCGATCTGCTGGCCACGGGCAGACAGCCATTCCTCGTCACCGATGCGATTTCATCCAGCCAGGCCGATCAGATCGCTCCCGCGCTACAGCGCATGACCAACGCTGGAGCCGTGCAGACCGGGGTCCTGGCCGCGATGTACGAGTTGCTTGGCGATGCGACGCACCCGGCTTTTCGGACCTGCCTGGACCTCGCTAAGACCGTCGCTGCGTGAAAATCACGATCGTTTTCCCGATCAGAACCCGATCAAATGTGGTAAAAACGCGCTTGAAGCCTTGTCCAGTGCGTTTTTGCAGGGTGATAATCAGCCGTTCGCGTCGCCTTTCCGCAGGGCTGGCGACATCTCCAAGCGTGGTCGCCGACCCCGCAGTCCCGTTTCCCACCACTCTCGCGAGGACGACATGGAAGCATACGAACGGCTGGTGAAACTCGTGCATGACGCAGCGGACGACATCCAGAAGGCTGCCGGCGGCAACAAGGCCGCAGGAACTCGCGTCCGCAAGATGATGCAGGACATCAAGGCCGCGGCACAGGATGTGCGCGTCAGCATCCTCGAATCGCGATCCACCGGCACTGAAACGCCTGCAGGCGGCTAAGTCGAGCGATCGGCGGACCACGCGGGCGGATCCGCTCATCGCTTTGCGATCTCGACTTGGGGCTCCCTACACGGCACGCGTCCTATCGCCGTCGGGCGGTAAGAGCCGCCATGTTTTGGGCAGGCTCATATAGGTCGTCATGCTTCCCATCGAGCGTGAATCACCAAGCCGCGCAGAAATGGCCCTGCATGCGGCCTTTCGCTACGCTGCACGCCCGCTGCGGCCTGCACGATGCGTCAACTGGAGTCTGTCGTAAGCCTGCGCCGGCACTGTCGCTGGTTGTCTGTTCCCGCTCCTGATACTCCAGAGCCTGCCACGGAATCCCCTACGCGTGCCCGTTCCTCTCTTCGATATCAGCGGCATCGACCGTAGCGGCGTGGCCGTATCCGCCGACCAGGTCGCCCAGATGAACCCGCAGCGCGGCGACATGCGGCAATTGGATCACGTCATCTGGACAAGCGACACCCTCAGCGAGGCCTTGGGGGTCAAGAAGATCCGCGATGACGAGTTTTGGGTGCCGTATCACATCCCCGGCCGGCCACTGATGCCGGGGGTGCTGATGATCGAGGCCGGCGCACAGTTGTGCTCGGTCCAGTTCAAGTGCCGTACGAAGGAGCCTCGCTTCCTGGGCTTCTCGCGCTGCGATGATGTGTCGTTCCGCGGGCAGGTCGTGCCCGGCGACACGCTGTACCTGCTGGCCAAGGAGGTGGACTTCCGCGCGCGCAGGTTCATCGCAATCTGTCAGGGAATGGTGGATGACAAGATCGTCTTCGAAGCCAAGATCACGGGGATGGTGATCTGACCGGGCCCCAGCACCGCGAGCAGATTGCGCGCGCAGGCATGCACTACCAACATGCTTTAGGTCGGCGGACGTCGATCCTGGCTGGCGCCATCGCCAAGGCAGTTTTTCTGACACATTGCGCGCGCAGAATGTCCGAACGCCCGCACCGGCAACGCGAGGTTGCGCGCGCAAGGTGTCTGTTTCAGGGAAACTCCATCGGCGCTGTCGAGCCCGCCCGGCCGCCTTCAGAACGTCGTTGTCGCATCGCCCCCTCATGATCTCCAATCATGCCGCGCCGACAGAGAAAGGCAAGGCGAGACGGACGCGTTGCATCATCCGCGCTGACAGAGGGATGTCAGTCGATCCACGACACGTCGCAAGCTGCGCATTGTGGGCGATGCCCAGCCTGCTTACTCCGATCGCTACCATGAGATCGATGCGCCGGCACTCCCTCTGGCTCGTAGCGCTGTTGCTCTCAGCGGCCATCGCTCTGCCGGCGTCGGGACAGGGCCTGAACGGGCTCCTTCCTGATCCGATCTCGGCGCTGCGGCTGGGTGAATACGGCGACATCCTTGAACTCAGCAGTGCCCAGCGCCTGGCTGTGCAGGCCATGCACGCGCGCTATCGCGAGGAGTTTCGTGTGCTGCGCGAGGGCCCGATCGCGGCGTGGCATCTGGGAAGCATCCGACGCACGATGTCGCCGCGGTCCTTCTACACCGATTCACGCGACCTCGTGCAGCGGATCGCGACCATCGACAACAGCCTGTTCGATCAGATGCAGACAGTCCTGACAGACGAGCAGATCGCCCGGCTCGTGCGCGTGCGCGAATTGCGAGAGCGCGATCGCCTGGCGCATGGGCAGTATGCACTGTGGGGCGCGCTGCAGCCGTTCGATTTGAGCAGCGCGGTGCTGGACCTTGCGCTGCCGCCGGAGGTGATGACGGCCGTCGAGCCGATCCTCGCCGCGTATGAGCCGGCGCTGACGGCGCGGCTCGAGGCGTATGTCGAGGCCGAGCATGCCCACATGATGCGCCAATACGACGTGCTGGCCGAACTCGGCTTTACCGATGCGCGGATCACCGATCCTGACAACCGCGCCGCCGTTGCGGAAGCATGGCAGCAGGCTGTTCAACCCCTGGCCATCGAAGAGGCGCCGCGCCGATACGAACGGGCCGAGCACATTCACGACCTCAATCGCAAGACGCTGGCAGCGCTGCTCGCGGTTGTGCCCGAGGAAGAGGGACGCTGGCTACAGAACGCCTTCTGGCGCGCGACCTACCCGCAACTTCGTTCGGCGATTCGCGATGGCACGCCGTTCGATGATGCGCTGCGACGCACGGACCTGACTGACGACCAGCGGGCGACGCTGGTGGCTGAAGCCACGAAGTGGCGTGCGGAGATGCGCGACCGCCTCCGTCCCCTCATGGAGCGCATGGATGCATTTCGGGCCAAATTCGAGAGCGGCGGACCGATGGCGAATTGGACGGACTACGGCAAAGAGCAGCAGGCGATTACCGAGCAGTCGCGCCGAATCTGGGATGACACCACCGAGAGTTGGGACGCCGGCCGGGCTCGCGCATCCGCGATCGTGGGCGACATCAACTCTGCCGAGGACGATCTGTCATTCAACGCACTGGTGGGGTTTCCCGGCGACCAGAAGATGCTGATCGGCGTGCGGCGCGTGGCGGTTCTCATGCCTGCGGTGATCTCGCCACGCGAGGAGCGCGAGTACGCGCGCCTGCTGAATCTGAACGCTGAACAACAGAATCGCCTGAGCGAGGCAGGCCAGCGGCATGCGCAACGGTGCGAGACGTTCGATAGCACGCTGCGCACGGAAGCCGCTGCAGCCGCCGAGCCATTGGTATTTGGCGGCGGGGGATTCACAGCGGAGTCGGTCCAGCGGTTCGACGACGCCCAGGCCGCGGCCATCCGCGCGATGCACGCGCTGGATGAGCAGTACTTCCTCGACATCCAGACAACGCTGTCGCTCGCGGCCGATGATCCCGGGCTGCTGCGCGTGCGCCAGGCACGGCAGCGCCAGTGGTGGAGCATGGGTATGCAAGGCGGGCTTCGCGCCAATGGGCGAACCATCGGTGGCGCGATGGAGAGCCTTCTTGATCTCGCGACAATCCTTCGGCGAATGCCGGGCGTGCACGCTCAGGACCCGGCGATCGATCGCATCCTTGCAGAGTATGAGAGCGCGATCGCGACCCCCTTGAAATCCCGCTACGACCTCGTTCATGGGACACAGCAGGCCGAGAACCAGTCGTACGTTGCATACGGCGAGTTGGCGCGTCAGAAGGAAGGGAACGTCACGCGCGAAGATGTCGAGGCGCTCAACAGGCGGCTGGGCCTGGATCGCCTTCAATCCGCGGCCAGAGCCGTGAATCAGCAGATCCGCGAAATCAACAGCGCGACGATCGAGCAGGTGGTTGCGGCACTGCCTGAGGAAACGGGCCGGAAACTGCGGCGCGAGTATGAACGGCTTTGCTGGCCCTTGATCCTGAATGATCCGGCCGAGGTTGGAGAGCAACTGACCAGTGCTCTGCGGCTCGCCGACCTGACTGAACACCAGCGCGGCGAAATCGAAGAGCTCGCGGCCACCTATCGCTCAACGTACGGCGACCTGTGCCAGCAGATGATTGACTCGGTCGAGCGGCCCGATTCGACCGTTTATGGGTGGATTCAAACAACCGAGGACGACAGCCGGGCGTTCACCGAGCGCGAGAGCAACCGCAAGCGCCTGGCATTCGATCGCTACGAGTTGAATGTCCGCGCCTGGCAGGAACTGCGGCGCATTCTCAGCGAGCAGCAGGCCAGTCGCATTGGATTGCGGCGCACGCCTCCGCCCCCACCCAATGAGGAAATCGGGAGTTTTGGCGTGTGACAGCCACCCCCTCGTGCGCAATCGCGTCTACTGTCGCAGCAGCGCTCTCGCCGCGCTCACGACATCCTCCACCGCGATCTTGTCGATGGCGCTGGCCTGCGCGTGCTTGTCGGCGACGAGTTCCTCCGGCAGGAACGGTTCGGCGATCAGAAGCCGCTCACGGTCCGCCATGCTGTGCAGCGTCGTCCAGCGATGGTCGGTCGGGCCGAAAAGCGTGATTGTCGGCGTGCCGAAGGCGGCGGCGATGTGCCGCGGGCCTGTGTCGTTGGTGATCAAGAGCGCCGCACGTCGCAGCACCGCCTTGAGGGAGGCGAGCGTGACGCCGCGCCGGGCGAGATTGATCAGAGCGACATCGGATGCCGCCTTCTCCACCGACTCAAGGATGTCGGCCTCCGAGGGCGCGCCGGTGATAACGACGCGAGGCGGGTTTGCGGACTGCCTTGTCAATTTCCGCGCCACGGCCGCGAAGCGCTCCGCCGGCCAGCGCTTGTCGGCCCGGTTCGCGCCGGGATTCAGGACGATGAACGGGCCGGCGACATCGTGCAGAAGCGCATCAGCCGCCATCTCCTCGGCGGATGTCGTCGCGAGTTCGAGACTGAGATCGATCTGCGACTCATCGATGCCCAGTGCGAACGCGGCTAGGTGCGCGTAGTACTCAACCATCGCGACGGGCCGGTCCGTGTTGCCCGGCGGCATCCTGTGCGTGAGTAGGGCATGCCGCCCGTCGCGGTCATAGCCGATGCGGATGGGAGTGCCGGCGATTCGAGCCCCCATCGCCGAACGGAAACTGTTGGGCAGGAGCAGCACGGCCTGGGCATCGGCCTGCTTGATCGCACGAGCCAGGCGCTGCGGGCCGAACAAGCCCTTCATGTCGCAGACAATGGTCGAATCGACGAACGGGCAGCCCGCGAGCAGGAGATCAAGCCCCGGCCGGCACACAGCGGTGATGCGGCACTGCGCGCGCGGCCGATGCCGGCGCAGGGCCCGAAGCACAGGCGTGCACATCACGGTATCGCCCACCCATGAGGGGCAGACGACAGCGAGACGGGCGAGCAATGAAGGCAGCGGTGACAGGTGGGACACGATTTGGGATTGACGCTTCGCGATTGGCGATTGACGCTTTCGATTCGAAACACAGGCTTGGCGCGGCACAACGCAACGGCCATTGGCAATCGTCAATCGTCAATCATCAATCGACAATCCCTCACGCTCGCTTCCACTCCTCGCCTTCCTCAAGAGCCTCGCCCCACAAGGTTTGTGCGCCGAATTTCTGCGTGTACCAGCGCGTGGTGAGGCGGCGGAGCTCTGCGGCAAAGCCAATGGCCGCGAGCCGCCCGACGGGCAGCGTGACATGAATGCGGTCCGCCTCGCTGCGCAGCGCCTGCACCCGCAGGCCCTGGCGCTCGGCGATGGCATTCGCCGTGGCCTCGACCATCCCGCGGATCGCGGCGTCGCTCAGCGGTCGACCCTCAAGCGCGCGGAGCGTGATGGTGGTGGATGTGGCGTCGTCGGAATTCATGCAACCGCCTCAGCCCTTTAGATCGAGCACCAGCAGCGTCAGCGTCAGCAGTTGCACCAGCGCCGCGCCAAGCAGCCACTTCACGTACACCTCGAAGTGATCCACCTGCAGCAGGCCGAGGATCCCGAGCGTCAGCGCCAGCAGCTGGCACAGCCCCGCCAGCATCGTCACGAATCGAAACTCACTGCGCCGGAGCCGATCCGCCCGGATCTCTTCTGTGAGTTCATGCACCGCGCGGCGAATGCCCGCCGCGTCTCCTCCGGCAGGCTGCAGCCCGGGTGCGACAGCTGCAGGCGATGATGTTGCTACCAGGTGCGGTCGCGGCTGCGGCGTTGGCCCCTGTGGGGTCGCCGAATGCGCCGCTCCGCCGGTCATCGCTGTTGGCGCCGTCTGACCAGTTCCGCTCGCCGGCGGTGCAGCCCGATGAGCGAGGATCGTCCTCACCGCGTCGCCGAACGTGGCGGCGAAGTCCGTCGGTTTGACGCGCTGAGCCAGATCCGCATCTCGCGAGAACAGGACCGTGCGACATCCGGCCGCCCTCCCCGCGAGGATGTCGCGCTCCTGGTCGCCGATCATCCACGACCGCGCCAGGTCCAGGCCCATATCGCGCGCCGCCTGCAGGATCATCCCTGGGTGCGGCTTGCGCCACGGATGATCGCGGCGATACTCGACAACGGTCGCTTCGGGGTGATACGGGCAGTAGTAGAAACGATCGATCAACCCCAGCGGCGTGCCCGCCGGATCGCTGGCGCGCCGCGCTTGCTCGTCTACCAAAGTGGCGATGCGCTGATGCACCGCGTCAACATCCTCCTCGCTAAACTTGCCGCGGGCCACGCCGGCCTGGTTGGTCACGACGACCAGGCGGAAGCCTGCCTCGCGCAGGGCCCGCAGGCCGACGCCCACGCCATCCACCAGGCGCACAGCAGCGGGATCGCCCAGGTCGCCGTCATTGGCGATCAGGGTATTGTCGCGATCGAGAAATACAGCCGGCTGCACGGAGCGAGGATCATACCGCGTCTCGATGCTCGTGCCGTGGCGCGTGGTCAGTACGCCTTAGCCCAGACGACGCGCTGCTCACTGGGCTTGCCGGTGATGACGCACGTGCCGGATTGCCTGGGGCCGTTCAGCGGGATGCAGCGCACCGTCACGCCCAGATCGTCCTTCACCTGCTTCTCGACGGCCGGGTCCCCGCAGAAGTGGCTCATCGCGAAGCCACCGTGAATCGGCTGGACTTCCTGATCGGCAGTGGGCGGCGGAGTGAAATACTTGTAGAACTCGTCCTTGCTGTCGATCTCCTTCGTGTTGGCAGTACGGAAGGACCTGGCGCGATCGACCAGCCCTTGCTGAATCTCATCCAGCATCGCCGAGATCTCAGTCACAAACTTGGCGCGCGGGATCGCCTGTTTCTCCTTGGGCGATCTGTCGCGGCGGGCCGCGAAGACGTTGTCGGCTGCCATGTCGCGCGGGCCGATCTCGACGCGCAGCGGCACGCCCTTCTTCACCCAGCCCCACACCTTGTCGCCGCCGCGCATGTCGCGACTGTCGATCTCGACCTCGATCCGCCGCCCGTGGTAGGGAACCACGCGCAGATCATCCGCCAGTTTCTGGCAGTAGTTCATGATCGCCTGCGGCCCCCCCACGTCATCGGCCTTCATCGTGATGGGAATGATCACCACGTGCACGGGCGCAAGGCGTGGCGGCAGGATCAGGCCGTCATCGTCCGCATGCACCATGACCATCGCGCCGATGAGCCGCGTGGTCATGCCCCACGACGTCGTCCACGCATGCTCGAGCGACCCCCCCGCTGACAGGAACTTGATGTCGGCTGCCTTGGCGAAATTCTGGCCGAGGAAGTGCGATGTGCCGCCCTGCAGGGCCTTGCGATCCTGCATCATCATCTCGATGCAGTAGGTGCTCACCGCGCCGGGGAATCGCTCGCCCGCGGTCTTCTCGCCTTTAATCACCGGCACAGCCAGCCAGTTCTCGGCGAAGTCGGCGTACACATCGAGCATGCGCAGCGTCTCTTCGACCGCCTCCTCCTTCGTGGCGTGCGCGGTGTGGCCTTCCTGCCAGAGGAACTCGGTGGTGCGCAGGAACAGCCGCGTGCGCATCTCCCAGCGCACGATGTTGCACCACTGATTGATCAGCAGGGGCAGGTCGCGGTAACTCTCGATCCACTTGGCGAACATCTCGCCGATGATGGTTTCGCTGGTGGGACGGACGATCAGCGGCTCTTCGAGCTTGGCTTCGGGATCCGGCATCAGCCCGCCACCGCCGGGCTTTGGCACAAGGCGATGATGCGTGACAATCGCGCATTCCTTGGCAAAGCCTTCGACGTGCTCGGCCTCTTTCTCAAGGAACGAAAGCGGGATAAAGAGAGGGAAGTAGGCGTTGCGATGGCCCGTGGCCTTGAACATGCCATCGAGGACCGACTGCATGCGCTCCCACAGGCTGTAGCCCCAGGGCTTGATGACCATGCAGCCGCGCACTGGCGAGTTCTCCGCAAGATCGGCAGCGCGGACCACCTGCTGGTACCACTCGGGATAGTTCTCCTGGCGCGTGGGCGTGATGGCGGTCTGAGGTTTCGACATCGGGTGCTGCGGCTTGGGGCTTGAAGGTCTGGAGTTGGAGAGGCAGAGCATAGCCGCGCGGTGGCAACTCGCGCTCGCCTGAGCCTACGATGGCTGTTTCACTGCCTGATCGTGCATGAGCGGCGACGATTCACCACATCCTGCTCCGCGCGCCGCCGGCCACGATGTCGACGGCGATCCGCTGCCCACGGCCAGCGTCAACAAGCCGGCGCCTCGAGCCCGCGCCGGCGACGACTACCCGCGGCACATCGAGAACTATCGCATCATTCGCCGCCTGGGCGCCGGCGGCATGGGCGTCGTGTTCGAAGCCGAGCAGGAGAATCCGCGGCGCCTGGTCGCGCTCAAGCTCATCAACGCCGGCGTGGCCTCACGCGAGGCCTTGCGGCGCTTCCAGCATGAAGCCACCGTGCTTGGCCGCCTGCAGCATGCGGGCATCGCGCAGATCTACGAGGCGGGCACGTTCGATGAAGGCGAAGGCGGCCGGCCGTACTTCGCCATGGAACTGGTGCGCGGCCAGCCGATCACTGAGTTCGCCGCGGCGCGCGATCTGGGCCGCGACCAGCGGCTGGAACTGCTGGCGAAGGTGTGCGACGCGGTGCAGCACGCGCACCTCAAGGCGATCATTCATCGCGATCTCAAGCCGGGGAATATCCTCGTCACTGCCGAGGGCCAGCCGAAGGTGCTCGACTTCGGCGTTGCCCGCGCCACCGACGCCGATGTCCGGGCCACCACGCTGCAGACACGGGCCGATCAACTCATCGGCACCCTGCCGTACATGAGTCCCGAGCAGGCCCTGGGCGATTCCAACGAACTCGACATGCGCAGCGACGTATACGCTCTGGGCGTCATCGGCTACGAACTGCTGACGGGCCGGCTGCCCTACGACGTCGATCGCCGCACTGTGTTCGAGGCCGTGCGCGTCATCCGCGAGGAGGAGCCGACGCGTCTGAGTGCGATTGATCGCAGCCTGCGGGGCGATGTCGAGACCATCTTCGCCAAGTCCCTAGAGAAGGATCGCAATCAGCGCTACCAGAGCGCGGCCGATCTTGCGAGCGACATCCGTCGCTTTCTCACCGACGAGCCGATCGTGGCCCGGCCGCCGAGCGTGAGCTACCGCATGCGCAAGTTCGCGCGGCGGCACAAGGGCATGGTTGTTGCGGCTGGCACCATCACGTGCGTGCTGATCGCCGGGACGATCGTGTCCACCTTGCTTGCGTTTCGCGAGGCCAGCGCGCGGCAACTTGCCCAGCAGGAGGCGCAGCGCGCCAACAAGGCCAGCCTGAAGTCGATCGAGGAGGCCGAGCAGGCGCGACAGGCGCGAGCCGACGCCCAGGCACAGGCCGAGCGGGCGCAGATCGAGGCCCAGAAGGCGGAGGCGATCTCCAACTTCCATCGCACCATGCTCTCGCGCACCAACCCGGCGTTCGCGCAGGGACGCGACGTGACGGTGCGCGAGGTGCTTGATCAGGCCGCTAGCGACGTCGGCACGATGTTCCCCGGCCAGCCGCTGCTGGAGGCAGCGATCCGCGGCACGATTGCCGAGTCATACTCAGCGCTGTCGGAATTCGGGCCAGCCTACGACCAGTTTGATCGCACGGCGAAACTGCTCAAGGACAACCTGGGCGACACCCATGCCGATACGCTCACCGCCGAGGCCAATCTCGCGGTCGGCATGCATGACCTGGGGCGATTCGAGGACGCGGTGACGCTGGAACGAAGCGTGCTGGAGCGACGGCAGAAGACGCTCGGCCCGGATCATCCAGACACGATCTCTGCCGAAGTGAATCTGGCAGCAGGGCTGCGCGATGCGGAGCATCTCGATGAAGCCGAGGCGCTGCTCAAATCAGCGATCGAGCGCGGCGGCAGGATCCTGCCCGCGGGCGACCGCACGATGATCACCGCGATGGGCACGCTGGCATCGCTGCTGAAGGACCGTGGCCGGCTGGATGATTCGGCGGCGATGTTCGAGCAAACCATCACACTCGCCCGCAAGTCTCTTGGCGAGAACGATCACGACACGCTCTCGAACATCGACAACTATGCGAGCCTGCTGCAGATTCAGGGTAAGCACGAGCGGGCCCTGGAGATGTTTCGCGATCTGTACGAAACGCAGCTGCGCATCTTCGGCCCCACGCACGCCGCGACGCTGGTGTGCACGAACAACTACGCGATCGCGCTGCAGAACGCCGGCGAGCTGGCCAGGGCTCAGGAGATGTTCCAGAAGGTCGTGACCGACGGCCGCAGCCGCTTCGGCGAGACGCACCCTGATGTGCTGGTGGCGATGCGCAACCTGGCGATCCTGCATTACGTTCGCGGCGAGTTGCCCGAAGCGGAGCGATTGCTGAAGGAAGCCGTCGAGGCGCAGATTCGCCGCCTTGGCGAAGGTCACACCGAAACAATCGCCAGCATGAGCACGCTCGGGCTGGTGCTGGGCACGCAGGACAAGAACGACGAGGCCGAACCGTGGCATCGGCGGGCCTTCGAAGCCCAGAAGCGGGCCGTCGGCGCGGACCATCCCGACACGCTGGCGATGGAGGCGGAATTCGCTTCGTTTCTGCGCGACATCGGGCGACTCGAGGAAGCCGAACCTCTGTACATCGACGCGCTGGCGGGCCTGCGACGCGTGCGCGGCGACGATGCGGAGCCCACGCTCGTCGTCATGTATCAGTATCTCGGCCTGCTACAGCGGCAGAAACGCTGGCAGGATGCGCTGCCCTTGAGCGAGGAATTGAATCTTCGATCGGGCGCGTTCCCGCCGACCAGTCCCTTCGGCATGATGACGCCGATGCGCGTCGGCCGCACGATGACCGGCCTCGGCCGTTACGCCGAGGCGGAGACGCTGTTGAAGGAGTCGCTGCGCCGGCTTGAGTCGGTCGAAGGCACAAGCCCTGATTGGCACAAGACGGTGATCGAATCGCTGGTCGATCTGTACACGAATTGGAACAAGCCGGATGAGCTGGCGATGTGGCGCAAGCGGCTTGAAGCTCCGACCACGGCGCCGGGAGGCGGGTGAGCATGCTCACGTGCAACGACATTCGCGCCGACCTCGACGCAAGGGGCTTCACGATCGTTGAGGATGTCGTGCCGGCGCTGACGGTCGCTGCAGCGATTGCTGCAATCGAACAGGCGGATGCAAGTGCCGCTCGAAGGCGACAAGGCGCCACGTACGCCGTGCGCAACCTGCTACAGAGTGTTCCCGCGATGCGCGACATCGCCGAGCATGGCGAAGTTCAGCGACTCGTGAGCGAAGTGCTCGGCCCAGGTGCGATATGCTCGCGGGCGATTCTCTTCGACAAGAACCCG
>Ga0111539_10005491_pt1 | contig 16398 bp, 13 predicted proteins | sample RhiMethybrSRZTD1_FD_79667 | JGI IMG/M metagenome (GOLD analysis project Ga0111539, IMG submission 79667) | Populus rhizosphere microbial communities from Tennessee, USA - Rhizosphere MetaG P. TD hybrid SRZTD1 (version 2) (version 2) | ecosystem: Host-associated > Plants > Roots > Rhizosphere >... | reverse complement strand
CGGCTCAAGCGGCGTTCGCCGCCGAAGCCCGCGTACGGAGGGGCGACGGAGAATGGCGCTGGATCAAATCTCGTGGCATGCCACGCTTCTCGCCTGGGGGCGCGTTCCTCGGCTTCGTCGGCGGGAGCCTCGACATCACCGACCGCAAAGCGCGCGAAGATCGCGCCCGAGACGCAGCGGTTCAGGCGCACTTCCGATCGCTCTTCGAGAGCCTGCCGGGATCGTATGTCGTGCTGACGCCAGACGAATATGAGATCGTCGCCGCCAGCGACGCCTACCTCGCCGCCACCCGCACAACCCGTGCGACACTCATCGGTCGCAGACTGTTCGACGTCTTTCCTGACGATCCTGCGTACCCGTCAAGCGCCTCGATCGTCAGCCTTCGGGCGTCACTCGCCCGCGTGGTGAGCGAGCGGTGTGTCGATGTGATCGCCGTGCATCGCTTTCCATTGCGACAATCCGATGCTGACGACCACGGGTCAGAAGATCGTTGGTGGAGTCCGGTGAGCGCGCCGGTCATCGGTGCCGACGGCAAGGTCGCCTTCATCATTCACCGGGCCGAAGACGTTACCACGTTCGTCACCGCCCAGCGGCGGATCGCCGAAGGTGGTCTCACCGAGGCTGAGCATCATCGGCTCGAACATATGGCGGCGGAGGTGGTCATGCGCGCGCAGGAGCTCCAGCGCGCCAACGAGCGTCTCCGCGGTGAAGTCGCCGAACGGTCGCGTCTCGAAGGGAGCCGCACCCGTCTGCTCGCGCAGCTTGTTTCGGCGCAGGAGGATGAACGGCGCCGAGTCGCTCGGGAGCTACACGACAGCCTTGGCCAGCATCTGGCGTCGCTCGGTGTGCGCCTCGACACCCTGCGAGCACGCGTCGGCGACGCCCACGAGCTGGCCGCGCAGATCGACGAAGTGCAGGCACACGCCGCGCTGATCGATGAAGAAGTCGACCGTCTGGCGATGGAATTGCGGCCAATAGCGCTCGACGATCTCGGCCTCGACGCGGCGTTGCGGCGGCACGTCGATGAGTGGGCGAGGGACGTGGGCATCCCCGCAGACCTCCACACCCGCGGAGTCGACCGTCGCTTGCCCGAACCGGTCGAAACAACCGTGTACCGGGTGGTCCAAGAGGCACTCACGAACGTGCGCAAGCACGCCCGCGCGAGCCGCGCCAGCATCGTCGTGGAGCGCCGCGGCGAGGAGCTGGTCGCCATTGTCGAGGACGATGGCGCAGGTTTCGCGACGGACGCATGCGAATCCGAATCGTCCTCGCGCCGCCTGGGTCTGTTGACGATGGCCGAGCGAGCCACTCTCGTCGGTGGCCTCCTCGAGGTCGAAAGCAAGGTGGGGCATGGCACCACGGTCTATCTACGACTCCCGCTCCATGACGCCGACTGACAAACTGGAGCCGCGCATTCGGATCATCATTGCCGACGATCATCTGCTGTTGCGTCAGGGGCTGCAGGTTTTGATCGAAACCGAGCCGGACATGGCGGTGGTCGGTCAGGCGGACAGCGGCAAGAGTGTCGTGCGCCTAGCCATCGCGCAGCAGCCTGACGTCGTGGTCATGGATCTCTCCATGCCCGACGGAGACGGAATCGAGGCGACTGCGCACATCGTCCGCGACTGCCCGACAGTGCGGGTGGTCGGCTTGAGTCGGCACAGCGAACCCGGCTATGCGCGACGGCTTTTCGAGGCTGGCGCGGTAGGTTACGTCGTGAAGAAGACGTCCGTCGTGGAACTGGTGAAAGCCATCCGGGTGGTGTTCGCCGGTGGCATCTACGTCGATTCCGTCATGAAGCCGTTGCTGAAGGATCGACCATTCGGCACGGCCAATGTGCGGGCCAGGCAGCCTGGGACGCTGACGGATCGGGAGACCGATGTGCTTCGGCAAATCGCCCGCGGCCGCAGCAACAAAGAGATTGCGCTGAACCTCAAGATCAGCGTCAAGACCGTCGAGTATCACAAGGCGCGTTGTAGCGCCAAACTCCACTTGAGCAGCCGCGCGGACATCGTGAAGTACGCGATCAGCCAGCGCTGGCTCGAAGAATAGCCCACCAACGCGTTTTGTAATGCCTCACGCCTATCAATTGCCCTAGGTGCCTAGGAAACCTCCTAGGTCGTCGAGGCATCACCCCAGTAGCGCCGCACCTCGTCCACGTGGGATTGTAGCGGCTCTGCGGAGCCACACACGCCCGTCGGCGGGGAACACTTTGACCAGCGAACTATTTTCCCAACTCAGGAACGCGACCACTGCGTCCCATCGCCGGCTCGATGCAGAGATCGACGTGTGCGGCGAAGGGCTCACGCTCGAGCGATACGGCTCGCTGTTGATGCGATTCCACGGAATATTGTCGGTCTTGGAGCCGCAATTGGCCGCCGTACGTGGCCTGGATGAACTTGATCTCGATCTCGATCTGGCGCGTTGCTGTCGGACCGGATGGTTGTCCGAGGATCTCGAGGTGCTGGGCGTGGGGGACAGCCGCATCCTCGACGTCGACCAAAGCCTGCGACACCTGGTGACCGCCGTGCCAGAGGCCCTCGGGTGTTTGTATGTCATCGAGGGCGCCGGCCTCGGCGGCCAGGTGATAGTGCCATGTGTACAGCGGCAGTTGGGATTGACAGCCTCCCACGGCTGCCGATTCTTCGCGGGCCATGGCTTCGCCACAGGTGCCCGATGGCGGCGCCTGCGCGCTACGGCCGACGAGTACGCACGGCGTACGAACACGCACGCACGGATTGAGCAGTCTGCCGTGGATTTGTTCAAGACGTTCGTGCGTTGGTTTTCGGAGGATGCCCATGGAAACGGTATTGAACGACGTGCCGTGGTCGGCCGAGCCGTACAGCATTAAGCGTCACGGCGTCCAGATCACCAACTGCGACAGCGAGCCGGTTCAGACTCCTGGCTGCATTCAGGCCCATGGCGTGCTGGTGGCTTTCCGACTCGCGGACCTGGCGATTCAACAGGTCAGCGAGAACGTCGGCCGCCTCTTGGGCATCGAGGCGGACGATCTGCTCGGAAAGCCGTTGACGGCCTTAGTAGGCGACGCTGGCGCACGGCGGTTGCAAACCTTTCTGACGTCCGAACCCACCGATCGCAACCCGTTGTACTGCCAGACGCAGGCGCTGGGAACTGCGAATGCCCCGTTCCACCTGATCGTCCACTTGAACGAGGGCGTCGGCCTGTTGGAGCTAGAGCCCTCCGCGCCGGACGACGCGGGACCCGACTTCTATGGCCTCGTCAAGAAGAGCATCGTTCGTCTTCAGGGCGTCACAAGCGTCCAGGAATTCTGCCAGGTCGCCTGCGACGAAGTCCGACAGCTCACTGGACTCGATCGCGTGATGGCGTATTACTTTCACGAGGATGGTAGCGGTGAAGTGATTGCCGAAGCACGGCGCGAGGATCTGCATCCGTGGCTGGGTCTCCACTATCCCGCCCATGACATTCCGCAACCGGCGCGAGAGATCTTCAGGCGAATCTGGATCCGGCCACTGCCCGATGCCTCTGGCGGCGTCGCGGAGATGGTGCCGTTAGCCAATCCTGACACCGGTCGTGGCCTGGACATGACCTACTGCGGTCTTCGCGGCGCATCGGTGATGTACACCGAATATCTCCGCAACATGGGGGTCGGTGCGTCGTTAACGCTGTCGATGCGTTACTCCGGCAGGTTGTGGGGGCTGATCGCGGGGCATCACGTCACGGCGACCCCCTTCCCATGGCAGGTGCGTGCGGCGTGCGAGCTACTAGCCCAAACCGTCTCGCTGCAACTGGCCTACGTTGAAGAGCGGCAGCATGAACGCTATCGCGCGCGCATGCAGGCCGCGCATCTGACGGCATTGGCGAGCGTAGCGCCAAACGGTGATCTGTCCAAACTGACACAAGCGAGTCCGACATTGCTGGACGGAATCCAGTCCTGTGGCGCAGCTGTGTATCAACACGACAAGTGGTCAACAGTAGGTGACGTGCCCGGACCGTCCGAGCTCGCGGAACTCGCCGCGTGGCTGCGTCCCCTTCTCTCCGCGACGGTTGGAGAATCGCAGCCGCTATACGCCACCGACCGGCTGTCGGCGGTGCATCCGGCAGCGGCCGGCTACGCCGATGTCGCGAGCGGTCTTCTCGCCATACCGCTGTCGAGGACGGCGCGTCACCTGATCCTCTGGTTCAGACCGGCAGTCGCACAGACCGTGTCGTGGGCGGGCAATCCTTCGGATGCCCCGACGGTCCTCGGCCCGCATGGGCCGAGGTTGACGCCGCGGGCCAGCTTTGCGCTGTGGCAGGAATCGGTGACGGCGCGGTCGCTGCCGTGGACGACGGCTGAACGCGAGGCGGCCCTCTATCTGCGTACGTTGGTGATGGACCTGGTCGTCAGCAGAGCCGAGGAACTCGGCGCGCTGAATTCCGAGCTCGCGAGCAGCAACGAAGAGCTCGATGCCTTCGCCTACGTCGCCAGTCACGATCTGAAAGAGCCGTTGCGCGGTATTCATCGCCACGCGGCGTTGCTCAAGAAAGAGATCCAAGCGGGGAGGGCGCTCGACGCCCAGGCGCTCGAGCGGCTCGAGGCCGTAACGCGACTAGCGGTTCGGATGGACGGACTCCTGGATGCGTTGCTGCATTTTTCCCGCGTCGGCCGCCTCGAGTTGCAGCCCCAGATGGAAGATCTCAACGAGGTGCTGGCCGAAAGCATCGAGATGCTGGGGCCGCAGCCGGCCGAGGCGCACTGCAGTATCCGCGTTCCGAGGCCGTTGCCCAATGTGTTGGGCGACCGTGTCCGCATTCGCGAGATCTTCACCAATCTGATCGGCAACGCCATCAAATACAACGACAAGGCCGAGCGCTGGGTTGAGATCGGATACATCGACCCGCAGGACACCACGTCCCTACTGCTGGCGAGCGATACGCCGGCCGTACGGAATCAGACGATCTATTACGTGCGCGACAACGGCATCGGCATCGCCGTCAAGCACCGGGCTCAGGTGTTCGGCATCTTCAAGCGGCTCCATCCCCGCGACGCGTTCGGCGGTGGCACCGGAGCGGGCTTGACGATTGCCAGACGCCTGGTCGAGCGGCACGGCGGGCTCCTGTGGCTCACGTCTGCGCTCGGCGAGGGATCCACATTCTTCTTCACTCTGGCGGCAAGTGAGGAGGCCGGATGACCCCCGGGGCGACGGCTAGCGTTCTCGTCGTCGAGGATTCTGATGAGGACTTCGACACGGTTGCGGATGCGGCCGCACGGCTGCAGGTGCCATATGCCCTCGTCAGGGTGCTCTCGGTGGACGACGGCCTCGCAGCACTTCTGTCGGGCCAGCCGTTTCGTCTCGTGATTCTCGACAATAGTCTGCCGGGAGATCGGGGAGACGTGTTCCTGTCCGCGCTGAGAAGGCACCCGCTGCACTGCCGGGTCCCTGTGGTGGCGTTTACGGCGTCCGGTCGGCAGCCGGAACGCGATGCCCTCCACGCGGCGGGCGTGAATGCGTTTCACGTGAAGTCTGTGAATTATGAGGACAATCTCTGGACGCTCGAGATGATCTTCAACTACTGGTTGCGAGCGGTCGCCGAGTAACGTCATGCCACGCGAGGCCGGAGATTCGATCATGAAGCCGTGGACAGTGCTCATTGTTGACGACAACCCAGACGATCGTCTGGATATCAAGGCGGCGCTACGAAACGGGTCCGCTCGATCCTTTGCCTTTGTAGAAGCCGGCACGGTCCAAGAGGCGGCCACGCGGTTGAAAGATGCGCACTTTGACTGCATCGTGCTCGACTTCAATCTTCCGGACGGCACTGCGTTCGACCTGCTCGATGTGATTCCGCACGAAGCGGCATTCGACGGTCTGACGACGCAGCTGCGGGAACCGGTCGTGGTGATCACCGACGGCGCCGACACGCGAACCGGACGACGTGTCCTCGAGAAAGGTGCTCAGGAATTCGTGCCGAAGGGCGGAGTCACCGGCATCTTGCCGTTCGTCGTCGCGCGCGCCGTGGACACCGCCGTCGAGCGACATGCGCTGGCTGGACAGGTGATCGACAAGACGCGAGAACTCAGAGCGAGCGAAGAGCGGTTGCGTCTGGCCGAAACAGCCGCAGGCATTGGCGTGTGGGATTGGAACATCAAGACCGATCAGGTCGTCGTGTCGCATCAATATCGGGCGCTGTATGGACTGGGTACCGACGAAGAGGTGAGTTACCAACGATGGCTGCACGCGCTCGTGCATCCCGACGACCGCGAGGCGATCGTGGCCGCAGGCAAGGCGCTCTTTGACGGCCGCGGCGATTACCGTGTGGAGTTTCGAATCGTGCACCCGCAACTGGGAGTGCGCTGGGTGGCCGGCGAGGGCCGTCTACTTCGGGACTCCGATGGGCTGCCTTCTCGATTCATTGGCGTCAACGTCGATATCACGGAACGTCACAAGTCCCGCCTGGCGCTCGTCGAGGCGGATCATCAGAAGGATGCGTTCATTGCCTTTCTTGCCCATGAACTGAGGAATCCCCTCGCGCCGATTAGAGTCGCCGCGGCGCTTCTGCGCGCTCATCCGAGCGAGCAGTCGGTCGCCAAATGTAGCGCGGTCATCGAGCGGCAAGTCACTCAGCTGACGCGACTGTTGGACGATTTGATCGACGTGTCGCGCATCGCTCACAACACGGTGTCCCTGCATCTCGAGGATGTGCCTCTGTCGGACGTGATCAGCGCGGCGATCGAAACATGTCAGGCACTGTTGGACAGCCGGAATCAAGTGTGCCTCGTTGACATCGCAGACCAGGCCATGGTGGTTCACGCGGATCGAGCGCGGCTCGTCCAAATCTTTGTCAATTTGTTGAACAATGCCGCGAAGTACAGCGATCCGGGCTCCCGCGTGTGGGTGACGGTCCGCACCAACCATGGCCGCGTGACGGTATCGGTCAAGGACGAGGGACAAGGACTCGATACCGACCTGCTGCCGCGGGTGTTCGAGCCGTTTAGCCGCGGTCACGGTCAGTCGGTGGAGACACCTGATGGCCTGGGCGTCGGGCTGACGCTGGTAAAGCGGCTGACGGAATTGCACGGTGGCAACGTCCGCGCCTTGAGCGCGGGGCCCGGTCGCGGCAGCGAGTTCATCGTGAGCCTGCCGGCTGGAAACGATCGCGACGAAGTGCAACCGGTACACTGCAACGCCGGCGCCCACACCGCACCATCCGTCGATGGTTCAGTCGTGGCCAAGGACACCGATGCTTCCTTGGCCTAGACGGAACGGAGCGGTTGCGATCTTCTCGTGTTTGGTCTCGGACAAGCCAATGACCGCAGCTGTGCCTTCATACCAAAAATAATGGATCGAGATGGAGCATCGGTGTTGCGCCTTTCTTGACATCACCTATGGGTCGCCGCGAGTCCAATGATCGACTACGACCTCGAGCTGCGACAGCACAACGAGGTATTGCGACGCGCTATGGCGTCCGCGCATCGGACCACGTGCTCGACGTCGGATGTGGGACCGGGCAGACCTCGCGCGAGGCGGCGCAACTCGCGCCGACGGGAGCGGTGCTCGGAATCGATCGATCGGATGCGATGATCGCGCGCGCCCGGGCGCTTGCGTGCGCGGCGAATCTCCGCAACCTCGATCACCAGTGCGCGGATGTCGAACGGCATGCGCTCCCGCGCGAGCGCTTCGACGTGGCGATCAGCAGGTTTGGTACGATGTTCTTCGACCATCCGATCGTCGCCTTCTGCAACATCCGAAGCGCACTACGGCCCGACGGGCGTCTCGTCCTTCTCCTTGGCCGACCCTGACGCCGTACGGCGCATCCTCGATTCCGCCGGCTTCGCTGATGTGACCTTCGACGAGGTGCGAGCTTCCGTCTACTACGGCTCCGATGTCGATGCCGCGTTCGAATTTCGTCTCCGGATTCGCGATGGTGCAGGAAACGGCCGCACGCCTCGACGTCGGTCAGCGCGAGCACGCGCTGGATCGCCTCCGCCACCTGTTGGCCGCGCACCGGCGGGCCGATGGCGTCTGGTTCGACTCACGCGCCTGGATCGTGGCCGCGCGCCGCTTATGACGATCGAACGTTCCCACACCGCGACGACTAGTGATCCCAGTAGTCCACATCGATCCTGAAACTTTGGGGAGCGGGATCAGGGTTGAGCACCCAGATTGTGTAGCGGTCACCACCGGTCACAGGGCTTGTGACTACGCCCGGGAGACTTCCCGGGCGCGTGCTGCCCACGATGGTGCACCCTTCAGTCACAAGACTTGTGGTGTCGGCACACACGCCGCTGGTCACATACAGCTGAAGGCTGAAGTCTGCGTTCGGCCACGTCAGCGTCACCGTGGCCGTTCCGCTCAGCGCCATCATGACGTCCGATCTGTAGAAGCCAGCCTCACCGTTGTTCGCGGCCGGCACCGTGTTGGTCGGCGGCCCGGGGCTCGGCGGGCTCGACGACGCTGGTGTGGGCGCCTTTGGTGCTGTTGGGCCGGTCTCATCTCCGCAGCCAATGCTCGTCGTCAGGATCACTGCGATGAGCACGCCCGTCACGGTCACTCGAGTCAATCGCGTATTCGTCCCTGGGAGCGTTCTGTCGGTCATTGCGCCATTCCCCCTATCTGAGAAGCGGAATCGCGCAGCGGAAACGTGAAGACGCCAAGGGGTCCGGCAAATCCCGCGATAAACCTCTTGGCGCGCGCACAGCTTCAGCATGCGGATACAGGGTCTCGTCTGTGTTTTGGTCCCCTGGATCACCGTCGCTCAGGGACCCGGGCGCTACTTCGTCGGCAGGTTGATCAAGACGATGTCGGAGTTCTGGCGCGTGCGGTCGAAGATGAGGTATTTGCCGTCAGGCGTAACGTCGAACGTACTCAAGAAGCCGCGATCGCTGAAGTGCGTGAGCTGCCGGGTCGTGTTCGTGGCGAAGTCGAGTAACCAGAAGTCTTTGGATTCAACGTTGCGCAGATAGATCAGGCCCCGACCGCTCGGGAGGAAACGGTGGGCTCCGCCGACACGGACCCCGACTTCCGCCATTGAGACTGGTGTGCCGTCCGCTCTTATGCGACGAAGCACGCTCTGGCCGCCTGCACCTCCGAATCCGCTGGCATAGATGATCGATTCACCGTTCGGCGAATAGACCGGGTTGTACGCCCATCCCTCGACGAGCCGCACAGGCGCACCGCCGTCCACCGGAATTTTGAATAGCCCTGGCGATGTGCCGTCGCTGCCGGCGGCGACAACCCAGGAGCCATCTGGCGACCAGTCAGCCGCGCTTTGTCCCACAACGCCATGAATCTCGATGGACGGGGCCAGTGTCCGCGAGTTGGTGCCGTCTGCCGACATGATGGCGAGTTGTCGTTTCCCGGCCTGCCTGACGACGATCACGACACGACTGCCATCGGGCGACACGACCGGGGGCTCGGACAGCACGTTGTCGGCACCCTTCGTGACTTCGAACGCGTGGCCGTCGTGAAATCGCCAGAGACCGTCACCGATCCCACGGGTCGAGAGCGAAAGGTAGAACAACGACGCGCCACGATGGCGCGGTGCCAGCGCCCGTTCGGTTGATAGGGGGTACGGCCGCGCATCGACGTCTTCGGCGTGGCGATCGTCCAATGCGACTCGCCAGAGGCTGGCCGCGGGTTTCGCCACAGTCGCGACGACGCGACGGCCGTCACGGCTCGCCGACACGGACGTGTATTGCTCGAGCCCCACGGTCACTCGACGCGTCGCCTTGCTCTCGATATCGAGGGCCCACAGCCACGGTCCGGACCAGTCGTCGGCGCGGGCCACATAGAGCAGCGTGTTCAGGTTTAGGAGCGCCAGGAAATTCACGTCCGCGTGCTGGTGGGTGAGCTGCTCCGGCGACCCACCTGACGGTTTCACACGCCACACGTCCATCCGCCCGGTTGGTCCGGTCCCGTAGACGAAGTAGATCCATTCGCCGTCGGACGACCACACCGGATTGTGTGTGTGCCTGCCTTCCCTGAAAAACGGCTGCGTGTCCTGGGGAGCGACGTTGACGGGGTGGGGATTCGCCCCGATGCGATCTGCAAGGTAAAGGGGATCGCCATGAGCATCGGAGTCGATCAAGGCGAGCCGAGCGTTGTCTGGCGACCAGGACGGCGTAGAGTACCCGCGGCGCAGGAAGGAGCGAGGCGTGCCGCCGGAAAGCGGCAGGAGCACCTTCTCTCGTCCTGGATTACCCTCGGGGTTGAACCAGATCTCCGATCCGTCGCCATTGAACCCAAGACTTCGCAGGAGATTTGCCGGCGTGACCATGGGGGGGCTGTCGACGGTGAGATTCTGGAATCTCCCGGTGCCGACCTGACTAACCCAGACGTCGAATTCTCCAGCCCTGTCGGCGACGAACGTGACCCACCTGCCATCGGGCGAAATGTCGGCCTGCTCTTCGGTGCCCTCCCAATTGGTGAGGCGCGCGAACGTGGCGTTGGCGAGCGGGTTCGGGGCGACCTCGATGGGCACTCCGCGCCAGACTTCCCGCGCGACCATTCCCGCGGCGAGTACTATCACCGCCACCCACGGCAGCCATTTCAACCAGCCGTTCGCCGAAACGGCGGGCGCTCCCTGCGCGTCGGGAGTCCCCGGGAGCACTTCGTCGATAGCGTCGATCTCGATCCGGACGTCACCGATATCTCTCAGGCGCTGCTTCGGGTCCTTCGTCAGGCAGCGGAGCAGAATCCGTCGAATGGGCGCAGGTGTCGCGGCGGGCAGGGCGGACCAGTCCGGCTCGCGCTCGAGGATCTTCGCGATCGAGTCCGAGATTGTGTCGCCGGAAAATGTCACCCGTCCGGTCAACATCTCGTACAGGACGCAGCCAAAGGCCCAGATGTCCGTGCGTTTGTCGACTGGCAGTCCGCGTGCTTGTTCGGGACTCATGTAGGCGGCGGTGCCGATGATGGGTCCGGCGTGCCTCACGCCGTCCTCTATCGGTGCGCTCGAGAGGTCGCACGACGGACCGTCGCCGCCGACGATCTTTGCGAGACCGAAGTCGAGAATCTTCACGGCTCCGTCCGGCGTAATCTTGATGTTCGCGGGTTTTAGATCCCGGTGGATGATCCCTTTTTCATGCGCGGCTTCGAGGGCCTCGGCGATCTGCCGCGCGACACGGAGGACCTGTACGATCGGTAGTCCGCCAGTCTTTTGGCGCGAACTCGCCTCGGGCGCCAGTTGCTGTGCGAGCGTGACGCCGTCGACGAGCTCGAGAACCAGGAAGCGGACATCATCCGCTTTCTCGAAGCCGTAGATCGCGCAGATGTTCGGATGGTTCAGCGCCGCGAGCATCCGCGCTTCGCGCTCGAAGCGCGCGAGTCGATCGGTATGCGTCGTAAACGCAGGCGGCAGAATCTTAATCGCGACATCGCGCCCGAGCTTCGCGTCGTGCGAGCGGTACACTTCGCCCATGCCGCCGGTGCCGAGCAGCGCGTCCAGGCGATACCCACCGATCCACTCGCCGGTTATGTTTGATCGTGTCGCGGACACCCCGGAAGCCAACGCTGAAACCGCTTCGACACTTTCCGGTACGAGAAATCCGTCGTGGGACGACTCGTTCAGCAGCGATTCGACCTGCCGCCGCAGCGCCTCGTCCTCTCGACAAGCCTCGGCGAGAAAGACCGCACGATCACCCGCCGGGGTGGCGTAGGCCGCGTGATACAGCTCTTCGATCCGCTGCCAGCGTTCAGGTGTCATGGACGGTTATTTCAGGGAAATCTCACGCGAGTCTAGTCCCTTTCGACTCCTTCAACTTGTGGGCGCCGGGATGTGAGCGTGTTGAGCACCACAATACCGGCGTATGTCCGGCCACCACGTGGACCGCTGCAAGACGGTAACCTGTCAATCGTCTTCATCCGAGTGATCGCCACGCATCTCTGCCTGCAGCCAGGCTTTGGCCAGCCGCCAGTCGCGCATGACTGTATCGGGTGACACGTGCAGGACTGACGCGGTTTCTTCGACGCTCAGCCCGCCAAAGAACCGTAGCTCGACGACGCGGCTTTTCCGCTCGTCGAATTTCGCGAGTGCCTCGAGCGCGTCGTCGAGCGCGACGAAGTTTTGACGGGGCTCGTCGGTCACGATGAGCGCTTCCTCGAAAGTCACGCGGGCTCTCTCGCCTCCGCGTTTTTGCGCGTGCCTTGCGCGCGCGTGGTCGACAAGGATGCGACGCATGACTCGAGCAGATACCGCGAGGAAATGTGCGCGATCCTGCCACTCGACCGCTTTTCCGTCGACCATGCGGACATAGGCTTCGTTGACGAGTGCGGTGGCCTGGAGGCTGTGCCCCACGCGCTCTCCGGCCATGCAGCGGCGCGCAATCTGATGGAGTTCCTGATGGACCAGTGGGATCAATCGCTCGCGCGCGTCGTCGTCTCCCTTCCCCCATTTGAGAAGGAGCGCAGTGACATTCGTGGTGGGTTCAGTAATTCCCCATTCTAGTCGCCCTTCAGCTTCTCACGGGACTTTTCCGCTTCCTTAACAGGAGGGTACAGACCATGAGGGAGATTATTCAGCGGGGAGTGTTGCTGTTTGCGTTCGCGTTCGGATTTCCTGCCTGCGACGGACGGTCGCCATCAGGACCGACGGCACCGCCACCCAGCGCGCCCAGCGCGCCCAGCGTGACGGCGATCTCGCCGTCTACCGGTTCAACAGCTCGTCCCACAACGGTCACAGTCAGCGGGACCGGATTTCTCGCCGGGGCAACGGTGACGGTGGATGTCAGGGCGGTAAGCGTTACTGTCGTCAACGGCACGACGATCAACGCAATCGTTCCCGCCCACGCGGCGGGGCCAGCCGACGTCGTCGTCACCAACCCGGGTGGGTCGGGCGCAACGCTACCCGCGGCTTTTACATATGCCTTCGACGGGCCCTTCACGCTTACGCCCAGCACCAACGTGATTGACGCTGGAGGCCAAATGAGTGTGAGCTGGACTGCCCCGGGGGGCCGAGCGGGCGACTGGATTGCCGTGTTCAGGGTGGGAGCAAGCTACGAGGACGAGTGGTATGGTGTGACGAAGGGTGCGACGTCCGGCACGCACACACTCACTGCGCCGACGCGGCCGGGGCAATACGAGTTTCGCTACCTGGTGGACGACGGTTATCTCGACGTGGCGCGTAGCAGCCCAGTGACGGTCCGCTGAGTCCCGTCGCCCGACGCCAGCTTCTTAACCTAAGGCCTTCGGATGGGCTGCCCGGTATCCGATGCGACGTTCTTCATCTGGATGTTCCACTTGTTGTCCTTGCACAACCCGCAGGCGGGGCCCACGAACATCTGGCTGGCCGCCCGATCACCCTTGAGGTGCCAATCAAGCCAGGCGTTGACCGCAACCGCGAACGCGCCGCCGTTCGGTTGACGGAAGGTGGCGGGGTAGTGCCCGACGTCCTGCCACGCATGCAGGGCAATGACCTTCTGCACCGCTTCGAACCCGGAGACTGCACTGTTGTACGCGAGATCCTTGGGGCCGCCGTTGATGAAGGCAATCGGCGCGTGCAGCGCGGCAAGGTAGTCGGGAGGCGGGCCAGAGGGCGGGCTCGTTGACTCTCCTGGTACTGGCTGCATCGCCGGCGCGTAGGGCGCATAGCGGCGGTTCATCTTATCGAGCGCCGCGAGCATCGCTGCGGGCGGTGCGGTCGCGCCAGGGGTCTGGGCCGCGGTCGCGCCGCGCCCGCGCCCGCCGCCGAGCCCCGGCCCGCCATTGAGCAACACGGTCGTCTTCACGCGCGGGTCCCCCGACACTTCGAGCGCCTGCCGCGTTCCGCACGACTGTCCCATGACCGCGACGTTCGACACGTCCACCTTGCCGAAATAGTCGCTGCCCTGACGCGCGTGCTCCTTGATCGCCCACTCGACGCCGTCCAGCAGCTGCGAGGCCTGCGTCTGATTCGTGCGGCCTTCCGATCCCGCGACCACCGCATCGCCAGCCGGTCCGATTGCGACCACCAGGTATCCGTGCGAGGCCATATCCGAGAGGAAGTTGCGGAACTCGCCGGATCCGTTGCGGCAACCGCCGTTGCCGAAGGCCACGATTGGCAGCAACCGCTTCGGGCCGAAAGGACTCAGGTCGCGCGGCCGGTAGATGGCATGGGTGGGCAGCGACGGATCGCCAGCCAGAATGGCTTTGTAACGACCGGTGCCGCCGTCGCCGATCTGGACGGCGATGCGCTCCACGCGGCCGCTGCCCGACTCCACGTCGAAGCTCAACGTCCCCGTGAGTTCTGGCGGCTTCTGCTGAGCGGTGAGTGCAACCGACATCACCATCAATAGCGCAACCAGATAGATCCTCATTTCGTGTTCTCCCATGCGGCGATCGGTTCACATTCGACGAATCGCGACAGACGCTACCTCTCGACTCGGTGCGGATCAATCGAGAAAACAATCTGGCCGATTGTTGAGCGGTCCAGAACAAGGTGCAGCTCGCGATCGAGTTTCAGCTCGACGCCGCGATTGCGCCCGACTGTCAGCGGTCTATCGAGAGGGCGAGAATCCCGGTGATCGCGGCGCGATCGCGTAGCCGTCTGATCAAGCTCCAGTCTCCTGACACTACTTGCGGCGTTTCTGCAGGTCGTCCAGGAGTTCCGTCACATGCCGCACAATCGCGTCGCGCATCGGACCGTACCCCTTGTCGTCCGGGACGTCGGACCAATCGTGAGCCTTGCCGGAACGTCCTGCTTTGTCGGGCAGCGTGCATCCGATCGCGAAGATGTGCGTCGCATTTGCCACGTCACCGTCGCTGATCGCCGAGGGCTTGCCAGAAGGCACAGCAATGCCGTCTTCTTTCAGACCGGCCACTGCGCGAACCGACAGCTCGTCCTGAGGGCTTGTCCCACGGAATGTCGCTCGATACGGCAGCCCTCGTTCGGCCGCGAGCTTGTTGAAGTACGCGGTAGCGATGACGCTCTTGGCCGCCCCGTGCTCGCACACAAATACGATCGACGGCGGCGTGCTGGCGGGCTGAAACGAGAGCAGCGTCAGCACCGCGATGAATCGAATCATCTGTTCACCCCTTCAGGGCCGTCACACGCGACGGCGTAGACTTTCAATCCGACATCTCGACACACGCTACCTCTCGACTCGGTGCAGATCAATCGAGAAACCACTCTGTGCATCACGGTTTCTTGTGGCACAGTGGACCGATGGACGTCCCGCCTGACGATGTGCGGCCAATAAATCCCTTTCAAGAGTTCTTTCGAACGGAAGCGGCCGGAGGGGCGCTACTGGTCGCCTGCGCATGCGCGGCGCTCGTGGTCGCGAATTCCAGATGGGCTGACGCGTACCACCGTCTTCTGTCGCTGACCATTACCATTGGCCCGCGCGATCACGCGCTTGCGCTCACGGTTCACCAGTGGATCAACGATGCATTCATGGCCGTGTTTTTCTTGCTGGTCGGACTGGAGGTCAAGCGCGAAGCACTTGCGGGCGAACTGGCGTCTCCGCGTCACGCGGCGCTGCCGATCGCCGGGGCAATCGGCGGAATGGTCGTTCCGGCCTTCATCTATGTCCTGACCAACGGGGGAGGAGCGGCGGCGCGCGGGTGGGCGATTCCGATGGCGACTGATATCGCCTTCGCGCTCGGCGTGCTGGCGCTCGTGGCGCCGCGCGCCCCGAGCGGACTCAAGACCTTCCTGGCCGCGTCGGCCATCGTGGACGACATGGGCGCGGTCCTGGTCATCGCGCTCTTCTACACGCGCGCGATCGCGTGGGGTGCTCTGGCGATGGCCGGCCTCATGCTGTTGTTGCTGATCGCTCTAAATGTGCTACGGGTACGACGCCTGACCCCCTTTCTGATCCTCGGTGTCGGGCTCTGGTTCTTCGTGCACGAATCGGGCGTGCACGCCACGATCGCCGGAGTGCTGCTTGCCTTGACGATTCCAACGAGGACGCGCGTCAACGCGGCACAGTTCTCGGCCAAGGCTCGAGCCTTGCTGGATCATTTCGATCGCACCGAGACTGCCACGGCGCTCGTGTTGACCAGCAAGAGCCAGCAGGAGGCGATCATCGGACTCGAACGCGCCAGCGAAGGCATCATGGCTCCGCTGGTTCGACTGGAACACGCCATTCACGGGCTTTCAGCATTCGTCGTGATGCCGCTCTTTGCGTTCTCGAATGCGGGCGTCGGACTGCATGGATCGCTTGGAGGAGGCGTGCCCCTTGCCGTGATTCTGGGGCTCGCCATTGGCAAACCGCTAGGGATTACGGGCGCCGCTCTGGCCGCCGTCCGGCTGCGGCTGGCCACGCTGCCAGACGGCGTCAACTGGACGGCGTTGCACGGATGCGCCTGGCTGGCTGGCATCGGCTTCACGATGTCGCTCTTCATTGCCACCCTCGCCTTTGAGGGCACGACGCTGCTCGACACAGCAAAATTCGGGATCCTGACCGGGTCGCTGCTGGCGGGTATTGTCGGCGCGGTTGTTGTACGGCGGGGCACGTCG
>Ga0111539_10005490_pt1 | contig 16400 bp, 16 predicted proteins | sample RhiMethybrSRZTD1_FD_79667 | JGI IMG/M metagenome (GOLD analysis project Ga0111539, IMG submission 79667) | Populus rhizosphere microbial communities from Tennessee, USA - Rhizosphere MetaG P. TD hybrid SRZTD1 (version 2) (version 2) | ecosystem: Host-associated > Plants > Roots > Rhizosphere >... | reverse complement strand
AGGATGGGGCAGATGCAGGCGCAACTGCTGCGTCTCGATTCCGTGGGCGCACGTCTGGCAGAGTTATCGGGCATGAAGCCACAGGAATTTCTGTTCAATCAAAGCCCGGGGCAGGGCGGAGCGCTTCCCACTCTCCCGACACAGGATCTATCATTTGTAGAGATGGGTAATAAGATACAGGAGTTATCCGCTATTTTGGATGACCGTAGCGACAAGCTTGGCGCTCTGGACTCGCTCCTGATGCAGGACAGGCTTAAGAAAAAGATGCTTCCCTCAGTCATGCCTATAGAGGCGAAGTGGTACTCCTCCGGATTTGGCGTGCGGATTGATCCATTTACCGGGCGTAGCGCATTTCATGAGGGCGTTGATTTCACGGCTACCACGGGAACGCCAATCAAGGCGGCGGCGAGCGGGGTGGTCGTGTATTCCGACTACCATCCCGAATATGGTAATATGATTGATGTTGACCACGGTAATGAGTTCGTCAGTCGGTACGCGCACGCTTCCAAGCGCTTGGTGAAAGTCGGCCAGGTAGTGGTACGGGGACAGAAAATTGCAGAGGTGGGCAGCACTGGCCGTTCTACAGGTCCGCACTTGCATTTTGAAGTCAGGCACAGGGGCTTACCGCAAAATCCATCACGATTCTTGAAGATGCCCGGTTGAGCTGGACGAATACTCTGCGAGGGGTGAGGCCAAAAACCTCACCCCTTATTTTTTGGATGTCGTTTAATTGAATTTCCAGATTTCATGCTGAACAATCTGCTAAAGAAAGTCTTCGGAAGCCGTAACGATAGGCTGATCAAACAGTATTTCCAGTCTGTAGCGTCTATCAACGCCCTAGAAAGCAAAATTTCGGCTCTGACGGATGCTGAGCTGCGCACAAAGACTGACGAGTTCAAACAACGCATTGAAGCTGGAACAAGCCTTGACACTATTTTACCGGAAGCGTTCGCGGTCGTGCGTGAGGCCAGTAAACGCGTTCTAAATATGCGCCATTTCGACGTGCAGTTGATCGGGGGCATGGTACTGCATAACGGCCAGATTGCCGAAATGAGAACAGGCGAAGGCAAGACGTTGATGGCGACGTTGCCGGTATATTTGAATGCTCTGGCTGGCAAGGGGGTTCACCTCGTCACGGTCAACGATTACCTCGCCAAGCGGGATGCGGAATGGATGGGGCGCATTTACCAATTTCTAGGTATCAGCGTCGGGGTGGTTCTTTCACAAATGGACCATGGCGAGAAACAGGCCGCGTACGCTGCGGGAATCACTTACGGCACCAATAACGAGTTTGGATTCGATTACCTGCGCGACAACATGGTCAATCACCCTGCCGAGCGGGTGCAGCGGGTGCTCAACTACGCAATTGTTGATGAGGTCGATTCGATTCTGATTGACGAGGCGCGCACGCCATTAATCATCTCCGGCCAAGCTGAGGGCAATACCGACGTTTATGTGCGTATGAACGCGCTCATTCCGAAGCTTGTCCGTCAGGAAAACGAGAAAAGCGCCGGGGACTTCAGCGTGGATGAAAAGGCCCAGCAGGTGCTCTTGAGTGAGGCCGGGTTCGAACATGCGGAGAAATTGCTTGCCCAAAGTGGCCTGCTCACACCTGGAACCAGTCTCTATGACCCTGCAAACATCAACCTCGTCCATCATCTTTATGCGGCGCTACGCGCGCACGCCTTGTTCCTTCGCGATCAGCACTATGTAGTACAGAATGGCGAAGTGGTGATCGTGGACGAGTTTACAGGACGGCTCATGTCCGGAAGGCGCTGGTCGGAAGGCTTGCATCAGGCCGTGGAAGCCAAAGAAGGGGTTCCGATCCAGAAAGAAAATCAGACACTCGCCTCGATCACTTTTCAGAATTATTTTCGCATGTATCACAAGCTGGCGGGTATGACCGGAACCGCGGACACAGAGGCTTACGAGTTCCAGCAGATTTATGGCCTGGAGACAGTGATTATTCCGACTCATCGTAACATGGTACGGATCGACAGGATGGACCAAGTGTTTCGCACCATGGATGAGAAGTATAACGCCATAATCGAAGATATCAAGGATTGCCATCAGAGAGGGCAGCCGGTTCTGGTTGGGACCACATCGATCGAAAACAATGAGCTGCTGTCGAGCCTGCTGACGCGCGACGACTTGCCGCACCAACTGCTCAATGCCAAGCAACATGCGAGAGAAGCGGAGATCGTCACGCAGGCTGGGCGCCCGAAGATGATCACGATTGCCACGAATATGGCTGGCCGCGGTACCGACATTGTACTGGGGGGTAATCCGGAGCCGGAGATCGAACGCATCCGCTCTGACAGCGATTTAAGCGACGCGGCGAAAGATGTACGTATCACAGCTGTGCAAGTAGAGTGGCAGCAATTGCATGAAGAGGTACTGAAGCAGGGAGGGTTGCATATCATTGGTACGGAGCGGCATGAGTCTCGTCGTGTGGATAACCAGCTCCGTGGTCGCGCTGGCCGACAGGGTGACCCCGGTTCGAGCCGTTTTTACCTCTCCCTGGAAGATCCGCTCTTGCGTATATTCGCTTCCGACCGTGTTGCGGGCATCATGCAAAAGCTCAACATGCCTCAGGGGGAAGCCATCGAACATCCCTGGGTCACCCGCGCGATCGAAAACGCGCAGCGCAAGGTTGAAGCCCGCAATTTTGACATCCGCAAGCAACTGCTGGAATACGATGATGTCGCCAACGACCAGCGCAAGGTGATCTATCAGCAACGTAACGAGATTCTCGAATCGCAGGACATTTCAGAGACGATCACGGCGATGCGCGTCGACATGCTACGGAATCTCATCGCCACGCATGTGCCGCCGCAGAGTGTTGAGGAAGAATGGGATGTTCCCGGCCTGGAGAAGGCGTTAAGCGCCGAATATCAATTGCCGCTGCCCGTGCATGAGTGGCTGGAGCAAGATTCCGACCTGCATGAGGAAAACCTGTATGAGCGCATTGTCGAGGCAGCGCACCAGCAATACTCTGGCAAGGTGGATCAGGTTGGGATGGACATCATGCACCAGTACGAGCGAGCGGTCATGTTGCAAAGCCTCGATACCCACTGGCGTGAACATTTAGCGGCGTTGGATCATTTACGCCAGGGCATCCATTTGCGGGGATATGCGCAAAAAAACCCGAAACAGGAATACAAGCGCGAGGCGTTCGAGCTCTTTACGGGTATGTTAGATGAGATCAAGGCAGAGGTTACCAGGATACTCATGACGGTGCAGATACGGAGCGAGCAGCAGGTGGAGGCAGCGGCTGAGATGCAGCAGTCACCGGTCAATGTTCAATACCATCACGCCCCGTATGAAGAAGCGCTGGGCGAAGAGGCGCCTGTAGAGGAAGGAGAAGCTCAAGAGCGCCCAGAGAAGATGCAACCCTTTGTGAGGCAGGGCGGAAAGGTTGGCCGCAACGATCCCTGTCCCTGCGGGTCAGGAAAAAAATATAAGCAATGTCACGGCAAGCTTAGCTAGAATCGTTACGCTGCTGCTGTTACGCCATTGCGTACTCAACCAGCAGCGCGATTCGCGAGGACACCGGTTCCTTATATTTGCGGCGCCGGCAGCAACATAAGGAACTTTGGCGGCATTATCCCCGTTTCTGGAAATACTCGTCGTAACGGAAGATATAATCCTTATCCTTCAGCGGCAGGTGGCAGGCGCGGCATGTAGCGGTGTCGTCGGGAGCTTTGGTTTTTCCATCCGCCATATACATTGCGTAAATCCAGTCGCCATTCCGAAGTTCCGGGGGAGTTACGCTTTCCCCCCATCCAGCACCTTTGCCCATTACCGCCACTTTCAATAAATCACCTTTTACAAATTTACCATCGGGTCCCTTCAACGGAGAACCATCCGCGGCTTCGCGCGCCTTGTAAATCTCCATAACAGAAATGGTCCCGTTGGGGAAGGCATCCCCCATCTTGGTGCTGTGTCCAATTGGGTTGATATATATTTCCCGGACTTGCTTGTTATCTGCGCGCTGAATCTCCGACAAGAACTTCGGCCAACTCTTGTACTCCGCTGGGAGGGGAAGCTCCCCATCCTTGTATTTTTGAACTTGGGGTGATGGCGGCACCTGAGCGCAACCCGCCAGTACTGCTGTCAACACTACAGCTGAAAGAACCCCTTTGAAACATTTCATCTGGTTTTTCTCCTTCCTGATTATTGAAATTCACACAAATACGATCTATCGTGATCCTCGCCGGAAGTGTACCTGTTCGATATAACTATAACCGGCGGGACGTTTGGTTAACATGCTTCACGGCGTCAAGTGTCATTTATGGCTGCGCCGCCGTTCGCCCCTGGGGGCAAATGTAAACTCTTCCAGCTCGCTAGGTAGTTTTCCATTGGCACTGAGCAGCGAGGGGAAATGTCACGCAGGCATCATTCCATTATGACGCAGGAGAGCATCAATCGTCGGTTCGCGTCCCCGGAAGGCGATAAACGACTCCAGCGCAGAGCGGCTTCCGCCTACCGCCAGAATCTCATTGCGGAATCTCGCGCCGGCATCCGCATTTATCACCTCGCCAGTGTGGCTTTCCTCAAAAAGGCTGTAAGCGTCCGCAGATAGCACTTCTGCCCACTTGTAGCTGTAATAGCCTGCAGCGTAGCCGCCGCCGAATATGTGCGAAAAACTGTTGGGGAAGCGATTGAATTCCGGGGCCGTGACAACCGCCACCTGTTCACGAATCTCATTCAGTAGTTGCTGAGCAGTTTTGCCGTCGCTCGGGTCAAAATCGTAGTGGAGACGTATGTCAAATAAGGCGAATTCAATCTGACGAAGCATTTGAAGGCCACTTTGAAAGTTCTTGGCCGCCAGCATCTTGTCAAACAGGGCGCGCGGGAGGGGCTTCCCCGTGTCCACGTGCCGCGACATGTCACCCAGCACGTCCCATTCCCAGCAAAAATTTTCCATGAACTGGCTCGGTAGTTCCACCGCGTCCCATTCCACGCCATGAATGCCTGAAACCCCCAGGTCTTCCACCTGGGTGAGCAAATGGTGGAGGCCATGGCCGAATTCATGAAACAATGTAATCACTTCATCGTGGGTAAACAAGGCAGGGCGAGCCTCTCCGTCAGAGACGACAGGCCCTGAAAAATTGCAATTCAGGTATGCGACAGGCGTCTGAATCCCTTGCTCGCCTGGCTCGCCAGCGCCAACGCGCCGGCGACTGATGGCATCATCCATCCACCCGCCACCTCGTTTGCCGGCTCTTGCATAAAGGTCAAGATAAAATCGTCCGATCAATTTCCCATCGCCGCCCGTTATGTTGAAAAGCTTTACATCAGGGTGCCAGAGCTGGACACCCCCCTCGTCCACCTGGGCGATGGCGACGCCGTAGAGGTTTTCCACGAGTTTGAACATTCCCGGCAACACAGAGATTTCGGGAAGATATTGTTTTACCTCTTGCTCAGAAAAGGCGTAGCGCTCGGCACGCAATTTCTCGCTGGTGTAGGCTAGATCCCAGGCTTCCAGTTGGTCCAGTTGCAGCTTCTCGGAAGCGAATTGGCGTAGTTCCTTCAAGTCGCGCTCGCCATATGGTCTCGCCTTGGTTGCTAGCTCCCCGAGGAAATCGAGTACCTGTTGTGGCGTAGAGGCCATTTTTGTTGCCAGCGACACCTCCGCATAGCAATCGAAACCTAGCATCCTGGACTCTTCCTGACGAAGTTCAAGTATTTTCGCAATCAAGGGCGCATTATCGAGATCTAACGTACTATCCTTGACCGGTCCCGGCGGCGCAATCTCGCTGGCACGCGTGGAATAGGCGCGATACATCCTTTCCCGCAGGGCCCTGCTGTCCGCATACTGCATAATCGGCATGTATGACGGCGCATGCAAAGTGAATGTCCAGCCCGGCACACCTTCACGTTCCGCGAGTCCCCTCGCCGTTTGCAGAACGTCATCCGGTATGCCGGAAAGCTCGTCGCCGGTCTCCACGTGCAATACAAAGTTATTGGTGGCATCGAGCAGGTTATCATTGAACTTGGACGCTAGCGCGGACAACTCTTCCTGAATCTGGAGGAAGCGCGCTTTTTTCTCCTGCGGCAATTCCGCGCCGCCGAGGCGAAAATCACGTAACTCATTTTCAATGATCTTTTTTCGGGTACTACTCAGGCTCTCGAATTCTTGTCCGTTACGGACCTGCTTGAATTTTTCGAATAACGCCTGGTCCTGCGCCAGCTCGGCGTAATATTGAGTGACCAGCGGCAGATTGGCGTTGTAGGCCTCGCGTAGCTCTGGACTATTGACTACTGCGTTCAAGTGCGACACCTGTCCCCACGTCCGGGACAACCGCTCATTGACATCGGTGATCGGTTGCACAAAATTATCCCACGTTGGGAAAGTCCGATCCTCCCGTACCTTGTCAATGAGCGCACGGTTCTCGGTCAGCAATTGCGCTACCGCCGGTGTAATATGCTCGGTTCGAATATCCGCGAAACGCGGCAGCCCGGAAAAATCAAGCAGAGGGTTCATCATCATCACATGTTTGCTAATAATCAGTCAGTTGCCTGCACCTATGCAAGCTAGCGTGCCCAACGGGATCTTACCCTTCATGCACAATGTTACCATCAACCACGGTATATTTTACCTTGCCTTGCAATTCCATACCCAGAAACGGGGTATTCTTGCCCTGGCTTTTCAGTTCTGATGCCGCTACCGTCCAATATTGCTCGGGATCAAAAATACATAGGTCAGCCAGCGCTCCGGTCGATAGATGGCCCGAATTCAGGCTGAGTATGCGCGCCGGTTCCGAGGTAATTTTCGCCAGCGCCGTAGGCAACGGGATATTCATTTCCGTCGCCCACTTTAAAACGAGCGGCAGCAGCAATTCCAGACCGACCGCGCCGGCTTCGGCCTCAGCAAACGGCAGCAGTTTCGCATCCTCGTCCACGGGCGCGTGATCGGAGCAGATCGCATCGATCGTACCATCCAGTAGGCCGGCACGAAGCCCCTCCCGATCGCTCAACGCTCGGAGTGGGGGCACTAAATGGCAGTTGGAATCAAAGTAGCCGATATCCATTTCTGATAGATGGATATGATTGACGGCTATGTCACAGGTAATGGGCAGTCCTTGCCGTCGGGCTGCACGGATCATGGCAGTTCCTTCGGCGCTGGAAATGCGGCACAAGTGAACCCTGGCTCCGGTTTCTCGGGCCATCAAAATAATATTCGACAGCGCCACCGTTTCGGAACAAACCGAAATAGGCGGCAGGCCCAGCCGTGTCGCGATCTCACCGTCATGCGCGACTCCCCCATCGGCCAGATGTACATCCTGGGGTCGCAACCACACGCTAAAGCCGAAGGTCGAGGCGTATTGCATTGCTTGCATCAGGACACGGGTGCTGGGAAGCGGCATATCCGATTGCCCGAATGCTATACAACCAGCGTCGCGCAGTTCCGCCATTTCTGTCAGCCATTCGCCTTTTAATCCTCGCGTAAGAGCCCCGAGCGGATAGACGCGGGCCTGGTGAAGGTTACGCGCGCGGTGTTTCAGCATCTCTACTAGGCCCGGTTCGTCCAGCACGGGATCAGTATCCGGCAAACACACCAGGCTGGTTATGCCCCCTGCGACGGCAGCTGCCATTTCAGATTCAAGCGTGGCCTTGTATTCGAAGCCAGGTTCGCGCAGTCGAGCGGATAAATCTACCAAGCCTGGGCAGACAATCAGTCCGCTCGCCTCAACTTCGCGATCGGCCCGGAACCCGACAGGAATGGGTCCCACCGCGACAACTTTCCCGGCATCGATGGAGACACTGGTTACGGCGTCCACGCCGTTTTTGGGATCGACGACACGGCCATTCTTGATGACGAGTTTCATATGCGCCTTCAATTGCCCGCCAAGATCGACATAACTGCCATGCGCACTGCTATGCCGAAGGTCACCTGTGGCAGAATGACCGATTGCCCACCGTCAGCTACGGTCGAATCGATTTCTACACCCCGGTTCATCGGGCCGGGGTGTAGAACAATTGCGTCTTGCCGTGCCAAGGAAAGCTTTTCCTGGGTCAGCCCGTAATACTTGAAATATTCCTCCGTACTGGGAAGGCGGGCGCTAAGCATGCGCTCATTTTGCAGGCGCAGCATCATGAGCACATCCACATCTTTCAGTCCCTTTGTCATATTGTGATAAACACGGACGCCCAGGCGTTCAACCTTGGCGGGGAGCAGCGTCTTGGGCGCAATAACCCTCACTTCCGGAACCCCGAGCGTGGTGAGCGCATGTATTTGCGAACGCGCCACCCGCGAGTGAAGAATATCGCCCACTATTGCAACCCGCAAGGCGCGAAAATCGGGTTTATAACGGCGAATAGTGAACACATCCAACAACCCTTGGGTAGGGTGCGCGTGCCGGCCATCCCCGGCATTGATAACATGAATTTCTGGCCGAACATGCCTCGCGATCAGGTGCGCCGCACCGCTCTGAGCGTGACGCACCACAAACATATCGGCATGCATGGCAGAAAGATTGTTCACGGTATCGAGCAGTGTCTCGCCCTTGGATTGAGACGAGGCCGCTATGTTGAGATTTACTACATCGGCGGAGAGCCGCTTGGCCGCGATTTCGAAGGTCGTGCGGGTGCGGGTACTGGGCTCGAAGAATAGATTGAAAATTGATTTGCCGCGTAGTAAGGGCACTTTTTTTACGTCGCGTTCGGTGACTCCAACGAAGGATTCAGCGGTATCGAGAATGTTGAGCAGGATAGGAGCGGGGAGCCCCTCGGTAGTAAGAAGGTGCTGCAGTTGCCCATTGGTGCTCAGCTGGGGGTTGCTACTCATCGTCCCGATTCTTGCTGTAGAGGCTAAGGCTCAGCGTTCCACCTGGGGATTTTTCCAGAGCCAGCATTTTGTCTGACGGTACGTCGAGCACAGCACCAACATGCTGAGCGGCAATGGGAAGCTCCCTGCCGCCGCGGTCTATCAGGGTTGCGAGACGGACACTTGCCGGTCGGCCGTAATCGAACAATTCGTTGATCGCCGCACGGATGGTGCGGCCAGTATAGAGTACATCATCCACCAGAATGATATGGCTGCCTTCCACGGTGAAAGGGATATCCGAAGGCCTGACTTGGGGATGCAAGCCGATCCGGGCAAAGTCGTCGCGATAAAATGACACATCCAGCGTGCCGAACGAAAGTGGGAGCTGCAAGTTTTCAAGCAGTCGCTCTGCTAGCCATACGCCCCCCGTATGGATTCCTACCAACGCGGTGCTAGGGGAAATATCACGCCGCATGCTCTCGGTTAATCGGATCAGGATTTCTTCCGCGTCAGGTAGTTGCATCTCGTCCGTCGAAATAGGTTTGCAATATTAGCTGGGCCGCCACCTGATCCAATATGCGTTTCCGTTTGATTTCGTTTGCACCAGCGTCCCGGAGCGCGGCGCTGGCGGTGGCTGAAGTGTAGCGCTCATCCACTAGTATTGTTTCGATACCAAAGCGGCTTTCGAGTCGCCGGGCAAAACGCCGGCTTCGCCGGGTGAGCTCGTGTTCGGAGCTATCGGGGTAGCTGGGCAGGCCAACCACGAGGAGGACCGGCTGCCATTCCTCAATGAGCTGGGCGATGGCCGCAAAACATGTGTTCCTGCTCTCATTGCTGATAGTGGAAAGCGGATGCGCGAGGCAGAGTTCAAGGTTTCCTATCGCTGTGCCGATACGCTTTAAGCCAAAATCGAATGCCAAGATTGTCCCAGCGTGGGGGCATGCACGTGTCTTATTTTTCTTATCTGTAACGTCTGCAAGTTGTTCAACCTGATCCCGCATGACCTTGGTATTATTCCAGCCGGAGAGGTTTAAGAATGTCCAATTTCATCGGATAAGCTCGAGAAGTCCACCCCGAGCAAACGCATCGCGGCTGTCAGCCTCTCCTCAGCCGGCAATTCGAAAATAATGCTAGGTGCCGCGGGTACCGTAAGCCAAGCATTCTGGGATAACTCATGCTCGATCTGGCCGGGGGCCCATCCTGAATAGCCTAACGCGATCAATAATCCTTTCAGGCTTTCTCCATTTGCAATTGCCCGCATAATATCCAGCGAGGTGGTCAGGCCCACTTCTTCGTTGACAACCATGGTCGACTGCCAGTTGCCAACCGGTTGATGCAGCACGAAGCCCCTATCCAGCTGGATTGGCCCGCCGAACATGACCGGTACCGCCTCTGCACCATCCCCATCCGAAGAGATGTCAAGCTGGTCGAACAAGTCTTTCAGGGTGAGATCGATGGGTCGGTTGACAACCACCCCCAGGGCACCCTGCTCGCTGTGCTCACAAATATAAGTTAGCGTCCTGGAAAAAAAAGGGTCTGCCAGTGCCGGCATGGCGATCAAAAAATGGTGGGTCAGATCGACGCTTTGCATGAGTGAGCGGGTTGGCTATCAGTACAGGATATTGAGTACAGCATCTAACTCGAAAAATGTCGTGTTCGTGCTTCGTTTGGTACCGCCCCCCCACTTATCCAGACTAGCAGCGGCCGGCGCCAAAGGCGCCTCCTGTTTCTGACCCGGGGCCTGGTGTTTTTACGGTTTCCGGGCGTTTGCGCCTGACGCGCTGACTCTCACCCCATCGCTGCTATCATTGTAGAACGAATCGGTGCCGAAGTAGGGGATTTTACAGTCATCCCTAATTGTACCGATGAGCCGTGCCGCGGAGCAGTCAAGCTCCCGTTCCAGCCGGTAGATCAATATACTTTATGGCAGAGGTGATAATGGATGAAGCGTTCGTCTCATGAACTGGATTCGCGGTGCTTTGGCGGGGATTATAGCCGGTGCGGTAGCCACGGGCGCGCAAGTGATGCTATGGTGGATGTTCACGGATGACCTGCCCCATATACTTTACCGCGATGCCCGTTTTACCGCGGCAATCGTCATGGGACCAGCCGTCCTACCACCCCCCTCGACGTTCGATCTGAAGGTGATGATCGTAGCAACTGTTATTCATACCGGGCTTTCCGTTGCGTACAGCCTGATCCTGGTATTCGCAATTCGCCGCCTGCCCATGACGGGCGCGCTGCTGGCCGGCCTTGTGTTCGGGGCAATTCTATATGTAATAAACATGTATGGCATGACCGCCATATTTCCCTGGTTCTCAGCTGTCCGGGACTGGATCACCATCGTGGCGCATCTTGTGTTTGGAACATGTGTGGCCGCCGTCTACAAAATGCTGCCAGGCAAATCATTCCGCATAGCGCAGAAGCTTGGATATTAAGGAATGGAATTTTTTTTTGGGATCGGCAATGCCCGGATTCAGCTCCGCCTCGACACATTTATCGTCAGTCACTTCTTGGCAAAAATCATAATAGTTGTCCCAATCGGCGTTATACGCCGGTATATCTTTCTGTGGGACGTTGGGCCGAAAGCTTTCGACGATTTCATGCAGTACCGGCAGCCTGGCGGAGAGATAAGTGTCAATGCTTTTAGGCCATTTGGTTGGCTCGGGATACAGGCCGGAAAGGGTCGCGAGAATAGCGGTACGAAATTCATTGGCTGCATCGACCCGTCGCTTGCGGGTGAAGAGCTCATAGATACTAGCAAAAACTATGCCTACGGCAAGCAACACCAGCGGCCACAGGGGTACCTTGTCGAAGTATGCTGCTATTTGGTCGGTAAATTCATTCATATATTTGGTTCCAGTTGTCTTGTTTTATGTAAACGAGCCAGTTCGCCGGGACCGACGCCACAATTCCAGGTCCCTCGCAGTAGCGCGCCGATATGGTGGGCTCGTGTTACTTGCAGGACGTGGGGCGATGTTCCGGGAGCAATGTCCCCGGACTGAGGCCGGGAACCCCCACTGCTGCATCAGTATTGTCGTTGCAGATCCATTTCACGCCATCGGCTGTCGCCAGCACCAAGGTCCGACCACTGCCACTATTCAAGAGCCCGGGGCTGACGCCGCTATTCCGGAATGTTGCCGTTACCTGAAACCCGGAACGTAAAGTGATAGGGGTCAGGCTTGCAACATACTTTCCGCTTCGGTCGGTTATCAAATCGTCGAACTCCGGTTGCGTGGGCCATCTTCCCTTTTCCGAGTAGAACGCAGCGATGGGGGATTTTACGCTCTCCAGGAGGTTAAGCGCCTCTGTAGCCTGTGCCCGAGCCTGGGAGTCCTCATAAAGCTGGTACGCAGGGGGAATGGCGATGGTTGCCAGGATACCGATGACCGCCAAGACCATCATTGTTTCGATCAAAGTCAAACCCTGCTGATCCTGCTTTTTCCTCATAAGACTCCTTCGGTTGAACATTTAATGCCTACTTATTTTACTTCCGTTGCGGTGGTTATCTGATGAGCAGTACGGGTATGGTCGAAAGCTCGATAACCTTGCTCGCCACGGAACCCAGTAAAATTCTCTTTACTGCGCCGAGTCCGCGCGGCCCCATCACTATTTGATCACAGCCGATTTCCTGCGCGCATTGCAGGATGACGTCAGGCGGCGTTCCGACCGCAATATGGTAATGACAGATAATGCCAGCCTCATCGAGTAGCTCGCGTGCCGCTCGCAGTTCTTTCATCCCCTCTTCCTGATGATACCTGTCGATGCTCTCCTTATCGATAAATAGGGGCACGTTTCCGCGCTGAGGCAATTGCACATTCAGCAGGTGTATTTCCGGAAATTGCCGGTACCAGTCGCTGCGTTTGAGAAATTCCGCAATTGCTCTATTGGAAGCTTGCGAGCCATCAACCGGAAAAAGAAATCGCAACATGGTGCCTCCGTCCAGGGACTACGCACTATAATGGTTTATCGACATCATCCGCTAGGTCAACCATTCGCGGTATTTTTGCACGTGCCTTTGACGCCAGCCACTTGCCGGCAAAGATCACTAGCAACGCCCCGAAAATGGGGGAGAGCCAATGCAGGAAAGCCGCGTTTGTGTTCACCCAGTCCCGGCTGGCCGCGTCAGTAACAGTCATACCGCCGGCGATCCAGCCGAGCAACCCAGCGCCCACGATGACAATCACCGGAAAGCGATCCATTAGCTTCATAACTATTTTGCTGCCCCATACGATGATTGGCACGCTGATAATCAATCCGATAACGACCAGGCTTATACTGTCGTTCGCGGCGCCAGCAATGGCCACAACGTTGTCGAGGCTCATCACGGCGTCGGCAATGATAATGGTCCTGATAGCACCAAGTAATGTCGTGTTTGCGGCAATCGCATGCCCGTCATGGTCGGGTTCAGGCTGAAGTAGGTTGGTCCCAATCCACACAAGTAGCAACGCCGCAAAAATTTTAAGAAAGGGAATTGCCAGCAGATTCAGTGCAAAAAATACGAGCACGGTCCTCAGAGCGATTGCGCCGAATACACCCCAGAAAATACCGAGATTCCGTTGCTTCTCCGGCAGGTGCCGACAAGCAAGTGCAATTACTACGGCGTTATCACCGCCCAGAACAATGTCGATCGCGATGATTTGAAGTACCGCGACCCAAAACTCCGGACTCGCAAAGTCCATATGTAATCTCTGAAAATAATGTGGACGCGAAATCGGAGCCGGAGCTTATCGTTCCCGAGATGCGTAGACTAGAACGCTAATTATACCAGCGTCGACTCAATCCTCTGCTGCTCCGCCGATAAAGCGCAGAATTTCAGAACGTTTCGGAATAGTGTCCTGGTAACCCAGTTTGATTAATGCGCGACAGAAGGATTCCTCAAACAGGACATAACTCAACAGAGCAGAGCCGTCGCGCTTCATTGCGCCAATGGCGCGAGAGAAAATTCGAATGGTGCGGGGTAACGTGTGGGCGTGCTCTTCCGCGATCCGGTTAATTTCCACGCTGGGCGATATGACCATTGATTCTATATGCCGCAGCTCATGATTTCTCAGCTTCTCCTCAGGAATCATCCGCAGCGTATTGTTGATGCGCTGCAAGCGCTCCAGGTCGACCTCGAGACTGTCAAGAAAGATGCTCCCCATGATGTGGCCGCCGATTTGAGCCAAGGTAGGGTAACTGTCCACCTTTACGCGTTCGGGCTGTGTATCAACGGCTTTGCGCACGCCAATCACGAGCACCCGATCCGCGCCCAGATGCAGCGCAGGACTGATCGGCGCAAGTTGCCGCATCGATCCGTCGCCAAAATATTCACGGTTGAGCCGCACGGCCGGAAAGAGGAGCGGGATAGCGGACGATGCAAGGAGATGGTCGATCTTTATGCGTGCCGAGATGCCAATGCGTCGATGCCGATTCCAGGGGGAAATGCTGTCCACGCCTTGATAGAAGGTCACCGATTGTCCCGAAGTGTAGCCCCAGGCTGTGACCCCCAGCGCGTGCAGAGCGCCTGCGTCAATACTTTTCCGAATCCCCCCAAGTGGGAAACTTTGCTTGAGCAATTGAGCCAGAGGTGAATTGTCCAGGATGGAAACAGCCTTACGTTTTCCCAGATCACCAAACAGCAGGGATGCAAACCATCGAGCCGCGTTTCCGTACGCGCCAACAGGATCAGAGCGATAGGCCTGATTGACATGCGCGTTTTCCCACACCGAGGCAAGACGTCTCACGCCTTCATGAAAATTACGGGCCGAAAGCGCCAGACTGACGGCATTAATTGCCCCGGCGGAGGTTCCGCAAATGACAGGAAAGGGATTCGGTGTCTTATCCGGCAGCATTTCCGCTATGGCGCGTATTACCCCTACCTGATACGCCGCGCGCGCGCCCCCGCCGGTTAGGACAAGACCGACCCTAGGCCGCGGTGTCTGCAGCACGAAATTCATTCACAGCGGCCAATAGCTCCTCCAGTCGTCGCTAGCCGTACGGATGAAAAAAACCTTGAGGCGCACTGCGGAATGCAAGGTTGCGCGAGACACACGCATCAGCGAGGAAACTTGGCCGAACAATTTCGTATTCATGTTCCTGTGGATGTTCCTACCATATCTTCCGGCCTTACCCACTGTTCGAATTGCTCCGCGGTGACATATCCCAATTCCGTCGCTGCCTGCTTCAGCGTCGTGCTGTCACGGTGAGCTCTCTTGGCTATTTCTGCCGCCCTGTCATAGCCGATGTGAGGCGCGAGTGCGGTAACCAGCATAAGCGAATTGCGCATCAACTCCTCGATATGCTCGACATTGGCTGTAATCCCGCTCGCGCAATGCTCATTGAATCCACTCATTCCGTCCGATAGCAGGCGCACGCTCTGCAGGAAATTGTGAATAATGAGTGGTTTCATCACGTTGAGCTCAAAATTTCCCATAGCTCCCCCCATATTAATCGCGACGTCGTTGCCCATTACCTGGCAGCACAGCATGATCATTGCTTCTGATTGCGTGGGGTTGACCTTGCCTGGCATGATCGAACTGCCTGGTTCGTTTTCCGGAATCTTGAGTTCGCCGATGCCGCAACGAGGTCCGGAAGCAAGCCAGCGAACATCATTGGCAATTTTTAGCAGGGACGCTGCAAGGGTTTTTAGAGCGCCGTGGGAAAACACAAGCGCGTCATTGGCCGCGAGAGCCTCAAATTTATTGCGTGCAGTGATAAAAGGCAGAGCTGTCAGGCGCGCTACTTCGCTCGCGACGCGCACGGCAAACTGGGCATGGGCATTCAATCCCGTCCCCACAGCCGTTCCGCCTAGTGCCAGCTCATGCAGATGCGGGAGTGTCACCTGCAAATGCTCAAGCCCATGTTCCAACTGGGACACGTAACCCGAGAACTCCTGTCCCAATGTCAGTGGTGTCGCATCCTGTAGATGAGTCCGTCCGATTTTGACAATAGAGCCGAATTCCTCTGCCTTGGCGGCCAGGGTCCCTTTGAGCATCATAAGCGCGGGTAATAATTGCTGCTGGATGGAGCATGCCGCCGCAACGTGCATCGCGGATGGAAACACATCGTTGGAGGACTGCCCCTTATTTACGTCGTCGTTGGGATGAATTCTGCACTCGGTGCCTCGCCCACCGCCGAGTAGCTCGGATGCCCGGTTAGCGAGCACCTCATTCATGTTCATGTTGGTCTGCGTGCCCGAGCCGGTCTGCCACACCGCCAGGGGAAATTCCGCATCGTGGCGCCCGGCGATGACCTCGTCGGCAGCTTGTATGATAGCCTCGGCACGTTCGGCGTCCAGCAGGCCCAAATCGCAATTTACTTTCGCCGCCGCCCGTTTTACCAGCGCAAGCGCATGAATCAATGCGGTTGGCATACGCTCACCCGAGATGCGAAAATTTTGCAGGGAGCGCTGGGTCTGCGCGCCCCAAAGCGCCTCAACAGGGACTTGCATGGTGCCCATGGTGTCGCGTTCTTCTCGGTAGTTCATGCAGACTGGAAAAAACAGTTGAGGTGGTTCGCTCGCTGATTCAAGGCTCCGGCAAAATCAACTCGCTAATGAACTGCCGGCCAGCGTGGTGGAACGGCCATTTGCATTGTCAGGCACGCATGGGGAAACGCTCCTTCCCATCGCGGGAAGCTATACCTT